>Ga0315276_10001362_pt1 | contig 21853 bp, 20 predicted proteins | sample YL17G05_0_MG_FD_204542 | JGI IMG/M metagenome (GOLD analysis project Ga0315276, IMG submission 204542) | Sediment microbial communities from Yellowstone Lake, YNP, Wyoming, USA - YL17G05_0 | ecosystem: Environmental > Aquatic > Freshwater > Lake > Sediment | place: USA: Wyoming | collected... | reverse complement strand
TGCCGTCCAGTGCGCTGAGCCTGAGCGTCCTGTATGTGTCATATCCCCTGCGCTGCCTTCCAGGCTCTTTCTCCTCGTACATCTCCATGGCCGTTATGCTGCTGCGCACCGCCCTGTCATATGCCATGGCTGCCGTCTTCCAGTCGCCCTTCAGCATGGCCTTCCCTGAGGCCTCGAGTTCCTTGTTCGCTGCGATGAGCTTGTCCTTGGCGAGCGAACCGGCCGGTCCGGCCAGCCTTTCCATGAACGCCTTGTTCGCAGTGATTTCCTCGCGGGTGCGGCCATAGCCGGCCGCTATCCTGGCCTCCTGCTGGATTTCTGCCAGCAAAGATGCCACATCGCCGAGCTTGGGCTCTGCGTTGTTGTTGTAAGCCCCGGTAAGCGAGGCCCTGAGTTCCCCTATCTCTGCCTGGAGCTTCTCCACCGCCATGGCCCTCGGCATCTCGCCGTTCTCGCGGTACAGCTTCGAGGCCTCGTGCATGCTTCCCCATGCCTGCCCGAGCTGCTCGTCGGCTTTCTTGATGACCTCCTTCCTCTGCACACGCGAAGCGACTAGCGAGAACCTTTCCCAGAACACCTGCCTGAGCTTTTCGTATTCCTTCCCGTCGCCTTTCCTGGCCGCCGATTCAAGATTATCCATGATGGTTGCCAGCGTGTCGCCCTTCAGCGTTGCGTCCTTCGGGTTCTCGGCCTCATACCTGCGCACGCTCTCGGTGCTGATGGTCTGGTATGTGCCATCCTCCCGTCTCTCCCCCATCGGTACCTGGCCGGGCCTGAGACCTGAGGCGAGGGGCCGCCTGCCGTTGTAAATGTCGCCTATGGCTCTTGCATCCAGCTGTATCTCTTTGTATGTCTGGAGCGATGCTATCATGGCCGTGCCCTGGTCGAATCTCCTGGCCGCAGCCTTCCATGCTTCAGCGGTGCCAGCCCTCGTGGCCATCCTTATCGCCTGGAGCATCTCGCTCCTGCCTTTCTTCCCTGCGTCTGTGGCGAACTGCGAGTATCTCCAGCCTTCCTCCCTCCCTTCGCCTGCCTGGCCGTAGTAATCCGCGACGTACTGCAGTATGATGTTCGCTCCCGCGCTGTCTCCCTCAACGGCCTTCTTCACGGCCGCTGTCAGCGCTGCGTTTATCTCCTCCCTGCCAATCTCCCTTTTCACTGCGACCCTGCCGAGCCTTTCGGCTTCCCTCTCCACATAAGATGACTGTACTGCAGCATAGCTTTCCGTGAACGTGCCTTCGGCTGCGGCCTTGCCTCCAGTTGCAGACCTCAGCCAGGTTTCCATGCCGCCGAGAAGCTCTGCGTCGCGGACAGACATTATCTTGCCGTTCCTGCGCTCGCCGAGCCTTCCCACAGAATCAACATACATCGTGCACATGAGCAGGAGCTTTCCGGCTGCCTCACCGTTCCCTGCCTTCGCCAGCTCGCCGGCCCTTTCGAGCGCATCGGTCAGCATGCCGAGCCGCGAAGCCATCTCCTTGCCTTCCCATCTGACAGACTCCAGCATCCTGCCTGCTTCAGCAGACACGTGCTGGTAGGTGAGCGCATTGCTGAACATGGCCGAGCCGTCCCTGCCTTTCAGCTCATCATCTATCGCCTTCTCCATCCCTTCCATGCCTGGCCATGGCTTGCCCTTGTTGGCTTTCAGCAGGTCCGCATACGTCAGGGCCATCTTGAAAATCCTCTCGGCTCCGTTCACATCCGCATTGTCGGCGCGGAGCCTTGCTGTCGCCTCTTTGGCTGCGGACGCCACGCGCTCGCTGCCGCTCCCCTTGGCTGCGCCGTATCTGGCCGCAAGCGCTCCGCTCTCCAGGACCAGGGAGGCTATCAGCACCTCATTGTAGAATGAACCTATCATGGCCGGAGTCACAAACCTGCCATTGGCCATGGCGTCGTGCATGGCCCAATAATCAGGCACGTAATCCATCACATTCTTCTTCATCTCAGCTGCAGAGACCTGCAGCATACCCAGCGATGTGGCGAGCTTTGCCATCTGCACGTCGCCCCTGTCCAGCGCGCTCAATGCCTGCGCACCGAACCATTCCGGGCTGCCGTCCGGTGTTTCCCTTCTCTTTCCCCTCAGGCTTTCAGCCAGCGTTGCGATGTCTGCGACCGCTTCCTCGTCGCTCCTGGGTGGCGGCAGTCCCCTCGCCAGCAGGTACCTGCCTGCGACATCGCGCATGAGCTGGGCATCTATCTCCTGGCCTTTCCTGAGGCGGTCGAGCACCTTCTGCATGTCCGCCTTCAGCTCCTCCAGCTTCTTCATGCTCTGCTCGGTCATGGCCTGGGCTAGCAGCAGGTTCACCTGGCCCAGTGCGTCGGCCATGAAATTGATGTTCCTTCCCCTGACCTGCTTGGCTATCTCCTGCAGGTTGGCCTCGAACTTCGCGATTGCTTCCTTGTCCATCTTCTCCTGCTCGGTGGTGTATACCCTGCCGGCCTTTGCCTGCCTTCCCCTTTCTATCACGAAAGCGAAGACCGCATCCCTCTCATTGGAGACCCTGGCATCATTGGTGTTGTAGAGCTGGACATTCGCGGCATAATTCCCGGCCACGTGCAGTATGTTCTCGCCCAGCGCATGATTCTGCGTGCCGAGGACCATGACCGCCGAGCCGAGCCCGTCGATGAAAGCATCTATGGTCTGGCCGCTTTCCATGCCGTTCACTGATGTGTTCAGCGGCACGCCTCCGTTCAGCGTGGCCATCGCTATATTCACCGCAGTGACATATCCGTTCAGCATCTCGCCTGCGTGGTTCAGGATTCCTATGGCGCTGCCGAACTGGCCCGCCTCGCCTGCCTTCCTGGCTGCGGAGATATCCTTTTCCACTGCGGTGAGGACGTAAGCATAGCTCTCTCCAAGCACCGGCATGGGCCTTCCCTGTATCATTTTCAGGGCCTTCTCCATGGCCAAGGCCTCCTTGTTCACCGCATCCGATGTCTTCTGGAGCCGGATGTCCATGGCATAGCGCTGGAGCTCTGCGACATCCTGGCGTGCGCCCATATAGGCGACCCTGAGGTCCGCCCGTTCCCTCTCGCTTATGACCGCCCTCATGGGCACTAGCGTCATCGGCCTCTCTTCCTCTCCCCGTTCCTCTGTGCGTGCGAGCGTTTGTCCCGTCATCCATCCCACCTCATGAATATGTCCTGCATATGAGCACGAAATTCCGCAGCCTCTCTATCCTTGCCCCTTCATCCTGCCTGCTCTTCGCTCTCACGGCTTCCTTCTGCCATGCCTGGAGTTCCTCCCTGAACCTCTTCATCCTTGTTATGTGCGGATACATGTCCGCAGGCTTGAATCCTGAAGAATCCCATCTGGACAGGAAAGTGCTTATGGCGGTCAGCGTGCGTTCCACGCGCCTTACGGTCTCTTCTTCTACAGAAACAGCATCAGTCCTCATCGGTATGCTTGCAACATCCTTCCGCCCTATCCTTGCCTTGGTCGCCGGTCGTTTTTTAACCATGTGAGCACCTGTGAAATTATACCTGTGCAACTTTATAAATATGCCAGAGGTTGCACCGAGATGCGGCTCCTGGAGCGGTAAAAACAGTGGAAAACAGTGCATTTGCACACTCCTGGGGTGCGCGGCCTGTTTGGGTTTTTAGAAAGCGCACCATTACAGGCCGCCCTCCGTACCACTGTGATTAGTTGGCGTCAGCCCCGGGAGTGTGGCACATAACTAAGGGATAGGAAAAGGAAAATATAAGAAAAGAAAGAATTACTTCTTGCCCGCAGAGGAATTCTGGAGGGCGGTGTCAGGGGGCAGCTGCACCCATTCCAGCAGGTCCACTATGCGCTGCTTTATCGCCTTCCTGGCATTCTCGCCTTCATCCTTGCCCTCGCCCACAGCCGCTGAAATCACCTTGCCCTCGTTGTCCTTGGACACTGCGATGCCGGTGTTGGCCTGGTAGGTGTCAAGGTCTGTGGTGGCCGCCAGCTCGCGGTACACCCAGTCCTTCAGTGCGTCATCCATCTTGGCCTGGTCTCCCATGAAGACGGTCTTGAGAACTGTCTCGGTGAGGCCCGCTCCCTTCATCTTGGTCGTGTGGAGCGCGGTTATCACTTCGTCCACCACAAGCCCGAACTCCGAGTTGGCAGGATAGAACTCCTGGCACTCAGTGCCCAGCTCAGGCACAGGCATCGGCCCCTCGGGCATCATGCCCTTCAGGGCATCCAGCATGCGCATGCGCAGCGCCTTGGTCGCGTTCGCGTAGCCCTCCGGGGTTATCTCGACGCCGGTGATGCTGTTGCTGGAGTCGTGCTGGACCGTGATGTCCGGGACAAGGTCCTTGCCCGTGGTGACCCACATGTACACCGCCTGCTGCAGGCTCTCTGACATCTTGGCCTCATCGCCATTGTAGAGGCGCCAGAGCGTCTTCTTGGCAATCTGGCCGTCAGCGTGCTCGTCGCTGCGCAGCGAGATGAACGCTCCTGTGAACGCATCGTTCAGCGTGGTCTGGGCCGTGTAGAACTCCCTGGCCTCGTCCGTGAGGCTGAGCACCGGGGTCTTGGTCGTAATGGCCTTCAGCATGGCATCCTCGACCAGCAGCTGCTCGCCCACCGCGGACTGCACCATGTAGCCCTGCGGTGAGGTGAACGGGTCGTAGTCAGACACCGGCTTGCCCATGGACTTGTGCTCCGCGAGCTTCTGGACGAACTCGTCCGAGCGGTAGGTGTTCACGTGGTACTTCACGCCCGCCTTCAGGAACTTCCCGAGCAGCTCGTGTATGTCCTTGTTCCATACAAGGGCGTCCAGCGCGGTATCTGTCTTCAGCCTGAAGTATTCCATGCTCTTCGCGACCTGCCTGCGCTCGAATTCGTGCTTGGTGTTGTCCACCCAGCCGCTCTTCTTGGCATCCTCAAGCGCGCTGTTGAACGTGGATGCGAGCTGCTCGTCAGGTATGTAGGCGATGCCTAGGTTGACGCCTGGCATCGCGGCCTTGACCTTCTTGGTCCAGAGGCCGACGAACTCCTCCCTCTTGTCGTCTTTTACCCTCCATTCCGCCTCGCCTTTCGCGCCGCTCATCTTCATGAACTGGCTTATCCTGCCGCCGCCCTGCGTGCGCAGGAACACGACGTACTCCCTCTTGGAGACGCCTGTCGCCATGATGGTCATGTCGTTCTCTGTGACCAGGTATCCCTCCTTTGTCCACCTGGACATTGCCTCTGGCGATGTGAGGAACTTGTAGTCCAGCTTGACCTTCCTGTAGGCCACGGTCTCCTTGCCGTCCTTGCCCCTGGTCGTGACCGGGAGGCCCTCCGTCTCTATGCGCATGAGGTCCTCCAGGAAACGGTCGCTCTCGAACCTGTTCAGGTGGAGGCCGTCCTCTATGGGCTGGGTGATGAGTCTCAGGGTGCAGCACACGCCCATGCTCTTGTCCCAGTTCTCAGGCTTCCTGGTGACAGGCGTGTATTCAGCCACCGCCTTCCAGTCGCCCAGGTTCAGGCCGTCGGAGTCTGTGCACGTGTCAGGCAGGTTGTATATGGTCACCTTCTTCTGCTCGCCGCCCTCCTCCACGGTCATCTCCGCGCCGGTGCTGCAGTTGGTCTTGACCTCCACCTCGTTCACCACCGCGCTTATGCTCTCATGGTGCACGTAATGCTTCATGCTGGTGCGTTCCTGGAACAGCGTCAGAACATCGGGGTTCTTCTGGAGCCAGTGAAGCCGCTCCACGTTCCTCTCGCATGTGAGGATGTCGCACCAGCGCCCCTTGCCGGACACGTTGAGCGTCGCCTTGTGCTGCTCGTCGCCAGGCAGGACCCTGCCTGCGCCATAGGCCGTCTTGTAGTAATCGAAGTCGCGGTCGGGCAGTTTCTTTGCTATGTCCCAGCTGTCATCCGCGTAGAGGTGGTAGTCCAGCTCGTCCTCTGCTGTGTTGAAATACGTCCATGTCTTCGGGGGCCACACCCAGCTCCTGTCCTCCTTCTTTTCGATGTGGTACGCTCCGGTCGCGGAAAGTATGCCGAAGACTATGGGCGTGTATATAAAGTACGACTTGGCGCCGAGCCATAGGCTGCCCACCAAGATGTTCGGCACCCTCGTGATGCTTTCGATGTCATGGCCATCATCATCCTTGCTCGGGTAAGCGTACCTCTGGAACATGTTACTGGGATGCAGCCGGCCATTGCCCTTGTATCTCTTATTCTGCCAATCATAAACGCCAAGGAACTGCTTGCCCGGCAGGACATGCGATACAAATAGTATTGCGCCCCCCTTGAGCCACTCCGGGTTAAGCACAAATTCCGAAATCCTGTTCCCCCACCTTCCCCAGAAGCCGACCCCCTTGGCCTCTCCCTCCTTCACCTTTTCACTGCCTGCCTTGAAGACCCTCCTCAAATCGACGCGCTGGTCGTTTGTTATGCCTATGGGCTCATCATCCTTCCTCTTCTTGAGGTTATCCAGGGAGAGCCTGACCACCTTCCTCAGCGGCTGGCCCTGTTCGTTTTTCAGTTCCTTCAACAGGCCCTCAATATAGCCCCTCTGCGCACCAAACGCTTCGGTGACATAAGTATTGACATCTTTTATCTCCTCAGCCTTGCTGGGCTTGACCGTGGTCACGAATCCCAGGTTGCCGAGCTGCTCTGCAACCTCCATGAACCTCGCCTTGGTGTAATCCGGCAGGGCTGCAGCTTGCACGGCTGTGTTGAAAGCATTTATCTTCTCGGTTAATTCCGCCTTCTTCTTCTCCAGCGTCTTGTCCGCAACCGGGACAGGGGCGCCGGGCGCTATGATTCTCCCAATTTCGCTCATGATGAGGAGGTTGCTGAACGTGTTCCTCCAGGCGAAGATCTCTTCCGCACTTTTCGCGAGCTTCATGACCGGCGCGTTCTCGAGCTTGTCCGCCATGGCGGCATTCACGTTCTCCTCGGTTGCGGCGTCCTTCGCTGCAATGAGGAATCTCTCGAAACGCTGGGCGAGCCCGGCAGCTATGGCCTCAGGGCTGCTATTCTTGGCATAGGTATCGCGGTCCGCCAGGTGTCCCCTCAAATGCGCTTCGGCAGCTTCCCTGGCTTGGATGGCTGCTTTGAGCCTGTCCGCTGCGTCGGCCACTGCTTTTAGCAGGCGCGGGTCGCCCTTCGCGATGGTGGCTGTGCCTCCGCCGGCTGTCGGGACTGCCGCGCTTCCATTCGCTTCAGCATCTGCATTTATCTTCTGCCAGCCGGCATCAACGGCCACGGCCTTCTTCGCATCGTTCCTGGCAGCTTCCGCTTTCGTTGTGGCATCGGTGGCGCTCTGCTCCTTGGTAGCGAGCAATGCCGCGTATTTTTCCCGGTGACCAATACCTGGCCTGTCCAGGTCCGGCTGGACAACCGAGGTGGGCGTCTCAAGCAGCGTCAGCGCGTGCCTCTCAAACTCTCCGGCAGCCCATTTCACGAGGGGCGTGGATTCCATGGAGACATATCTCTCGACATACTCCGCATCCACGAGCTTGTCCTTGGGGTTCTTCTGGTTTTCCGTGAACGAGTGCCTGAGCGTGAGGTCCTTCAGGACGTTGGCTATGAACGCGCCTTCTTTTCCAGGGCTTTCATCCTGCGCCACGCCCTCAAGGAACAGCAGGAAGGCCTCTGGCGGCTTGGGCCTGCCTTCAGGAGACCACTGGCTCTGGGGCGTCTTCTCCCAGAGTTCGGCGTTCCCGAGCATGGTCACGATTATTATGTCCAGTTCATGTTTGGTGGGGTTGACTATCATGTAATCCGGGTCGTCTCTGGCGCGCAGGAGCTGACTGGCCAGCCTGGCCCTTTTGGTCAGCATGTCGCCCCGGTAAGCCTCGTCCAGCGGCTCGAGCGGGGTGAGTACGCTTGCGTCCTGTATCTTCTGGATGAATCTCTCGTTGCATACGACCTCCCTGATGAGCGAGTCCGACACTTCCTTGAGGGTGACCTTCTTCTGGCTGTGGCGGATGGCGGCAATGAGGCGGTTCATGAGTGTGGTCGTGTCACCACCCTGGAGCGTTTCCGGGTCCACGTTCACCGAAGCGCTCTGCCTAGCTGCGGCATGGGCGCCACCCTGCGGTGCTGTCGCTGCGGCCGGGTCCTTATCCTTGAAATCCTTGAGTACCTCCCTCACAGCCGTAGCGGTTGCCGCGGCTGTCGCCTGGGCCTGCGGAGCTGCGTTTTTGGCGGCTTTATTCGCCTTCCTATCATCATTCCACTGCCTAAACCGAGATATCCTGCCCGCTGATTTGTCTGTTGGGTCTCCCGCCATAATTTCACCTAGTTATCACACATTCTGATACTGATTATACTTAGTAGGCTTATGTGTGAGAAACTCTTTTTAAATGTATTTATTAGTGGTTTTTTGCGAAAATAAGACTATTCCACGATTCGGGCAGCTATGGCCTGGGGGTCGAACCTTTCCAGGTCCCCGTATCCCTGCCCCATACCGACGTATATTATCGGTATGCCTGTGGCCCTGCTCAAGGACAGCATGGTGCCGCCCTTGGGGTCGCAGTCCATCTTGGTGAGTATGACCGCATCCACGCCGACCTCCCGGTTGAACGAGGCCACCTGCTCGAGCAGGGCATTGCCGGCTATGCTCTCCCCTATATATACCGTCAGGTCAGGGTTTATCACCCTCCTCATCTTCTTCATCTCGTTGATGAGGCTGATGTTGGTGTCCTGCCTGCCTGCGGTGTCTATGAGCACAGCGTCCATGCCGTGCGCTTTCGCGTAATTCACGGCGTCATAGGCCACTGATGTCGGGTCGCTGCCATAGTCCCTTTTTATGACCTTGACGCCCAGCCTGTCCGCGTGCACGGACATCTGCTCTATGGCGGCTGCCCTGAACGTGTCTGCAGCGGCGAACACGACCTTCTTTTTATTGTCCATGAGCAGCCGCGCCACCTTGGCTATGGTGGTCGTCTTGCCGGCGCCGTTTATGCCTATGAACATTATCTTGACCGGCTTCTCCGAAGCGTCCACCCTCTCCACGATGTCAAAGGCCTTCTCGTTGGTGAGCACGTCCACAAGGGTGTCTTTGATGATGCCGGCCACGAATGAATGCAGATTGGCCTTCGGAACCCTGGAGCCGATGAGTTTGGCCCTCAGCTCCTGCGTTATGCCCTCGGCCACGCCCATATCCACATCCGCTTCAAGCAGTTCCAGCTCAAGGCCGTCAAGCATGTCCTTGACGTCGCCCTCGCTTATCTCCACCTCGCGCGTTATCATGCTCTTGACAGCGCCGAGGATGCCGAGCTTTATTCGCTCCTTGGGCTTCTCTTCCTCGGGTCCGGCGAAAACAACGCCAGCACCACCCACTTCTTTAACCCGTGTCTCGCGTTTCGTTTCAACAACTTCCGTAACCCGCGTCCCGCGCTCGGCTTCAACAACGCCCCCGACCAGTGTCCCGCGTTCCGCTTCAACAACCCCACCACCTAACTTCGTCTCGCGTTTTGGAGTTTCGGGTTTTGGTTGTTGTTTGGGCGTCTCGATTTGTTCCGGGATTTCTGGTTTCGGTTCGTGTTTTGGTTCGGGCGCTTTCGCTATCTCGCGTCTTGGTTGTTGTTTTGGTGTTTCGATTTTCGGTTCGGATGTAGGAATAGCGTGTTTCGGTTCAGGCGCTTTTTTCGCTTCGGGTTTTGTTATTGGTTTTTGAACCTCGATTGGTTTCTGCGCTTTCGGGATTTCGATTTTGGGTTCGGGTGTTGGCGCTTTCGGAATCCCAGGCTTAGTAATTGGTGGTTTTGTTTCCGGGACTTTTTTCGCTTCGGGTTTTGATATCCCGAGTTCTGGCGTTTTTGTTTCAGGAACAGGCGCCTCTATCTTTTTCTCTTCCTTCTTGGTAAGGCCGTCTATGAAGCCGCCAATCTTCTTCTTGAGGAAGTCGAACATATTACCAACGAAAAATATAGAAGTAAAACGGTAAAAATCAGATGTAATCCTCGTGGATGTTGCCTTCCACCCGGTTGCTGAGCTGGGTCTGGGCCTGCATCTGCTGTATCTGCCCTGCGACTTCGCGGAGCTTGCCGGCGATCCTGTTGAACTCCTCAGTCAGCTTCTCGACCGCCTTCTTGGTGGCCTCTATGCGCCTCCTGATCTCCTGCTCTGCCTCTGACCTCTCCATCTCGAGCATGTACTCCGCACCGATGGGCACGAGCACCCTGGTGTTGCTTATGGTGCCGCGGATCATCGCACCGCCGCCGATGGGTATGAGGGCCGTCTCAGCGCTCAGGCGTTCCACGGTCCTGAGGGCGTTGGCCAGGTCTATGGTGGTCAAGCTCACCCTCTCGGTCTCGCGCTTTATCATCGCGATCTGCTCTCTATATACCGCCAGCTCATATCCGAGCTGGGCCTGTATCTCTTCAGCGCCGGCCATAGTAATCACTTAGCCTTCTCCACCTTATCAATTTTAATCTTATTCCTGGGCAGGCCGCATGCGGAGCCGAGCAGTGCGTAGGTCTTGTGCTTAGCCATATTCTCGCTCGCCGCCTCCACCTTCTTGGAGAATTTCCTCTCCTCTATCCCGAGCGTCATCTTGCCGCTCACATTGAACAAAGCCATATCATCACCTTGCGAATATCATCTGATGAGTCCGAGCGCTTCCTCGAGCCTTCCTATCTCGAATGCGGTGGTCTTCTCCCCGACCACGTATCCATTCCTGTTCACCACGGCCCCATAGGACACGAACCCTGTGCCCGTGTTCACGGTCCCCTTGTTGCCGTCCACCTTCAGCGCGCCCTTCAGCTCCTTCAGGTCGTGCTCGCTGCAGGAATAGTGCGCCAGGAACCCCGTGTTCGTGGCTATGCATGCGCTCCCGACGGTTGAGTACTCGCCGATTTTCATCGGAACGAGCTCCACGCCGAGGACGTTCTCCATGGCCTTGGCTTCGGCCCTTGGTATGTGCGGGTTTATGATGCCCCCCTTGTCGTTCACGGCCATGTTGTTTCCGTGGGCGTTCTCTCTCGCGTCGGACACATGGACGTTGAGCCCGCTCTTCTTGAGCAGCGTCATCTCCTCATGCCTGGCTATGTTCGGCAGCACCACTCCGTTGGAGTTCATGGCCGTGTAGACGCCGAGCAGGTTAGAGTCTGCCATGCTGACCTTCACTATCTCGGTCTTGAGGCTGTCCGCGACCGCCTCCTCCAGCTTGTTCACGCTGTCAATCGGCAGCATGGTGACCGAGTCATTGGTCTTGATGAACATCCCTATCCAGGGATTCCCGAAATAGGTCGTCCTTTTCATTTGGCTTCCTTCTTCAGGGGCTCGGTCTTCGGAGCTTCGGTTTTCTTCTCTTCTTTCTTGGCCTCGGTCTTCTCCTTCCCCTCGCCCTTCTTCTCTTCCTTCTTGGGCTCCTCGGGCTTCTCTTCAGGCAGGTAGGCCTTTATGGTGCCGGCATCCTTGACCAGCCGCAGCTTGATGCGCCTCGGCGGCTTCTGTATGCTGCGCTGCCAGAGGAACTCGTTGAGAGCCTGGCTGAGCAGTATGCGCTCGTCGTCGGCCTTCATGTGCCTGGCTATGAACGTCCTCAGTATCTTGACCGCCTTGGGCACCCGCTTGTTCCTCACGGCCTCGTAGGCCTCGCCCAGCGGGATGGTGTATATCCTTTCAAGTTTTGCCATGGTAATCATTCCTCGATGCGGAGCTTGTCTGTCCTCCAGTCCCTCCGTCTCCTGTTGAACGTGACCCTCCTCTTCGTCCTTATCATGACGAAGGCGGGTATCCTCTTTATCTGCCTCGCCGCCTTGGCGAGCTTCATCTTCTTGCCCAATCCTCTAGCGCCCATATAATCACGTGTTTATTTTCTGTTATTTCCTGCTGAATGTTATCGTCGTCTTGGTCTCGCTCTGCTCCTTTATGGCTCTCAGCAGGGCCAGCACCTCTGCGTCCTTCAGCTTCCTGCCCATCCTCTTGAAACCCATGAGGATGTTCTTGGCCGCCGTCAGGTAGAGCTCGTTGTTGGCCACCGAGACGTTCATGAGGCGCTCATATGCCTCCTCGTCCAGCGCCATCCTGAGCGTAGCCTTGAGCTGCTCCTGTGCCTTCCGGGCCTCGAGTTTCTTCTTCCTTGTATCCTCGAGCTCCTCGTCGGACATGCTCAGACGCTCTCTTTGGCGGCCTCGTCCATGAGCTTCCTCCCCCTGGGCGAGAGTGTCCTGCCGCTCTTGCCTTTCAGCAGCAGCCCTGCCTTCTCAAGCTCCTGTATAGCCTTCCGGATGGTGGAACCGCCGGCTGGCGCGTGCCTTTCAGGCTTCACGCCCCTGCGCTTCCTGCCCCCATAATGCCTCCTGAGCCTTTGGGTGCCTACGGTGCCGTTGACGTACATCTGCCTCAGCACCGAGGCGCACCTGAGATACCAGAAGTCCTCCTGCTGCGGAGGCCTTGACGCGTGCGCGCCGGTCTTCACCATGCCGACAAAAGCCGGCTTGGGTATCTTCATGCCTTTCAGCTTCTCAGCTGCCTTCGTTATCAGTTTGTTGGGTTCTACATCATATGCTGTGACCATCCATACACCCCGTTCGTGCAACTCAAACGGAAAATTGGATACGATTTGCAGAAGAGGATTTAATCGCAATCCTATTAAAAGCTATCTAGTCCTCGCTGCGCCTGCCGGCTCCTTTACAGACCATCGGGTCGAGTCCGAGTTCATAGCTGTCATGGCCGGAGTCCACCAATGGCTCCAGTTCCTGTATCTCTTTCCTGATGGGCGGCCGGTCTTCGGTCGGCTGCGCGGTCTTCCCCCCGCGCGAAGCATCCGCGCCCCATCCTTTCATGTGCGCTATCGCTTCCTCCCTTTCGCGGCCCTTGGGCTCCGTTATCTCGAGCAGCCAGCCGTTCAGCTCGGTCTGCACCAGCCGTGCACCCACCCTGTCCAGGTGCGCCTTGGGGATCATGTTCATGGGCAGGCCCAGCTTCCTGGACACATTGTAGACGTACATGGTCACCATAGCATGGTACTTGGCTGATGTGATATCTGTGTTGCGATGCATAGGTGGATATGTTGGACAGAAAATTATAAAACCATTAACATCATCCGACCTCGCGCCGTCTGTCATCCGGCCCCGACTGTTTTTTAATCCCAGTTCGCCATAGCTTCCTCATGAAGGAGATTTTTCCGCGCGTGTTCGAGCTCGACCGGGCGTTCGCCACCATCAATGCCGATCCGGGCCGCAAGGTCTACAACGAGCGCACAACCAAGACCCAGGACCCGAAACTCGGGACAGTCGAGCTGCGCATCTGGGACGCATTCCGCAGCAAGCTCTGCGGTGCGATGAAGAAAGGCCTGAAGAATTTCCCGTTCGCCCCTGGCTCCAAGATATTATATCTGGGCGCGTCCACAGGAACCACAATCTCGCACCTTTCGGATATCCTGGGGGATGACGGAGAGATTTTCGCGGTTGAGATAGCTGCCCAGTGCATGAAGACGCTCATTGCGCTGTCGGACCGCAGGCATAATATAATACCTATACATGCGGACGCCCGCCAGCCCCAGGAATATGGGGAGGTCGGCCAGGTGGATTCCATCTATATGGATGTGGCCCAGCCGGACCAGGATGACATCCTCATCAAGAACGCCAGGATGTTCCTGAAGAAGGGCGGCATAGCCATGATAGCGATAAAGAGTCAGAGCATAGATGTCACAAAGGACCCGAAGGTCGTATTCGAAGCGGTGATAAAGAAGCTCGAGACTGAGTTCGAAATACTCGAAAAAATCAAGCTCGAGCCCTTCGACAAGGACCATCTTTTCGTCGTGCTGAAGTATAACGGGTAGAGGAAAGGATAATAAATTCCACCGAGATTCCGTTCCGTGGCACGCATCGCTCGGAAACGCAAAAAACCGAAATCCATCCACGTTTCGCATGAAAGCGCAAAACCATCAAGGAAGGTCCCGCCAGTTGCATGCCAGATGCGCATGGAGTTCGAACTACGTGAATGCCAGCGCCGGCTGAGGGACCTGCTGGATTTCGCCCCTGACGCCACCTTCGCCGTGGATCTGGACGGCCGCGTCACATTGTGGAACAAGGCCATGGAGCGGATGACCGGCAGGAAAGCCAGGGACATGATGGGGAAGGGCAACCACGAATACGCGATTCCGTTCTATGGGAAGCGCAGGCCCGGCATAATAGAGCTCCTCCTGAAGCCCGAAAAGCGCTTTGAACGCACATACTCGAATTTCAGGCGCACGCGGGAAGGAATCACGGCCGAGATATTCTTCCCCGGGCTGCGCGGCAGGGAAACCTATCTGTGGCTCATCGCCAGGCCTCTTTACAGCCCGAAAGGCAGGGTGGTGGGCGCCATAGAGGGGCTCCGCGATATCACCGAGCACAAGAAGGCCCAGGCCGCGCTGAAGGCGAGCGAGGAGAAGTACCACTCCCTGGTGGACCATTCCCTGCAGGGCATCGTCATAGCCTACGGGCCCGCCCCGCGGCTGGTATACGCCAATCCGGCCATCGCAAGGATGGTCGGCTACACCACCCGGGAGCTGACCGGATTATCCCCGCTGCAGCTGGTCGGCCTCATCCATCCGGAGGACCGGAAAAAGTTCTTCGAGCTTTTCGACGCCCGCCTGGCCGGGAAACGCGTCAATCCGCACCACACGGTTCGCGTCATCAGGAAGGGCGGAAGGACCATCTGGCTGGATATCACATCCAACCTCATCAGCTATGAGGGTAAGACTGCGCTGCAGGGCACGTTCATAGACGTAACCGAGCAGAAGATGGCCGAGGACGCCCTGGGGGAGAGCGAAGAGACGTTCAGAAGCGTCATTGAGGCAAGCCACGACCTCATCATGCTCACGCAGGTCGATGGCATTGTGACTTATCTGAGCCCTGCATGCAGGCAGGTCATCGGCTGGAAGCCCGAATCCCTGGTGGGGACACGCCCCGACATAGTCCATCCTGAGGACGCTGCGCGGGTGAGGGCAGGCATCGGCCAGGCGCAACTGGGCAAGAGCGGCGTGGACATGCAGTACCGCATCATCACCCAGGACGGCAGGATCAGGTGGGTGTCCCATTCATGGTCCCCCCTGCAGCTGCCCGGGAAGCTGAAGATGGTCGCCAGCGTGGTGCAGGACATCACCGAGCGCAGGAAGACGGAGGAGGGGCTGATACGGCAGAAGGAGCAGATAGAGGAGCTGTCGAAGATGAGGGAACGCTTCATGGCGGACATCACGCACGAGCTCAAAACGCCGCTCAGCGTCATCCTGCTGAACCTTGAGATGGCCCGGAAACTGGAGCCCCGGTCCCAGAAGAAACAGCTGCAGGAGTGTTTCGAGCTCATGTGGCGCAACTCGATGCGCCTGAGCCGCTCGGTGGACCAGATAATGCAGCTGACGAAGCTGGAATCGGTGGATGTCAGCGCGGTCAGGTTCCGCATCAGCAACATGATGTGCATGGTCTGCAACGAGTACCTGCCGCTCGCCAAGTCTAAGGGCATCGAGTTCGAGATGAACGGACCGCCGATAGAGATGAAAGGCAACCAGCACCTGCTGGCCATGGCCGTGAGCAACCTTGTGAGCAATGCCCTCAAATTCACTTCAGCGGGCAAGGTCAGCGTGAAATGGGCGGAATCCGGCGGCAATGTGGTGATATCCGTATCTGACACAGGCATAGGTGTCAGGCGCGAGAGCCAGCGCAAGATATTCGACAAGTTCTTCAAGGAGGACCATGACGCGCCGGGCTCAGGCATCGGGCTTGCCATATCCTCCGAGATAATCGGCAGGATGGGCGGCAGGATGGAATTCGATTCAGTGCCCGGCAAGGGCAGCACGTTCCGCATAATCATACCGAAGGAGGTAAGGAAATGAAGAAAATCTTGATAATAGAGGACGAACCGGATGTCGCGAAGACCATCAAGATGTACCTGGAGGGGGCCGGCTACAAGGCCGAGTACAGCCTCGATGCGGCCGAAACCGTGAAGATGCTGAAGGATTATGACCTCCTGCTGCTGGACCTGATAATGCCCAAGTTCTCGGGCCGGGCGGTCCTGAAGGGCATCAAGGCGAACAACATCAAAAAGCCAGTGGTCGTGCTCAGCGCGGTCGCACTCCCGCGCGTAATCTCACAGGAGCTTGCGAGGGACTTCCCCGGCATCCTGTTCGTGTCCAAGACCGCCATGTACACCGAGCTGCTGCCGGCGATAAAGAAGCTGATGGGCAAATGAGGCCGGGCCGGACAGGTGCCAGCGGCTTCAACCAGCTGATTTATTTATAAACATGTTCTTCCTAAATAAATAACATGTATCAGGAGCAGGCAGAGCAGAAACTCATATACGATTCCATCCTCGTCCCGCCCATGGAGCCGTTCATGCCCATCCATGCGGCCGCATCGGACGCGGCCCGCGCGTTGCTCGTGAACTGCGGGCTCATGGCGCACGGGGCCAAGGATGATTTCTACAGATGGCTCGCGATAGCGGTTTCAGAAGGCCGGCAGCCTTTCGCTTTCTATGGCAGCGCCCTCGGCTCCAGCCCGCCCTCGGACGTGGATATCCTTATTTTCAGAGGCGGAGACAGCCTTCCGATATTCCAGTACATGCCCGGTTTCATCCATCCCACCGACTCGGCTGCGATAGAGACGTCAGCGCAACTGGTCGCATCATCAATGCTTTTCCCGTCAGCGCCATCGCCGGCCATATTGGCTATGCTGGAGGATGCCAGGCAGAAGATACTCAGGAGCGATTTCTTCGATGGCGGGGTGGGCGACCTGCTCATCTACGCGGCCTACAAGGCGCTGATGGCAGGCCCGAAGTCGTTCACAGAGCGCCAGTGGCCGCTCGTGCGTAATGTCGCGCTGGATGTCAGCTGGAGGTGGGTGGACACGGCGAACATGAAGAACGAGACATCCTCCCCGCGGGAGATAAGCGGCCAGCTGAGGGAGCAGATGGTATCTCTGGAGCCCTGCCAGATGCGTGCCCTGGCCAAGGCTGCGATTTATCGCATGAATGTCAGGGAAAACCAGAAGAAGCAGATGGCCGACAAGTTCGTGGCCGGGCTTATCGGGCGCTAGAACCTCTGCAGGTTCAGCCCTGTCTTCTCATCCTTCTCCCTTCTCACTTTCACATCACGGAGAATCAGCGTTATCTCGCAGGTGGGGTAGATCTCTGCCTTCATGAGATGCCCTGAAACTGCCGAGAAATCCTCTTTGGCCAGCACGATGTGCAGGTGCGCGGCGGGCTTGCCGTCAAGCATCGTGATATTCCCGCTCAAGGATACTATCTCGAGCGCCTCGGACAGCTTCTTGGTTTTGTACTCCTTGGTCTTGGGATTGTAATGGCCTATCTCGGCCTTCCGGCACGCGCCTATGCCGCTCACAAGGGCGCTTCCTATCTTCTCAGTGGAGCAGACCTTGATGATGGATGCGGCTATCTCATCCCCGCCATCCAGCCGCAGGACTATGGAATTGCCTTTCCTCCTATAGTCCATCTATACGAGCTCCTCTGCGCTGAATCTCCTCTCGCAGTAGTGGCAGCGGTAATCGTTGCCATCCTCTTTCCTGAACTCCTTCCTGGAATCCTCGCTGTTGCTCATGCAGTTCGGGTTCGGGCACGTGCCCACGCCCTTGAGAACTTCAGGCAGCTCCACCTTGAACTTCTTCTCCACCTTGCTTCCCTTGATTATGTTCACGGTGGCTCCGGGCGATATCAGTGCCAGTATGTTGGCCGCCTCCTGGTCCACTATCTTGCCCTCTATCTTCACTATGTCCTTCGTCCCGCTCTTCTTGCTGGTCACGTGCATGACAAGGGCCACCCTGTGCGGATAATCTTCCCCTACGCCCAGCACCTCAAGGACTTTCGCGCCTTTGCCTGGCTTTATGTGGTCAACCACGGTTCCCATCTCAATCGTATCAACGTTCAGCATATTTTCACCCCTTCAATACGCGCTCCAGCACGGCCATCCTCAGCGGCACGCCATAGTGCGCCTGCTGGAAGTACTTCGCCTGCGGCATGTCGTCTATGGAGCTTTCTATCTCGTTCACCTTCGGGAGCGGGTGCAGTATGGCCAGCTCCTCCTTGGCGCCCTTCAGGTCCTCCTTCTTTATCCTGAACATCTCCTGGACGCGTTGCGCTTCATACGGGTCTGCGAACCTCTCGGCCTGTATCCTGCAGACATAAAGCACATCGGCATCGGAATATTTCGGGGCGTTGGCAGCGGTCACCTTCACGCCGAACGTCTTGGTGACCTCCTCAACGTATCTCTTGTCCATCTCAAGGCCCTTCGGGGAGACCAGCGTCACGTCAGCCCCGAACACAGCCAGGCCATAAACCAGCGAGCGCATGGTCCTCGCATGTTTCAGGTCGCCGAGCAATGTCACATTGAGCCCCTTTATCCTGCCCTTCATCTTCCTGATTGAGAACAGGTCTATGAGCGTCTGCGTAGGGTGCTGGTTCCCTCCGTCGCCTCCGTTCACCACTGGCTTGGAAAGCACATCCGCAGCCATCCTCGCAGAGCCCTCCTTGGGATGCCTTATCACAAGCGCATCGGCATATCCTTCCACCGTCTTTATCGTGTCCGCGAAGGTCTCGCCTTTCTTCAGCGAGCTCGTCTCAGGCGCGAAGTCAAGCACCTCCATGCCGCACCTCATGGCGGCGGACTGGAAGGACAATTTCGTCCTTGTGGACGGCTCGAAGAACATGGTCGCAAGTATCCTGCCCTTCAGGTCCGGTTTCTTCTTCCCCGCCTCTATGGCATCAGCGGAGTCAAGTATCTCCTCTATGCCTTTTCTGTCCAGGTCTCTTATAGAAATTAGGTCCATCAAAGCACCGTCACCAACCACGGGCTGAAGCCCGTGGCGTGCACCATGATGCTTCAGGCGAACGCCACAGCACCTGGGCGCCACGGGTTCTTGGTATTCGCTTCATCCACCTGCTAACGTAGGTGGCGTTCGCGAACCCGTGATTGGTGTAATCTATTGCGAAAATAGTTTTATAAACGCCAGCCCACCTCAATTAATGCATGGGAGCGAGGGTGGGGGTACTAGCGTTGTTCATCGCCATGCTCGGCGCTGTTTTCGCGGTTGACATCAACGGCTGCACCGAGATAAGCGATGCGGGGGATTACGACCTCGTCGCGAACCTGGTCGGGGCAAACGTGAGCGTCTATGTGCCATATTATGGGGACGTGCCGGTATGCATCGTGATAACGTCCTCTGATGTCACGCTGGACTGCCATAGCCGCACCATCACCGGAAGCAATGGCCGCTCCGTAGGGATAGTGGCGCTCGGTGGCGAAGGCGCGCTCAGGGGAATCACCATCATGGACTGCGCGGTTTCCCGCTATGACAGCGGCATCGTCGCTTATCGCATGGCCGACAGCTCGCTGACCGGCAACAACGTGCATGATTCCGCCCTCTGGGGCATACGCCTGGATTCAAGCGACCGGAACAATCTCACCGATAACCGGGCATACGACAATGGCGCGGACGGCATCCTGCTTCTTATGAGCTCATACAATACGCTGGAGAACAACCGCGCATACTCAAATACGAATGGCATCTACATATACACCGAAGCCATGCAGGATTCCTATAATGCGCTCAGGGAGAATGAGGCGTACGACAACTCCAATTCAGGCATAGTGATAGTGGAGGACAGCTACAACGAGCTGTACTCCAACCGCGTGCACGGCAACCCCATCGGCATAGACATCGTAAATTCTGACGGCGACGAGCTCAACGGCGACCACTTTTACGATAACGATGTGGACTTCATCATCGAGTCAGTAGGGGGCGTCGGCATCTTCGATGTCTCCCTCACAGATGTCATATTCGATTCATCCGCTGGCAATTTCGCATCCTACACCAACCTTTCGCTCACCGACAGCGTGGAGGGCGGCAACTCCTATTCGATAACATGGGTCTCGCCACCCACACTGCCGGATAACTACTCCCTATTCCGGGGCAAGGCCATCGACATAGTGCCCAACATCGGTGATGTCAGCATAGACGAGATATACTGGCAGTGGACAGACAACGAGCTTTCAGGCTATTCCTACGAGAACATCAGCCTGTGGCATCACAACGGCCAGGACTGGGAGCTTGTCAGCGATGCGCCTGATTTCCATTACATAATGGTGTCCGACCTGAGCGATTTCAGCCCGTTCGCTCTTTTCTACCCCGGAGCGAACGAAAGCGATGACGATGATGACGATGGCGGCGGCGACCAGAACATGTCGCTTTCCTTCAGCTCCACATGCGACGGGAACATCGTCACTGTCACGAGCGGCGACTCCCATGTCGCTGAAGCCACTGTCAGGGTGGACGGCCAGACCGCGGGCGTGACCGGAGCCAACGGCCATGTTGTGTTCGAGGGATGCGGCAGGAACGTCAGCATAACCGCGACCAAATCCGGCTATCATACCGCCACCCTCAACGCCTCGCTGATAGACTGCCTGCAGTGCCAGGATTGCCTCATTGACAGCGACTGCCCTGACGACCAATACTGCTCGCAGGGCGATTGCGTCCCGCTCAACTGCACCTGCGGCTATGTGCTGGACCACCAGTGCCATGAATACGCTTGCTGCTCGGATTCAGACTGCTCTACCGGCCAGTCCTGCGCCAACCACAGCTGCGTCATCAGGACAGAGCCGGAATCCGGCTGCAAATCCGACGACGATTGCCTGTCCGAGGAGTACTGCGACATCCCCACGGGCGCTTCCAGCGGCGACTGCAGGAATGTCACCGGAGAATGCGGCTATCCATACGACCACGCCTGGACGAACTACGAATGCGGTCCGGAAGCCAGCTGCAAACAGTGCCAGCCTGGCTACATCTGCTCAAAGCGCAAGTGCGTCCTCTATGACCTGAGCTGCCCCTCCACGGGCATAGTCGGCAACGTCCAGCTATGCGCAGCCACAGAGGATGACAAGCCATGCGCGAACTGCGATTACAGGATAGCCGGCCCCGACGGCACGCGAAGCGCCGGCAAGACCAGCCAGTCCGGTTCCATATCATTCACGCCCCAGAGCGCAGGCACCTACCGCATCGCGCTGCTGAAGAACGGTACGCTGATTGAAGAGGTGGGGATGGAGGCTGTGTCCGGAGCGAACGTGGTGGATATCACGAAGCCTAAGGCGCTCATAGACGAAGCGCTCTGCCTCCCGCTGTTCCTCCTCGCCCTGCTTGCCATAGCAATCTACTGGTGGCTCAGCAGGAGGAAGAAGCCCGAAGAGGAGCAACTGGAGGACGAACCGGCTGCGGATGCGCCGCCCATGCAGCCGAAACAGGAAAAGCCTAAAGAAGCTGCGCCTCCCAGAAAGAAGAGGAAGTGATTCATATACTCTTAGTGTTTGAGGGGATTGACGGATGCGGCAAAGAGACGCAGATAAAACTGCTGCGCGAGAAGATGCCGGACGCCGTGGTTTTCAAATACCCCACCAAAAAGTTCCAGATGCTCAACGACTACCTTGAGAAGAAGCTGGAACTCTCTGAGAAATCCCTTTTCCTGCTCTTCCTGTCGGATATCGCCAACGAGCAGAAGAAGGTGAAGGAGGCGTTTGATGCAGGCAAGACCGTTATCCTGGACCGCTATGTGTTCTCCACGATATCATATGAGCTGGCTGAGATGCACTTCCCGCAGGCCAAGAAGATTGTGGAGGGGCTGGGCTTCCTGAAGCCTGATGCGGTCATTCTGCTGGATATAACGCCCGACGTGTCGCAGGAGCGCAAGAAGAAGCAGAAGCAGCTGGACCGGTATGAGGAGAACAAGGAGTACCTCGGCATGGTGCGGGAGAACTTCCTCAGGCTCTACGAGGAAAGATTTTTAACATCGAATTGGCACAAGGTAGATGCTTCTAAAAGCATAGAAGAAGTGCACGCGCAGGTGATGCGCGCGCTGAAATAATGGGCTCCGTTCGTCTAGGAAACTTTTTAGGAAAAAGTTTCATCAAAAACTTCCTGAAAAGTTTAGGCAAACCGGTCAAGGATA
>Ga0315276_10001361_pt1 | contig 21867 bp, 21 predicted proteins | sample YL17G05_0_MG_FD_204542 | JGI IMG/M metagenome (GOLD analysis project Ga0315276, IMG submission 204542) | Sediment microbial communities from Yellowstone Lake, YNP, Wyoming, USA - YL17G05_0 | ecosystem: Environmental > Aquatic > Freshwater > Lake > Sediment | place: USA: Wyoming | collected... | reverse complement strand
CGGATTGCGGCGCGCCTGGGGGCCGATGTCCCTTTCTTCCTGCAGGGCGGGACCGCGCTGGGGAAGGGGAGAGGCGACGAGATTCGCCCTCTCCCGGACCTCGCACCGTACGGAATCTGCCTGATCCTGGCACCTTTCGAGTCGTCCACGGCCGATGTCTACAGCAGGTGGGATCTGCTGCCGCCTTTATCCCGCCCCTGGGTCGAGGCCGAAGAGCCCGCCCTCCCGGATCCACCCGGAGGCGAGAGCCGCCAGACGGTCCGGAACGACCTTCAGGATGTTGTATTTGCCTCGCATCCGGAGCTGAGGCACTACTGGAAGCTTCTCTATGACGCCGGGGCGGCGGCGGCCTCGGTTTCGGGAAGCGGTCCCTCACTTTTTGGCTTGTTTTCTTCACCTGAAGCGGCCCGGGCCTTCCGGGACTCGCGGGATTGGGAGCCGTACCGGGTCGTGGAGTGCGCCGGGGTGGCCCGGGGAGAATACCTGGCGAGGGTCGGGCTGGCGCCGGGCCCGCAACGCGGAACTTCTTGACAGGAAAGTCCCCCGGGTGCTACGGTATACGGCCGCTTCGACAGGATCAGCGCAACCGGGCGATCCCGTCCCGGCAGAGGGACATCCCGACCTCCCGAGCAGGAACCCATCCTTCTGACTTCGGCCGGACGGATCGTCCGCCGGGCGGCGAGCGCGACGCTTGGCGCGTTTCATCCCGCTGCAGAGCGGAGGCTCACGGGAGGCTTCTCAGGTTACTGGGGCGTCGTCAAGCGGTAAGACACTGGACTTTGAATCCAGCATTCGGAGGTTCGAATCCTCCCGCCCCAGCCATACTCCAGGACGGTGGCTGTTCACGGGGCCGGGGCGGCAATCTCCGGCCACACAGGATCGGGATGAGGGAATGAAGAGCAGGGGAGTCCCGACGGAAGGACCCATCAAGATCTTCTGCGGCAACGCCCATCCCGGGCTTGCCCGGGAGATCTGCGGCTATCTGAAGCTGCCGCTGGGGGCCATCAACCTGACCCGCTTCAGCGACGGCGAGTGCTATTGCCAGATTCTGGACAATGTCCGCGGGACCGACGTCTTTGTCATCCAGCCCATGGGCCCGCCGGTCAACGAGAACCTGATGGAACTGCTGATCATGATGGACGCGCTGAAGCGCTCCTCGGCGCAGCGGGTCACGGCGGTCCTCCCTTATTACGGTTACGCCCGTCAGGACCGCAAGGACAAGCCCCGCGTCCCCATCTCCGCCAAGCTGGTGGCGGACCTCATCAGCACCGCCGGGGCCGACCGGGTCCTGGCCATGGACCTCCATGCCCCGGCCATCCAGGGCTTCTTCAACATTCCGGTGGACCATCTTTTCGCCGCTCCCGTCCTCATCGAGAAGGTCGCCCGGCTGAAGATACCCCATCTTGTCATCGTGTCGCCCGACGCCGGCGGGGTGGAGCGGGCGAGGGCCTACGCCAAGCGCCTGAAGGCCTCCCTGGCCATCATCGACAAGCGCCGCACCGAGAAGAACGTGGCGGAGGTCCTTCACGTCATCGGCGAGGTGCAGGGCATGAATGCCCTGATCGTGGACGACATCGTGGACACGGCGGGCACCCTCACGGGAACGGTCAAGGCCCTGAAGCAGGAAGGAGTCGGCAAAATCTACGCCTGCTTCACCCACGCCGTCCTCTCCGGTCCCGCGGTGGAGAGGCTGCGGACCTCGGGGCTGGAGCGGGTCCTGGTGACCAATACCATTCCGCTGGACCCCCGGAAGCAGACCGAGGGCCGCCTGAAGGTTCTGTCCATCGCCGGTCTTCTGGGAGAGGCGATCCGGCGCATTCATACCAACTCGTCCGTCTCCTCCCTTTTCGTCTAGGGGAGAGGGGGGCGGCGGCCGGACGTGTCCCCGGCAGGGGACCTTCGGGTTGCAGGAGGAAGTTCCATGGCTGATATGATCATCGACGTTACCCCTCGCACGGAGTTCGGCAAGAACCACTCGCGGCGCCTGCGGCGGTCGGGAATGATCCCCGGCATCGTCTACGGCTCCTACAAGCCGCCCGTGCCCGTCTGTGTGGATCCGAAACAGGTGGAGAAGGTCCTCCGGTCGGAGAGCGGTGTCAACACCATCTTCATGCTGAACCTGGCCGGCAAGGAGCAGCGGCACCACGTCATGATCAAGGACTACCAGACGGATCCTGTCAGCAGCCGGCTCCAGCATGCCGACTTCATCCGGATTCAGATGGACGAGGCGATCGAGGTGAACGTCCCCATCCAGACGGTGGGAGAGGCACCTGGCGTCAAGCTCGATCAGGGAATCCTGGACATGCCGCTGAGGGAAATCCGGATCGAGTCCCTCCCCGCGGACATTCCCGATTCCATCAAGGTGGACATTTCCGCCCTCAAGATCGGAGACGCCATCCGCGTGGCCGATCTCAAGGTCCCGCCGAAGGTGAAGATTCTGACCGATCCCAATCAGACCGTCGCCGTCGTGGCTCCGCCCGCCAAGGAGGAGGAGGCGGCGGCAGCGGCGGTGGTGGCGGAAGTGGCGGAACCGGAGGTCATCAAGAAGGGGAAGGCGGCCGCGGAGGAGGAGGGGGCTGCCGAGGAGACGCCCAAGGAAGCCAAGCCGGAGAAGGAGAAGAAGGAGCCCAGGAAGGAGGGCTGAGCCGGCGGATCGGGGACCTCTTGAAGATCGTGGTTGGCCTGGGGAACCCGGGACAGACCTACGCTGAGACCCGGCACAACCTCGGCTTTCTCGCAGTGGAGGAATTCTGCCGCCGGTGCCGGATTTCATGGGGTGGTCGGGAGTGCCTGTCCCTCACCGCCCGGGGGCGGATCGCCGGGGAGGCCGTGCTGGTTGCCCGGCCGCAGACCTATATGAACCGGAGCGGAGAGGCGGTCCATTGCCTGCTCCGCCTGTGCGGGTCTGACCCCTCGGAGCTTCTCGTGGTCTGTGACGATGCGGCCATCGACCTGGGAAGTCTGAGGGTCCGGCCTTCGGGGAGCGACGGCGGGCACCGGGGTCTTCGGTCCATCATCGAATGCCTGGGCACCGAAGAGTTTCCCCGTCTCCGGATCGGGATCCGCACGGCCCGGGTCGCGGAGGGGGATCTTTCCGAGGAGGTCCTGTCACCGTTTCTTTCCGGCGAACTGGAGGTGGCCGGCGAGCAGGCATCCCGGGCCGCGCAGTGCATCCGGGTCGTCCTGGAGCAGGGAATCCGGGCGGCCATGAACGCTTTCAACCGCAGGCAGCCGAACGATCCGCGTGAATCCTCGGCCTGCTGACTTTTCTGGAATGGCCCCGGGCACCCAGGCCCGCAGGCCGGAGGAAAACGCCATGGTAAAATACGAATCGATTTTCATCACCGAGCCCGCCGCCACCGACGATGAGATGGCCGCCCTGATCAAGGGGTTCGAGGAGGCCGTCACATCCGGAGACGGAAAGCTCCTCAAGGTGGAACGGTGGGGAAAGCGGCGGCTGGCTTACCGGCTCGGGAAGCATGAGGACGGCAACTACACCCTGCTGTACCTGGAGTGCCCTCCCGCGGCCGCCCGTGAACTGGAGAGGCGCTACCGGATGAACGATCGGGTCATCAAGTATCTCACCGTCCGGATGGATCGGGCCATTCCGGAGGAGCAGCCCGCGGCCTCGGGAGCCGTTCCCGAGGAACGCCCGGCGGAGGCCAGAGAAGCGGAGTGACGGGCCTCGTCGTCGGGGCCGGGGGAGGGGGAAAAAGGGTCATGGAACTCAGGGATCGGGACAAGTCCAAGAAGAAGCAGTTCCGCAAGAAATTTCTGTTCCGCAAGAAGAAGTTCTGCAAATTCTGCGAAGAGAAGATTCCCTACATCGACTACAAGGACGTGAGGCTGCTGCAGGGGTTCACGCCCGAGCGGGGCAAGATATTCCCGCGCCGGATCTCCGGAACCTGCGCCAAGCACCAGAGAGAGCTGATGCAGGCCATCAAGCGGGCCCGCAACATCGCCCTCCTGCCCTTCACGGCGGACTGAGGAGGCCTTCGACCATGAGAATCGTGCTCCGTACCGACGTGGAGACCGTGGGGCGCCGCGGGGAGGTGGTCAAGGTTGCCGACGGTTACGCCCGGAACTACCTTCTTCCGAAGAAGCTGGCGCTGGAGGCCACTCCGGGGAACCTGAAGCGCATCGCGCAGGAGCGCCGGGTCCAGGAGGTTCATGAATCCAAGGAAAAGCAGGAAGCCGAGGTCCTCGCGGCCCGGATCGCCCAGCTCTCCTGCACGGCCGTCCGGAAGGTGGGCGAAAACGAGGTTCTTTACGGGTCGGTCACCGGCGCGGACGTGGCTGAACTCCTGGAGAAGGAAGGCTTCTCGCTGGACAAGCGGAAGATTCTCCTGGAGGAGCCCATCAAGTCGCTGGGGATCTACGAAGTGCCCATCAAGCTCCACCCCCAGGTCACCGCGACCGTGAAGGTATGGGTCGTGAAGGAGTAGCCGGGGAATGCCCTCCAAGGGAGTGTCCGCCCTCGTCTCCTGCCTGCTCGCCTGGTTCATTCCGGGAGGCGGGCACTACTACCTGCGTAAGCGAAGCAGGGCCCTGGTCTTTTTCCTGGTGGTCCTCGCCACGTTCCTCCTCGGCATCCTGAATCAGGGCCGGTCCTATCTCATCGATCGCGACCAGCCCCTGACCTATCTGGCCACCTTCACCAACATCGCCACGGGCCCGTTGGAGCTCATCAGCCGCCAGATGACCTACCACCGCCTGGCCTACAGCCTGCCGGAGGACGAGAGCAGCCAGGAATCGGCCCGGCTTCTGGAGGCCATGCGTGAGCGGGTGAAGGTTGTCACCGACGAGTACGGCACGACCTACCTCCTGGCCGCCGGGCTGATGAACATCCTTCTCATCCTGGACGCCTTTGACATCGCGGTCGGAAGAAAGGCCTGAGGATGTTCCGGTCTCACTTCCTGAACATGGCTATCTTCTCGGGTCTGGTCTCGGTCTTTTTCGCCTTCCTGACCCAGACCGACCGGAAGGAGCGGCTGAAGGTGATGGTCATCCTCTGCCTGTCCATGATCATCCTTTCCCTCCTCGTCGCCTACGCCATGTTCCCTTTCCCCAGCAACAGACATTGAGACGCTCCCTCCATCTCGCGGCCCTCTGGGTTCCCGTGGCCGCCTACGGGGGGGCGGTCTACTACCTCTCCTCCCTCTCCCGGGTCATGGTGGCGGGTCGGATACCCGACTACCTGCTCCACCCGGCGGAGTACGCGGGACTCACGATCCTGATCATCCGCGCCCTGAACGGGGGATTGATCCGGAGGATTCCGGGAACCGTTCACCTCTGGGGTGTGGGCCTTGCGGTGCTCTACGCCGTCTTCGACGAGTTGCACCAGCTCCACGTTCCCCGGCGCACAGCGAGCCTGAAGGACGTCCTCAGCGACACGCTCGGAGCGGTGCTCGCGGTGGGGCTGGCGGAGGCCATTCAGAGGGTTGCAAGCCGGAGGCGCCATGATCTCCAGGCTTCGCCCGGACGAAGGGGCGATCCGCAGCAGGCTCTCCCGGACTGACCCCGGGGCCTCCTGAGCCGGTTCTGCTGCCGCGGCCGCGCTCCTTCGGAGAGACTCGGGCGCCCTTCAGGGCGTGGGGGCCGCAGCACCCGATTTCTCCTTCTCTTCCTTCAGCGCCAGGATCCTTCCTTCGTAGCGGCCATAACCAATAAGGAGCCGGTCTCCGGCTCTGACGGGGGGGGTCGTGAACCATTCCCCTTCGAGATCCAGCCCATATTCACCGACGAGCTGGAGGTCCGGCAGGGTGAGAGCCATGAGCCGGGCCGAAGTGTAGGGAGAAAGGTAGAGCCGCTCGGGATCCTGGAGAACATCCTCCGAGAGACGGTGGCTCATCCTCACCCGCAGGACGAGGTGTCCGGATCTCGCCTTGAGGGCGTAGACGTAGTTGTCGTAGGAGAGGAAATAGACCCGGCGGCCCAGGGGAATGGGGAGGGCGGTGATGGCTCCTCCCACTTTGTAGCTCCATCGCCGCCGGCCGCTGGTGCGGAGGGTCCGGAGGCGGTTGTCTTCGGTGCCGAAATAGACGGTGCCATTGAAGCAGAGCAGGGATGACCGGACCGGCGAGCCGACCTCGCTTACCCAGAGGCGCCGACCCGACCGGCGCTCGAAGGCCTCCACCGTGCCGGCCTCCGTCCCAACCAGCACCATGGCCCGGCACGCTGCCACCGGAGTGGAAGGCGCACCCCTGAGATCCACCCTCCAGCGCTCCCGCCCCTCCGCGTCCAGGGAAACGATCTGTCCGGCGGCAAGAGGAACCAGCAATGTGTCCTGGTCGGCGGTCGGCTGCCGCCGGACATCCTGCTGAAGCTCGGCGGTCCACCGGGTGGCACCCCCCGCCGGATCCAGGGCCACGACCTTTCCGAAGGCGGTGACCTGGACCACCAGCCCGGGAATTCTTACGGGCCCGCCCGCCAGCTTCTCACCCAGTTCGGTTTTCCAGAGGAGACCGCCGTCGGCCAGGGAGACCGCCTGCACCGCGCCATTCTCCACCGATGCCACGACCCGGTCCTCCAGAGGGAGCAGGGGGCCCGAGAGGGGAGAGCCCAGGGGAACTCTCCAGAGCTCCAGGAACCGGACCCGCTTCTCCGCCGTGGGAGGAGGGCGCGTGGCGGGGAGGCGCTCGGCGCGCCGCTGGTTCTTCCCGGCGAGCGGGTCCTGAATCGAGTCCTTGCCGCGGGGAAAGCCCGGGCTCGCGAGCGAAAGCACCAGGAGAAGGACCAGGCAGACGCCTCTCATGACACGCGGGGACGGCACGCTTCCTCCTTCAGATTCCCGGCCGATGGACGTCGCAGTATACCGATCGTCCGCCCACGACTCCAGGGCCCGCCTGAGGGAAGATCCGTTGCGGCCCGCGGACCGCTGTGCTATTCTCCGCCCCTTCCCAGCGCGTGGAGCGCCGATTCATGATCCAGGCCATCAAGGGAACCCGGGACATCCTGCCCGAGGAGGCGGGGAAGTGGCAACTCGCTGAAGCCACTGCCCGCCGTGTCTTCCGGCGCTACGGGTTCCGGGAGATTCGCACTCCCATTTTCGAATCCACCGATCTCTTCGCCCGGGGGATCGGCGAGGGGACCGACATCGTCTCGAAGGAGATGTACACCTTCACGGACCGGGGGGGGCGTTCGCTGACTCTCCGGCCTGAGAACACCGCGCCGGTGGTGCGCGCCGCCATCGAGCACAATCTCTTCCGGAAGGCCGACTCCGAACGGCTCTACTACATCGGCCCCATGTTCCGGTACGAGCGCCCGCAGAAGGGACGGATGAGGCAGTTCCACCAGATCGGGGTCGAGGCCTTCGGCAGCGCCGAGCCGGCGGTGGACGCCGAGGTGATCGAGATGTCCACGGTCTTCCTGCGGGAGCTCGGCATCCCCGATGCCGACCTGGCCATCAATTCCGTGGGATGCGAGACGTGCCGTCCCGCCTACCGGGAGCGCCTCAGGGATTTCCTGGCACCTCGCCTCGATGATCTCTGTCCGGACTGCCGGCGGCGCTACCGGGAGAATCCGCTCCGAATCCTGGATTGCAAGGCCGGCTGTCGCAGGTTCCTGGACGGTTGCCCCACGATCCTCGAGACGCTCGACACCGTGTGCCGGGATCACTTCGAGGCGGTGCGCAGGTGTCTCGATCACCTGGGAGTCCGGCACCGGATCGAGCCTCGCCTGGTGCGCGGTCTCGACTATTACGTACGCACCACCTTCGAGGTCTTGACGGCCGCCCTGGGGGCGCAGAATGCCCTGCTGGGCGGCGGCCGTTACGATCGTCTGGTGGAAGATCTGGGGGGGCCATCCGTCCCCGCGATCGGCTTCGCCTCGGGCCTGGATCGCCTGATCCTCTCGCTCCCGGCGGGCGCCGGAGAGGCGGCGGCCGGCCCCGATTTCTTCGTGGCGGTGCAGGGCGCGGCCTCTTTCGACCAGGCTCTGCGGCTGGTACGGGACCTGCGCAGGAGGGGCGCCTGGGCGGAAATGGATTCCAGTCCCGGACGGAGCCTGCGGGCACAGACCCGGCGCGCCGACCAGCTCCGGGCCCGGCACATCCTCTTTCTGGGGGAAGACGAGATCCGAAAGGGAGTGCTGACCGTGAGGAGAATGGAGGGGGGAAGCCAGTGGGAGGTCCCCGCATCGGATCTGGAGCGTCTGATGGGGGAGGTTTCCCCTGGGTAGCCCTCAGTCGAACTGGAGCAGGAGCCACACCTGCGGCGCCCTGAGAGCCTCCGACGCGGGACAGGCGGTCGTCCTGGCCGGATGGGTCCACCGCCGCCGCGACCACGGCGGCCTGATTTTCGTGGATCTCCGCGACCGCTACGGCCTCACGCAGGTGGTCTTCAATCCGGAAGACTCCTTCGAGACCCATGCCCTCGCCCATGGATTTCGACCCGAATACGTGGTGTGCGTTCGGGGAAAGGTGGTGCTCCGGACCCCGGAGAACGTGAACAGTGACATGGCCACGGGGGAGATTGAGGTGGTGGCAGGAGAAGCCGAAATCCTCAACGAGAGCCAGGTCCTCCCCTTCACCCTCGAAGAGCAGGATCCGGCGGGGGAGGAGCTCCGCCTGCGGCACCGCTATCTGGATCTCCGCAGGCCCAGGCTCCAGGAGGTGCTGGCCACCCGGCACCGGGTCCTCTTCGCCGCCCGCCGGTACTTCGACTCCCTGGGGTTCCTGGAGATCGAGACTCCCATGCTGACCCGCTCGACCCCGGAGGGATCGCGGGAGTACCTGGTCCCCTCCCGAGTCAACCCGGGGCGCTTCTACTCGCTGCCCCAGTCTCCTCAAATCTTCAAGCAGCTCCTGATGATTTCCGGGTTCGACAAGTACTTCCAGATCGCCCGGTGCTTCCGGGACGAAGACCTCCGGGCCGACCGGCAGCCGGAATTCACCCAGATTGACGTGGAGGTCTCCTTTCCCGAGATCGAGACCCTCTTCTCGCTCGTCGAGGGGCTGATGGCGGCCCTCTTTGATGCCGCCGGCCGGAAGGTGGATCCTCCCTTTCCGCGCCTGGCCTATCGGGAGGCGATGGACCGCTTCGGTTCCGACAAGCCGGATACACGCTTCGGGATGGAGCTGCGGGACGTCTCCACCGCCGCAGCCCGGACCCCCTTCCGCGTCTTCTCCGAGACGGTGGCCTCGGGGGGCGCGGTTCTCGGCCTCGTGGTCAAGGGGGCCGCATCCTGGACCCGGAAACCCATCGACGATCTCGTGACCCTGGCCCAGACGCTCGGATCCAGAGGACTGGTCTGGATCCGGCTCGGCCCCGACGCCCTGACCTGCTCCAGCCTGAAGGCCCTCGGGGAAGAGGCCTGCCGTGGTCTGGCGGCGATGCTGGGGGCGGAGACGGGCGACCTGGCGATCCTGGCTGCGGGAGAGCGGGACAGGACCTGCCGGGTCCTGGGGGCGTTGCGGCTCCACCTGGGCAGGACCCTCGGTCTGATCGACGCCACCCGGCCCCGACTTCTCTGGATCCAGGACTTTCCCCTGTTCGAGAGGAGTGAGGAAGGGAGGCTGGTCTCCTGCCATCATCCCTTCACATCGCCCCGCCCCGAGGACCTGGATCGGCTGGAGGCCGACCCGGCCTCGATCCGCGCCCTGGCCTACGATCTGGTTCTGAACGGGGAGGAGATCGGCGGCGGAAGCATCCGTATCCACCGCAGCGACGTCCAGGAGCGGGTTTTTCGGGTCCTCGGCATCGGGCCGGCCGATGCGGAGCGCAGGTTCGGCTTCCTGCTCCAGGCCCTGCGGATGGGAGCGCCGCCCCATGGCGGAATCGCTCTGGGCGTGGACCGGATCGTGGCCATCCTCACCGGATCTTCCTCCATCCGCGAGGTGATCGCCTTTCCGAAGACCAACAGCGCCGTGGATCTGATGAGCGGCGCCCCCAGCGTTCCCGAGGCAGAGCAGCTTCGGGATCTGCACATCCGGGTCGACCTTCCCCCACCCCGGGAAGAGTGACGCCCGGCGGCCGTGAGGGGGGCTGATCCTTAGCCGTGTTGGCCCGGCTGTCGCCCGTTTCCAGGGACAGGAAGGGTTGACAGGCCTCGGAGTGGGATGCTAACTTCTGCCGGCAGACAGGATTGAACGCCCGGCTTGGCCCGGATCCCCCGGGGTTCCGGGCCGAGCGCCGCCAAGGAGTCCGGCCGTCAGCACGCCCGCCGTACGCACCGTCACCGTGCCCGAAAGGCTCTCTGCAGAGCTCTTCGGAACCTACGACGAGAACCTCAGGATCATCGAAAAGGCCACCAACGTCCGCATCGCAGCGCGCGGCTCCGAGATCCACCTCAGCGGGGCCCCGGGCGAGGTGGAACGGGTGGAGCGGCTCCTGCTCCAGATGGTGGACCTTCTTGAGAGCGGCTATTCCATCCGGAGAGGGGACGTGGAGATCGCCATGCGGCTGCTCCGTGACAACCCCGAGGCGACCCTGACCGATTTCTTCAGCCAGGGGAGGGTCAAGGCCGCCCCCGGAAAGGCCATCACCCCCAAGACCCTCAACCAGCGCCTCTACATCGAGGCCATCCGGGCCACCGATCTGGTGTTCTCCATCGGTCCCGCCGGCACCGGGAAGACCTATCTCGCGGTGGCCATGGCGGTCGCGTTCCTGAACGAGAAGCAGGTGAGCCGGATCATCCTGGCCCGTCCGGCGGTGGAGGCCGGGGAGAAGCTGGGATTCCTTCCCGGGGACATGACCGAGAAGGTGGACCCCTACTTCCGCCCCCTCTACGATGCCCTGTTCCAGCTGATGGAGCGGGACAAGGCGGCGCTCCTCCTGGAGAAGGGGATCATCGAGATCGCTCCCCTCGCCTTCATGCGGGGCCGGACCCTCAACGACTCTTTCGTGATCCTGGACGAGGCCCAGAACACAACCTCCGAGCAGATGAAGATGTTCCTCACCCGGATCGGGCACGGCACGAAGGTGGTCGTCACCGGGGACATCACGCAGGTCGATCTTCCCCCGGGCCGGACCTCCGGCCTCATCGAGGCCCAGAGCGTGGTCGCCGACATCGAGGGGATCCGCTTCGTCTACTTCGACGAGCGCGACGTGATGCGGCACCCCCTGGTCCAGTCCATCATCAAGGCCTACGAGAGCTACCGGAACGGCACGGAGGAGAGCGGCGGAACGCCCCTCAAGGCCGGCCGGCGGGGGCGGAATGGGGAACTGTCGTGAAGGCCGCTGCCCCCCGCGGAACCCGGGACCCCTTCACGGCGGGACCTTCGGGCTTGACGGGATGATCATCGACATCCTCTGCCGTCCGGGGTGTCGCCGCGTGCCGGTCCATCTTGTGCGGGATACGGCCCTGCAGGTCCTTCGGTCCGCCCGGCGCCGCGGCGGCCAGGTTTCCATCCTGCTCACCCGGGATGCGGAGATTCGCTCCCTCAACCGCCGGTACCGTGGGATGGACTCGCCCACCGACGTTCTCTCGTTTCCCTCGCAGGAGAAGGCACCCCGGGAAGGCCACTTGGGAGACGTGGTCGTCTCGGTGGAGTCGGCGGCGCGCTACGCCCGGAAGGCGGGGTGGCGCCTGCACCAGGAGATCCAGTTCCTGGTGATTCACGGAATCCTGCATCTCCTCGGTCAGGATCACGAGCGGGATCGGGGAGAGATGGAGCGGATTCAGGCGCGCATTGCGCGCCGGATTCTGGGGCGGGACATCCCCGAGGTCCGCGTCCCCTCCACCGTGCAGGTCGGGACGCCCTCGCGGCGCAAGACCCGGTCCGCCCGGATCCTCCCGTGATGCGACCTCCATCCGCCTGCGGCCCCCCCGAGGAAGTCCAGGTGCCCCCGGGCTTTCGCACCGGGTTCGTCGCCCTTGCGGGCCGGCCGAACGTGGGGAAGTCCACCCTCCTCAACCGCTTCGTCGGGGCCAAGATCTCCATCGTCTCTCCGGTGCCCCAGACGACGCGGGTGGTCATCCGGGCGGTCGCGCGGACGCCGATGGCCGAAGTGATCTATCTGGATACCCCGGGAATCCACCGCCCCCACTACCGCATGAACCGGGAGATGGTGCGCTCGGCCCGGGAGGCCCTCTCGGGGGTCGACCTGCTCCTCCTTCTCATCGAGGGGCCCGAGGGATTCGGCCCGGGGGACGACTACATGCTTCGGGTCCTCTCCGGGACTTCCGTTCCCGTTTTCCTGGTCATCAACAAGATTGACGCCATGCGGCGCCCTGCCCTCCTGCCCCTCATCGATGACGCGCGGAAGCGCCGCGACTGGCGGGAAATTTTCCCCTGCTCCGCCCTGACGGGGGAAGGGTGCTCGGAGCTGGAGCAATCGATCCTGGGCCTGCTGCCCGAGGGCCCCCCCCTGTTTCCGCCCGACTTCGTCACGGATCTGCCCACCCGCCTGGCCCTGGGGGAGCTGATCCGCGAGCAGCTCCTGCTGAGGACCCGCGAAGAGTTGCCCCATTCCACCGCCGTCATCGTGGACCGGCTGGAGGAGACGGAGAAGGGGGAATACCGCGTCGCCGCCACCATCTACATCGACCGGGAATCCCAGAAGGGAATCATCATCGGCAAAGGGGGCGGGATGCTCAAGGCCATCGGCACCGCCGCGCGGATGGAGATGGCTGCGTACCTGGGATCCGCGGCGCACCTCTCCCTCTGGGTCAAGGTGAAAAAGGGGTGGCGGAACGATCCTCTCTTGCTCCGGCTTTTGGGAATCGCCGACGGGGGGTAAGACCGCCCCGATCCGGTCCGTCCCCGGCCGGTCCTTGTGCTAGAATGACGGCCCCCGAGTTGATTTTCGTCCCGAGACTCGAATCTTCGTCCTTCGGGAGTTCTTCCCGTGCCGGTGGTCCGCGCTGAGGGGTTCGTTCTGAGGGTCCACCCTCTGGGCGAGGCCGACAAAATCGTCACTTTTCTCACCCGGGAAGAGGGAAAGCTGCGGGGCGTCGCCCGATCGGCACGGAGGAGCCGACGCCGCTTCGGCAGCAGCCTTGAGCTCTGGAGCCGGGTTTCCCTGACCCTCTTCGAGAAGGAAGGGATGGATCTGGCGCGGGTCGACGGGTGCGATCTCCTGGAATCGGCCTACCGTCTCCAGGAGGACCTGGAGACCGCTTACCTCCTGGCCTACATGGCGGAGGTCGCGGACCTCTTCGCCCGGGAGCGCCAGGCGGAACCCCACTTCTTCCGGCTCCTGGGCTCCCTCCTGGTCGCCCTGCGGGAGGGGCTTCCCCGGGTCCTGGCGGCCCGCTATTTCGAGACCTGGACCCTGCGGCTCCACGGCGTTCTTCCCGATCTGGGCCGGTGCGGCTCGTGCGACGTCTCCCTGGCATCGGAGGGTGGCGTCTTTCAGAGCGCCAGCGGGCAGATTCTGTGCCGCCCGTGCCTGCCGAGGCCCACTCCCGCCGATTTTCCCGTGGAGGCCGCGGGACTGGAGATTCTCAGGACGATCCTGCGGCACCACCCCGCGGATCTCGCCGGACGCAGCCTTTCCGCTTCCCTCCTGGTCCATCTCGGCCGCGTGACGGGTGCCGCCCTCGCATCCTTCGCCGAGGCCCCTTTCCGAACCAGCCGGTTTCTGGCCGTGGCCGAGAGGGCGTCGTGATGAACTTCCAGGATCTCGTCCTGGCCCTTTCCGGATACTGGGGGCGCCTCGGCGCGGTGGTGCAGCAACCCTACGACCTGGAGGTGGGGGCCGGCACCATGCACCCCGACACCTTCTTCCGCGTGCTGGGCCCCGAGCCCTGGCGCGCCGCCTATTGCTCCCCGTCGCGGCGGCCGGTGGACGGCCGGTACGGCGAGAATCCCTTCCGCGTCTACCGCCACTACCAGTTCCAGGTCATCTTGAAGCCCTCGCCCCCCGACGTGCAGGAGCTCTACCTGGAGTCGCTGGCCTCCTTCGGTGTGAAGGTCCCGGAGCACGACATCCGGTTCGAGGAGGACAACTGGGAGTCACCCACTCTCGGGGCGGCGGGGGTCGGCTGGCAGGTGATGCTGGACGGCATGGAGATTTCCCAGTTCACCTACTTCCAGCAGGCGGGAGGAATGGAGCTCTCCCCGGTCTCCGCCGAGCTGACCTACGGTTCCGAGCGGATTGCCATGTTCCTGAACGGCGTGGAAAACGTCTTCGACCTCCCCTGGAACGACCGGTGCACCTACGGCGAGATTCGCCGCGAGGAAGAAGTCCAGTTCTCCCGGTTCAACTTCGAGGAGGCGGACCTGAGGCTCCACCTGCGCCTCTTCGACGATTACGAGGCGGAGGCGAAGCGCCTCCTGGAGAAGGGGCTCTATCTCCCGGCCTATGACTTCTGCCTGCGCTGCTCGCACACCTTCAACATCCTGGACGCCCGGGGCGCCGTGAGTACCACCGAGCGGCCGGGTTACATCGGCCGCGTCCGCCGGCTCGCCTGCGCATGCGCAGAGACCTACCTGAAGTCCCGGGAGAAAGCGGGATTCCCGCTCCTCCGGAGCTCCGGCGGAGGGGTCCCTTGAGAAGACCCGGATCCTCCCTCTTCCTGCTGGAGATCGGCTGCGAGGAGATTCCCGACTGGATGATTGTCCCGGCGCTGGAGTTCCTGAAACGGGAATTCGCGGCCCTCTCGCAGAAGGAGGGTCTCGGAGTGCCGGTCTTTGAGCCGTCTCTCATGGGCACTCCCCGGAGGCTGTCGCTTCTGGCCGCGGATCTCCGGCTCCGCCAGGAGGATCGGGATGTGGAGGTGACGGGCCCTCGGGTGGCGGCGGCCTACGACTCCGCCGGGAAGCCGACCCGGGCCCTGGAGGGCTTCGCCCGGGCCCAGGGCCTGGAACCGGAGCAGATCCGGCGCGTCATGACGCCGAAGGGGGAGTGCGTCGCGGCAAGGCGGCGGGTGGAAGGCCGGAGCGCGGCCGACGTCCTCTCCGAAGCGATTCCCGTCATCGTGGAATCCATCCCCTTCGGAAAGACCATGAAGTGGGGAGAGGGAAGATTCAGGTTCGCGCGTCCCATCCACTGGATCGTCTGCCTGCTGGGGGCGGAGATCGTCCCGTTCCGGGTGGCGGGCATCGCCTCCGGACGGACGAGCCGGGGGGCACGGTTCGAGGGATCCCGGGAGCTGGAAATCCCCGATGCGAAAGATTACCTGGATCTTCTCCGGAAGGCCTCTGTCCTGGCGGACATCGCCGAGCGGCGGGAGAGGATCGTATCGTCCCTGCAGGAGGCCTGCGGCCGGATCGGGAAGGGCTCCCGCGTGGAAGACCACACGGAACTGATCGATACCGTCACCGGAATGGTGGAGTTCCCGGTCGCCTGTGCCGGCGACTTCGACCGGGACTTCCTCGGACTGCCCGGCCCGGTCCTTTCCACCGCCATGATTCATCACCAGCGCTTCTTCCCGGTTCACGGCTCCGAAGGGCGCCTCGCCCCCCATTACGTGGCAATCCTGAACTGCCGCCCCGATCCCCAGGTGGTGGAGAGGATCCGGCGTGGCAACGAGTGGGTGCTCCGGGCCCGGCTCCGGGACGCCTCTTTTTTCTGGAGGGAGGACCTCGGGCGGAGCCTGGAGGAGCGCCTTCCGGACCTGGAGAAGATCCTTTTCGAGGCGACCCTGGGCAGCTACCGGAAGAAGGTCGAGCGGGTGGAAGCGCTGAGCCGCGATCTCTGCCGACAGCTCGAGGCCGGGGGACGGCCGACGGACTCCGAGGCCGTTGCCCTGTCCGCCCGGCTCTCCAAGGCCGACCTGACCACAATGATGGTCAAGGAATTCCCCGAGCTCCAGGGGGTCATGGGGGGGCTCTACGCCCGTGCGGAGAAGAGGCCCGAGGCGGTCTGCCTTGCCCTGGAGCAGCAATACCTCGGCACCGGTGAGGCCGGGAACCGGACGCGGTTCGAGACGCCGGAAGGGGCGGTGCTCGCGGTGGCGGATCGCCTCGACACCCTGGCGGGCTTCTTCCTCCTGGAGAGGATCCCCACCGGATCCCGGGACCCTTACGGCCTGCGCCGGGCTGCCACGGCCCTGGTCCAGGCGACTTTGGACCAGCGCCTCGAATACTCCCTGAAGCCCCTTCTGGAAAGGGCGCGGGAGCTCTATCGCGCCCAGGGGGTCACCGGCAGCGGAGAGGGATGGGGCAGGATTCTGCCGTTCCTGGAGGAGCGGCTTCGCCATGTCTGCCAGGAGGTGCACTCGTTCCGCTATGACGCGGTGAGCGCGGCCGTCGCCGTGGGCGCCGGCAACCTCCAGGACGCCTTCCGCCGCGTGGAGGCGCTGAACGGCGTCCGGGGCCATCCCGATTTCGAGGCCCTGAGCCTTTCCTACCGGCGGGTGAAGAACATCCTGGCGGGACAGGAGCCGCCCCCCCTGGAGGAAGCGGCACTGGCTTCAGAGGAGGAGAAGACCCTCCTTGCGGCCCTCTCGGAAGTCGAGCAGAAGTCGGCGCCCCTCCTGTCCGCCGGCGACTACGGGGCTGCCCTGCGCATCATGGCCTCCCTCCGTTCCCCCCTGGATCGCTTTTTCGACAAGGTGCTGGTCATGGATCCCGAGCCCAGGACTCGGGCCAACCGGCTGGCACTTCTCAAACGAATCTCCCTTCTTTTCCTGAAGGTCGGCGATTTCGCCGAGATGGTCCTGGAGGGAGAAAACGCCGCGGAACCGGCAAGGAGAATCAAGCGTGGCTGAAGCAAAAGGCAATCACTGGGTCTACTTCTTCGGAGAGGGAAAGGCGGACGGGCATGCGGGGATGCGGGACCTGCTGGGAGGGAAGGGGGCGGACCTGGCGGAGATGAGCCGCCTCGGGATCCCGGTTCCGCCGGGCTTCACCATCACCAGCGACGCCTGCCTGCGCTATTTCCAGGAAGGAGACCGGCTCCCCGAGGGACTGCTCCCGGAGATCGAGGCGGCGCTCGCCCGCCTGGAGAAGCTGACACTCAGGCGCTTCGGCGATCCCCAAAACCCTCTTCTCGTGTCGGTCCGATCGGGCGCCCGCTCCTCCATGCCGGGCATGATGGACACCATCCTGAACCTGGGACTCTCCTTCGAGACCACCGCGGGACTGGCTTCCCTCACCGAGAACCGCCGCTTCGCCTGGGACTGCTTCCGCCGCCTGATCCAGATGTACGCCGACGTGGTGCTCGGTGTGGAAAAGGGCTTGTTTGAGAAGGCCCTCGAGGAAGCGCGGAAGCGGCGCGGAGTGGCCGAGGACTCCCTTCTCCCGGCCGAGGATCTGGAGAATCTCTCCCGGCGCTATCTGGCCATCGTCAAGGAAGCGGGAGGCGTGGACTTTCCCCTGGATCCCAAGCAGCAGCTCCTGGGCGCCGTGGGGGCCGTCTTCCGCTCCTGGCACAACGACCGGGCCATCACGTACCGCAAGCTGCACAGGATTCCGGATGACTGGGGGACCGCGGTCAACGTCCAGACCATGGTTTTCGGAAACCGCGGCGAGTCCTCCGCCACCGGGGTGGCCTTCACCCGGGATCCGGCCACAGGGGAGAATAGGCACTACGGCGAGTACCTGCTTAACGCCCAGGGCGAGGACGTGGTGGCCGGCATCCGGACCCCCCGGCCCCTGAGCCGGCGCCCCGGACCGTCGGAGCTGCCGTCCCTGGAAGAGACGATGCCCGAGATGCACCGCCAGCTGGAGCAGATCTTCTCGAGGCTGGAATCCCATTACAAGGACATGCTGGACATCGAGTTCACCGTGGAGGAGGGAAAGCTCTACATCCTCCAGTCGAGACGCGGGAAGCGCACGGGCTTCGCGTCGGTGCGCTGCGCCGTGGAGATGGTGGAGGAGGGCCTCATCGATCCCCCCACAGCCGTGACTCGGGTGGAGCCGGAGCAGCTGGTGCAGCTCCTGGCGCCCATCTTCGAGCCGGCCGCCAAGCAGCAGGCCCTGAGCGATGGAAGACTCCTGGCCCGCGGGCTCAACGCCGGGCCGGGGGCCGCCTCGGGGAAAGTCGCCCTCTCCGCCGGAAGGGTGGTGGAGATGGCCGCCAAAGGGGAGAAGGTGCTCCTGGTCCGGGTCGAGACCTCTCCGGAGGACATCGCGGGGATGGCCGCCGCCGAGGGGATCCTCACCGCCCGGGGCGGTATGACCTCCCATGCCGCCGTCGTGGCCCGCGGGATGGGGAAGATCTGCGTCGTGGGGTGCTCCGACCTCACGGTGGACGAGGAGAGGCGGACCCTCCGGTTCCGGCAGCGCGAGATCCGGGAGGGCGAACCCCTCTCCATCGACGGCACCACCGGTGAGGTCATGCTGGGCTCTCTGCCCACCATCCCGTCGGAGATCATCCAGGTGCTCGTGAGCCGGAGCCTCCCCCGGGAACAGTCCCTGGTCTACCGGCAGTTCTGCACCCTGCTGGAGTGGGCCGACAAGGTCCGTACGCTGGGAGTCCGCACCAACGCCGACACTCCCACCGACGCGCGGGTGGCCCGGGCGTTCGGCGCCGCCGGCATCGGCCTTTGCCGCACGGAGCACATGTTCTTCGGCGCCGACCGGATCCTCGCGGTGCGGGAGATGATCCTCTCCGACACCGAGGAGGAGCGGCGGCGCGCCCTCGCCAAGCTGCTTCCCATGCAGAGGAGCGACTTCTCCGGAATTTTCCATGAGATGGAGGGCTTCCCCGTTACGATCCGTCTCCTGGATCCTCCCCTCCACGAGTTCCTTCCCCGGGAGCGGGCGGCCCTGGAGGAGATCGCCGCCGAGATGGGAGTCGGCGTGGAGCGTCTCTCCGACAAGGTGGAGAGCCTTCACGAGTTCAATCCCATGCTGGGCCACCGGGGCTGCCGGCTGGGGATCACCTACCCGGAGATCTACGAAGTCCAGGTGCGGGCGATTTTCGAGGCGGCGGGAGCCATGATCCGGGAGGGGCGGAAGGTCCTTCCCGAGGTGATGATCCCTCTGGTGGGGATCACCGAGGAATACCGGCGCCTCGCCGCCATGGTGAAGCGGGTGGGAGAGCAGGTCATGAAGGAGATGGGGTGCAAGATCGGTTACCACTCAGGCACCATGATCGAGGTCCCGCGCGCCTGCCTCTTGGCCGAGGAGATCGGCGCCGAGGCCGAGTTCTTCTCGTTCGGCACCAACGATCTGACCCAGCTCGGCTTCGGGTTCTCCCGGGACGACGCCGGGGTCTACCTCCCCTCGTATGTGGAGAAGGGGATTCTCCCCCACGATCCGTTCCAGAGCCTGGACCAGGAGGGGATCGGGGCCCTGGTGCGCCTGGCGGTGGAGGGGGGAAGGAAGGGCAACCCCGCCCTGAAGATCGGGATATGCGGCGAGCACGGAGGGGACCCCGGGTCCATCGACTTCTTCCACCGGGCGGGGCTGAATTATGTGAGCTGCTCTCCCTACCGGGTTCCGGTGGCGCGGCTTGCGGCGGCCCGGGCCGCCCTGTCGCATCCCCGCTGAGATCGGCCGGATAGGGAGTCCGCGCCTTGAGAATCGTCCTTCTCTCGCGGAAGCGCACCCTCTACACCACCCGCCGGCTCATCGAGGCGGCGCGGTCTTCAGGTCATGAGCCGGTGGTGCTGGATCCGCTGAAGTGCTTCCTGGTGCTGGGGAGGCGTTCTCAGGAGATCTACTACGGCGCCGCGGACCGCCCTCTGCCCCGCATGGATCTGGTCATTCCCCGGATCGGCGCCTCCGTGACCGAGCACGGCCTCGCGGTGGTGAACCAGTTCGACATGATGGGCGTGCCCATCGTGAACAACTCGCAGCCCATCGCCCGATCCCGGGACAAGCTTCGCTGCTTCCAGCTCCTCACCAGCAAGGACATCAACATGCCCCGCACCGTGGTGGCCCGCGAGCCGCACCAGATCGGCGCGGCGCTGGAGGCGGTGGGCGGCCCGCCGGTGATTCTGAAGCTGATCCAGGGTACCCAGGGGATCGGCGTGATCCTGGCGGAGACGGAGCAGGCGGTGCAGTCGGTGCTGGACACCCTCTGGTCGCTGGGACAGACGATCCTCATCCAGGAGTTCGTGGCGGAGTCGGAAGGACGCGACATCCGCGCCCTGGTGCTGGGGAACCGGGTGGTCACCGCCATGCGGCGGCAGGCCCGGTTCGGAGAGTTCCGTTCCAACATCCACCGGGGCGGCGGCGGCACCGTGGTGGAGCTGGACGAGGATTACAAGCGCGCGGCCGTCCAGGCGAGCCAGGTGATGGGGCTCCAGCTCTCCGGAGTGGATCTCCTGGAGTCCCACGAGGGGCCCAAGGTCATGGAGATCAACTCTTCGCCCGGCTTCGAGGCGCTGGAGCAGGCCACGAGAATGGACATAGCCGGCATCATCATGAATTACGCGGTGCGCTACGCGCGGCGGAAGGGGGGGGAATGATGGCGGAGGAACTGAGGATCGGGGGGAAGACGATCAACCCGGGAGAGGCCCAGGAGATTCTCCTGAAGATCAGCGAGTTCTACACCGCCCAGGCCGTGAACATCCCCGTCACCGTGGTGCGCGGCGTCGAGGAAGGTCCCCGTGTCTTCCTGACGGCGGCAATCCACGGCGACGAGTTGAACGGCGTGGAGATCGTCAGGACCATCATGACGGAGCTCGACCCGTCGAAGCTCAGGGGAACGGTGCTCTGCACTCCGGTGCTGAACCGTTGGGGCTTCCTGAGCCACTCCCGCTACCTCCCGGGACGACGGGACCTGAACCGCTACTTCCCCGGAAATCCGGACGGGAACGTGGCCGCCCGCGTGGCCCACAAGATCTTCACGGAGATCGTCCAGCACGCCCAGTACGGAATCGACATGCACACCGCCGCGGCGGGGCGGACCAATCTGGCCCACATCCGCGGTGACATGGACGACGAGAAGGTGCGAAAGATGGCCCGGGCCTTCGGGACCGAGATCATCATCGATCAGCCGGCGGCGGGCGGGACCCTGCGCTCGGCCGCCACCCGGGCGGGCATTCCCACGATCATCCTCGAGGCGGGAGAGACCTTCCGGTTCCAGAGGGCGATGGTCACCAAGGGCGTCTCCGGAGTGAAGAACGTCCTGGGGGATCTGGGCATGATCGAGTGGACGGCCCGGGAGCCTTCCTTTCAGGTCATCGTGAAGGTCTCGGAGTGGATCCGGGCCGAGCGGGGGGGGATCCTGGACATCCGGGTGCGCCCCGGCGACCTGATTTACGAGGGAAACGAGATCGCCGTGGTGAGCACTCCGTTCGGCCGCGAGGTGACCACTCTCCGCTCGCCCCTGACGGGACTGGTCATCGGCATCACCACCATTCCCCTGGTCCAGCCCGGAGACGCCATCTGCCACATCGCCAAGCTCGAGAAGACGCTCCACACGGTGGAAAAGTACGCCACGGAAGAACGCTCGGGCCGCAGGCACCTTCCCCTGGAGGAAGAGTAGTCCCGTGGGAAAGATCCGGATCCTGGACGAGAGGACCGCAAACCAGATCGCCGCGGGGGAGGTCGTGGAACGCCCCGCCTCGGTGGTGAAGGAGCTGGTGGAGAACGCCCTGGACGCCGGCGCCACGGATATCCGGATCCGGGTCTCCCGCGGCGGGGTGGAGGAAATCCGGGTCCTGGATGACGGGGAAGGGATGGATTCCCGGGACCTGCTTCTGGCGGTGGAGCGCCACGCCACTTCCAAGCTCACCCGGCTGGAGGAGCTTTCCGCCCTGGCGACCCTGGGCTTCCGGGGTGAGGCCCTTCCTTCCATCGCCTCCGTCTCCGTCATGACTCTGGAGAGCTGCCCCGGCGCTCCGGGAGAAGGACATCGGCTCCGGGTGGAGGGAGGCAGCGTCTCCCCCCCCGAGTCGATGGGCCACCCGAGGGGTACGACAGTCACCGTACGGTCCCTCTTTTTCAACGCCCCCGCGCGGCGGAAGTTCCTCCGGGCGGCCTCGACCGAGACGGGCCATGTCGCCGATGTCGTGTCGCGGATCGCACTGGCCCACTTCGATCGGCGGTTTCTCCTCGAGGCGGACGGGAAGACCCTCGTGGAC
>Ga0315276_10001360_pt1 | contig 21869 bp, 26 predicted proteins | sample YL17G05_0_MG_FD_204542 | JGI IMG/M metagenome (GOLD analysis project Ga0315276, IMG submission 204542) | Sediment microbial communities from Yellowstone Lake, YNP, Wyoming, USA - YL17G05_0 | ecosystem: Environmental > Aquatic > Freshwater > Lake > Sediment | place: USA: Wyoming | collected... | reverse complement strand
TACATTGCTGAAGGACAGAAAAAACACTGGGATGTTAAAGAGCAAAAGACATTAGTGAACTACGTCGCCTAGCTAGTCGCTAGACGCCACGCGGTCGAGCCGCAGCGAGACCCGTGGTAGTTCACAATTATTATATTAGTTTTTCAGCTCCCAGAACCATTTGTCCTCTAATCCGTTGGTGAACCTATCTCTCTGGAAGTCCTTGATCTTCTTCACACACGAAAAGCCGAGCTTTGAGAGGACATTATGCGATGCAAGGTTCGTTCCCTTGGTCTCTGCGCGTAGCTTGTCAAGCTTCAGCTCACTGAAGGCGAACTCTATAATCCTGCGCACAGCTTCTGTGGCATAACCCTTGCCTCTTGCCTCTGCGCAGAGCCCGTACGACAGGCATCCATCGTCCACTGAGCAGTCCTTCTTGACGTGCGAGATCCAGATGTTGCCTACTATCTTGACGGTCTTCTTCTCGACGATTGCATAATAATACAGGTTATCTCTTGCTTCAGAGATCCTGAGCCAGTCCTTGGCGTGCTGGAGACTATAGGGATAATTCATGTCTCCGAATATCAGGTTCCTGTCGCTAGCAAGGTCAGCCAATACATTCGCTTCCTCTTTAGCGAACTGCCTGAGCACCAGCCGCTCTGTCTCCAGTTGTTTGACTTTCATGGCATCAGTACAAGAATAAATATTAATAAATGTATCGGAGAATAGCTTATGACTTTCTCATAACCATGTTTCAGGCACAGTTCTCATTTTTTGTAGTTTCCAGGGATTTTGCATTAGAATATTAAGATGTTGAAGGCAAAATCTGAAGATTTATTTTTAGCATCGAAACATAATTCTGAACGCGATGCCATTCAGTTTCTTACTTTTGTCAATGCAAAAGCTGAAAAGAAAATCAAATTCGATTCGTCACGCGGTGCGTGACATATTCAACCCAGTATTATCGCTGGCTTTCCAGGAGCCGCGTTCTTTGCCTTCGCATCATCGCTGTCCTCTGCGAGCATTATGCGGACGTCTGCGTCGAACGCTTCCTCGATCAACTCCTTTGCCTCTACCAGCGCCTCTGTCTCCCTGCCTTGGTCAACTATGACCTCAGGCACTTTTGAAGGATCCTTGAGCAGTGAAGGAACTATCTTTGTTATCTCCTGCCCGTGCTTCTTCAGATCAGAGGCCATCAATGCCTTTATTATCTCCCCGTGGTTCCTTGTCTTGGCAAGCTCTTCTTTCAGCTTTGAATACAGTTCATATTTCCATTTCGCTGAGACTATTATCTTTATGCTCTCTATCTTTGAGAGGTTGGCTAGCTTCTGAACAGCTCTTATGTCCTGCATTGTGCTGCGTACGAGCTGATCTAGGGTGTCTATTGATTCGTCTATCAATGAGTCATCATGCTTAGGCCATTCAGCCAGGTTTATGAAGTCATTATTGCCAAATTTGTGCCATGCTTCCTCTGTCATGAATGGGCAGAACGGATGCAGCAGCTTTGTGAAAGTCTCAAGGTCTTCTCTTGATAACTCTTCCTTCTCAAGGTACTCGAATGCTTCCCTGAGCTTTATCAATGCGAGGTTATGCCTGAACCCCTCTATTTGCTCAGTCACTTCCTTTATCGTCCTGTGAAGCTTGTTCTTCACTCTCCTACCAGAATCCTTGTAGTGATGAACTGTGATCAGCCAGTCAAACACTCTTGAAACGAACCTGTGTGAGGAGTTCATGCCATTGTCGTTCCAGACGCTGTCGCTGTCAGGAGAGGCAAGGCTCATGAGATTAAATCTCAGTGAGTCTGCGCTGTACTTCTCAATCATATCAATTGGATTCACCACATTTCCAAGGCTCTTGCTCATCTTGTTGCCATCCCTTCCATGCAGCATGCCTTGGTTGAATAGTTTTGGGAAAGGCTCATCAGCCTTCACAAATCCCATGTCTCGCAACGTCTTTGTGAAGAACCTTGCGTAGATGAGATGCATGCAGGCATGCTCTGCCCCTCCTATGTATTGATCTACAGGCATCCAGTAGTCTGCCTTCTCCTTGTCAAACGAGGCTTTCTCATTCTTGTTATCGCAGTACCTCAGGTAATACCATGATGAGTCGAAGAATGTGTCCATTGTGTCTGTCTCTCGCTTGGCAGCTCCATGGCACTTAGGGCATTTGGTGTTCAGGAATTCCTTGTTAGACAATAATGGGTTTCCCTCTCCGAATTTCACGTCCTGGGGTAGTATGACAGGCAGCTCTTTGGCATCAACTGGCTGCACCCCGCACTTCTCGCAGTAGACCATAGGTATAGGAGTCCCCCAATACCTCTGCCTTGAGACAAGCCAGTCACGGAACTTGTAGTTGAAGGTCTTCTTGCCGATTTTCTTCTTAGTCAGCTCTGCTGTTATCTTCTCGATAGACTCTTCGCTTGTGAGCCCTGAGAATTTATCTGAGTTGATCAGAATTCCGTAGTCGGTGAACGCTCTCATTCCATTTGTTTGATTGTTCCAGATGAATGACTGGTTCTTGAGGTTGAGGAAATCTGCGACGTCCTTCTTCTCCACCCAGAGCCCCGAATGGTTTACTACATGCTTCTCCTCTGGAGGCATATATTTGTCAGAGCCGAGCTCGACCAGGAACGCCTTCTGGTAAGCTATCCTGTTCTCTCCTTTGTGCGTGGCAAAGAACTTCGAGAAGGTCTCATAGCTTATACTCTTCACTGATTTAATGTCCTGGTATCCTGTCTCTTCCTTCACTTCGCGCATGATCGCATCCTCTGCGCTCTCGCCTTTCTCTATTCCGCCGATGACGAATGATCTCCAGTTGAACTTTTTCCAATCAAGGCAGAAATATTTGTCATCCTTCCAGTGCTTCACTATACCGAACACTGCTTTTCTCTCGACAAAAGGCTGGTTTGGTCTTATCGCATCGGCGCCTTCATCTGTTATGAACATAGGCGCTATGACCTGCTTGATAGGGATATTATACTTCTCCGCGAACTCAAAATCCCTCTGGTCATGGGCAGGCACTGCCATCACCATCCCTGCCCCGTAGTCTGCAACAACAAAGTTCCCTGCGTAGACAGGCACCTTCTCCTTTGTCAATGGGTTGGTGGCGTAGCTTCCTGTGAATACTCCTTCCTTCTCCATCTCCTCGAGTTCCTTTTCACTCACAGATTTGAGTTTTTTCAAGAACACATCGACTGCATGCTTCTGCTCTTTCGTGACAAGATCAAAAAGCCTTGGATGCTGCGCAGACATCACCATGAAAGTCACTCCGAAGATAGTGTCGGGACGTGTCGTGAAGATAGGCCATATATTTAGGCAGTTCTGAAGGACCACAGGTTCTTTTTCTCCTCTTAAATGCGGTGCTTCAGCTTTAAAGTCAATTATTGTTCCGCCAATTTTTTCTTTTATCTTATCAGCTTGTTCGTGAGGCACTGCATAGTCAGATGAGTCTCTTAGAATAATTATTTTTTTAACATTTCTCTTTATCCTTTCAAAATCAAAGTTCCAATTATATTCATTTCTAATATCTCTTTTTTCATCTTTAAATTTTGGTTCTATAAATCCTGCGGCAAGAATTAATTTTTTTATAGGACTTTCAAGATTCTCAACAACTTTTAATGCGACAACAGACCCTAAACTATGGCCGACAAGCACTGTATTCTTGTCAAACTTCTGATTTTTTAAGACGAATTCGACCTGTTCTTTTACTTCAGGATTATTCGTATTAGGTAAAGCCGGGATGCTTACATGATAATTCTGTTTCTCAAGCTCATTTTTAAGCCAAGGCCTAAACCCTCCAGTGGGTTTTCCAGAATGACCGTGTAAAATAATATAATTTGAGTTGTCTGAAATCTCAAACATTATCTCAGTCCCGTGGCTCTTGCCTATCCAGTTCTCCTGCATTATCTTTATTCTCTCAGGCCAGTCGAGCTTCTTGATGTCATCAAGCAATTCTTCTGTGTAAGCTGTCGTCCTTATGAACCACTGCTCCAGCTGCTTCATCTCGACATCTGTGTCCTCGTGGCGCCAACACCTGCCGGAGTGAACCTGCTCATTGGCGAGCACTGTGTGGCACTTTGGGCACCAGTTGACCGCTGATTTTTTCCTGTAGACAAGCCCTTTCTCGAAGAGCTTTATGAAGAAGTATTGGTTCCATTTGTAATAATCAGGTAAGCAAGTAATTACTTTGCGTTCCCAGTCATAGCTCAGCCCTAGGGCTTTCTGCTGGAGCTCAAAGTTAGCCATTGATTTCAAGGTGTAGGATCCTGGATTCTCTCCTGCCTTTATCGCTGCGTTCTCTGCTGGCAGGCCGAAAGCGTCATAGCCCATGGGATAAAGGACATTATATCCTTGCATCCTCTTGAACCTTGCATAGATGTCGCCGATGGTGTAGTTCAGGGCATGCCCCATGTGAAGCCCTGCTGCGCTAGGGTATGGGAACATCTCAAGGACATAGTACTTCGGCTTCTTGTGGTCAGAGTGCACCTTAAAGATATTATGCTTCTCCCATTCCTTCTGCCATTTAACAGCCACCTTTCTTATGTCTGATTCTTCTGCCATGGCATGATGTTACCCTTCAGAGTTATATAAATTTATTGATTGAGAAAAGAAGCGTCAGATTTTGCCATCAGCATCGTGAGATTAGGATGCAAAATCCCTGAAAGAAGAAAAGAATTATGAAAGAAAAAAAAAATAAGAGTGCTCTAATCATTTCTTGAACCTTGCAGCGATGTCCAGAAGGTCTACATGACCGAGGAACAATGCTCTGCAGCAGTAGCGCTCAAGGCCTAGCTTGTCAAGGACTTCCTTCCTGTCCTCTCCTTTCTTTACCTTCTCACAGTATTCCTCCCAGAGGTGAGCCACTGGTTTGTTGCATGAAAAACATCGAACCGGAATGATCATTCTTCCACCTTTTCTCGTTTTCTTATCTGTATGATTTTTGTCGTCTTGCTCTTGCCTGTCCGTGCCTGTTGGGCTTCGCTGGCTCCTTGAGCCTTACGTCAGCGACAAGCAGCTGCCTATCATATTCAAGGAATATCTTCTTGAGCTTTGGAGCGTACTGAACCAACGCCTTGCCGATCGCCAACCTTATGGCCGTGGTCTGACTGCTCATTCCGCCACCCTCTGCATTGACATCTATGTCAACCTGGGCTCCAACCTCTCCCGAGAGGAGTATCGGCTCCATTATCCTGATCCTATAGAGGCTCGGCTCATAGTTCTCGAGCGAAGTATTGTTGATCATGATCTTGCCCTTGCCTGCCTTCAAAGTGGCCCTGGCAATGGCGCTCTTTCTCTTTCCTTTGGTGTTGATTATCTTTTCCATTTTCACTCGTTCCATCTGCCGCCTAGATGCTTGCAGATCTCACCGACAGTGACTTTCTTCACAGTCGGAAGCTTGTTTGCGTGCGCACCTGGCACCTGGATTGTCGGCTTTCCCTTGAGTTCGTCTGGTGTGTCTATGTAGCACATCACTCTCTTGAAAGCCTCTCGGCCTCTTGTTGCCTGTGTCGGGAGCATTCCTCTTATGGTCCTCCTGACAAGCCTGTCAGGCATCCTGTTCTTGAAAGGACCTCTCACATGGGTTCCCATGTCACGCTTCCTCTTGGCCTCGGAAAAAATATGCACCTTATTCCCTGAGACCACTGCCTTCGCGCAGTTGACGACTCGCACCTGCTCTCCGAGCAATGCATGCTTGGCTGCCACTGTGGCAAACCTTCCTAAAATCAAATCTGAAGCGTCTATGATTATCATATTCTCAACCCATTATCCTCACTTTGCTGCCCTTAGGGTTCTTGAGCACAAGATCCTTGATACTCATGGCATTTCCCTTCTCATTTATCTTAGCTATTGCATCACCTGAAAAAGCATAGGCTGCAACCGATAGTTTCTTGGAGAGCTCTCCTGTGCCCAACACTTTTCCCGGCACAACAACAATCTCTCCTTCCCGCACATACTTATCAAGCTTGTAAATATTAACGATCCTTCTCCTTCTGGTAGGTTTCTCTAGGTCAGTTGCCACTCTCTTCCAGACAGCAGCATCATTCTCGATGGCTGTCTTCTTCAAGAGCTGCAACAGCTCCATCAATTGTTCGTTCTTCTGGATGTTCTTCATCTTTCATCAGTTGATTGTGATCTTTTAAAAGTTTTAATGCGGGCAACATTGCGGGCAGACAAAAACTCTTACAGAGTTTTTGGGCCCACATTTGCTACGCAAATGCGGGTGAACAAAACCCATTCAGGTTTTGAACCCGCTTTACTGCGGGTGACAGGGTTTGAACCTGCGGAGGCACTAAGCCACTACCCCCTCAAGGTAGCCCGTTTGACCACTCCGGCACACCCGCATAAATTTGAGGGATCATTTGATCTTTGCGAGTAGCTCTGTGAATTCCTCAAGCTGCTTGTCATAGGCATTTATCGCCTCTGTGACAATCTCCTCTGGCTCTAGCTGGCCCCAGGACTCAATTGTGAATCTGTAGGTCTTGTTCGACTCAACCTTTATCTTGCCGTTGCTAAGGTCGATGCAGGCGTTGCATATTATGCAATCCTCGACCTTGTCATTAACAAGCTGTAGGTTGTCGTTCTTGACAGCAAAGATGTGTTTTGGGCAGCACTCTGCTATCTCCTCCTTGTTGTCAGGCTGCTTCTCTATCTTGATGTTCACAAGCTCCTTGTAGTATGCAAGGCATGGACTCCACTTAGTGTGGTTCTTGCCAAGACCCATGGTCGCTGTCGCTGATAGCTCCAGCGCCTGCCCATCGAGCAGTTTTGTAATCGGGATCTTATTAAAAACCGGCTTTATCTTCGGGTCTTTTGTCTTGATGTCACCTGAATATACTACGTCAGGCTCTTTTGCCTTTAGGGTCATCAACAGCTGGCATCTTGCGCAGCCCTTTCCTTTGCACTTGCAAACCTCAGAAAGGTTGTATGACTTAAGGTCTGTCTTGAATGGAATGAACCCGAGCCTGTTGGAGACTATTTCATCGTAGAGGCCTGAGCTGTTGTTGATGAACTCAACCTCGTCTATTGCGAGCACAGGTACCTCCATCATGAAGAGCCTTCGCAATGTATTGATGTAACTCACATCGACGCCGCTGACGTCAAAAACGACCTTGTTCCTCTTCTCGTCCTTGCTCACGAGCTCGATTTTGATGCTCATACTCGTCTGCCTCTCTTTCCTCCTTTCTTCCTGCAACCACCGTGCGGAACCGGAGTTATCTCCTCGATGAGGCCTATCCTGAGGCCTATTCTTGACAATGCCCTTATGGCTGCCTGGGCTCCAGGTCCTGGAGTCATTGGTCCGTTCTGGCCGCCGGGCGCCTTTATCCTTATGTGGACGCCGTTGATGCCTTTTTCCATGGCAACCTCTGCTGCCTTCTTGGCGCACATCATGGCTGCGGTCGGGCTGCTCTCAAGCCTGTGTGACTTGACAACCTGACCTCCTGAGCCGATGGCCAGTGTCTCTGTGCCTGTGACATCTGTGATGTGTATGATAGTATTGTTGTATGATGAATATATATGAGCCACTCCCCAGCGCATGGTATCTCTTGGCCTGAATCTCTCCTGATAGCCACCATGCCTTTCCTGGCTTCTTTCTTCCACGGGAGCTTCGGGCGCCTTCTCTACGGGCTTATCCACTGGTTTTTCTGCTGGCTTCTCAGCGCTGGCTGCCTTTTCTACGACAGGTGTCTTCTTCTCCTCTGAATCTGTTGGATGGCTCATGATATTACCTTTGATCATTCTTTCTTATCGTGCTTCTCTTTCTTCTGCTTCTCCTTAGGAGCATGCTCTTTCTTTTCTCCCTTGTGCTCTCCTTTCTTCTCCTCAGTAGGCTTGGCCTCATTATCATTATCTTCCTTTGCCTTTAGCTCAGCAGCCGCCTTCTCCTCTAGACGCTTCTTCTCTATTGCACCAGTCTCCTCTATCTTCTTAATCTCCTCTTCTGAGAATGTGAGAGGTGCCTCTTCCTTGCTCTCCTTCTTCTTCTTGGCTGCCTTGTCCTTGGCAGACTCCTTGATCACCCTTTCAGGATGATCCTCTCTGGAAAGTGAGGATGTTGGGACGAACTCAATGAATCCTTCCTCCTTTATTCCTACAAGGTAGCTTGGGAATGTTATCTTCTTCTTATCGACTAGCACATGGCCGTGGGTTATGAACTGCCTGGCCTGCTTCATGCTCCTGGCAAAGCCTTTCTTAACAAGCAATGTCTGCAATCTCCTGTTGAGTATGTCCTTCAGCTGAAGCCCAAGGACCTTGTCCAATTGCTCTCCTGGGCTCATAAGACCGAGCGAGTTCAATCTGCTGATGAGCTGCTGCTCCTCGAGCTTTGACTGCTCGTCGAACCTGCTGGCCAGGCTCTTCACCTGATCCTTGAAGCCCCTGAGGACTGTCTCCATCTTCCAAATGCCTCTCTTGTTCTTAAGGCCAAACTCTTTGAGTACCTTCTTCTCCTCTTCAATCCTGGTCCTGAACCAAGGATGAGTTGGTGTGTCATACTTTTTTCGAGTCTTCTTCGGGTCTCCCAAATTTTCACCTAATCATGATTTATTTCTTGTCTGTCTTAGGGGCTGGAGCGCCAACCTTTTTCTTCTGCACTCCCAATGAGCCCTTGCCCTTGTTCTTCCTGAAGTTTGACTTGGTCCTCTGCCCTCTCACTGGCTGGCCCCACTGGTGCCTCATACCCTTGTAGGACTTGGTCTTCTTCAATCTCTTCAGGTCCATCTCACGTGTGAAGTCCAATGTGCTGGTTATGAGGTGCATATCCTCTCCGCTCTCAAAGTCCTTTCGCCTGTTGAACATCCAATTTGGAATCCCTGCCTGCGCAGGCTTATGAATCACGTTCTCAATCGCAGCGACTTCCTTCTCATTGAGGTAGCCTGCCTTCTTGTCAGGGTCGATGCCTGCCTTCTTGCAGATGGCGTTGGCAAACATCATGCTGATGCCCTTGATCTTGGTCAAGGCATAGAGTATCTTCTTCTCTCCCTTGAGGTCGGTGTTTATAATCCTGACTAGATACTTGAGCTCCTGTTCTGGCTGCGCTTGTTTCTTGTCTTCCGGCATTTTAAATAACCTTCATAATTTTTTAGTCGAGAAATAGCCAATCACACAAAATTAACTGTGCAACCCTTAACGCTATTCACTCGGGCTTTATGGTAAGCAACAGCCGCCAATTTATAAAGGTTTTGCTTCGAGCTTCAGGAGAGCTTTATCCAATCTTCGGATGATTCTTGACAAACCAACGCCACCTCATCACAGGGCTCTGGCTGGAAAAAACAGAGCTAAGAACAGCACTAGGAATAACTCCCTCTTCACCCTCAAAAAAAGCAGGATCATTATAGAAGGAAGCCAACTGCTTCACAAGCAACGACTTGCCAACCCCTGACGTCCCAACAACACCAATGACGACCATTAAGAAAGGAAAGATGAAGTATTATTTATTGTTTTTGGGCAGAGCAAAATTTAATTTATGCTTTTTTTGTAACACAAAAATTTATAACTTCGCATTCAATCCTTATCATGATGAAAAAAGCGATTGTTTCTTGGAGTGGAGGAAAAGACAGCTGCTTAGCAATGTTTAGAGCAATGCAAACAGGTTTTGAGGTTGTGGGCTTATATAATACGATCTCTGAAGAATATGAAAGGGTGCGTTTTCACGGTCTTGAAAAAAAGATGATTCATATACAAGCCCAGGCATTAAGGATGCCTCTTTACCAAAAAATGACTAGGGCAAAAGAGTACGCAGAAGACTATGTGGATGGCTTAAACGAGGCCTTAAACAGCAAAGAAGGCCAAGCCATAGAATACTATATCACAGGAGATATCCATCTGGCAAGCTGCAGGCAATTATCTGAGGAGATAGCAGAAAAAATCCATTTAAAACCAATATTTCCATTATGGGGAGAAAACCCTGAAGAGCTGCTAAAGGAATTTGTTGACTCTGGCTTTATTGCATACATAACAGGGAATATGAATCTGCTGGGAAAAAAATATATTGGAAGGAAGCTGGATCATGCATTCATTGAAGAGGCAAAAAAACTCGGAATTGACGTCTGCGGAGAAAATGGCGAGTATCACACCCTTGTCACTGACGGCCCGATATTTCACAGCAGGATTGAGCTATTAAGAGCAGAGCCGATACAGGTCCAAGGAAAATGGTTCCTGAACACCATCGAATACGAGTTAAAAAGCAAGAAACAGAGAAAAGGGAATGATAGTAAAATATAAATAATCGTTAAGCTTTACAAATTTATAATTGAAAGTTTTGAGAAGTGATATTAACTCACAAATAATATGGATGGGTGAATGTGATGATTTATGAGTTGCCACCTCATGCAAACTATACGAGAGGTCAAAATTTAATGGACAATCATTATGTTCCACTAGATAAAAAAGGCAACTTCATGGCAAAATTCTTTCCTAACGGCACCCTCATAATTGCCAGAGCTTTTGAAAGATGCGAAGATAAGAGCTGCGATACATTCACCCAAATATATAAGGGGCCATGGTATAAAGATGATAAACGTACACAACCATTTAATGAAAAACTTGAAAAAATTTTAGAGGAATGTAGAAATTAATTCACTCTCATTTAACAAAAATATTTCTAACTATTGTTTCTTGCTTAATTATCGGATCTTGACCTGGAATAATTAAAATTGCCGAATAACCCTGATGAGCTATTTCTAAAACATTACCTCTTAAGTATTCTTTCCCTCGATTTCCTACAACAAGGGGAATTTTGAATTTTTTCCCCGCCTCCTTGATATTCCAATCGAATCTCCAATAATCAGGACCTTCCTCTTCTTCATACCAATTCGCAGCAATGGCAATAATTGATGATTTCTTTGAAGTAGGAACCATCAAATAGTCATAGATCACATCTGCACAAATCAACACACCTATGTTTGCTTTCCCTTTAAGCATGTAAATATTATTCTGGTCTTCTCTCCCAGATCCCGTTATCCAAGAAGAAGGGCCCGAAAATTTCTTCGTTTGTCTATAAACACCTTCAAATCCATCTGGACTAATAAAAACAGCCGAATTATATCTTAAACTATTCTTATCTTTCTCACCAATACCACAAACAAAATGAGTCTTATATTCTTTAGCCATTTTCTCTAATAACATTATTGTTTTACCATTAGGAATTCTCTCAAATATTAGGGAGAGAATTGCATCTTTTTCTTTGTCATTTTTTCCCTCAATCAAGTAATGTAAATTAAATCCAACATTAGATAACTCGGGGGCTACGGCAAGATCTATTCCAGGATTCTTATCATAACAATCTCTAATAATCTTTTCTAGGTTTTCCCGATTTTTTTCCGGTTCGCCAATGTGTATTTCAGGCATGTAAAGTGCAGCTACTTTGATTTCCATTTTTGGTCCCCACAAAACCCATTATGTTATTACACAACAGTGGTTACAAATATATAAAGATTTCAATTAATTTGGCTTTGCACATAAAATTTGAGCTCTTACTACCATCATCAACCACCTTCTAACAACCAGACAAGGACAAGATTTAAATATTCCTGATGCGAAAAGAAAGGCATGGCGCGCACATTGGACCACATAATCGATGAAGCCCAGTTCGAGAGGAGCTACAAGGAGCAGAACACCTCCAGGAGTCAGAGAGATGTGTTCTTCATATGGTTGGTGCTGATGTTCATAGCAGTGTTCGCAGCCCATCTTGTGCTGAACTTCTCAGGAGCTACTGTGACAGGATTCGTTACAGCCACAGCTGATCCTACAGCCAACGTCTCAGTGCTATTATACTCGTTGTTCGCAGTCTTCATCGTGGTGCTGATCACTGCACTGATATATACAGGGATTACGCAGAAGGATTAGGCGATAATTCTTAGAAATGATCTTATGGTTTTATTGCTCTGTTCCTTCTGACCAGCAGAACAGCCAGAGCAGTTATCGCTGATAAAGCCACGATTATGCCAACGACCACAAAGCCTGTTCTTTGCGTATTTCCGCTGCCGGATTCCTGCACTACTCCACCGGTGATTCCAGCCATGCTGTTATTAACAATATTCTCGCTGGCTACTGCATCTGACTTCAGATCCGTATTTTGAGCAGTATTCTCTGCCTCGCTAGGACGAGCTCCACCAACATTCACATCATTAACAGGCGCCGGGACAGTCGTTACTGGCATCGTGCAATTCTTCGTATTAGTCTTCTTAGCTATTGCTGACTTGCAACTCTGGGTTTGCTTGCCATTGGCACAATCAGACCAGTCTGTGCAGTTCCATGATTCATTCTTTGAGATGGCACCGCCACCACCGCCACCTCCTCCGCCACCCCTTGAGGCAGAGGTACAGGTATTAATGGTGCAGGAAGCACTACATGAATTTGGGCAAGCGCCATTTTGTGCACTATTATCGCAGGTTTCGCCAGTCTCAATGATGCCATTGCCGCACACTGGCAAAAGAGGATATGTGGTTGTGTTGCCAAAGATGCCATATATACCAAAATGTGAAACTTTTGCCCACATGTAATCATTTATGATATCAAGGCCCTGGATTGCAAGTATTTCCCAATTCTGGCTTGTCTCATTGAAATAATACATTCTTATATTTGACACTGTGATGTTTTTTTCTGATAATTCTGTTTCATTAAAATACATTGATAGGTGTGCCTCTGACATATAACTCAGTATAGATGGATCCGCAGCAATATTTATAGCTTTGAATGTCGTTAAGCCGACCGGAGTTGAGTTGGGAATTTGTTTTGAGATAAAGATTAATTCACTGCCAAAATTATCCTTCATCACGATGTCTAAATATGCGTCAAAGGCATCAGAAAGATAAACTATAGTCATATTTCCTACTATGTTCTGTGTTTCTATAAGCTGAGTAAATACCTGTATTGAATAGTTTGCGATGTTGCCTGATTTATCTGTTGCTTCCAAAATCAGATCATAGAATCCCTCAGGATAAAAATTCGCAAACCAGTCGTATGTGCAGTGCCCAGTCATATTGTTATTATCCAAGACTATATTAACGGGTTGCCATCTGTAAACACAGTTTCCTTGTAAGGATGGACAAAATTGACATGCATTAATGTCAAAGCCAGAACCGTTATCTAAGATTGCTGAACTCAATCTGATAAAGTCAGTCTCGTAATTACGGGTGTTGTTTGAAAGAATAGGCGGATCCTGGTCAGGAAGCACTGTAAATTGAACTATTGGGGATGTGGCACGATTCCCAGACCCATCTGTAGCCAGGACATAGACTGAGTAATTTCCTGGCTGTAACGAGTTGACAGACGTCGTCCAAGTGCCATTCCAAATGGATCCGGCAAAGAGCGTTGCATTAAGGGTCATATTCACATCGTCATTTGTCAGAAAGATTTTAACTGAGGTAATATTCACGTTATCATGTGCAGTCACAAATATCTGTTGAAGCATATTCTGGAATAAATTCGTTTGGAATGAAATATCTCCTATTGATGGATCGCTTTTGTCGTTCTCTTCAATGTAAATGTTTGATAATCTGAGCTTGCCAAGAGATTCGATGTGAATCGCCAGCGGGACATAACAGTAATTATTAGCGTCAGGAATACAGTCACGCAAATAATTAGTAATTGCAGTTGAGAGATTGGATGCAATGATGCTTGCATTTAAGATTCCAGGATATCGCCATTCTTTAATGCCATCTGCCCCCACATCAATGCTGGGGAATTGCGGATAATGGATTATATATGACAATGAAGACGCCGATATAATTATAACATTATCCACGTACCATAAGCTCGTCCCTGACCACATCACATCCCACGGCCGTCCCATGGCCCTAAAATTCTGCATAAGTCTAAGGATTAAGGTTACATTCTTTCCTTCATATCCTGACAAATTCAGGGCGAATGGCGTCCACGAGTTGAGTGTGAGAACATCAGGACTCCCGTCATTCAAGGACCATATCACATGTTCTGTTCCATCATCTAGTATTATGTAGTAATCGTATATTCCGCTGTTGAAGTTATCACTTAATACTCTGGCATTGAATGATAGCACCGCCGTCTTGTTTGGGAGAGTTATATTTTGCCGCAAGTCAATTTTAGATGCCGCATATGTGTAAGCGTCTGAACCATAATGACCGAGGACCGCTGCGTAGGAGCCAAACGCTGTGTTATTAGTAATATCTCCAAACATTGATTTCACAGAACAAGAAGCATTAGAGTCAAGGTCACACCATGTCGTCGGACAAATCGTGTCTTCTGCACAATTATTTGGATCGCCCCATCGTTGCCATCCTTGCGAATTCCCTGTTTCAAAATCCCCGTTTACTAAATTGCCCACAGCATCGCCTTCAACTTCGATGATAGGCAATCCGGTGACCTTTATGGATGAATTTGTTACATTCATCATTGGATGGCTCGCAATGAGAGACGTATGATCGCTGTCTGAAATTATTATATCACTAGACCCATCAGAAAAAGAAGTGATTGTTTCGGCATGAACTATCAAAGCAGCGCCTAGGCAGGTTACAAATAAAGCTAACAAAATAATTAATTGATTTGATTTAGTCACAGTTCCATCTCCCCCCAAAAGGGATGCAAATCAAATTTATCGATACTTCAGAGGAAGTATTTAAATAGCGTTTATAAATATATTGATGATGAGGTGCGAGTTATTACGGTCGCCTCGTTTAAGATGCACACATTCGACTTTCCTTTGTTTACATCTATGCCGCAGTACATTTTAATCCACCTCAAACTAGGTTATGATGCCCTATTTTTACCAACAACTACGCACAGGATCATAGTCGAGCATATTTCGCCCGACCACATTAGCGTGCAATAGCCATAGGATAAAAAAGTCTTTTATATCCACAAACTGTTGTTCCCAACTGAAAAACAAAAATAGATAAAAGGATAAAAAAGCAAATGGTTAGGAACGAGAACACCAAACAAATTATTTAGAAAGAAAAACTTGTTTTTAGAAATAATCTATTGCATGATTTCTTTTTGTTCAGAACTCCACTTCTTATTAGAGTTCTTCTTTTGCCATTCAGCATATTTTGTGATAAAATCAAGCCTTTCCTTGAAATTATCCTTTTTTAATGCTTCAAGCTCTTTCAAATCAATGTTAGGAATGCTCATTCTAAATACCTCTTAAACGAGTCTCCTATTTCAAGCTTTCGGTTAAAGTCATATAAAAGCTTTAAATCAAGCTTGTCCTTGAATAGTTCATATAAATATTTAGCATCCTCAATGTCCTTTTCAGAGCCTAAGAATAGCTTGAATGAGATTTGCAATTCTAGCGATGAGATGTATAAAGTCTTCTTATTCAAAACAACCCTCTTCCTGTTCTTCAAAGTCCAAGAATCCAACTCATTCTTGGGGAACTTCATTTCCATGTTCGGAATAAAGCACCCTTTTTTTGAGAATCTAATGGCATGAGCAGTCAGCAGATAATCATCATAAGCCTCCTTGACAATTTCTGTGTTCAAGCACTCAAAATCCTTGTATAAAGCAAGCCATAGGCTTTTGAACTTGTCAAAACCGAGCTTTTCAACAATAATATCAATATCCTCAGAAGCCCTGTTCCTGCCAAAAAGGATGGAAACATAACCTGAGACAAGCACATAATTAATATTCAACTTTTCAAGGATTGAGCAGAAATCTAACGTGAACACATCTAAGGAATTCAATTCCTTATCTAAACTGAATACCCCTTTCGAATAAACGACACCCATAAAGGAAAAGTAAGCAGAGCCAGTTTAAATAAATTATCATTCAACAGCTTGCCGCCTCTTTTTAGTGTTGGCGGAAGTTTAAATACAAGAACAACCCTTGGATGTCAAAGAAAAAGTCTTTTATATCCACAAACTGTTGTTCCCAACTGAAAAACAAAATAGATAAAAGGATAAAAAAGCATATGGTTAGGAACGAGAAAACAAACAAACTATTTAGTTAGAGGGCTTAATAAAGCTCAAAATAATTCTCATACTTAAAAGGAATTAATTTCTGGAATTTCTCTTTAGAACCCGTAATAACAAAGAAGAAATCAGCTCTTTTTGAAACTTTACCCTCATCCATTGCCAAATAACTAATCTGAAAATCTTTATCATACAATCTCACGGAGAAAAGAACTGTTTTATCAAAGGCAAAGATATCGTTAAGGTCGAATTTCAAGACTTTCTTATTCTTTTCATGTTTAATAAACCTACTTAAAAAACTCAATAGATATCTAATTTGTCTTTTATCAGATACTTTAACTAACAAATGAAGGCAATCACCTTCATACTGTTGTTCAATGATAATCTTAGGTTTATTTGATGTCATTATCATACATATTGCCTTTAACTTTTTAAATATTATTAAAAATTAACATCCTGACACGCAAATTGGAACAATATCTGGATTTGGTTTCCATTTAGGTTCTGCATGGGGATACTCTTTCCCCGAATCGAAATAGCTTCCGCTTCCAGAGTCATAACCTGATTTTAAGCCAGATGTTACACCATTAACACCAACGACGCTTAATAGTCGACCATCTGGGGTGATTCTAGTATGTCCTCCACCTAGGTCTTGTCTATCCCAGTGCTTCTCAGTCTTATCCCATTTCCAAGAGCGATCCTTCTTGTCAAGCGGATTCCCTTCCCTATCATATTTGTATTTTTTATTACCCCGTTCTTTAGGAGGCGGGCCAATAAAAGGTTCGTCACCATCTCTTGGCAAATCGTGGTCCAACCAATCTTCTTTTTTATCGTAATTAGTTCCATCAAAACCCTCATAAACTCTAATTGTAGCATCAGATGCTTCATTTACGGTCATAGTCCCTATTGCCAGAGACCCCACAATTAGGAATCCGATGTAAAATGCCGTCATGGGAATCCCAATCTCTGGGCCGAACCCATAAGATCCGACCACAAAGCCTTCTTCTCCAGCAATATGTCCAGTCGGATCCTTATATTTATACGGTGAACCTTTCTCAAACATGTAACTATTCAATGATTGAGGCGAATAAACATCACTGATAATTGTGTCGGGTTTTTCAAAGATACCAAAATTCGGATTGTATCTTCTTGCTTCAAAGTCTGTGCTTCTGTATCCGCTTTCAAATTGGCTTCCGTAATTATAGAGCTGAGTCACTTCTGTCGAAGTTAATGCTCTGTTCCATATTCCTACTTCGTCTATGCTTCCGTTGAAGTCTCTTGTTCTGTCTGTGCTGTTTTTTGCTCCTATCCATAGGGGGTTGTTGTTGGTGTCAATATTGCTGGTGCTGGAGCCAGTGCCGCTTGAAACTCCATTAATGTAGATGATGGCGTTGCTTTTATTATATGTGAAAACGACATGAGACCATGTGTTCAAAGGAATTGCAGAGCTTGTTGCTAATGCTGTCCAAGTACCAGCAATATAAATTCCTCCTTGAGTTGTGTTTGTGCCGCTTATGAACTGGAGCATATAAGCTCCTTGTTTCTCAACAACGTAGCCTTGAGTGGCTTTCGCTGGCTTAATCCAAGCACTCAAAGTAAAATTACCAGTAAAATCTAAGCTATTAGAATCATTAACAGCGACATAAGCACCGTTGCCATTGAAAGCATAAGCATCCCTAATTTGACCAGAAGTGAGCGTAGCATTAACCACGCTGCCTTGATTTCCCACACCATCGTCGAAGGCACCGCCTTCTAAAGCATAGTAGCTTACTAAACCATCAGTCGGGATTTTGCCGTTGCCCATCTCCTGCTCTTTGCCCTCGTAGCCGTATCTGTTAAGCCGCCCTCCAGAAAGGACTTCACCACTAGGTGAAAACGTGGTTCTTTCGAGGACACTGCCGCTCGAATTCAAAATAACACTCGTCGAACCTTTATTATCACCGACAACAAACAATTTACTGCCATCAGGATTCTGCTGAGCAACTAAATCACCATTGTGATAAACGTAAGTGAAGTTGAAACTGCCAGAGGCATTGACCACTGTGATGAAGTTTTGACTCCAGTAATAGATCGTCTCAACCAAAGTCCCACTTGAATTGTAGCTCTTTTTGACAAGAATCCTTTCTTCGACAGGATGATACTGATACTCCCTGAGAAGGCTCTCTGTTTCGATCTTGAATCGAACGTGCTAACAGTGTAATATAATCCATTTTTGATTACGAAGAAAAAAAGATTGCCTGCCCAGCCCTCAATCTTCTTAACAAGCGTGCCCGCCACTACTATTGAGAGCCATATTTGTGCAATGCCTCTTCGAAACAAAGAGGGTTGTGGCTGTGTGTGTCGTCGGTGATTTATATATCTTGTCATCGTCTACCGACGAGAAAACGTGTTTTGCCGAGAGCTCTCGCTAAGCTTTGAAGTGAGTGTGAGTTTTATTGTGTGTGACAGTTTAGCATAAGAAAATACGTTTGTACGGCCAGTTTTCTAGCTGTAGCCACCATGCACTTCTTCGCGTGCTTTCCTTTTTCGTCTCTTAACCGGTAAAAGAACTTTGACAGCTCAGTCTTGTATCTTAGGTGCACTGGCACTAGGTTGTAGAATGTGCTTCTTAGTATTTTGTTACCTCGCTTTGTTATGTAGCAGCTGTGCGATTGATAACTGCCTGATTGTTTCTCGCTTATGTCGAATCCGCAGTAGCTTGCGAAATGCTTGTGAGTGGGAAACCTTCGTATATCACCAACTTCTCCAACTATTGTTGATAGGCTTACTATGTTGTAGCCGAATTCATCAATTACCTTGTAATAAGGAGTCTTTTTGAGGCTTTCTTCTAGCTTTTTCTTTAATTCATTGATTGCTTCCTGGTGAAATAACAGCATTTTGACTGTTTGCTGAAAGCAAGTTGTCGGATAGTCTTTTATTCCAACGCTATTCTCTGCCAACTCCTTTATTTTCTTTAGTGTCTTGTCTTTGTATGTTAGGCTTCCGTATTTACTTAGGTTTTCTGTCATTGCAAGCTCAATCTCTTCATAAGACAGGTTTTTGATTATTTCAGGTGTAGGATACTTTAGCAATAGGTATTGGATTGTTTTTCCTGTGCTTAGCTCAAATTCCTGATCCATCTCAGGAAATATGATGTTTATCTGGTCTTTAAACATAAACTTGTATCGAGTAAGCTGTTTTATCGTTTTCTGGTAAAGCCTCGATAAGTCTTTAAGCTCATTCATCCTCGTGGCTTCTATCTTCTTAAAATCAGAAGCTAAGTACAATGCTATTAGTCTTGCGTCTATTTTGTCGTTCTTCTTATCAGGATTCTTCAATTTTGAGAAAACCTTCATCTGAGCATTATCAACATAACACACGTTATACTTGCTTTTTAGGTGGTTGTAGAGCGTTTTACAGTAATTGCCTGTCGTCTCCATACCAATCATCATATCTGATTTGAGGTGCTTTTCTAGTTCTGCAAAACCCTCTTTAGTGTGCTTTATCTCAAACTCCTCAACAACCAGTTTATTAACGTCTAAAATGCAAATATTAGACTTTCCTTTACTGACATCGATTCCAACATACATCATAAACACCTCTATAATTTTTGCGGAATGAACTCGGGACTTTCTGGGAAAATGACTTTTTCACAGGATGATAATCGGGTATGTTAACCCAGCCAATTGATCGTGTACAGGCCATTTTACCTGTCCCAAAATCATTCTACAATTACAGTTCTCAAATAAATACTAAGCCACCCACAATGATATGGTTAACTCAGAGAATGTAATACAAAAAAAAAAGAAAAAAAGAATTTGAAATAATTTAGTTTTCTGTGTTTATACGCCTCTCACAAACAACCCCATCCCCGACAGTTCTGCGCAGTATCCAAAAAACCGTCTGATTACCAGACCTAGTCTTACACTCAGGATTTAAGCAGCGAGCCACAACCTGCGTAGGCTTACAGATATGCCTTACAAAGCCACAAAAAGGGCACTTAGCTCTAATACTTGTTTCTGTCATTGTCTCTAACACACTTACTGCTTCTTGGTTTTCATTTTCCATATTCGTTCCTCCAATGGCATCTTAGCCATCAACTATTTCTTTTGAGAAAGAAAATTCTAAAGGCTGTTCTTGATAAGTAAGTATGACTATACTTTCGGGCAGAATTTCTGCCTATGAAAGGGCAGAAAACGCCGAAATCGATGCAATCACTGCCTTCGAAGCGCCTATGACGACGAAAGCACCGACGACAAATAGAAAGAGAAGAATCTATATTGGGGCAAAAAAGACGCCATTGAAAAGCCTGAAAACGCAGAATTCGCCACAATCACTGCCATCATAGCGCCATTAAAGCAACCGACGACAAAAAAAATACCCCCAGACCCCGTAAGAAAGTAAGACTATACTTCCGGGCAAACCGAGTGGGGGACAAACCGCCACAAAACGCAGAATTCGGCATAATTCGGCCGGATTCCTAGGGGTCACCGACGAAAGACACAATATGTAGAAGAAAAACTAATCTAATCTTTCTTGTTTATTGGGATATACAGACCGACAAGGCACAAGAGACAACCACCGATAAGAAGACCATAGACAACAGAGTTTCCTTTCAAACCCAATATTAACCACAGAACGCCCATTACTATGAGAATCAACCCAAAAATAACGTGAGGAAAATCCTTCACAAACTCGCCAGGGGTTCTATCGAGCTGAGATATGAGCCTTCCCAGAGCCATCGGAAAACCTCCTTTTTAATAAGTAAACAGCAAAGAAAATAGTGATAATCGGAAACACATACAAAAGAGTTAATCTAAAAATATTATTTTCAAAGTTATCAGATAAGAAAGCCGCCAGAACAGGAATAATGAGACTTAGAAATGCGAAAAGACCCAATAAACTTACCTTAAAATCAACTTTTCGATAAGTCAATATGATAAAAATTAACTGAAAAACGGCGTATAAATCCACAAAAACTGTGAAAAAGATAAGTCGAACAAAGAACAAAGCGCTTGCTTCTCCCGAAGTTACAAATTTAGACAGTATATCTGCAATAAATATGACTACAAACACAACAAAAGTTGATAGAACATACCATTTCGGAATTGGCTTTTTATTGTTCATTGACTTAAGTTAACCTCCGAAATATAAAAACTTTATTAATTTTGACCCAAATAACTCCTTACATTGGAATACGAGCTGGTTTTCTTAGGAGTTACTTTGACACTTCCGATATAATAGCTTGAAGAGCTACCTCCCCCTGAGCGTCTTTTTGTATTCTCGTTTAAAGACGATTTAAGCTCAGTTTCTTTTCCAGGGTTTAAAGATAACCATCTGTCAACAAAAGAACCCATTTCCTTAACAAAATTATATGTGTGTTCTAATAAACCATTCCCAGTCATAAACGATGAAACATCATCTCCGGCACCATAATATTGCATTATTCCTTTTGTTTCACTTAAATAATTCCCAATCAGAGTACCGCCTACACTTAGAATGGCAGATATTCTTTGATTATCCATTTCCGCTTGAGTTTGAGGTCCAAATAGTTTAATTTGACTATTCTTGCTACCTTGCCAAAACATTTCATTTACAAACCAACGAGCGGAAGTTTCGTAAACTCCCAAACTGACAGAATACAAACCTTTTCCGATAAATCTTAAAGTAGGGTCTATCGAATTAATAGTTTGTTGATATGCTTCATTAATACTGTTCGATATATAATCAACATTTCTCATTAACCAACGATGTTGTCCTGTTATTTCAGAAAAGTGTCCAGTCTCGTCTTTGTTCTTATACGGGTTGCCGCCCTCGAACATAAAACGATTTAAACTTTGCGGATTATATACGTTAGCGATGAGAGAATCAGGCTGCTCGAAGATTCCGAAGTTTGGATTGTATCTTCTCGCCTCGAAGTCCGTGCTTGTGAACTACCACGGGTCTCGCTGCGGCTCGACCGCGTGGCGTCTAGCGACTAGCTAGGCGACGTAGTTCACTAATGTCTTTTGCTCTTTAACATCCCAGT
>Ga0315276_10001358_pt1 | contig 21883 bp, 18 predicted proteins | sample YL17G05_0_MG_FD_204542 | JGI IMG/M metagenome (GOLD analysis project Ga0315276, IMG submission 204542) | Sediment microbial communities from Yellowstone Lake, YNP, Wyoming, USA - YL17G05_0 | ecosystem: Environmental > Aquatic > Freshwater > Lake > Sediment | place: USA: Wyoming | collected... | reverse complement strand
GAGCTCACCGGCAAGTCCGACGGCTTTCCCCCCCGACCGCCGAACAACGGTCTCCACCTTCACGGCCTCACCTGCCCCCCCGGTCACCACGACTCGCACTCCCTCCCGCGCTGAGAGAAGATCTGCAAGCTCACCAAAATTCTCCAGCGGCCAATCCCGCGCCGATCCGCCACTTCCCGGGTGGATAACCACATACCGGTCACCGGGAGCGATGCCGCGCACGGCGAGCATCTGCTCGACACGACCACGCGCCGTTCCGGGTATCATGACGGTGAAGTCCGGGCGCATACCGGCCGGGGCCTCGCGGCCGAGTCCCTTTAGAAGGTCGAGATTATACTCGATTTCGTGCCGCGTCGCGACCTTCCTATGTGTGTACACTCTCCTGTTAAACAGGAGTGAGTACAGCCGGTACCCTGTCCCGACCCGCAGCGGTATACCCGCCAGGAACATGAGAGCGGCGATCCTCCCCGTGGGGTGAACGACGACACATGCGTCGAACTTCTTCTCGCGAAGAGTCCGGAGCATCCTGCCGAACGGAACGGGTGCACCCCCGGCGTCATACCAGAGTAGCTCGTCGACCCAGGGATTGCCCTCAACGACCTCCCCCGCGTAGCGCCCCAGGAGCATGGCAAGATGGGCCTTCGGAAAGAAGCGGCGGAGAATGGGAAGGAGAGGGAGAGTGAGAATGACGTCGCCCAGCCGGTCCGTACGGACCACCAATATGCGGGCACAATCAGGCAACGCGTGACGTCTCCGGGAATCGTAGATGGTACTAAAATATACCCGAAGAAGGAGTCAATTGCAACGAAGCGGGACGACGGGAGGATCTCCCCCCCTCAATGCATGTGCCCTGTGTGACCTCCCATGAAGGGAAACGGGATGCCGGCACCGCGCATGATCAACGTGATCCCCATGATGATGATCGTAACAGCTGCCAGCTTGTTGGCGTAGGAACGAAGCCAGAGTCCAACATACGCCGACACCATGCCGGTGACAAGCAGCGCGGGAACAATGCCTGCCCCGAACAGCAGCATCGTCACAGCCCCGTCGACGGCGCTGCCGGTGGCGGAAGCTCTGAGAAACATCCCATAGAGGAGCCCGCAGGGAAGGAGGGGGGTCAGGAGGCCGATGTAGAACTTACTCTCAAGCGTTCTCGACGAGATCAGGTTGGCCACCGACTTCAGATGAAGCCGCCGGAGCCACGTTTGGTCTCCATCCTCCTTTCCCCGCCACCGGGGGATGGCCCCGATCATGAGGAGTCCCGTGATCGCCATGACGACGCCGGCAATCAACGAGAACCACGTTCCAAGAGTCGCTACGGCGCCCATCACCCCGCCGAGAACCCCCGCAAGCGCGCCGATCAGCGCGTAGGCAAGCACCCGGCCCGCGTTATACACCAGGTGGGGGGGGAGACGGGAAAGGAATGATGAACGGGCCTCGCCGACCCCGGACGTGGTCGTAGAAGCAAGCACCACAGCACCACACATGCCGACGCAATGCATGCTTCCGAGTATCCCGGCCACAAAACTGAGGTAGAAATCCATGGCTGTCCTCTCACCCGCCCCTTATCATGGCCCTCATGGGCTCCCAGTAGAACTCCTTCCATCCCTTCCTGATGGCCTCAAATTGGTCCTCCGGCACACCTGCCTGTGTGAACGAGAGCTTCGTCTCCCCCCTCACCGGCGAGAGCACAATGGTCACCGTCGACACATGTCCTGCCGGCCAGTCGCTCCCGCGCCACGATTGGACGATCTTCCTGTTCGGTACGAGTTCAATATTGGTCCCCGTCGCGTATCCAGCATACGCGCTCACCCTGCCGCCGACCCTGCGGCTGATGGAGGCCGCACCCCCCGTGAACTTCGCGTGCTTCCGGGAGTCCATGAGCATCTCGTAGATCACCTTCGGCCCCGCGGCAAATGTGACCGTCTGCCTGATGATGGTAGGCATTTTCCCCCCTCTTCGATCTGGACTATTCCGCACCGGACCCGTCCAGCAGGCGGGCCGACTCGAGTTGCTTCTTCTCCCTCTGCAATCGGATATGCTCTTCCTGGTACGGAGCGATGGCCTCTCCACGCTGCTGGGCGGCTTTCAGCTGCCTGAAATTCTCGGCGATGAGCCGCTCCATGTCCTGCATTTTGACCCGGAGAATGCTCCCCTCCGCTATCGCCCACGGGTCCGGCTCCTCTACTCCGATCCACCCTTTGCTGATCTCATACCTGCTGAACACGATCTCCGCCATGAAGCGCTTCAGGTCGGGGTCGTCGGTCTCGTTCATGATCGAAGGGACATCCCAGGCCACTCCCCCCTCCCGATGATGCCGGAGGAACTCGACTGTCCGGCGGGCCAGGGGATGCACGAATGTCTCAATCGTGAGATGACCGAAGACGAAGTCGATCATCGCTGGACCAACTTCGAGCATGACCTTGAGAAGATCGCGTTCCGGGGGGGTCAGGGCAGACGCCGGGGCAACGGAGGGGGCCACCTCCTGAGGATGCGACAGGACTCCTTCGTCGCGCGCACGCTGGTAATGTGCCCGCGTCCTTTCCCGGCCGAGAATATTCTCCAGTTCGCGGAAGAGGACGGACTCGTAGATATCGTATTTCTCCGCGACGCTCTTGACATAGAAATTCCGTTTGATCTCATCCTTCATCTTCGCGATCGTCTCGACGATCGACCGGACAGCCTTCGTCTTTCCGTCCGGGGTTGCCAGCAGTCCCTGTTCAAGAAAGGCCGCCGCCTTGAAGTCGAGAAAGGAAACGGCTCCGGCGATGCGTTGGCCGAATGCGTCGCCGCCGTTCTTCTTCACGAACGAATCAGGATCCTCGCCCTCGGGAAGCGTCGCAACGTTGACGTCCAGTCCGTTCTCAATGATAGCATCGACCCCCCGGATGGTAGCCTTGGATCCGGCGGAGTCGGCGTCATAGACAAGGGTGACCGTCTTCGCATAGCGGCCGATGAGCTGTATCTGTTCTTCCGTGAGTGCGGTTCCGCTCGATGCGACGATGTTTTCGATCCCGGCCTGATACACGGAGATGAGATCGGCATATCCCTCGACCATGATCGCGAAGCCCCTTTCGCGGATGGCCTCCTTCGATTGAAAGAGTCCGTAGAGGTTCCGGCTCTTGTTATAGATCGGCGTTTCAGGGGAATTGATGTACTTGCCCGGGAGGGGGTCATCCTCTCGCAGTTTTCGGGCACCGAAGCCGATCGGCCGTCCCGACGGTGAGAAAATGGGAAACATCGTCCTCCCGCGGAAACGATCGTAGAACGATTGCCCGTCTTCCCTCTTCACCATGAGACCCGCCTTTTCATACTGCCCGAGCTCCTGTTTCAGTCCTTCCACATGCCGGACCAGGTCATCCCAGGAATTCTTCGAGTAGCCGAGTCCGAATTTCCTGATAGTCGCGTCGGTGAATCCACGGTGATGGAAATATTCAAACGCCAGCTTCCCCTCGGTGGTCGACATGAGGTTGTCATGGAAGTGCAATCCCGCCGTCCTGCATGCCGCATAGAGCCCTTCGTTCTCGGTCGATTGCGCCCGGTCGGCAGTCGCATCGGGGAGGGCGATTCCGCCCCGCTCGGCGAGAGTCCGCACGGCCTCGACAAACGAGACTTTCTCGTGCTCCATCACGAACGTGAAGACGTTTCCCCCGGCCCCGCAACCGAAGCAGTGATACATCTGCTTTTCAGCGCTCACGTTGAATGAAGGGGTCTTTTCCTGGTGAAACGGACAGAGCCCCAGGTAGTTTTTCCCCCTCTTCTTCAGCTGCAGATAGGAAGAGATCACATCGACAATATCGGACGCTCTCCTGACCTCTTCGATCTTATCATCGGCAATTCGCATGAGCGGAATCTACGGAAAACCGGGCCGAGAGGCAACGACCGTCGAGGCAACGACCGTCGACGCCCGTGGGCTTGACAACCGGCCGCCCATGGCGTATCTTGAACGGTAACCCCACGGCGCAACGCACAGGAGAATACGCTATGAGAATTCTCGCAGTCGAAGACGAACCGGAATACCTGGAGATGCTGGCCGAAGTGATGAGAAGCCTCGGCCATTCCATTACGATCGCCGCGAACGGCCAGGAAGCTCTCGACCTTATTGGACGCCAGAAAATCGACGTCGTGGTTTCCGACGTGAAGATGCCGGAGATGAACGGTATCGAATTTCACCGCCTGCTCCGCGAGAAGCCGGAGTACCGCAACACCCCCTTCATTTTCCTCACGGGCGTAGACGATCTCACGCAGGTCAAGGCCGCGTGCGAAAAGGACTGCGACATGCTGCTGCAGAAGCCGTTCCCGATCGACAAGCTCCTGCAACTGTTTTCCGGCAAGCTGAAGTAAAAGGCCGGCACAAGAGCACGAGAAGCCCGTCCGGTTTCCCGAACGGGCTTCGTCGTTACTTCCCCACCTTTCACCCTCTACATCTGCACCTTATCCGGCTCGTACTGCTTTTTCGGCCTGGACTTCTTCCGCGTAAAGCGCTTCTCCACTGTGGGCGTCGGGGCCTTGGTGTCGTCTTCGACGTCGGGATAGGTGAAGATATCGTATTTGTAGTTGCGGAGGATGATCTGGTTTCCGTTGCGACCGAGGACATACTGGGGAAGGAGGGGTATCTTCCCGCCGCCCCCGGGGGCGTCGATGACAAAATACGGAATGGCAAGGCCCGAGGTGTGGCCGCGCAGCTTGTCCATGATGTCCAGGCCGACGCTGACCGGGGTCCGGAAGTGGTTGGCCCCCTTGGTGATGTCCGCCTGGTAGAGATAATAGGGACGCACACGCATGGTGAGGAGCTTACGAAAAAGTTCCAGCATAACCTCGGGATTATCGTTCACCCCTTTCATCAGAACCGCCTGATTGCCGACCGGAACGCCGGCGTCGGCGAGCATCTCGCACGCCCGTTTTGCCTCGGTCGTGCACTCCCACGGGTGGTTGAAATGGGTGTTAACGTATATCGGATGATACTTCCGGAGCATCTTCGTCAGCTTCGGCGTGATCCTCTGCGGAAGGACGCATGGCATCTTCGTCCCGAGCCGGATGATCTCGACATGCGGGATGGCACGGAGGCCGGAGATGATCCTCTCGAGCATGAAGTCGGTCAGCATCAGCGGATCCCCCCCCGAGAGGATGATGTCCCTCACCTCGGGATGGGCGGCAACGTAGTCGATCCCGTCCTGTATGTACTTCATATTGATCTTCGACGAATCGCCCACCTTCCGCTTCCGCGTGCAGAAGCGGCAATACATCGAACACTGGCTGGTCGTCAAGAAAAGAACGCGGTCCGGGTAGCGGTGCACGATGCTCGGGACAGGACTGTGGGCATCCTCCGCCAGAGGATCGACGGGGAGATCGTCCTCCTCCAGCTCCTTCCCGTCGGGAATGCACTGCAACCATATCGGATCCCCGGGATGGCGGATCAGGCTCAGGTAATACGGGTTGATGCGAATGTGGAACAGCTTGTTCAATCGGTCGGCCAGTTCCTCATCAAACCCGAAGCGCTCGACCAGGTCCTTCCCGCTGTCAACACTCTGTCGCAGCATTTCCTGCCAGAGTTCCATGCGTGCCTGTATTCCTCCGCTATGTGGATGTCAGATACTTACCGTAGATGACCAGATCGTCATCAGGCCGGTAATACTCCTTGATGCGCGCCAACTCGGCGTAACCCCGGCGAACGTAGAAGGCGCGGGTTCTGTCATACCTGGGCTGCGAAGAGGTCTCGGCAATGACCAGCCGTCCTCCCCTCTCCCGTACCAGATCGAGAGCGTGCTCGTCAAGGATCCGGCCGATCCCCTTGCCGTGCATTGCAGGGTCGACCGCGATCCAGTAAAGATCGTAGGTGAACTGCGTTGCCGGGGTGGGGCCGACGCAATAATACCCGAGTATCTCTCCCCCCTCCTCGCACACCCGGATGATGTAGTCCTTCTGGGTGGGGTTATCCACAACAATGTCGATCAACTCCAGGGCGATAGCTGTTTCATCGTCGGTGAAAACGCCGGTCGCCACCAGGAGCCGGCAGATCGGCTCCCTGTCATCGCGGCGCAGCGGCCTGATCACCGTTGCCGCTCCAGCGCCGTTTCCACTATTTTCCCGACAATTTCCGGGAAGGTGAAGCCGTGGGCCCGGGCGGAACGGGCAAACCCTGCGTCATCAGAGATGTCCGGGTTGGGATTCACTTCAAGGGCGTACGGTTCGCCGTCTGCCGCAAGGCGGAAATCCACGCGGGCGTAGTCCCTGCAGCCGATCAGCCGGTAGCAGTGTAACGCCGTCTCCTTCACACGATTTTCCAGACGTTTGCTCAATGCCGCCGGACAGAGTCCCTTCGTGCCTTCGAATGCCACGGTGCCATGCATCCATTTGGCCTCGTAGCTCACGATCTTATGCATCCCCACGGTCATCCCCGAAAAATCGATCTCCGATATCGGAAGAGCGATCGCGGGATTGTTCCCAATGATTGCGACGTTCAACTCCCGGCCGTCGATGTATTGCTCGACAAGCGCGGGCTGATCGTATTCCCTGTGGATGAAGCGGACGCGCGCACGCAGGTCGTTCTGATTGTAGACGACCGACATGTCGTCGATCCCGACGCTCGCGTCCTCCTGAGAGGGCTTCACGATGAGCGGGAACCTCATCCCCTTCCGGAGAGCAACCGGTTCTTTCACTCCGAAGACCCGGAACATCGGCGTCCTGATCCCATGATAGGACAGGATCTCCTTCACTCGTGCCTTGTTCAGCGCAATCCCCAGGGCCAGCGGACCCGCCCCGGTGTAGGGGATCTTCATGAGTTCATAGACGCCCGCGACGTTCATCTCCTGCGCCGATTCATTCTCGACGCTCTCAACCAGATTGAAGACCAGGTCGGGTCTCTCGTCGCGCAAATAGCTCACGAGACGGTAGAACTTACTGTCGACATTGAAAATGGCGGTCCGGTACCCCAGCGAATTCAGCGCGGTCTTGATGTCCTCCATCTCCTCCACCACACCGATCTCCGAGAGGTCGACAAGGGCCTGCGTGGCAAGAAGTTTCCCTTTGCGGGACTTCACCTTTTTTCCCGTGGCAGAGATGTCCTTCCGCCTTTCGTTCTCCGCGATGTAGCGCTTCCCCGCTTCCGTGCCCACAACGGGCTCGTTGTACAGGATCGCAATCTTCTTCTTCCGCGCCATCGACGCCTGTCGGCTTCCCTCCATCACCGTCATGCCGGAACGGTGTGACGGCGGGGGGGCACTTCAATACCGCATCGCCGCATCGCTATATCGGCAACTCCGTTGATCAACTGAGAGTACGACATCCCCGCGGCACGCGCGGCTTTGGGGAAGCAGGAGTTGTCCTCCGGTCGCGGCAGAATCCCGGGAAGCGGGTTGAGCTCGATGAGATGGGCTTTCCCCCTCCCATCAAGGCGGACGTCGATACGCGACCAGTCGCGGCAGCGAAGCGCCCGGTATGCTTTCACGCTCAGGGATTCAATTTCGTCCCGCAGGGGAACATCGAGCTCGGCCGGGCAGCGATAGATGTCCAGCGGCTTTTCGACCGTGTCCCATATCCACTTTGCTTCATACGAGTAAATGGGGTTGGCACCCGGGGGGAGAGCGTCAAACATGATCTCGACAATCGGCAGAACCTTGAGGTCGTCCCCGTTCCCCATGATCGCAACGGTGAACTCCCTCCCCGTCAGAAACTCCTCCACCAGCGCCGGCTCACGGTAGGTCTCGAGCACCCCGCGCACCTCCCGCTCCAGATCCCCCGTATTCCTCACAACGCACGAGTCGTAGACTCCCTTGCTTGAACCTTCATGCAGCGGCTTCACAATCGAAGGAAACCTCACCCGGACATCCTCAAACTGCTCCATCGACCGGATGACAGCGAACGGTGGGGTGGGGATACCATGGTACCCGAGTACCTCCTTGGCGCGGGATTTGTCCAGACAGATGCCGAGTGTGATCGGATCGGATCCCAGGTACGGGATGCGGAGCATCTCCAGCATCGCGGGGATCTGCGCCTCCCGCGACTCCCCGTGAAGTCCTTCTGCGATATTGAATACGAAAAAGGGCCTGATTTTACTGATCTTTTCGTAAGCTCCCGCGTCCGCTTCGACCATCGTGACCTCGAACCGCTCCGCAAGAGCGGCGCGGACGGCATCCACGGTCTCCCGGGTATCCCACTCCGCGTACAAATCGTTGACCCGATCGGGCGTGTCAACGGTGAGAAGAGGCGATGCCGGATGATCGAATGAGGTGGAAGAGTGATTGCCGCCGGGGGAGATTGTCGCCGCGTGAGCCGCGCCGACCGAGGTGAGGGGTGTTGCTTCCGACTTTTCGTTGTAGACGAGCGCGATCGTCTCTGAGAACTGAGGAAGCTGTCGTAACGAGGGATCCAGGTATACTCCAAAATGTTCGACGTACGCGTTGCTTGTGTGTTAATATAAGCATTTTCGCCTTCTTGTCAAGAAAAAAGTGGGTTTTTGACGTCACCCGACGTTCATCAGCATCATCTCCTCTCGGTGCCTCGCGCGGAGATGATCAGCGAGCGGACGGTGCCCGCGCTTTTCCAGCAACGGATCGTCGGCCACAAGAGCGAACGCGTCTGCGCGTGCGTCGTTGAGAATGGTTGTGTCGGTGATGATGTCTGCAACCTTGAATTCCGGAACGCCGCTCTGCCGCGTTCCGAAGAAATCGCCCGGACCGCGGAGCTGCAAATCGATTTCGGCGATCGCGAATCCGTCGGTCGTCTTCACCATCGCACCAAGCCGCTGTTCGGCGAGACGATGCTGGTCAAGCATGAGCTCAGCGGTCCGCGGTGCGACAGCGCGCCCGACTTTCCGCGCGATCCATTGCTTCGCCACGAGAATGCAGTACGATTGATCGCCTCCCCTGCCGACCCGCCCGCGCAGCTGATGGAGCTGGGCGAGACCGAAACGTTCAGCGTTCTCGATCACCATGACCGAGGCATTGGGCACGTCGATGCCTACCTCGATGACTGTCGTCGCGACAAGGACGTCGATCTCCCGCCGCGTAAACCGGCGCATGACGTCCTCGCGCTCGTCGCGGGCGAGCCGGCCGTGAATGAGTCCGAGCCGCAGTCCGGGGAACACGTCCTTCGTCAGGTGATCAAAGTGAACAGTCGCTGCCTTCAGATCGATCTTCTCCGATTCCTCAATGAGCGGATAGACAAAGTACGCCTGCCGCCCCTCCGCGACCTGCCGCCGGATAAATTCCGCGACGTCATCCAATTCCGCGTCGCTCCTGAGCAGTGTCCTGATCGGATGCCTGTCCTTCGGAAGCTCATCAATCACCGACACATCAAGATCGCCGTACAGTGTCAACGACAGCGTGCGCGGAATGGGCGTCGCGGTCATCACGAGGACGTCGGGGTTGACTCCCTTTCTCCTCAGAGACGCACGCTGCATAACCCCGAACCTGTGCTGTTCGTCGATCACCACGATCCCGAGCTTCGCGAACTCCACTCCCTTCTCGAAGAGGGCGTGCGTGCCCACGATGAGCTGCGCGGCGCCGGACCGGATCTCTTCGCGTAGGTCGCGGCGGAGAGCGGTCTTCTGCGCGCCGAGGAGGAGCCTGATGTTCACCGGAAGCCCCCGCAGCAGACGCGTCAGCGTCCCCTCGTGCTGCTCTGCGAGAAGTTCTGTGGGGGCCATGAAGACCGCCTGATATCCGTTCTCAATCGCAATCAGCATCGAAACAAGCGCCACGATGGTCTTGCCGCTTCCGACATCTCCCTGCAGCAGTCGGTTCATCGATCGCGGCAACTCCATATCAGCCGAAATTTCATTGATGACCCGGACCTGCGCACGTGTCAGCGAAAACGGCAGGGAATCCACCAACTGCCGCGCAAGTCGGGATTTTGCCGAAAACGCGATCCCCCCGCTCTCGGTCTTTACGGCTCGCCGTTTCAGCGCAAGTTTGAGCTGAAACAGAAAGAGCTCCTCATATTTGAGCCGTTTGAGCCCATTTTCAAGCTCTTGTCGCCCTACCGGAAAATGGACGCAATTCAACGCATCACGGGGGGAAACAAGGGCGTGGGATTTTATAATAGAGGGGGGGAGCAATTCCGGCACGGAATCGCTGTACGTCCGCAAAGCTCCCGCAATGACACGCCGGAATCCACCGCTGTCAAGTCCTGCCCGTGAGAGCTCCTGCCCGGAGGGATACAGCGGAACAAGCCCGCCGGTGTGGAGCGCATCCACCCAGCGCTTCCCCCCCGTCTCAGGGTCTGGATCATCGTCCCGTTCCACGGAAGCGATGTGGTCGATATCGGGATGGACGAGCTGCAGCAGATTCCCGTACAGTGATGGTTGCCCGGAAACAGCCAGAGTTTCTCCTATCAGAAACATCTTTTTCCAGTACTGGACCCCGCCGAACCAGACACATTGCAGCGACCCCGTCGCATCGGCAAGCACGAGCACGAAGCGGGACCTCGCACCGACGCCGAGAACCCGGAAGGAGCGTACTTCGCCCAGGACGGTGTACTCCTGCCTCACCTGCGCGCCTGGAACCCCTTCGGCCGCCTCGCCGCCTCCGAGAGCACTCCTGCGGAGTTCTGCAATCGTCACGATGGCCGTTCGATCGAGGTAACGGCGTGGAATGTGCATCAGGAGGTCATGAACCGTTCTGATACCGAATTGTCCGAGCACGGCGGACTTCCTCGGGCCAATGCCCTTGACGAACTGCACGGGCGTGGAAAATGGATCGGATGGAATGGCTGGCGGTTGCATGTCAGATCAAAGATACGTCGCGGGGGGGGGAGTGTCAAGGAGGGCACGGAGAAGAGATTCCTGTTGTCTCTTAAACGCAAAGGTTGTATCTTTTTGCCTGATCATGGCACGCGAGGGCAAACGTGCGTATCCGTGGCGCGGCGATCCGTGGGTGCTGTCGCTCCTTGCCGCAGATCTTCTCGTCTCTCCGATGGACCTGAACGCTTCCGGGGAAGGAAAGGGGAAAGGACCCGCTTCCATGACGGAGAGCAACACCAGCAGACTGAACCAGCAGCCGGGGACCAGGGCGTCATCGTCGGTATGATCGGGCTCCTCTGCATCATCAAGAGCGTTGCCGGCATGTGCCCCCCCCTCTTCACCCCGGAAGGCCGGAGAGGGGATTCATTCATCCCAACAATAGGCAACATTTGGAGCATCTCCTCTCGCTGCTTCTTCCGCAACTTCCGACTCTCAAAGAGATCGTCGTCTGGGGGGGGTACATCGGGCTTTTCGCCATCATCTTCGCAGAAACAGGTCTGCTGATCGGCTTTTTCCTCCCGGGCGATTCGCTCCTGGTAACCGCGGGGCTCTACGCCGCGGGGACCGGGGCGCTTGATCCGGTCATCCTCATCATCGTCCTGAGCATCGCGGCCGTCACCGGCGATGCGACGGGCTATCTCATCGGCCTCAAGACCGGACATTCCTTGTACAACCGGCCCCCGTCGCGTTTCTTTCAGCGCGACCACCTGATCAAGACAAAAGAATTCTACGAAAAATACGGCGGGATCACGATCGTGCTGGCACGCTTCATGCCATTCGCCCGCACCTTCGCGCCGGTGGTCGCCGGCGTCGCGGAGATGAGGTACCGCCGCTTCGCCCTCTTCAACATCACGGGAGGGGTCGGCTGGATCACGAGCATGGTGCTCCTCGGATATTTTCTTGGTCAGAGCATTCCGGGAATCGAGGGCAAGATCGAGTATGTCATCGCGATCGTCATTTTTGTCTCAATTCTCCCCCTGCTAACCAAATACGCACGGCACAGACTGAATGTCCGCCGCCGGCGGGAGTGACGCCCCGAACCCGGGCCGTCCCACATAACGGCCGTCACAGTGAAGAAGAAGCTCGCGTCCATTGCATAATCATAGAGGGAGGGCCATGGCAAATCCGTTGTTCGAACGAAAACCCCTGAGCTTGCTGCTCGAAGAGATGAAAGGAGAGAACCGCCTGCGACGGGTCCTCGGCCCGGTGACCCTCACCAGTCTCGGCGTCGGCGCGATCATCGGCACGGGGATTTTCGTACTGACCGGCGTGGCAGCGCATGACAAGGCGGGACCCGGCCTCATCCTTTCCTTCGTCGTCGCCGGCTTCGCCTGCATCTTCGCCGCCCTCTGTTACGCGGAGTTTGCCTCCATGGTGCCGGTTGCAGGATCGGCCTACACGTATGCGTACGCGACGCTGGGTGAGCTTTTCGCGTGGATCATCGGATGGGACCTCGTCCTCGAATACGCCGTCGGATCCTCGACGGTCGCACACGGGTGGTCGGCTCATTTCAAGGATCTTCTCTCCAGCTTCAATATTCATATCCCGGATGCCTTCAGTCGAGCGCCGTTCGACTACAATCCCGCAACCGGGGCTTTCTTCGCGACCGGCGCGTACTTCGATGTGGCCGCGATCGCGATCACGGCCATCATCACCATGGTCCTCATCCTCGGCATCCGTGAGAGCGCCGGTATCAACGCAGGAATGGTCATCGTCAAGCTGGCGATCGTATTGTTTGTCATCGTCGTGGGGGCATTCTACGTCGACCCGCAGAACTGGCAGCCGTTTGCTCCCTTCGGGTACACAGGGATCAGTTTCTTCGGGCACACGCTTGTAGGCCAGACGGGCGCGGGAGGCGCCCCCCTCGGCGTGCTCGCCGGGGCCGCGGTCATCTTCTTTGCCTACATCGGCTTCGATTCGGTCTCGACGCACGCCGAGGAAGCCCGCAACCCGCGGAAGGACGTCCCGATCGGCATCATTGCATCGCTGATCATTTGCACCGTCCTGTATATCGTCGTCTCGGCGATCCTGACGGGTATGGTCCATTACGACAAGATCAATATCGACGCCCCGGTCTCGGACGCCTTCGCGCAAAAAGGGCTTCCCTGGGCGCAACGGCTCATCGATGTGGGTGCGATCACCGGCATCACATCGGTTCTTCTCGTCATGATGCTGAGCCAGCCGCGCGTCCTGCTCGCCATGGCACGGGACGGACTGGTGCCGACGAGCTTCTTCGGCGCCGTCCACGAGAAGTTCCGCACACCGTATAAATCCACGATGCTCACCGGGGTCTTCGTCGCCACGATGGCGGCTTTCCTGCCGCTACGCATCCTGGCCGAGCTTACCAACATCGGCACGCTCCTCGCCTTCGTGATCGTCTGCGCGGCCGTCCTCATCATGCGCAGGAAACACCCGGAGGCCGAGCGGCCTTTCCGCGCACCCTTCGTCCCTTTTGTCCCCGTCATGGGAATCCTCTCCTGCCTTCTTCTGATGTTCTCGCTCCCGGAGGAAAACTGGTGGCGGTTAATTGTCTGGCTCGGGCTCGGGTTCTTGATCTATTTCGGCTACGGACGCCGCCACAGCGTTCTAGCAAAGATGAGGAAAGCCGCCGCTCAATAAGACTTCCGCGGGCCGGCGGAAGAGGCTGTGTGCGCCGGCCCGACCTTGTCTCCGTCGGTCCCACAACCCAACCCGGGGGTCTCTCATGACTGATACCGCTCCAGAATTCAAGCGCGCGCTCCGTCTCTACGACGCGACCATGCTCGTGATCGGCTCGATGATCGGGTCGGGCATCTTTATCGTCAGCGCCGATATCGCCCGGACCGTCGGCTCGGGAGGATGGCTCTTCGTCGTCTGGCTCATGGCAGGTTTCATGACGGTGATCGGTGCCCTCGCCTACGGAGAGCTTGCCGGCATGATGCCCCACGCGGGGGGCCAGTACGTCTACCTGCGGGAGGCCTACAACCCTCTCGTGGGATTCCTCTACGGATGGACCTTCTTCCTCGTTATCCAGACAGGCACGATCGCCGCGGTCGGCGTCGCGTTCGCGAAATTTACCGCCGTGCTCTTTCCGGGCCTTGGCGATTCCACGGTTCTCGCACAGATCGCCGGCGTCAAACTGACCGCGCAACGGCTGGTTGCCATCATCAGCATCGTCGTGCTCACGTTCATCAATACCCGAGGCATTAACGGCGGCAAGACCATCCAGAACATCCTGACCTCCACGAAGACGGCCTCTCTGCTCGCATTGATCGTTCTGGGACTCGCCGCGGGGATCTCTCTCACCGTGGTCGGAGGGAACCTGAAGGGATTCTGGGATGCGGCGAACGTCAGCTTCTTCGGGGGACGGCTCGTGAGCCATCCCCTGTCGGGTGTTTCCCTGCTTGGCGCACTGGGTGTTGCGATGGTGGGTTCGCTCTTTGCCAGCGACGCCTGGAATAATGTGACGTTCACCGCGGGGGAGACGGTCAACCCTAAACGCACGATCCCTCTGAGTCTCGCGATCGGGACCGGCACGGTGATCGTCCTCTACCTGCTGGCAAATGTGGCGTATCTGGTCGTTCTGCCTCTCTCCGGAGATCCTCTGGCGTCGGATGTCGCCGGACGGGGGATCCAATTCGCTAGCGACGATCGTGTCGCGACCGCGGCGATGACCGTGATCCTCGGTCCCCTCGCAGCCACGGTCATGGCCGTGCTGATCATGATCTCGACCTTCGGCTGCAACAACGGCCTGATCCTCTCCGGCGCGCGCGTCTATTTCGCCATGGCGAAAGACGGGCTGTTCTTCAGAAGCGCGGGAACCCTCAACAGGCGATCGGTGCCCGGCGTTGCTCTCGTCGTGCAGGCCGTCTGGGCTTGCCTGCTCTGCCTCTCGGGCACCTATAGCGACCTGCTGGACTACGTGATCTTTGCGGTTCTATTGTTCTACATCCTGACCGTGATCGGCATTTTCAACCTCCGCCATATGCGCCCTGATGCCGAGCGCCCATACAAGGCCTTTGGGTACCCGGTCCTCCCCGTTGTGTACATCCTCGCGGCAGGCGCGGTCGCCGTTGACCTCCTCATACTGAAGCCGGCCTACACCTGGCCGGGCGTCATCATTGTCGTGCTCGGTATCCCCGTCTATGCCTTGTGGAGAAGGTTCAGCCCCCCCCTGGAGGGGAACAGAGAGTGAGGACAGCCCTCCCTAATGGGAGCCGGCAGAAGCGGATTTTGTGGGCGAAGTTTTGTATATTTGTCTCGTCGAAACGGATCCTCCACGTGCCGTATGCAGCCGCAGTCAGGCATGTGTGCCCGCCGATCAGGCCGAAGGGCTGAGTGAGGTTCCCCCCCGATCTACCCCGTCATGACGTGTTCAGGACGTATCGTGCCCATGGACGCAGGATGGACGTTGTGCAGCGGACAGGGGACGGAAATGCCGGTTCTTGTGCTCGATAATTGCTGGTCCATCAATTCTTTTCCATAGAAAGGAGTACCACAGGTAACATGGAACTCAACCTCATTCTGGGCATCAGTGTCGTGGGCCTGTTGTTCGCGCTGTATCTCATCCGCGACGTGATGAAACGCGATACGGGCACGCCGAAAATGCGCGAGATATCCGACGCGATCAGGGCGGGAGCCGAAGCCTTCCTCAGGCGTCAGAACAGGACGATCATCTACCTTGCGTTCGCCCTGGCTGCCGTCATCTACATCCTGTACGCCTTTGTCCGTGCCCACAACCAAAATGATCCGGCCAGCACGGCAGACCTTGCGCTCTGGACAACCCTGTCGTTCGTCCTCGGAGCCCTCTGCTCGGTCGCCGCAGGCTACATGGGGATGTGGGTCGCCATTCGGGCCAATATCCGCACGGCGGCGGGAGCGACCAGGGACATGAACAGCGCCCTCCAGCCGGCCCTGCGCGGCGGGGCGGTTTCCGGTTTCTTCGTCGTGGCGATGAGTCTTCTTGGCGTCGCGGGTCTCTTTGCGATCGTCAAGGCGACAGGGGTGACCCAGGATGTGACCAAGATTCCCCTGCTCATTGTCGGCTACGGATTCGGCGCCAGCTTCGTCGCGCTGTTTGCCCAGCTCGGAGGCGGCATTTACACAAAGGCGGCCGACGTCGGCGCGGACCTCGTTGGCAAGGTCGAGGCCGGCATCCCGGAAGATGATCCACGTAACCCTGCGGTGATCGCTGACCTCGTTGGTGACAATGTCGGCGACTGCGCCGGCCGCGGCGCGGATCTTTTCGAATCGACGGCTGCCGAGAATATCGGCGCGATGATCCTCGCGGCGGGGCTCTACCGGACGAACTCCTCCCTCTTCGAGTCGCACGGACTCTCGCTCCTCGGCATCCTCCTCTTCCCGCTCGTCGCCCGTGCCTTCGGCATCATAGCCTCCATCATCGGCATCCTGACGGTCAGGACCAACGACAAGGAAGACCCGATGAAGGCCCTGAACCGCGGCTATTATGTAACGGCGGCGTTCGCCATGGTGGGCTTCTACATCGCCTCCCGGTGGCTGCTCGGAAGCGAATATTACTTCAATTTCTTCCTGTGCGGCCTCATTGGCATTCTCACGTCGATCGCCTTCGTCCTCATCACGCAATACTATACGGAATACCGCTACCGCCCGGTGCAGTCCATCGCGTTGGCATCGCAGACCGGCCCGGCCACCAACATCATCGCCGGGATAGCCGTCGGAATGGAGTCCACCGGTTATCCCGTCCTCGTTATCGCAGGGGCGATCATCTCCGCGTACTTCCTTGGCCAGAGCTCCGGTCTTGAACACGCCGGACTGTTTGGTACCGCCGTTGCGACCATGGGGATGCTGGGAACGGCTGCGTTCATCCTGGCGATGGACACCTTTGGCCCGATCACCGATAATGCCGGCGGCATCGTGGAAATGAGCCAGCAGCCGGAGGCCATTCGCGAGAGGACTGACCGTCTGGACTCCGTCGGCAACACAACAAAGGCTCTCACCAAGGGATATGCGGTGGGCTCTGCGGCCCTCGCGGCGTTCCTGTTGTTCAGCGCCTACCTCGACGAGGTCAGGAGCTATATGCCGTCCTTTTCCGGGGTTATCAACCTGAACAAACCCGAAGTTTTCGTCGGGGCGATGTTCGGCGCGGTCCTGGTGTTCATTTTCTCTTCAATGGCCATCAAGGCAGTCGGACGGGCCGCGTATGCGATCATCAACAATGTCCGCGAGCAGTTCAAAAACAATCCGGGGATTATGCTGGGGACAGCCAAGCCGGACTACGGACAGTGCGTCGACATCGCGACCAAGGCGGCCCTGCGCGAGATGGTCCTCCCGGGGCTCCTGGTCGTCGGGATGCCCGTGGCGGTGGGTCTGGTCTTCAAGTGGATCTTCCTTGCGTCGGGTTCACCCCTTGACGGCGCCAGCGGTGCCGAAGTGGTGGGGGGGATGCTGATGGTGGGAACGATCGTCGGCATCCTCATGGCTCTCTTCCTGAACAACGGGGGGGGCGCATGGGACAACGCGAAGAAATTTATAGAAACCGGCGCCTACGGCGGGAAGAAATCGGATCCCCACAAGGCGGCGGTGGTCGGAGATACGGTCGGCGATCCTTTCAAGGACACTGCGGGACCGTCGCTCCATGTGTTGATCAAGCTCCTCAGCACGATTACGCTCGTCCTGGCCCCGCTGTTCATTTGAAGGTGAGCGGCCCCTCACGAACAACGACCCCGTCCGGCAGGACGGGGTCGTTGTTGTGTGCGTCACACCTCTTTCATGGATTCTGAGTTCGGACAGCTGGACCGCCTTACGCCTCGCCCTTCGGATCCCTGGTCATCAGATCGTGGCACGCCACCAGCGGATCCTTCCCCTCGAACAGGATCTTGTGCACCTCCGTGATAATAGGAACCTCCACACCGACACGACGGGCGAGTTCATAGGCCGACCGGGTGGTCGCCACACCCTCCGCGATCATGACCATCTCGTTGAGGATGTCCGGAAGCTTCTTCCCCTTCCCGATCTCGACCCCCACGTGCCGGTTACGGCTGTGGCGGCTCATGCAGGTCACCATGAGGTCCCCGATGCCGGAAAGACCCGAGAAGGTCCGCAGATGTGCTCCCATCGCGACTCCTACCCGCGCGATCTCGGCGATACCGCGGGTCATCACCGCCGCTTTCGTGTTGTCTCCCAGATCCGCCCCGTCGATAATTCCGGCCGCAATCGCAATGACGTTCTTCAGCGATCCGCCGATCTCCACACCGCGGATGTCGTTGCTTGCGTAAACACGGAAATAAGGAACCATGAACACGCTCTGCACAATCTTGGCGGCGTCAAGATCGGTGGAAGCAGCCACGACCGTAGTCGGTATCTTCTTGCTGACTTCTTCGGCGTGGCTCGGCCCGGAAAGAGTGACAATGCCGGACGGAGACAGGCCGGGGACCGCGTCGTGAAGCATTTCCGACATCGTCATGAGGGTCCCGTTTTCGACCCCCTTGGCGACGTTCACGACGACGGTCCGCTGGTAAGGGAGATGTTTCAGGTTCGTCATCACCCCGCGGAGAAACTGCGATGGGACGGCGCCGACGATCATTTCCGCCCCCTGGACCGCGGTGCTCAGATCGCTGGTGACGATGACGTGCTCAGGAATGCGGATCCCGGGGAGGAACGAAGAGTTTTCGCCGGTCGCTCGGATGCGCGCCGCGTCTTCTTCGCGGTACGACCAGAGTGATACGGCATGGGAATTTTCGGCTAGGAGGACGGCCAGGGTCGTCCCCCAGCTCCCCGCACCGAGGACTGCGATGCGCATGAATCGAAGCGAGTAGCGTCAGGCTCCCTGCGGAGTATTCGCCTTCCTGCCGAAGAACCTTGACGTGGTGATCCTGTGTTCCGTCCCCGCCAACAGCCTCTTGACGTTGGTACGGTGCGTGTAGATGATCAACAGGGAGATGCCGATACTGAAGAAGATAAGCGTGTGGTACCCCTCGATGTCGACCATGAACACGTTCTCACGGAAGAACATCGTCAGCGGGAATGCCACCGCAGCGCTGAGCGAACCGAGGGACACATAGTGCGAGATGAGGAAAACGATGGCAAAAACGCCGAAGGCGACGGCCACCTCGAGCGGAGCGATGCCGATGAGCATGCCGCCGGCGGTCGCAATACCCTTCCCCCCTCTGAAACCGGCGAAAAGGGTCCATATGTGGCCCAGAATCGCCGCACAGCCGGCGATGATCTGCACAACGGTGAAATCGTCAAACGGTGTTCTGTTTTCAAACGGAATCGATCCGTACATCAGCCGGGCAAGCACGATGGTGGCAAAGAGCCCTTTGGCCATGTCCATGAGGATGACGAAAACACCCGCTTTCCACCCCAGAACGCGGATGACGTTCGTCCCGCCGGCGTTTCCGCTGCCATGCTGACGGATGTCGATTCCCCGCACCTGCTTCGCGACAATGATCGCCGTCGGAATCGAGCCGATAAGATAACTCAGAATCGCGATGGTACCAATGGAAAGCATGGGTTCCCGTTTTGTGTTGGTGGGCGGCGGTGGACTGCCGAACCTGGATACTTAATATATCATTACGTGGCGAAAATAGCAACAGATCGGATCCCCCCCACCCCCACCGCGTTATGCCTGTTTCAGAAGGAATTCGGCGAGTTTCCTGTCCGCCGGTGTTGTTATCTTGATATTGCGCTCATTACCCGGAACGATGCGCACGGGGATGCCGAGGCGCTCGACCAGCGATGCGTCGTCGGTCCCGAGGAATCCCGCCCGGTGGGCTTCCTGATGCGCACGCAGCAGGAGATCGTAGCGAAATCCCTGCGGCGTCTGGACCGCCCAGAGTCCCCCGCGCGCGATGGTCCGGGCATAGAACCCAGGACTCTCCCCCGATTCTACCTTGATCGTGTCTTTGACCCTTACGCCGACCACGGCGGCACGATGCCGGCGGACTGCGCCGATGACGGCACGGATAACAGACCGGTCAACGAACGGACGCACCGCGTCATGAACAAGCACAATGCTGGCCCCGGTGCGGCATGCGGCCAGCCCGTTGCGGACCGAATCCTGTCGCTCCCTTCCGCCTTCGACGACGGCACTCACTTTGGCGAATCGTTCTCTCCGGACCATGGCCTGCATGCGCAGGACGAAAGGGGGGGGAACAACCAGGACGATCTCTCCCACCTCCCGCATTGCATGAAAGACCCCGATCGTCCGCTGCAGCACCGGCACCCCCCCCACCCGGAGAAACTGCTTGGGAAGCACCCCCCCCATCCTTCTGCCGCTGCCTCCGGCCGGGATCACCACGGCGACCCTAGACATTCTTCTTCCCGAAATATTCGATCACGAACGTGAACTCAGGGAACGTCTTCGGCAGCCGCATGATGCGGGATACCATCACCCCGATCGAGAGGCGGTCGATCCAGGAAGAGAGGGGCCACCCGAAATGAATTCGGAGCTGTTTGTGCGGAAGTTCATACTTCAGCACGTACAGCAGTTCGGTGATGCTTTCGAACAACCCCTGCCCGCTCAGTGCGAACCGGTAATGATTCGGCGCCATGCGGTCGGGTATCCCCGTACGCGGGGAGTAGAAGCTGACAAAGGCGGTATCCGGGTTCGGCTCCCCGCCTCCTTCCATCGGCCTCTTGAAATAGATCTCGAGGAGCTCGCCGGGCGCCTCGGCGAGGTTGAGGATCAACTGCATCGGGTTGTCGGTCATCGCCGTCTGGATGTTCTCCGGCGCGCGATGCTTCGCGACACGAATCCCCACGACCAGGAAGAACGCCGTCGCGCCGAGCCAGAGGGCCAGCCCGTACGGCTTGGTCATCGCCAGGTACACGAGGCAGCTCAGCATAATGACGAAGACAAGAAGAGTACCGAGACGAGACGTATTGTATGCGCGTATCTCTCTGGTCCCCGCGCCATACCGGTACATGAGCAGGCTCCCCAGGTTAATCGTGAAACTAGCCACCAACCCGAGGGCGTACATCTCGGCCAGCAGTTTCTGGCTCCCCTCCGTCGCCACAATGATCGCGGAAAAGAACAGGGCGCTCATGATATGCACCCGGTAGAGAGACTGCCGGTTGTTCGTTTTGATGAGCCAGTGAAAGTTGTAGCGATGGGCAATGCGTTCGACCAGCTCACTCGACGCCACATACGCCGTGTTAACAGCCATGATCAGCGCCACGCTTGCGACCACCCCGACGATCATCCCAAACGGGACGCCGTTCAGCGCGGCCGCGTACTGCGTGATGAGATCCGTTTCATTCTCGGAGGGATTGAGGCCCGAACTGAGGACGAGCGCGCAGATGATCGGCGTAAACAGACCCGTCGTCACCGCGAGGAAGACATAGGCCTTCCCAATATCGCGCCAGCTCTTCACCAGTCCGGCGGTTTGAACTACCGACTCGATTCCGGAATAAGCGAGGATGCAGCTGGCGATCCCCACGACAATGAATGAAAAGCCCCCGAAGAATCCACCTGCGGAGATGCCCGCCCCCGCCCCCGTAAAGCTCCTGCCGATCATCGTCCACGATGCCGGCGTCGATTCAATCAGGGCCGATCCCAGAAGTGTCATTAACACCAGCGCGACGAAGGAGAAGATGCCGAACGTGAACCGGGCGTTTTCCTTGATGCCGAGTATGTTGAGTCCGGCAATCCCCCAGATGATAGCGAATTGGATCAGCAGTTTCTCCGGCTGCGTCATGGCAACAAACGTAAGGCCGTTCTCCACCGCGGAAACGGTCGAAATGCACGCCGTCAGGACGTAATCGACCTGGATGGACGCAACAGCGATGAAGGAGAAGGTGGGACCCAGCACGAGATAGGAGAAGGAATACACTCCCCCTCCCTTGATATTGTGATGCTCCAGGATCTCCGCGATCTCGGTCATGCGTGTCGACAGAAACCGCATCAGCAGGGATGTCACGGCGATGAACGCAATGGCATTCATGCCGATAAATCGCCAGGCCTCGCTCGGGGCATAGAAGATCGACGTGAGTTCGTCCATCAGGGTGATCACCGCGATGGAAAGCCACGTCAACCACCAGCGCCCGCCGCTGAAGTAGGACAGCAGGTTCTTCTTCCGGAAGAGCCAGACGAAGACCGCAATCATCCCCACGTTCAGCAGGACCAGCAGCAGGAGTTTCATCGGTGTGTCGATGGGTAATGGGTATTACTGCAACAACATG
>Ga0315276_10001357_pt1 | contig 21889 bp, 19 predicted proteins | sample YL17G05_0_MG_FD_204542 | JGI IMG/M metagenome (GOLD analysis project Ga0315276, IMG submission 204542) | Sediment microbial communities from Yellowstone Lake, YNP, Wyoming, USA - YL17G05_0 | ecosystem: Environmental > Aquatic > Freshwater > Lake > Sediment | place: USA: Wyoming | collected... | reverse complement strand
TACTGTATCCTCAAAACCGGCAAAGATTATTCCGGTGCGCACTGGCCGATTTATTACGTCAGAAACCTCGGCGGCAACAGCACACCGCTCTATGTCTATCTATTGCTGCCCTTTCAGGCAATCGGAGGCCTGAACGTATACACCGCACGTTTGCCCGGCGCGCTCGGCGGCGTATTCACCGTCTGGCTGATTTACTTCGTCGCCCGGCGGCTTTTCAACACCGAAACCGGCCTTGCCGCCGCTGCCCTGTTGGCTGTGAACCCCTGGCATCTCCAGCAGAGCCGATGGGGACACGATGCCTCCATCGCACCGCTGCTGGGCCTGGCGCCGCTTGCGCTTATGCTCTGGGCCGGTCTGCCTGTGAGCGACGACAAAACCACTTCGCCTCGACCCATCATTGCCGCTATTGCCGGCGCACTTACCGGCATCGGCTGCTTCGGCTATCACTCGGTGCGGCTTTTCGTGCCGGTTCTTATTCCTGCGATTATTTTGTTCACCCTGCCCAGTTGGTGGAGAACCCTAAAAGTGCGAAAAGGCATCCTTGCGGTTGCAGCTTTCTTTCTCGGTTTTGCTGCCACTTTCGGCCAGTTGCTTTATCTGCACCTTTTTTATCCCGAAGGCATTGGCCGACACGCATTATGCCAGCCCGCCTGGATTGGCTCTGCCAGCTTTTCCGTTGCTATAAAAGAAGTCGCCAGCCGTTACATCCAGCATTTCGGCCCCGATTTCCTCTTTCTCCGCGGCGACCACTATGCAATTCAGGGCCCGCCTGTCGGCGGCCAGTTCCACTGGTATGAACTGCCCCTGATGCTCGCAGGACTGATTATATTACTCATAAAATTCAAGTCATCTCCCTCTTTGCGAACAGTCCTGGCCTTCATCATCGCTTATCCTGTCGGCGACAGTCTGGGCTGGAATATGTTGAGCGTTCATGCCCTGCGAAGCGCGCCCGGGATGTGCGGGCTGGTGCTGCTCTCCGCCGTCGGCGCCGTCGAAGCCGCCAAATGGTTATGGAAACAAAACCGGGATTCAGCAATAATTACCGCGATGGTCTTTGTCGCCGCGGTTGCGATATTCAACGCCCGTTTCTTCTATCACTTCTACGGCGAATTCAACCGCAGGCCGGAGGTCTACCATATGCTGCACACCGACCTCGTTGAAGCCTGTCAGTGGCTGCGGCCACGACTTGGCGATTTCGACGCCGTTTACTTCACCGCAAGCAACTACAATATGCCATACGTCATTACCACCGTAGCGCTCGGCTACGACCCCAAAAAATGGTTCAGTGAACCGCTGGATGTCAATACGCCCGGCGAGTGGGACATCTACACTCGCTATGGCAAACTGTACTTCCTGTATGACAACTCTGTGCTGCTGTTTATTAAAGAAAGGCAAAAAGACGGCCGCGCACTTCTTATTATGCGGCCGGGCGAACTCAATCTCGACAACCCCCAGCAGCAGATTATTCACAGAATCATCCGCCCCGATGGCGAGGCGGTTTTGTTGATTTGCCAGCTCTGAACGCATCTCTACTTTTGACCTGTGTAACCATTTTCTCTTGACGGCGATGAAATTTGCACATAAATTTCCCCTTTATGGCTTGTCAGGAAAATCTTTTGTCTCAGGAAAATAATCAATCAACCCCGCTTTTGCGCCGCACCTGGGTAATCCTGCTGCTTATCCTGATTTTGGCGGCATTTCTGCGATTAGTCAAATTAGGTCAAATCTCGCCGCCCGGCCTAAATCAGGATGAGGCTGCAAATGCCTGGTCTGCTTATTGCCTGCTCAAAACCGGAAAGGATTATTTCGGCAACCCCTGGCCGATTTATTACGTCCGAAATCTCGGCGGCAACAGCCCTTCGCTTTATGTTTATCTGCTGCTGCCTTTTCAGGCCATCGGCGGAATGAACGTATATACTACCCGCCTGCCCGGCGCACTCGGCGGCATCTTTACGGTCTGGCTGATTTATTTCGTGGGCAAACGATTATTCAATACTCAAACCGGTCTGGTGGCTGCCGCTCTTCTGGCTATTGACCCCTGGCATCTTCAGCAAAGCCGATGGGGACACGAGGTTACTCACGCACCGCTGCTGGGCCTGGCGCCGCTTGCGCTTATGCTCTGGGCCGGTCTGCCTGTAAGTGACGACAAAACCGCTTCACCTCGACCTTTCATCGCCGCTATCGCCGGCGCCTTATCCGGTATCGGCTGCTTCGGTTATATGTCGCTCCGCCTGTTCGTGCCGGCTTTTATTTTCACCATTGTTCTGTTCACGCTGCCGGACTGGTGGCGCACTCTGAAAAGCAAAAAAGGCGCTCTTGCCGTCGCCGCCTTTTTTATAGCCTTCGCCGCAACCTTTGGCCAATTGGCGTATCTCCATATTTTTCACCCTGAAGGCATCGGCCGCCACGCATCCTTTCAGCCTTACTGGGTCGGCTCCGTCCCGTTCCATAGCGCAATTAAAGAACTCACTCTCCGCTACCTCCAGCACTTCGGCCTTGACTTTTTGTTTATAAGAGGCGAGAACTCCCCCATCACTTCACCTCCCGGTATGGGTCAGCTCTACTGGTATATGCTGCCTCTGATGCTCGCAGGTGTGGCAATATTACTGCTAAAACTCAAAACATCCCCATCCGCCAAGGTTCTTCTTGCATTTGTTATCACCTATCCGGTCGGTGACTGCCTCGGCTGGTTCTCCTCGTTAAGTGCGCTCCGCAGCGTGCCCGGATTATGCAGCCTTACTTTGCTGGCCGCTGTCGGCGCTGTCGGCATATTCCGATGGTTATCGGCCAAAAACCGCAGTTCCGCCATCCTTACAACTGCAATCTTCACCATAGCGGTTTTCATTATGAACATACAATATCTTCCTCGCTTCTACGGTAAATTCAACCGCCAGGAGGTAACCTACCATCTTTACCATACCGACCTCATCGAGGCCTGCGAATGGCTCAAGCCCCGTCTCGATGATTTTGACGCCATCTTTTTCACTACTGAGTATTTCAATATGCCCTACGTAATCACCGCCGTAGCACTTGACTACGACCCCAAAAAATGGTTTGCCGAACCACGCGAGTTCTCCACCGAGGGAGAATGGGACATCTATACCCGCTACGGTAAAATGTACTTTATGTATAAAAAGCTTTTCAAACCCCCTGCCGACAAAACATACTATAAGGACAGAACTCTGTTTGTTATCAGGCCGGGCGAAGTTTTCCTCGGGAACACCGCTTATAAAATCATTCACGAGATTGTTCGTCCTGACGGCAAAACCGCCTTGTTGATATGCCAGATTTGACTCGCCGTGCTTCCGCACCCATTTTTTCTTGACGGCGATGAAATTTGCACATAAATTTTCCCTTTATGGCTTGTCAGGAAAATCTTCTGTCTCAGGAAAACAATCAATCAACCCCGCTTTTGCGCCGCACCTGGGTAATTCTGATTCTTATCTTATTGCTGGCGGCATTTCTGCGATTAGTCAAATTAGGCCAAATCTCTCCGCCCGGCCTGAATCAGGATGAGGCCGCCAACGCCTGGTCTGCTTACTGTATACTCAAAACCGGCAAAGATTACGTCGGCGTCTCCTGGCCGATTTTTTACGTTAGAAACGTTGGCGGCAACAGTTCCCCGCTATATGTGTATATGATACTGCCTTTTCAGGCCCTGGCAGGTCTGAACGTTTACACCACGCGTCTGCCTGCCGCCCTGGCCGCCGTTTTCAACACCTGGCTGATTTACTTCGTCGCCGCAAGATTATTCAACCGCCCCACGGCGCTCGCCGCCGCCGCTCTCCTGGCCATCGACCCCTGGGACATCCAGCACAGCCGCTGGGGACACGATGCCTCTGTAACTCCTTTCCTCAGCCTGGCGCCGCTTGCGCTTATGCTCTGGGCCAATATGCCCATCAGCGATAATAAAACAGCCTCGCCTCGACCGCTCATCGCCGCCGTCGCCGGCATACTCGCCGGGGTCGTCTGCTATGGTTATTACGCCGTCCGGCTGTTTGTGCCGGCCTTTCTCCTGCTGGTCGTCCTGTTTACGCTCCCACGCTGGCTCCAGACACTCAAAACCAGAAAAGGTCTTTTGGTCGTTGCTGTATTCTTCATTGCTTTTACTGCTTCTTACAGCCCGCTGATTTGGCAGCATATCTTCCATCCCGAAGGCGTCGCACGCCACCTCTCGTTTTCGCCCGACCGAATCGACAATGTCCCCCTTCTTGCAGCCGTCAAAAATGTCGCTCTTCGCTATATCCAGCATTTCGGCCTTTATTTTCTTTTTATAGAAGGCGACCTGCACCCTGTCCTTTCGCCGCCCGGCATCGGCCAATTCTACTGGTATATGCTGCCGCTGATGCTCGCAGGACTGATTTCTCTTGTTTTGAAATTCAAATCCTCACCCTCCGCCAGGGTCATCCTCGCCGCCGTTTTAGCATACCCTGCCGGCGACTGCCTGATTTGGGGCACCGGCCTGAGCATCCTCCGCAGCGCACCGGGCCTGTGCGGCCTGCTCCTGCTCTCCGCTGTCGGCGCCGTTGACGCCTTTCGCTGGCTATGGTCAAAAAACCGCAATGCAGCCCTTACCACAACAGCGATTTTTGCCGTTGTGGTCATCGCCTTCAACGCCCGGTATCTCCGCAATTTCTTCGGCGAATACAACCGCAGGCCGGATGTCTATCACCTTTTTCACACCGATTTCGTCGAGGCCTGCGACTGGCTCAAGCCTCGTTTCGATGATTTCGACGCCGTTTTCTGCACCACCGATGGCCTTAATATGCCCTATGTTATCTCTACCGTAGTGCTTGGCTACGACCCCAAAAAATGGTTCAGCGAACCCCGTGAATTTACAACCGAGGGCGAATGGGATTACTGCACACGTTACGGAAAGATGTATTTTATGTATAAGGGCCTTTTCAAACAGCCCGCCGAACAATATCGCCAGAACCGTGTCCTTTTCATTATCCGTCCCGGCGAACTAAATCTCCCAGACCCCGATAAGCAGATTATCCGCAAAATTTATCGCCCTGACGGCCAGGAAACCCTCTGGCTTTGCAGGCCGTAAAAAAGCTTCACAGAACATCTGTATTATTTTTTCTTGACTACGATATTACTTAAAAATAGATTTGCCTTTATGGCTGACCAGAATAATCTTCCGCTCGTGGAAAACAAACAGTATGTCTCATTTCCATATCGCACGGGAATAATTCTGCTGCTTATTATATCTCTGGCGGCATTTTTGCGGCTGGTCGGGTTATGCCAATTACTCCCGCCGGGCCTTCACAGGGATGAGGCCGCCAATGCCTGGTCTGCATACTGCCTGCTCAAGACCGGCAAAGACTTTGCCGGCGTCTCCTGGCCTGTTTTTTACGCAAGAAATACCGGCGGCAACAGCTCCACGCTTTACATCTACCTGCTGATGCCTTTTCAGGCCATCGGCGGCCTGAACGCATACACCACCCGCCTGCCCGGTGCGCTCGGCGGTATCTTTACCGTCTGGCTGATTTACTTCATCGGCAAACGGCTGTTCAACACCCAAGTCGGCCTGGTGGCCGCCGCTCTGCTGGCCGTTGACCCCTGGCACCTTCAGCACTGCCGCTGGGGACACGAGGCATCCCTCACTCCCCTGTTGAGCTTGGCGCCGCTTGCGCTTATGCTCTGGGCCAATATGCCCTTCAGCGACGACAAAGCCGCATCACCAGGACCTCTTGCCGCTGCCATTGCAGGTGCGCTGACCGGCATCGCCTGTTATGGTTACTTTGCAATCAGGGTGTTTGTGCCGGCCTTTCTTTTTTTAGTCGTATTGTTTACCCTGCCTCGCTGGCGGCAAATTCTAAAATCTCGCCGGGGAATTTTCGCTGTTTCAGCTTTTATCCTCGCCTTCTCCGCTTTTTTCGGCCCGCTGATTTGGCAGCATATCTTTCACCCCGAAGGTATCTCACGCCATTTTTTATATTTGCCGAACCGCCTCGGCTCTGTGTCATTTTTCGACTCGATTAAGAACATTGTTGTCCGCTACATTCGCCATTTCGGCCTCTACTTTCTGTTTATAGAAGGTGACACGCACGAAATACTTTCTCCGCCGGGTATCGGCCAATTTCACTGGTATATGCTGCCGCTGATGCTCGCGGGACTGATTTCTCTTATATTGAAGTTCAAATCATCCTTCTCCGCGAGAGTCATACTGGCCTTTGTTCTTGCATACCCGGCAGGCGATTGTCTGGCCTGGGGACCCCAATTCAGTATCATCCGAAGTGCGCCGGGGCTATGCGGCCTGATTCTTCTCGCCTCAATCGGTGCTGTCGATGCATCACGCCGGCTATGGAAGCAAAACAGATACCTTGCGCCTGCCGCAATAACGATTTTCTCCCTTGCGGTTGTTGGCATTAACGGCCCATACCTTTATAACTTTTACTGCAAATTCTCCCGCCAGCCGCTGGTCTACAATTATTTCAGCGTCGACCTCATCGAGGCTTGTGACTGGCTCAAACCCCGCTTCGATGATTTCGACGCCGTATTCTGCACCACCAAATCTCTCAATATGCCCCACATAATTACCCTCGTGGCTTTGGGCTATGACCCCAATCGCTGGTTCAGCGAGCCTCGTGAATTCACAACCCAGGGCGAATGGGACTACTACACCCGTTACGGCAAAATGCACTTTATGTACAAAAATCTCTCCAGGAAGCCGGCTGAACAATACCATCCGGACCGCGTTCTGTTTATTCTTCGGCCGGAAGAGGTCGGCCTCGAAAATCCCTCTCTGCGTGTCATCCACAAAATCCTCCGCCCAGACGGCAAAGATGCCCTCTGGCTGTGCGGGATTTAAAAAACATACCCCCTCCCCTGCACCGGTCAATCCGAGTCGCCAATCACAGCGCCGCCGTCCACCCTCCGTCGACATATATTATCTGCCCGGTTATAAAATCGCTTGCCGCCGATGCAAGAAAAACCACCGCCCCCGCCACATCGCCCGGCTGTCCCCATCTTCCAAGCGGCGTCTTTGAAAGCACCCACCGGTTAAAATTCTCATCGCTCTGCAGCGGCGCCGTAAGCTCCGTTGCTATATACCCCGGCCCGACGGCATTTACGTTGATATTATATTTCGCCCATTCCACCGCCAGCGACTTTGTCAGCATAAGAAGCCCGCCTTTGCTGCTTGCGTAAGCCGCCGTCCCCGGCCTGGCGCCGCAACACATCAGCGACCCTATATTGATTATCCTGCCGCCTGCGCCGAGACTTCGGCGATGTCTGCAAAACGCCTGCGAGATTGCCAGCACCGCCGTCAGATTTATCTTAATTACCCTTTCCCAGTCCTCAAATTTAATTTCTTCCGCCTTTGCCCTCGCCGTTGTCCCCGCACAATTGACAAGTATATCTATCCCCCCTGTCCTGCGAACCACATCTCCGAACGCATCCTCGATTCGACCTATCTCTTCCAGGTTAAAGCAGAACGTCCTGACCTTTTTCCCGCCGCATTTTCTGATTTGCTCTTTCGCTCTCTTTAGCTGGTTCTCGTTCCGTGCCAGTAACGCAACGTCGGCCTTATTCTGTGCCAGGGCCTTTGCTATTGCCAGCCCGATGCCCCTGCTGCCGCCCGTAACCAGCGCTGTTTTCCCCGACAAGCTGAAAACATTATTTTCCATACGCTCCTCGCCTGAAAAAATGCCAAACCAGCAAACCGCCGTAAATAATCACCGATATCAGGGACACCCATTTCCCTGTTCGGAATCCCAAAGGCATATATTCCATACGGAAAAGGTGATGTCCCTTTGAAAGAGGCACTGCCCGCAAAATATAATCGGCAGGCATAACGTCATATTTCTGCTGCGAGCTTCCCGGCAAAGCCTTCGCACGCCATCCCCTGCTGTAAGCATCGGTAACAAGCAGAATCGCAGGTGATTGCAGTTCCGCTTCGATGGTCAGATTGTCGGTTGAGGAATCGACGAGGCGAACCGTCCCCTGCTGTGCCGTTTTTTCCGGCACAGGATTAGGCGGCCTCTCCAATATGACCGTCCTGGACGGGTCGAAGTCGGCCTTTGCAATGGCCCCGAAAATATCGTTGCGGTTCGGTAAAACCTTCCAGTCCTGCATCAACAGCAGTCTCGGCATCGAAATTCCCGTATCTGTAACCTTCAAACTCTCATCTTTCCCGGACATAAAATAGCGACACCGCAGCATACTGTATAAACTATGAAACCGGCGAAAATCAACGTACTGGCTGGCGTAATCCGGATTTGCCCCCTGCGTAAACGTAATAAACTCCGCATACCGCTTCAGAACGCCTGGGTCATATCCCCAGATGTTCTGGACGCCGAGTGACATCGCACTATTAGGATTATCGAGATACAAAATGCGACTGTCGTCGGCGTATTCGCCCGCAAATTCTTTAATCACGGAAGGCTGCGCCGAGGCCGAGTCAAAGTATACAAGATTACTCCTCGCAAAAACGCATATCTCTATAATCGCCAAAGATGCGATAACATAACACGCCCGGCGGGTGAACCTGCATACCGCAAACAGGGAGCCGGCCAGCAGACACACTCCGCCTGTGATAAGCATACCCCTGCCCGCAAAAATCTCCGTCTGCCGGATGAATGCTGGGTCTTCGTAATGTTCTCTCGGAAGATACGTCTCGCCTGAAACAGATACCATTTGCAGAAGATGCTTCCAGAACCCATCGGCAGAATTCGCAGCCGCCAAGCTTTGAAGATATAACGCCATCGCTATGAAAACCGCCCCGGCAGCCAGCGTTGTTATAATCACCGCCTTTGGAACGGTGCGATTACGAAGAATCTGATCCAATCCAATTCCCGCAAGCATTATGATAAACAGTGACGCCGGCAGGGTAAATTTCGAGTTCCCGCGAAACAAATTGAACCCCGGCACAAAATCGTAGAGTAAACGAAACAGAGGCGTGCGACTGCCCAAAGCCAGCAGCACAAGCGCCACCGTCATCGCCAGCGAAAACCGCCGCAAACTTCTGCTGCCGTAAATGCAGCCATAAATCGCCAGAATCAGGCCCGTAACACTCAAAAATAACGACATCTCCCAGAGATAACAGCGTCCCCAGTATAAAAAAGAGATGTTGTCGCCGAAAAAGTCCGGGGTCAAAAGCGTAATAAAATTCTCCGGCGGATAGGAAAACATCGAAGCAAACTCAAACGGTATACCCCCTTTGCGAACGCTTTCCGACGCCGCCTCCATCCCCGTCAAAATTTGCACCGCCCCAAGAAAAAACGCACCGGCGTAAATCCCCGCTAATCCCAGAATCATCCTTAAATACCGCTTCGCTTTTATCAGGCAAAGACCGCTGTAAATCGCAGCCGCAACGGCGGTATAAAAAACATACTGAGGATGTCCCGCAAGTATCTGCATCAGGACCGCAAACATACCGGCAAGACACCACCCCAGGCCGCCGCTCTCGAATAACCCGTCTATCGCCAAAAATATAAGCGGCACCCACACTATTGCGCAAAGATTGGGAATATGGCCGGCGTAAATGTGCAAAAAATGCGCACCGCAGAACATAAACAGAACCGACGAAAGCAAACAAGCCGGCGGATGCAGCCCGCGATGACTGACCCACAGGTACATAAAAACGCCCGCCAGAAAAATATGAAGCGCAATGCTGACATTAATCGCCCTGTGCACCGGCAGAAATACAAAAACAAGGTTTAACGGGTACAACAGTGCCGACTGAAACTCTCCCAGATACGGCATCCCCGAAAATACGTATGGGTTCCATAATGCGAGGTTTCCCTCGCGCAACTGGCTGAACCCGAACTGACGCCAGTGAATAAACTGTTCGGAAATGTCCGTCCCCTCGCTCGAAAGAACAACAGCCCTCGAAGTAAAAAGCACGCCGCCAAAAATGGCGGCCGTCAGCGTCAGAAGAACAATTACCGATATGAGAAAAGGAGATTTGAAGTTAATTTTCATCTAAACTTACTGCTAACATCGCCCATATTAAACAAAAAACCCGGCAGCGGTCTCTGCCTCTACTTTTTCTGGAGGTATTCGCGTATCTTCTGATAAATAAGCCTGGACTTCCTCTCGCTTTCGGAGGAACTAACCTGGATGGAAATTCCGGTGGCTCTTTCTCCGACCGTCTGAAGATTTATCGCGACCTTCCTGCCCTCCGTATCACGCGTCTCTATGACCGCCGAATTTGCGTCCTCCGAACTCTTGATTATCTTCAGCTCAAGCTCTACTGCCGCCATTTCCGCCGCTCCGTAAACGGTTTGAAGGTCTTTCGGCTCAACCCCTTCCAGCCTGCCTTCAACATACGTCGCCGTTTCCCCGCCCTTCTCTGCCTTAGTGCCCGCACAACCCTGTATAACAAAAGCCGCGATAACAAGCAGAACTGCCGATAACGCTTTTTTCTTCATCATTTTTCGTCCTTCTCTCTGACTTATATAGCTCAACCTGCCGGTAGATTACCGCCAAACAAACCTTCTGTCAACGCCGCTTCTTCGAGTTACGAACCGCCAATAAAAACAAATCCGCCGCATCTGCGTAGTAATAGCAGTAGCGCTTCGTTTCTTTCTCCTTTCAGGCCGTAAGCTTCCCTCCCCGGGCTTACGGCCTCTTTTATTCTACTTATCCTCCGCAGGCTTAGCAGATGAGTATTCCTTCGCTTTTTTATAATGTTCCATCGCTTCATCGGTCTTGCCCGCAGCCTGAAGGGCGGCGCCGAGATTATAGTGTGCCTCCGCATAATCCGGCCTGGGCCTGGCCCGCAGCGCAAGACGGTAGTGCATAATCGCCTCATCGAGCCTGCCCTGCGCCTTAAGAATAATGCCGAGATTATTATGCGCCTTGTAATAATCAGGCTGAATGCGTATCGCCTCGCGATAATGACTTGCCGCCTCATCAGCCTTTCCCTGACTCTTCAGCAGGTTGCCGAGATTATTATGTGCCTGCGCATAATCAGGCCTGGCCCGAATCGCCTGACGATAACTACTTATCGCCTCCTCAATTTTGCCCTGCGACTTGAGCGTTATGGCCAGATTATAATACGCCTCCGCAAAATCAGGCCAAATCTCCAGCGCCCTGCGGAACTGGCTGACAGCCTCATCAAACCTGCCCTGCGCACTATCCGCCTTCGCTGAAGCTTCCGCCTTCGCTGAAACAGCTTCGGCGGACAGGGCGGCGGACAAGAATGCAAGGCCAAGATTATTATATGCCTCCGCATCATCAGGCTTAATCGCCAGGCCCTGACGATAGTAACTTATCGCCTCATCAAGCTTGCCCATCGAAGCAAACACGCTGCCGAGATTGCAATAAGCATCTGCCTTCGCTGAAACAGCTTCGGCGGACAGCTCCGCCAAATCGGGCTTAATCGCTATCACCTGCTGATAATACCCGATAGCCTCATCAAGCCTGCCCTGCGACTGCATCAGATGACCAAGATTATAATATGCCCTGTAATAATCGGGATTGAGCCTGATTGCCTGATTATAGTTTCTTATCGCTTCAGGCAACCTGCCCTGCTTTTGCATAGCCAGCCCTAAATTATAATATGCCCGCACATTATTGGGGACGACATCGAGAGCTTTCTGCCAAATCGACTCTCCGCTGCGATAGTCGTTATTGCGCAAAAACGTCCCCCAGCCAAGCACAACAATAACAGCCGCCGCCAGGGCAACCATCAGCCTTCTCGCAGACAACCATTCAAACAGCCCGCTGCGCCGATGCGGCAGCACGGCGAGAACATACCCCGTCAGCACCGCCGGCACAACCACGCCGGCCAGCGGCAGGTACATCCGGTGTTCAAATATAACGTCCATCAGCGGCACAAAACTCGATGTCGGCGCCAAAACCACAAAAAACCACGCCGCCGGATACGACCACGCCTTATTGCGAACAAGTCCCCATATCGCTGCTGCGACCATTGCCGCAATAACCGCTGCTAACGGTAAAAGCCGCCCAAAATCCTTAACTACGGGCCAACTGTAATCCAGACACAAACCTCTCGGCCAAACACTCAATCGCAGATAATGAACTATCACTCTGCACTGATTCATCGCATAATCCAGCGGCTTGTAGCTAAAGGCAAACCCAGCCGTATGTGACCGCGGCGCCGTGTGTATCAATACCAAAAGAACGACCCACGTCGCCGCCAGACCCGCATATAAACCCCACCGCCGCCTAAATGCCTCGCCAAACGACCCTGCAAAAAACGCACGGTCATACAGCAGCACCATCGCCGGCGCCGTCACCATCACCTCTTTCGTCCCCATTCCCAGGCCGCAGCAGATAACCGACACCGCCGGCCATATCAACGGCTTATCAGACTGCATTGCCCGAACCGCCGAATACAATGTCAGCAGGTAAAACAGCCCCATTATAGATTCTGTTCGCTGAACTATATATGTCACGCTTTCGGTCTGCAAAGGATGCACCACCCAGATTGCCGCCGCCGTCCACGCCAGAACCGCTGAATGTTTGCCGAATCTTTCCCGCAGCCGCTCACATAAAAGCGTCCTGCGTATAATCCCATAAAGTGTCAGCCCCGCCAGAATATGAACCAGCAGATTAAAAAGATGATAGCTCCAGACCTCATAACCGCTTATGGCATAATTCAATGCCAGCGACAGGCTCGCCACAGGTCGACCCGCCACCGTGTATTGCGGCGGCGATGACATCGCTTTGCTTATCGGCCAAAGATGCAGAATATTGGGATTTTCCAGAACGCTTTCTTCATCATCGAAAACAAATGCCCCGCTGAAACTATTTGCATACACCGCCGCCCCGACAACAATCAATGCTATGGGCAATCCAATCCGCAAAACCCAATGATTGACGCCGCCTCGCACACCGCCGACAGAATTTCCAGACGCCTCGCTCATAAGAGTATCTTATCGCTGCCGGCACTTTGGTTCAAGAACCCTCTTGCCGCTTTCCGCTACCAACCCTGCCAAATTGACAGTTCCGACAGGCAAATAAATACCCTTGAACCCCAATTTTACGTCGATTTTCGGTGTCGTAACCCGCCCGGAGTCTGGCACGATTTTGCGCTTTATCCTTAAGGGTTGTAAGAGTCAAAGGGCAATAAATTCGGCTTGTTTTTTTAATGCAACCCCAAATTCAGCCCGCCGCTTCCTCCCGGCGGGTTTTTATTTGTGCGGTTTGCTGCGCTTCGGCATCAGGAATTTTGGTGTGTGAAATCAGCATTTAGCTTATTTCGCCATCGGCTGTGTAAGTTTATCATTTCTTAATAAATCATTCAGGGGAGCAAAATGGGAGGGAATTAAAATGGCTGCGCAAAACTATCGTCTTATACCGTCCAAATATACATTCCTGATTTTAATTGCGGTATTGGCGGCTACGGCAATTTTATGCTGGCTCTTCACGCAGGAAAGCCACGCCGCCGTTCAAACCGGCCCACGATACGCAGTGCTTGCCTGGAATAACCTTGGGATGCACTGCTACAATCGCGACTACAGCGATATCGGCGTTCTGCCGCCGTATAACACACTATGGGCGCAGGTGATTAAATTGGGCGACCCGCCGCAGGTCGTTACCACCGGAATCAGGGTAGAGTATTGCTTCCCGCTGAATACATACTCGGCGGGTAAGCCGCCTTTGCCCGACAAGACAAATTTCTGGAGCTATGCCAAACAACTCTTCGACGTAAACCTGCCGCCGAATGTAGGCCTGGCCGGAAAGTCGCTGAAGGGCGTAATGGACCCTGTCGGCGACCATTTTGTCGCAGAGGGCATCCCGCTGACCGAGTATTATGACTCCGACGCCAGACGAGGCATAAACCCTTCAATGTGGCGCCGACACCCGTATCAGCTTGCCTACATCACGGTGCGTGATGCAAATACCAATGTGCTATTGACTAAGAGTATAGTAGTTACGCCGGTCTCGTCGGAGCTGAACTGTGTGAATTGTCACGCCGATACCGCCGATGCCACCACGCGATACCCCGTTACGCCAACAGGCAAGGTGGACACAAATATCCTGGTGCTGCACGATTATCTCAATCCGGGCAAATATGACCCTCCTTTGATGCAAAGCCGGCCTGTGCTTTGTGCGAAGTGTCACGCATCAGCGGCCCTTGGCGCTCCCGGCCTGCCGGGGGTGTCGAGTTTGTCAAACGCAATGCACCATCGTCACAAAGACCTGCCTGATATTACGCCGGATACGCAGGGCTGTTATAATTGCCACCCCGGACCGCAGACAAAATGCCTGCGAGACACTATGTCGCAGAGTTTTGTGTTTAACTGCACGACCTGCCACGGCACAATGGCAAATGTCTGCATCAACCCAACACCCTGGCTGAACGAGCCTCGCTGCGACAACGAATCCTGCCACGGCAGCAGCGGCGCCCTGGATAACCCGCTATACCGCGAATCGAAAGGTCACGGCGGAACGTATTGCGCAGGCTGCCACGACAGCCCTCACGCTATTGCAAAAAGCCGGGAATATAATGATTCGATAAAATTTACTATGCTGCAGAAACAGGCCGGCACGCTGAAAAAATGCACTGTCTGTCACCTTTCAATGCCGACCCAGCCGTTTGTGCATAAGATGAAATCGCCCTCGCCCCCGGCTTCTCTTTGAGCTTCGCGATTTGCAATGTTGCTATACGCTAAAAAACAATTGCGGCGTAGCCGACGCTGTTTGCGCCGGATGAGTGCATCTTTCTCATCATAACGTCATTGCTTGTGGTATGAGCCAGCAGGATGCCTTTCTTTTTGCCTTTGAAACGGGGTTTACCGCTAAAAATTAACATTTTTGAAAATTTTTTAAAAGTTCGCTTGACAAGTGGCCGACAGTAACGTATATTATGTACAGAGGGATAATAATGTAAATTATATACAGGAGCTAACAATGACTACGATTACGATTACAGAAGTTCGGCCACAATTACGAAAATTAGCCGACAGGGTCTGTCATCACGGGGAACGGATATGCGTAGAAAGAAATGGAGAGCCTGTATTTGTGATGGTAAGTTTTGAGGATTTTGAGGCCATAGAAGCTTTTGAGGAAAAAATTGATATTCACGAAGCAACGAAAGCCCTCCGAAAAGGTAAATTTATTCCCCTTGAAAAGCTGGAAGCCGAATTGGGCTTATAATATAATACAGGGATGTATAAAATCAAGCTTGCAGAAGATGCAGCCGAATTTATTCGGGGCCAGACACAGAGAGTCCAGCGTCAACTTCTTGCCAAAATCAAAAAACTAAGCCAAGACCCTTATCCTCAAAATTCCGTAAAATTGAAAGGAACAAACGGTTTATATCGTATAGTTTCGGGTTATTATCGGATAATATATACCGTTAAACATAAGGAAGTAGCAGTTTTAGTGCTTAGAATCGCCCACCGCAAAGAAGTGTATCAAAATCTGCCAGAAGCATAAAACATACCAACATAATCAAGCCTTGCTAAATCGTTTCTTCTTGTGTGTTAAGTATATATTTCCGTTTGTTTTTATGGCTTTAAGAGATGTAAGGGCTTGATTTTAATAGACTTAGAATATTATTGCTGCGTAGCCGACGCTGTCCTGGCTGGAGGAGCGCATCTTTCTCATCATAACGTCATTGCTTGTGGTATGAGCCAGCAGGATGCCTTTCTTTTTGCCTAATTTTTTTGCGGCTGATATTGCCGCTGCGGCGGCGCCGGGGCCGCAGGCATTGCCGTTCTCGGCTGCGCTGGCGAGCAGCTCATCGGCCTTTAGCTCCAGGGCCAAATCAATAAAACTTTTATCGTTGACCCTGCTTGCCCAGAGCAGGCCCTGTGAGCCTGTCCCCATCGGCGTAAAGTTGTAACGCGGGCCGTAATGCGTCAAATCCGTTGAGCCGATGGCAACAATCTTTTTGTTTTTGTCTCCGGCGATAATGTCCGCGAGCGCTTCGCCTGTTTTTATCGACTGCGGGGTCGGCGGGACAATCACAGGCAGTATCTTCGAGCCGGGAAAAAGATGCTGGATAAAAGGCACCTGCACCTCGATGCTGTGTTCTGACCTGTGTGCGGATTGATTGGCGACAACCGTATCGGTCTTCAGCAGCCGCTCCGCCAGCTCTTCATCGATGGCTGTCTCGCCGAGAGGCGTTGTCCAGCTACCCTTCTCATAGACGGCGGGCATCTGGCCGAAATAGCCGTGAGCGGCGCCGAATATCACAAACGTATGCACCTTTTCGTGCTGCTGTTTTATGGCCGAGAAGACGAGAGCCGCCAGGCTGCCGCTGAAGACCCAGCCTGCATGCGGGACAATGCCGGCAGCAATCGTCTGCGGCAGCGATTCAGCCGGCGGGTTCTCCTCAATACATTCGTTGATTTCGTCCACGCACTGGTCGTGCTGGGCAGGATAAAACTGACCTGCAACTATCGGCCTTCTTGTCTGCATTTTCCCCGCCTTGTTACTTGCATTTACGATAATCGGCCATTATTATACGGTACACCTTGAACCAGTAAATATTGTAAATCTATTGGAAAGAAAAAACAATATGGCATCAAAAAAAACAATTCCGGTAGCGGTGGTAATGGGCTCCGACAGCGATTTGGCGGTAATGCAGGGATGCGTAGATACGCTCTCTGAATTTGGCGTCGGGGCGGTTGTGCGGATAATATCAGCTCACCGAACGCCGGAAATAGCAGCCGAATTTGCCGAAACAGCCGCCAAAAAGGGAATAAAGGTAATTATCGCCGCAGCCGGTATGGCCGCTCATCTTGCCGGCACCCTGGCCGCCAGAACCACCCTGCCGGTCATCGGCGTGCCGCTGATTTCGAGCACCGGCCTGGAAGGAGTAGACGCCCTGTTAAGCACATTGCAGATGCCGCCCGGCGTGCCGGTCGCAACTGTTGCCATTGGAAAACCCGGCGCCCAGAACGCCGCTATATTGGCCGTCCAGATTTTGGCCCTTTCCGACAAAACCCTCGCCAAGAAACTTTCCGCCTTCAAAAAGAATCAGGAAAAAAAGGGCATCGAAAAAGATTCTGCATTGAATAAGAATTAGCAGACAACTGTTAACAGGCGTCATAATGGCAAAAGAAACAGCATTGACTATACCGGTAGAGCAGGTCGAAAACAGGATTTTGTTAATTCGGGGCCATAAGGTAATTCTCGATTCTGACTTGGCCGACCTTTACGATGTCGAAACAAAAATGCTTGTAAGCGTTCACGGAAAAACCGCATTTTTGTCACTGCGAGCGTAGCGAAGCAGTCTAATACCACCAAAAGATTGAGATTGCTTCGGCCTAAAGGCCTCGCAATGACGTAAAAACGCTATATTTTATGCGTGAACGGTTACAAATGCTTATTAGAGCGATGAAACGAAATATAGACCGTTTCCCGCTCGATTTCGCTTTTCAACTAACCAGAGACGAGTTTAGTAATTTGAGGTTCCATTTTGGCACCTCAAGTTGGGGCGGGCGCAGATATCTGCCATACGCTTTTACAGAACACGGGGCTATTATGGCCGCCGGCATATTAAATTCGGAGCGAGCGGTTCAGGCAAGTATCTATGTTGTCAGAGCCTTTGTCAGACTCCGTCAATTGCTGACAACGCACAAAGAATTGGCACAAAAGCTTATAGAGCTTGAACAAAAACTGCAGGGCCACGACAAGCAAATCTGGGTTCTGATGGAAGCTATACGTCAGCTTATGCTGCCGCCTGAAACAAAGCCCAAACGACCGTTCGGCTTTCACAGCAAGGGACAGAAAAATAGTAAATAGTCAATCGTAAATAGTCAATTTACGAGTCGCAAGTCGTCTCATCAAGCCTGCGCCGAGAGCCAAAAGTAATATTGTTGCCGGTTCGGGATTTGCAATCGTAATCTGAAAATTGTTCAGCGTGCCGGTGTCGGCGTAATAGGCATCGTAGACTTGCAGCCGCCATTGGCCGAAGGCGTCCTGGCCGTCAAAAGCGGAAAGTTTATAAGGCTCAATCGGCCTGAACCGGCCTGTAAAAGAGGGATTGGCCTGCTCAATGGGGACATCGGCTTCATCGTCAAAAATGGTTTGTGAATAATTTGCACCCCTGAAGAAATCATCGAAGTTATACATATTCAGGCATATCCTGGTCTGAGCAGGGCCTGCAAGAAAGATTTGCAAATCGAACGCGTTCGTGTGGGTTATAGTGATTTCGACATCGAGGTCGAGAATAATTCGATGTTCCGGGATATTGATGACCGCATCTTCCGCCCGGCCTTTATCGGGGATGGGTATATTAAAATCGCCGCCATAAACCCGCACTGTATCGGCAGAAATATTCGCCACGACCCCCAAAGTGATTGCAAAAATTACAGCAATCCATTTCGCCACGCTGCGAGAATCCCTTCCCGGCAAACAGGTAACAAGTTAAAAACGAACCATCGTCCTGCAAATTCTGCTTATACAGCGGCCACCGCCGTCCTGTCAAAATATTTTTGCCAAAAAACCCAAATAAATTTCAGCTCTCGACAATTAAGAAATGACAATCCTGCCTACCCCCTATACGCCGTCCGCTCTACGCTGCCCGCTAATAACTGCTATTTCACTTCTACGACCGAGTTGAATTCGCCGAACTGATTCGGTTCTGTCAGGACGTTGTAGGGGTCCTGCTGCCAGCGGCCGTCAACAACCAGCCTGTAGCGGTATCTGCCCGGCGGCAGATTCAGCTTGGTCTGCCAAACCCCGCTGGTGCCGACCTTGTCCATCTGCGTCTGTTCCGGCTGCCAGTTATTAAAGTCGCCCGCAATCTGAACCATTTCCGCACGTGGATACAGCGTTACAAATACAATCGCATCGTTTACCTGGTTCACCCCGTAATAATCGGAAAGTTTTGTCTCGGTATCAGTCGGTTCTGCCTCAACTTTTGGCGGCTGTGGCGGCTGCTGCTGCACCTGTGCAACTCTTATCGCAGGTTTCGATGCCTCCAGCAGCTCATCTGCGCTTACGCTGATGGATTTCAACTGGCTGGCTAATGAGTTTACCAGTTCTCTGCGCTGCTGCTGTGTCTCCGAGGCAATCACCTCTTCAGCAAGTGTGCGAAAATCAATGTGTCCCTTGCTCGCAGGGTCATATTCGGTAATGGGCTGGCCGAAACTCGACGCCTCCTTAATCTTGGTGTTGAAATTTACGATGGTCGTGAACATCTTGTCGGCAAAATGCTTCCGCAGCTCCGCAAGAATCTCACGTGCCATTTTTGTCCTTATGTCATACATACTCGCCAGAACCCTTACATTCACCTGATGATTGCATCGCTCGCAGAGAATGTTCAGGGTTTCGAGCTGCTTGCTCAGGCCGTGCAGCGAGAAGTAACCTGTCTCCACGGGGACAACAACGTCGCTGGCCGCCCGAAGAGCGTTGAACGTAAGAAGCCCCACCGCCGGCGGGCAGTCAATTATCGTGTAGTCATATTCTTCCTCTATTCCGCTGAGGATATTTCTCAGACAAAGTTCACGCTCGGACACGCCGCTCATCTGCTGGTCAAACGCAGCAAGGTCGATGCTCGCCGGCGCCAGTTGCAGGTTGTCGTTGATTTCCCACAGTATGTCCTTGAGCCTGATAGGCTCGTTTCTTTCGCTGCTGATAAGCACATCATAAATGCTCTGTTCGATTTGCTCTTCCGGCACAGCCAGTCCGACCGCACAGTGCGACTGCGGGTCCATATCGACCAGCAATGTCCTCTTGCCCAGCTCCGCCAGTGCGCTTGCCAGATTTATCGATACGGTTGTCTTGCCACAACCGCCCTTTTGATTAACGATTGCTATCGTTCTCATATTTTTTCTCCCGCGTCAAAACCGCTCCAAAAATCTTCTTCTCTCGCAAAAAGTTATCGTTTCAATGCTAAAAACAGGGAATAAGTTATGCATTTATTTTATTATTCGGCTAAATTTCGCAAAAAACTTTATCTTTTTTATAGGACGACCCGATAAAAAACCCAAACCAATATTGAAAAACAGGATTCCTGCCCCCTATTTTGGCTGCCCGGTATGCTTAAAACTTGTTTTTCAGTGCTGTTTTTGCGGTTGAGAATTGTGTTTTTTATATGAAATTTGCGGCGTCCTGAAGGGTTTTTCTGACAAAATCCAGAAACCGCCCCGCATAAGCGCCGTTGACAATTCGGTGGTCCGCCGAAAGCGTCATACTCATAATTTTGCGTATAGCAATCCCGCCGTTGTCCGGCACAGCGGTATTAATTATTTGGCCGATGCCAAAAATGCTGCACTGGCCCGGCACGACAATCGGTATAAACGACTCAACGCCGAAAGCGCCGAGATTGCTGATAGTGATACAGCCGCCCTCAAGGTCGGCGGGCGTCAATTTATTGCTGCGGGCTTTTTCAATCAGCCGCTTGGTATCATTGGCAATCTCAATCACGTTTTTCTTCTGCACCTCTTTAACTACCGGCGCAACAAGCCCCTCCTGCAAATAAATCGCAAGCCCGATACCGGCATCACTCGGCAGCATAATTTCGTCGCCATCAAGCCGTCCGGTCATAATCGGGAATTTTTCCAGCCCTATTGCGACCGCACGCATAATAAAATCATTGAACGAGATTTTATCATCGCCGCCGCCGTTCATCCCGGCCCGCAGTTCAACAAGCCCCGTAACATCCGCCCTGACCGTAAGATAAAAGCACGGTATTTCACGCTTCGACCGCAGCATCTTTTGTGCGGTTATCTTTTGCAGCCTGTCCATCGGCACAACAGAGCCGAGTTTAATCTCTTCCGCCGGTGCGGGTTTCACATCCTGCCGAGGCGCTGTTTTGCTTTTTCTTTTGCTGCCGGCGGGTTTAGATTTAAGCGAGGTCAGTAACTTGTGGGAAATTTTTTCATCTTTGTCAGCCAGAATCATTACCGTCTGTCCCACCGGCACAGTCCCGCCTGTCTCCGCAAGTATATATCTCACAAAGCCGTCTGCCGGCGACTCCACCTCGACGGTGGCCTTATCGGTCTCGATATCGAATATTACATCGCCCTTTTTGACCTCATCGCCTGCTTTGACCGAATAGCCGACAATGGTCCCCTCCTCCATCGTCTGCCCGAGTTTTGGTAATTTTATTTCTACAACCATTACAGACCTCTCGTTATCAGGTTATACGGTTTAGGGTATAGTTATACTCCACCGTCGTCAATGTTTTTTTCGGCGATTTCCCCGCAGGCCGATGTTCCTTGTTGCTTTATAAAGTTTAAATTGTAAAATTTCGAACTATATGGCCAACGACGAAAAAGTGCTGGTTGTCGAACGCAAGGTCATCGAACAGGCCGGGATGTTTCAGGGCCTTATGTTCGACGTTGACCGCTATCTCAAAAATATCTTTGTCCCCGGCGTCCCTCGCTTCCTGCCTCGCTCGCAGGTAGAAAAAGACCCCTCCTATAAGCAGCTCATTCCCTATGTAATTATGACCCACAACGGCAAATACATTAGCTACGTCAGGGGAAAGAAAGCGGGCGAAACCCGGCTGCTCGGCCTGCGCTCCATCGGCATCGGCGGCCATATAAATCCCGCCGACGATATGCCGTTATTCAACGCCGATTTCTACAAGACCTACCTTGCCGCCGTTGAGCGTGAAGTGGCTGAGGAAGTGGCCGTAGAAACAACCCACACCGACAGCATTGTCGCACTACTTAACGATGACTCCAACGAGGTTGGCTGTGTCCATCTCGGCGTAGTCCACTATTGGCAGCTTGATGCCCCGAAAGTCAATAAGCGGGAGCAGATGATTACGCAGATGACCTTTATGACGCCTGCCGAGCTTCAGCAGGTCGCCGACACTCTGGAGACTTGGTCCAGCCTGTGCCTGCCCCACCTCGCAGAAATGACAAAACACACCATTAACCTGAATATTTCACCGGATTTGGGGATTTTTTGATAGGCAAATGGCCTAACCGTTTGTAGTATAAAGAGTTGTAATTATTCCAATACCCAAACAGAAAGGCCATTCTTATGACAGGCTGTATCA
>Ga0315276_10001356_pt1 | contig 21910 bp, 17 predicted proteins | sample YL17G05_0_MG_FD_204542 | JGI IMG/M metagenome (GOLD analysis project Ga0315276, IMG submission 204542) | Sediment microbial communities from Yellowstone Lake, YNP, Wyoming, USA - YL17G05_0 | ecosystem: Environmental > Aquatic > Freshwater > Lake > Sediment | place: USA: Wyoming | collected... | reverse complement strand
CTTCGACAAGCGTGCGTTCGAGTTTGGCCGCGACACGATCAATCAGACTGCTACTCACCAGCGTTTTCCCGATAGCGGCATCGGACTTCCACCCTGGACGGTTCGCAAAGAGATAGGAGATCGAGACCGCGAGATAATGGTTGGGATTCATCAAACCGGCCGAGCGGGTGACAATGCCATGACGGTCGTTGTCCGCATCGTTGCCGAAGGCGACATCGAACCGATCTTTAAGCGCGATGAGATTCGCCATGGCAGATGGAGAGGAACAGTCCATCCGAATCTTGCCGTCCCAATCGAGCGGCATGAAACGGAAGGTCGGATCGACGGCGGGATTCACGACCTCAACGTTCAAGCCATACCGCTCTACTATCGGCTGCCAGTAGGCTACGCCGGATCCGCCGAGCGGATCGATACCGAGCTTCAACCCGGCTGATTGAATCATGTCCATGTCGATGATCTGCGCGAGGTCACTGATGTAGGTACCGAGGTAATCATGAGGCTTGGTCGTCGCGGCTCGTCTGGCACGGGCATAGGGGAGGCGCGCAACGCCATGCAGATCAAGCTTCATCAGGGCGTTGGCCCGGTCCTCGATCTGCTTCGTGACCACTGTGTCAGCCGGCCCACCGTGCGGTGGATTGTACTTGATACCGCCATCCTCAGGTGGATTGTGCGAGGGGGTGATGACGATGCCGTCAGCCAAGCCTGCGCTTCTGCCTCGGTTATAGGTGAGGATGGCGTGGGAAATGACCGGAGTTGGCGTATACCCCCCATCCTGGTCCACCATGACCAAGACGCCATTGGCTGCCAGCACCTCTAAGACGCTGGCAAAGGCCGGCTCCGACAAGGCATGCGTATCCATCCCCAGGTAGAGTGGGCCGGTGATGTTCTCCATCTTGCGGTATTCGTAGATCGCCTGCGCGACGGCGACGATATGGACTTCATTAAAGCTTCGCTTGAAGGATGTACCTCGATGTCCCGATGTCCCAAAGCTGACGCGTTGCTCGCGCTGACTCACATCCGGCTTCTCGGTGTAGTAGGCCGTAATCAGGCGGGGGATATTGACCAGCATCGACGCCGGTGCCGGGTGACCTGCGAGAGAGTGGATGGCCATGCCCGGTATGTAGCCCGCAAGTGACCATCCTGTCAACTATATCGACCGACTAGGAAAACATGGATTACCTGACTTGCTCTCTGTCGACGGAGAGATGTCTGTCGGGCACGAGAGACTTGCTCGTGATGGAAGAGAGGGAATTGTCCGTGAGATCAGACCGAGCTACCAAGAAGCGATTCGCGACTTCGAGCCGATATCCTCTGAGATTGAAGGAACCTCGTCAAGATCTGCTTCAGATCCAACAGAGATTTGGCAGCCTTGGACATCGAGATGACTAATGATGGGGAACCTCCTGGCGTAATTCCTTTGCCAATCTCCCACTTACTAACTTATTGGATTCCTCTATCTGCGCATGCGTCATTTTCTCGCTCAGATAATCTCGCGCAGGTGAAGCATTCGCATTGCCATGCGCCACTGATAGACTCACCCAGTAATAGGCCAGCACAAGATTGGGCTCAACCCCTTGCCCGTTCATATACATGAGTCCGAGATTGTACTGGGCTCGTGCATCTCCTTGATCGGCCGCACGCGTGTACCACCGGAGCGCCTCAGCATCACTCTGCGGCACACCTAAGCCATTGTCGTAGAGAACGGCCAGATCATATTGCGCTCGGGGGTCACCAAGGTTGGCTAGTCCTTCCAACTCCTTGGCGGTCTTAGCATAATCGCCACGGAGATAGGCCTTGTCTGCTCGCCGATCTTCGCATGCGGTGAATACCACCACCATCGTGAGGGCCCACAGCGTGAGCAGGACATATCGCGCCATCACGGTCCTTGAGGTGTAGTTCATGAAATCATCGGCCACGCCAGGTTGTAAGTAACACAGGGAGCAGTGCTCTCTCAGAGAATGAACCCTAATCAGAAAGCGTCCTGATGTCAATTAGCCTTCTCCGCAGGATGACGCGTGGCGCCTTAAAGCAAGTTACCGCCTATGGCTGTAGTGCTTAGAGGTATTTTCTCAACTGAAGGTGACTCTGTATTCTCGCTTGTAGTATAAAGAGTACGCAATCAAGGAGTCTCCGGTATTTGATTCATGAGTTTACATAATAGTTCTTATCAGACGTAAGAGATTTTACATTTATGTCACTCGAACTGCTCGGTCGCATCCAGCAAGAACTATCGATCACTGGCAGCGCCCTCTATGAAACCGTGCTTGCAGTTGCCGAACGTGTCAACCGCAAGGTCCAAGTCCTCCGTTTGCACAGCCAGGCGTCGAGCCTGTTGAGCCAGATCGAACAGGTTCACGGCGAACTCGGACGTCAGATTGCCACGCTCTGTGCCAAGCACCCACCATTCAGCCATGAGTCAACACTGCGATCCGATCAATTGGTGCGTGTCCTCGGTCAATCTGGCGAACGTATTCAGCAGCTCAAACGAACGCTGCTCAGCGTCGACAGTCAAATCCGCGAACTCAAGCTGGAAACGATCCACCACGAGCTACTGACCCTACAACAGGACCTGAGTCTTCGCGCTGCGGCCATCGAACGGCTCCCTGTCGTCCAGGGATCACCGGTCATTGGGAGGACACTCGCTGAGGTGGCGCTGCCTACATCGATTCGTCTCGTCACGGTCCTTCGTGGACCGTTTCTCGTGCCGCCCGATGATGCCCTGGTGCTCCGCGTCGACGATGTCCTGGTCATGATCGGGCTGCAGGCAGATCTCGCGCAGGTTGCTTCAGAGTTCACGCAAGCTCGAAACGCCAGGTCGGCGTATATCAACTCTGCCCCCCAGCCTGCGTGATTCATGAGGGCGAGTAGGCTTCTCCGCTTTCCATGTTCTACAATTCCTTCAGGGGGTACAGGATGATGCGCATACTACAAGTCCTCATCTGCCTTGTGCTCGTAGCCTGGCTCGATATCCACTCAAGCGGCGCTGCTGAGTCTGCCGCACCAAAATCCATTGACTCACCGGGCCTCCGCCTACTGGAAGAGATTCAAACCGTCATTACCGACCTGGCCGAAGCGGCGAAACCATCAGTGGTGAATCTCATTCCCTTGTCCGGATCAGGGCGGGGACGTGAACTGTCTCAAGAGAGGGCTCCCAATGCTTCTGGATCAGGGTCCGGTGTCATCATCGATCCTGAAGGACATATCATCACAAACAACCATGTCATTGGCGATGCGACAGAAATTGAGGTCCGCTTTTCCGATACATCTAAGCTGATTGCGCAGGTCGTTGGCAAGGATCTGGATACAGACTTAGCCGTCCTCAAGGTGACCGCCTCCCGTCCCCTCCCCAGTGCGCGATTCGGGGATTCATCGGGCGTGCGCGTCGGTCAATGGGTGCTCGCCGTAGGGAATCCTTTCGGACTCGATCGGACGGTCACACTCGGCGTAGTCAGCGGGATCGGCCGGGAGAACATCAATCTCTCGCGCTACGAAAATTTCATCCAGACGGACGCGTCGATCAATCCAGGCAATTCGGGCGGACCGCTCTTCAATCTGCGCGGAGAAATCATCGGCATCAATACTGCCATCATTAACTTCGCCCAAGGGATCGGTTTCGCGATTCCCTCTAACATGGTCAAGCAAGTGATTCAGCAATTGCTGACTCAGGGACGGGTGACACGAGGCTGGCTGGGCGTCGGCATCCAACCACTCACGGTAGAGTTGGCACGCAAGTTCGGCGTCAACGAAGGCGAAGGGGTGCTGGTCAACGAAGTCTTCGAAAAGGACCCGGCTGCCGCAGCTGGCATCAAACCCGGCGACATCCTGACCCGTATCGACGGTACCGTGATCGACACGCCGAACCGGCTCTCTCGCGTCGTGGCGGGATTGCTCCCGGGCGAAACGGCTAAGGTTGAGATCGTCCGCGATCAGCAACGCCTGGTGCTGGACGTCGCCCTCATTGAACGTCGAGACCACGCTGTGACCACATCACTTCCCCTACCGCGTACCGAAGTCAAGTTAGGTCTCGACGTGCAAGATCTGACGCCGGGCCTCGCCGATAAATTCAAGCTGCGGGAAAACCGGGGCGTGCTCATTACCAAAGTGGAGCCCGGTAGCCTTGCCCAATCGGAAGGCCTTCATGATGGCGATCTCATCAAGGAAGTGAACCGTGTCGACGTGGGATCGGTCGGAGAATTCAGCAGCGCGGTCTCCAAGGTGCGACGCGGCGAAACCGTCCTGCTCCGTGTGCTGAGAGAAAGCCGCGCCTTCTACGTGGTGCTCAAATCGACCGATCCCTGATCGATCAATGCGCCACCGCCGCGTGAGCCTCAATTATTCGAACCGAAAGCTCGTGAGGCACTTCGTCGTACCGCGCGAACTCCATCGCATAACTGCCCTGTCCTGCCGTGAGCGAGTTCAGCATCGTAGCGTACGTGAGCAACTCTGCCATTGGGACTAGGACCGTGATCTGCTCCGTCTGGTCTTTTGCCTCCACCTGGAGAATTCGCCCTCGGCGGGCGTTTAAGTCCCCAATCACGCTTCCGATGTGATCCGCCGGCGCCTCAATCTCCACCGTCATCACCGGCTCTAGCAAAACGGGATGGGCCGCCTCCATCGCCTTCTTGAACCCCATCGACGCGGCGATCTTAAACGCCATCTCAGATGAATCGACCGGATGGTGCGACCCATCGTAAACAGCCACCCGGCAATCGACGACAGGAAACCCCGCAAGGCTCCCATGCTGCATGGCTTCGACCACGCCTTTCTCCACCGCCGGAATAAAATTGCGTGGAATGGCCCCGCCTACCACCTTGTCCACAAACCTGAACCCCTCCCCGCGCGGCAGAGGTGCGAGTTCCAGCCAGCAATCACCGTACTGGCCATGCCCTCCGGTTTGTTTCTTATATTTTCCCTGCGCCAGCGCTGTGGTACGAATGGTCTCGCGGTACGGAATCTTTGGCATATGGAGCATCACATCCGCACCGTATTTGCGACGCAACTTTTCGAGTGCAAGATCGATATGCAACTGGCCCATCCCGCTTAAGACCATTTCCTTCGTGTCGGCATGTCGCGAAAATTCGAGCGTCGGATCTTCTTCGATCAACTTATGCAACCCGAGACTGACTTTCTCGATGTCAGCGTTGGACTTCGGCTCGATCGCAAAGGACAGCACGGGTCGTGGAAGCACCGTCCTTGGATAACAGATGGGAGCGTGTTCGTCACAGAGCGTGTCGCCGGTTTGCGTATCTTTAAGTTTCCCAATTGCCACGATCTCCCCCGCTCTGGCCAACGGCACGACCAAATGCTTCTTCCCCAACACCGTGTACAGGTGTCCGCTTTTCTCCTTGCTGCTCCGAGAACTATTGAAGACGGTCGAATCTGCGTGAAGGACCCCAGACAAGACCCGAAGATAGGACAGTCGCCCGACAAACGGGTCTATCAGCGTCTTGAAAACGATCCCTGAAAATGGGTCCTCTTGAATGGCACGGCGACTCACCGCCTCGCCTGTATCTGGATGCAGGCCTTCCAACGGAACCCTCGAAGCCTGCTCCATCGGCGATGGCAGAAAATCAACGATCGCGTTTAGGAGCGGAACGATCCCGATATTCTTGATAGCGGAACCGCTGTAAAGCGGGACAATCGTGCCAGCCTGGACGCCAAGGCGAAGTCCATTGATCAGGTCCTCCTGCGTCAGCTCACCCGCGACGAGATACTGTTCTAATAATCGATCATCTCGCTCGGCCGCCGCCTCCTGAATGCGCTTTCGGAAATCGGCTACTAGCGTCCTCGCATTCTCAGGGATCGGCAGGTGCTGAAACGCGGGAATCTCCGTGCGCGAAATGATTACGCTCTGTTGAAGGAGATCCAGCACCCCCTCAAGCTGGACGCCACTACCAAAGGGCAACGACGTCGGCAATGGCATGATCCCAAGATCGCGTTGACACATCGCGACAACCCCGTCGAGGGATACACCGTCTTTATCCAATTCGTTGAGGAATAGAAGACAGGGCAAGCCGAGTGCTTTGACACGAGACCAGACTCTGATGAGTTCGCTCCGGATCCCGGACGAGGCACTCACCACTAGGATCACGGCGTCCACAGTTTGTAATGCCATGACCGTCTCTCCGAGAAGGTCCGACGCACCGGGGGGATCGACGAGATTGATGGTGGTATGATTCCAGGAACAACGAAGGAGACTGGTACTGACGGAACTGCGCCGGTGCAGTTCTTCCGGCTCAAAGTCAGAAACGGTCGTGCCATGTGCGATCGACCCGAGGTGAGAAACAGCACCGGAGGCAAAGAGCATGGCTTCGGCCAGCGAGGTCTTCCCGGCACCGGCACTGGAGATGATGGCCACATTTCTGAGTGACTCCCTGCGTTGTTCGCTCATGGGACCCTCCTTAAGATAGCCGGAAGACGGTCACATCTTCCGGAAATGAAATGGCTACTTACATTGCTCCAGCTCCCCCTTCGCTCAAGCGTCAGCATCATGGTTTGTCAGCCAGCCTTGATCGGCAAAGCTGACATAGCGCCCATCGCCGACGACGAGATGGTCAAGGACCCGAATGCCCAATACCTCCCCTGCCGACACCAATCGCGCCGTCAGGACTCGATCTTCCTGGCTCGGCGTAGGATCACCACTGGGATGATTGTGCAGGAAAATCACTGCCGCCGCGGGTTCTGTTACCGCGAGTGTGAAGACTTCGCGTGGATGGACAATGCTGACGGTCAAACTGCCTTCCGATAATACCGTCGCGTCACGCATTATGGCATGCTTGGCATCTAGAAAAATGACTTTGAAGATTGCGTGTCGCAGGTCACGCAAGGTCGGATGGTAATGGGTGAAGAGATCACGACTGGATGTGATTTTGGTTTGTTTTGTCAACGGACCAGATAGGGCACGCTTTCCCACTTTAAGGGCCGCCTTCAGTTGAGCCGCTTTAGCCTCCCCCACACCAGGAACAGCGCAGAGTTCTTCGATTCCACATTGCGCAAGTCCGGCCACACCCCCGAGTCGATCCAGGATATCCATCCCGACTTGCACGGCTGAAGCCCCGTGACGAACAACTCGAAGGAGAATAGCCAGGAGTTGGGCATTGGTGAGCATCTGTGGGCCTTGAGTCAGCAGTCGTTCGCGAGGTCGTTCTGTTTCAGGCCATTGACCAATGCCTTGTCCTCCTTTCTTGCTGGCCATTCACTCTCCCTGGACAAAAAATGACATTCTGAACGTTTTTGTACTTACGATACCCCTTCGATGACCACTTGGTAATAAATACGTAACCCCTAAACTGTTGAAATTACGTACAGCAACAAATTGGTGCAGTACTTGCTTTGGAACGACTACAGCAGTTCACATCAGACCCTGGGAGGATTCAATGGAATGTCCGAAGTGTAAAGGCCTCATGATGCTGGAGCGGTTCTCCGATTTCTTCTTAATTTTCTACGCCTGGAAATGCGTTAACTGCGGTGCGATCATCGATCGCACCATTTCAAATAATCGGCGGAAGAGCTTGGCCGCTCGCAATCCCCAGACAGTGGCGACCCGCTAGGATAATTGTGATTCGTGTATATACGGCGCAACCGTCTTGATCGCCATAGATGGTTGACACTGCCACACTGAGGCCCCGTCGCTCGCGCCTTATGCAGCCAAATCACCAGGCGGCATTATAGCCACCGGCACGAAGGTCGTCAAAATACTTCCATTTCTTTCGCTCTATCCTTCATGGCTTCCACGCCGGCTACACCTCACGGTATCACACCTCGTTTAAGCAGCACTCACCTTGACCCCTTCAAAAACGCTATGTTAGAGTCAGTTGCTTCTAAAATGACTCTCTCCTAAGATTATGCGTGTCATTGCCGGAACCCACCGAGGTCGACGCCTGAGTGGGCCACGAGGGATTGCACTCCGTCCCACATCAGACAAGGTTCGCGAGGCACTTTTTTCGATTCTCGGGACCCAGGTGTCAGGAAGTCGTTTTCTTGATTTGTATGCTGGTACGGGAGCAGTCGGGATTGAAGCGTTGAGCCGTGGAGCCGCTAGCGTCACCTTTGTCGAGTCAGACCCCAAGGCCGTGCAGCTGTTACAGAAAAATCTACAGACCTGTCAACTGGTCAACCGAGCTCAGGTTTGTGTGGGACAGACCGCCATATTTCTCAAGCGGAAGGACTGGTGGGGTGGCCCTTATGACGTACTTTTTGCGGATCCGCCCTATGCCTCGCCGGATGAGTTAGAAACCCTGATCCATGCCTGGAGGCCCGGGCTGTTGTCGGAGCATGCCACCGTGATTATTGAACAAGACTCGCGCACGACATTACCTTCATCGATCGACCATGGCACGCTTGTGCGGCGATACGTGTATGGCGACACAGCACTCTATCTATATGGCCTGTCTGCCTCAGAGTCTACAGAGTTAACCGCATCATGAAAATTGGCATCTATCCAGGAACATTCGATCCCATTACCCACGGGCACACCGACATCATCACCCGAAGCTTGAAGGTGTTTGATAAAGTGGTAGTCGCCGTCGCGCCGAACCCAGCTAAGCATCCACTCTTCACCCTGACCGAACGGCTGGAGATGATCCGGATCGTGATGAAGGATATGAAACAGGTCGAAGTGACCCACTTCGACGGCCTACTTGTGGACTATGTCCAGCAATACGGCGCACATGCAATCATCCGGGGATTGCGGGCCATCTCAGACTTTGAACATGAATTTCAGATGGCCCTTATCAATCGCAAAATCGCCAAACAGGTTGAAACGGTGTTCCTCATGCCCAGCGAAGAATACACCTATTTATCGTCGACCATCATCAAAGACGTGGCCACCCACGGCGGAGCGCTCACGGAGTTTCTGCACCCCGAGGTCGCACGCCAACTACAGGAACGAATCAGGAGTTTGAAAACATGAAGCTTGCTGCACGTACGGGGCGGATCACTCCTTCCCCGACTTTGGCCATGGCCGCAACCGCAAAGGCAATGGCTGCTCGCGGAATCGACGTCGCCGATTTCTCTTCGGGAGAACCGGACTTTGACACACCAGAACCGGTGAAAGCCGCCGCGGAAGCCGCAATTCGTGCGGGATTTACAAAATACACGCCCTCGTCCGGCATCGATGAACTGCGCCAAGCAATTATTGACAAGCTTCAGGCAGACCAAGGGCTCCGGTACGAGAAGTCTCAAGTGCTGGTCTCGTGCGGCGCCAAACATTCGCTCTACAACCTTGCCGAAGCGCTTCTCGAAGCAGGCGACGAAGTCATCATTCCCGTTCCCTATTGGGTCTCCTATGCCGACCAAACCCTGCTGAACGACGCCACGCCGGTGTTCTTGCCGACTCGTGAAGAAGATGGGTACGCCATTGACGCCCATGAATTAGAACGGCTCATCACAGCACGCACCAAAGCGATTATCGTCAATAGCCCCTGCAATCCAACAGGAGCGACCTACGATCGGACGACGCTCGAACGCCTTGCTGAGCTGGCTCTCCGTCGGGATCTCCTTCTGATTTCAGACGAGATTTATGAAAAGATCCTCTACGACGGAGCGACACACTCGAGCATCGCGTCATTGGGGCCGGAGGTCGCCGCCCGTACCGTCGTGATCAACGGTGTCTCCAAAGCCTATGCGATGACCGGCTGGCGGATCGGCTATGCGGCTGGCCCAAAAGACCTGTTGAGTGCCATGGCGAACATTCAAAGCCAGAGTACATCCAACCCCTGTTCCATTTCACAAAAGGCAGCCGTCGTGGCCTTGCGCGAAGGTGGTCCGTTCACGGAAAAGATGGTGACAGAGTTCGATCGGCGACGGCGCGTCATGGTCGAGCGGCTGAATGAGATGCCAGGCGTTCGCTGCCAAATGCCCACCGGAGCATTTTATGCGTTCCCCAATGTGAGTGGACTACTCGGACGGCAAAGCCCAAGCGGAAAGATCACAACTCCAACCGACCTCGCGAACTACCTGTTGCAGGAATCCAAGATCGCTGTGGTTCCAGGTGAGCCGTTTGGGAGTACCCGGCATATTCGATTGTCGTACGCGACCAGCATGGACACGATTGTCCGAGGAATGGATCGCCTCGACGCAGCATTCAAACAGCTCACCTAGAGAGGGTACCCTCATCATGAGATCCCACCGGCGTGATCACATCAGATTTCTGTTCTAGCAGGAGGAAACGAATCGTGCCAATCTACGAATACCAGTGTGACGGCTGCGCGGATAGGTTTGAAGTGAAACAAAGCATGAAGGATGACGCTCTTACCACTTGTCCGCGATGCGGGAAACACTTACAGCGACTGATTTCATCGCCCGCCATCATGTTCAAGGGCAGCGGGTGGTATGTGACGGACTACTCCGACAAAATGAAACCTTCCTCGGGCAGTGAGGCACCCGCACCAAAGACTGGGGAGAAGAAAGAGTCAGCGCCCAGCACGTCTGACCAGACAACGTCTGCGGCATCTCCTACTCCATCTTCTCCCCCCGCGGCCGCGCCGGCCAGTACCCCGTCGAGCACGACCCCAAGTACAGCGACAACCTCGCCAGCGTCTTCCACCACTAAATAGAGGGCAGAAACGAGGCGCGCTAGCGCGGGCCTGCGGCCTTGGTTGCTGCTTTCTTCTTGACCGGGGCCTTCTGCGTGACCTTTGCGGAGGGCTTGGCTGCACCCGCCTTTGGCGTAGCGACTTTCGCTGACTTCGACAGCCGCTCCTGTGCGGCCGCCAGGCTATTCTGCAAGCTGTTGATCATGGACGACTTATCGCGATTCGCTCGAGATAGATCATCTACTTGCACCTGCAGATCGTCTTTCACCTTCGTAATCGAGGCCAGTTGATTCTGTAACTGGGTCTTTTCCACTGTCGCACTCTGCAACTCGGAGCGGAGTTGTTCTATCTGTGTTTGGAGTGCCGGGGGCCAGTAATCGCACCCGGACAGACTCACCGCAGAGAGCGATATTGCGGCCACCGCAATAATGTTACGCACCGTCATTGTTTGAATCATCAGAATTCTCCTTTCAATGTGAACGATACAATCAACTTCACCGACTATCTGCTTCGAGATTCAGGCCGTGAGAGGCCAACTGTGCCGCGATGGCATCTCGTTCGATTGCTCCATCACGAATGATTCGGATCGGGCCCCGTACGTCGATGACGGTGGACGGTCGCCCGCCGAACGTCGTTCCAGCATCAACGATCAGATCAATCGCGTCGCCAAGGCTGTGCTGGACTTCTTCGGCCATGCAGGGCGGCGGTAGGCCTTCGCGATTCGCACTGGTGCCGGTCACCGGCCCGACTCGACGCAAGAGCTCAATCAGCGGCTGCCAGGCACTCAGACGGATGCCAACGGAGCCAGTTCCCGCCGTCACCGCATCGGGAAGTCCCACGGCTGCGGGGAAGACGATCGTGAGAGGCCCCGGCCAGAACGCGTTCATTAAGACGGTGGCCGATGGTGGGATGGTTCGAACGAGCGGCTCCAACTGATGCCTGTCTCCGATCAGCACGAGAATCGGTTTTCCCTCCGACCGGCCTTTGACCTGCCACAATCTGGCGAGCGCCTGTTCATCGAACGGGGCCACCGCAAGCCCGTAATAACTTTCCGTCGGTAGGGCGATCAGGCCGCTCTCTCCGAGCACGCGCCGCACTCGCTCGGTAAGTACCTGGACGGTGGAAACATCGTAGCGCTCGATCGTTGCCATGGAAGGAACCATCAGTCCCATTCTGCGTTACGCGTGACGTGCAAACGCACGATGCGCAATATCCGTCCGATAGTGAGCGCCTTCAAATGAAATCGACCGGGTTACGCGATAGGCTTCCACTTGCGCATCTGAGAGGGTCTTTCCTCGTCCCGTAATTCCCAGCACCCGGCCCCCGGCCGTCATCACCTCGCTACCGGTTCGTGCCGTACCGGCATGAAACACTACGGTCGTCGCATCAGTCGTGGTCGGCAATCCGTGAATCGCGCGGCCAGTCTGATAGGTACCGGGATAGCCTCCCGACGCCATGACGACACACACCGCAGTCTCATCATGCCAGTCCACGGTGAGCTGATCGAGCCGATGTTCGATCACGGCCTCTATCACCTCCAGCAAATCGGTCTTGAGTAACGGAAGCACGACTTGCGTTTCAGGATCCCCCATTCGTGCATTGAACTCCAAGACATACGGCGTCCCTTTCACAATCATGAGCCCGGCATACAAGACGCCCTGAAACGGACAGCCCATGTGAGACAAAGCTTCGACGGCAGGATAAAGGACCTGTCTGGTAACCTGCTCGCGTAGCGCCATGGTGCCAAGCGGCGCAGGACAATAGGCGCCCATACCCCCGGTATTGGGCCCCGTATCGCCATCCCCGACTCGTTTATGATCTTGCGCCGGCAGCATCGGCACCACCGTCCGGCCATCCGTGAAGGCCATGATCGTCAGTTCCTCGCCGTCAAGAAACTGTTCGATCAACACGCGCTGACCGGCCTGACCAAACACCGCATGCTCCATCGAATCGCGGACGGCCTGTTTCGCCTCCTCACGGGTCATCGCGACCACCACACCCTTCCCCTGCGCCAGTCCATCAGCCTTCACCACCACGGGAAGCTCATGTCGATCAAGATAGGCTAAGGCCGGAGCGACCTCGTCGAAGCTTTGCGCCTTTGCCGTGAGAATCTTCGCGCTGGCCATGATCTCTTTGGAGAAGACTTTGCTGGCTTCGATGCGTGCGGCGCCCTTCGTCGGTCCAAATATTTTGAGCTTGGATTTGCGGAATTCGTCGACGATGCCCAGCGCCAACGGGGCTTCCGGCCCCACGACCGTCACATCGATCTGCTCCGACTGCACCAATGTTTTCAGCCCGGTAATGTCGTCGGCTTTGACCGGCACACAGGTCGCGAGCGATTCGATCCCCGCATTGCCCGGCGCACAGTAGAGCCTGGGCTTGCGGGAACTTTGCGCGAGCTTCCACACCATGGCGTGCTCGCGTCCCCCACTCCCGATGACAAGAATCTTCAATGCGTGATCCCTAGCTTTGGATAGAACGATTCATTATGGTGAGAATCAATATACGGTCTCGGTAAGACTGCTCAAACAGATCTTCCAATCTCGCCCGCCCAGCCCTGGCACGCCCAGACGAGCCGAAACGATGCTGGAGGCTGTTTTCAACATCCGTTAATGGCGGAAGTGCCTCATCGCCGTCATAATCATCGCCAACCCCTGTTCATCTGCGGCTTTGACAATTTCGGCATCGCGAATCGAGCCGCCCGGCTGAATGACCGCCGTGATCCCCGCTTGGGCAGCGGCATCTAATCCATCTCGGAACGGGAAGAAGGCATCCGACGCCATCACGCACCCCTTGATCGGCATCTGGGCTTTCATCACCGCAAGCTTCACTGAATCGACCCGACTCATCTGGCCAGCGCCGATCCCCACGGTCTGTCCCGGCTTCGCATAAATGATCGCGTTCGACTTCACGTGTTTACAGACCTTCCAGGCAAACGCGCAGGCCGCATACTCCTCGTCCGTCGGTTTGCGCTGGGTCGGTACGTTGAGCACTTTCAGATCGGTCAAGACCCCGAGGTCCCGATCCTGCACGATCAAGCCGCCGACCAACTTCTTAAGATCGAAACCCTCTTGTTTCACTTTCGTGAGCGGCCCGACATCAAGCAAACGAAGATCCTTCTTGCGCTTCAATTCTGCGAGCGCATCCTCGGCAAATCCCGGCGCAATGACCACTTCCACAAACGTGGAGGTAATTTCCATCGCTGCGGCCAGATTCACGGGGCGATTGAATGCAATCACGCCGCCGAATGCCGAAATGGGATCGGTCTCCCGGGCTTTCACATAGGCCTCGACCGGCGTCGCACCCAGTGCCACGCCGCAGGGATTGTTGTGTTTAATAATGGCCACGGCGATCTCGTCATACTCTTTCGCCAGCTCGAGCGCCGAATTGGCATCGAGGAAATTGTTATACGACATCGCCTTGCCGTGCAGGATCTTTCCACGAGACACCGATGGCTCGGTCGAATGTAGCTCCCGGTAGAAGGCCCCTTGCTGATGCGGGTTCTCTCCATAACGGAGAATCTCCGCCCGTTCGAACTGCAAGGACAATATTTTCGGAAACTTGGTCTCGCTGCCCGCTACCTGCTTTTCAAGATACCCGGCGATCAGACTGTCGTAGCGCGCCGTATGCTGAAACACCTTCATCGCTAGCTCGCGTCGCAACTCATGCGATGCCGTGCCCGCCTTCACCGCATCGATTATGCGCTGATAGTCGGTCGGATCCACGACGACCAAGACATCTTTGTGGTTTTTAGCGGCAGAGCGCAGCATTGACGGCCCGCCGATATCGATGTTTTCAATGGCCTCTTCGAAGGGGCAGTTGGGTTTCGCGATCGTCGCCTCGAAGGGATAGAGGTTCACCACAACCACATCGATGGGTCCAATCCCATGCTTCTCCATCTGCTCGACATGTGCAGGCACTGAACGCCGTCCCAGTAAGCCGCCATGAATCTTGGGGTGCAGTGTTTTGACACGGCCGTCGAGGATTTCCGGCGAGCCAGTGTAGGCCGCCACATCGGTCACCTTCACGCCGGCTTCTCGCAAGGCTTTCGCAGTTCCTCCGGTCGAAAGGATCTCGGCACCAAGCGCCTCGAGCCCTTTCGCCATTTCCACCACACCAGTCTTGTCTGACACACTAATTAATGCCCGCTTTATGCCGGCCATAGATCACTCCTTGGAAGACGATCGCTAGATGATTCGTGAATCGGAAGGCGCGGCGAAGAATATCAAATGAATACCCACCTTACAAGAGGAATGGAGTCCGACGAATCGAAGACCGAAACATCCATCTGACCCCGACGCGACCCAGGAGGGATCGCGCGAGCCAGGCCCACAAATTCTGCCTAGCATGACCCCATTGAGTATGGTAGGTTCGTATAGGCCTACCAGACACGTTCCGCCCGAGAGTTGATTCATGATGCGTGCAGCGATTCTTGCCGCAGGTGCTGTTGCACTTAGCCTCCTTGCCGTCCTCTGCCTTCCACGCCACCTTCCCACACCGGCCGCAGCGATCCCCCTGACCCCAGCGACATTTCATGCGCGCTTGGAACAAGGAATCCTGACCCTCCGTGGCTCGCTCCCCAGTGAGACCAGCAAGGCCGCAATCCTTCAGCGTGCCCAAGAACTCTATGGAGCAACGCCTAGTCGCGTGGTCGATCGGTTGGCGGTGGACCCGAGAGTGGGACCTGCAGACTGGGCAAGCACTGTTCCCACGGTCCTCCCCATCTTAGGGCACATGACAGAACGAGGCTCCATCATCATCGACGGTCGCACGATTGTCCTCAGCGGCCGGGTCGACAACGATCGTGCCAAATCCACCGTGCTACGCGAGATTGCCCCTCTTGCGCAGATGGGGCTCGCACTGGAAGATCATGTTCTGGCAGCTCCGCTCCCGCCTCCCTCACCCTCGCTCCAGAAGAAATTGAACGAAATCTTGTCGCACACCTCCATCGAGTTTGAATCGAATAGCACCACGATGACCCCCCGTGGTCGCGCCACACTGGGCCAACTGATTATTCTCTTGCGTCGTGCTCCCCACACCGCCATTGAGATTGGCGGTCATACGGACAAGTACGGCGCGCCGGACTATAACCTGCAACTCAGCCGCAGCCGCGCAGAAGCCGTTCGGCGCTATTTCATCAGCCACGGGCTGACCAACCAGTTCACCGCCGTCGGCTATGGCGCCTCACGACCGCTATCGGCGGCGCAGACTCGGGCCGGCTTCCAGCACAACCGTCGTATCGAATTACGGGTGAAAGGACGTAGCGACCTATGACCATACTCATCGGACAGATGCTGGGATGTCTCATCGTCGCAGCAGGCATCGGCGCCACAGTCGGATGGCTGCTACGACACTTATCCGCCCACCCGCTCACGCAACAGGTCATGGAGGTCATGACCGCCCTGCGCCTCAAAGACCAGGCGATGGAAAAGCTTCAGTATGAATTGAAAGTCAAAGTCTCAGCGATACAGATTCTCGAAAGTCAGATGATCGCATCGGAGGTGCTCCACCAATCCACCCACGAGGAACTCGCCTCACGCCACGAACAGATCCAAGCACTGCAGGAAGAATTAGCTGCAACGAGGCAGCAGCTGTCGGCGCTGGAGTCAGCACAGGCCTCACTCCTCATGCGCACCAGCGCCAGTGAAGCCACGATGAACGCGCAGGCAGCTGAAGTCCAGCAATCCAAGGCCGCACTCGACGCCGCACAACAGGCATTGGCTCTCAAGGAACAGGAACTCCTCCCCTTGCACGAGCGCCTCGCGGTCTTAGAACATCACCCTGCAGACACCGATCGACTTCGCGCGCGAATCCAAGAATTGGAGCCGGCACAAGGAAGGGTCCATTGGCTCGAAGTGCAACTGAGTGAACGGGATACGCAACACCGAACCGCCCGCCATGAAATCGAGCGACAACTGGCCGAGCGAGACCGGCGCATCCGAGAACTCGAACAAGTTCATCAGCCCGACACGGCACCATCTCAGAAAACAGACAGAGAGATCGACGAACTCCAAGCACAGCTTACCCTCCACGAGCAACGACTGAAAGAAAAGGACGATCACATCGCCGCCTTGCAGCAACGCATTGAAACCTTCGAATCGATTCAGCGAGAACTGGCAGGCCAGGCCAAGATCGTCGACGAAAAGGAAGAAGAAATCAGTCGCCTCAGGAAGAGGCTTTTTGAAGTTCGGGCCGCACTCAGAATTCGCGCAGACGGCGGCGGCGCACCACACCCGGTCCAACCGACCGGCAATCAACTCAGTCTTCAGATCGGACAGACCAAACCATCAACGATGCCGCCGAAAGACGACCTCAAAGAAATTCGTGGCATCGGACCGGCATTCGAACGAGCGCTCAACAACATGGGCATTGTCACCTTCCGACAAGTCGCCCAGTGGGACGTCACCGCCATGCAGCAGATTGCGGCCAAACTCGACACCCCTCCCGATCGCATCACACGTGGCCAATGGATCGCCCGAGCAAGAAAACTCCACGAGGAGAAATACGGCAAGGAACTCTGACGGGTCTGCGCACATGAAACCTATCTCGTGAAGCGTCGTTCGTCTCTCGGGACTAAATCGATCAGCCGTCAGCGTCCCGGCAGGCTCAACTCGCTGGGATTTCAGGAATCGGTTACAGTACCGACCCTGCATTAATTCAAATATTGGTTCCTGGTTCGACCAGGATACCGGTGTTGCACTAGGACCTTGAGCCCCTACAGGAACCATTTCGGGCACTCCTTCACACTAAGCGCATTGAGGAACCACCTTCCCCTATCAATGACTCTATGCGGCTCGCTCGCAATCTCTTCAGGGATGGGAGCTGATTGAGCTTCCACTGCGCGCGTCCAACGAGCACCTTCTGAGCTTGCGCGTTCCGCGAGCAGGAGGACGACCAGACTGCCCTCTCACTCTGTTTGACTTCATCTCTCCGCCCTCATTACAATCTTTCCGTGGCATCGCAATTCGTTCATCTTCATCTCCATACCCAGTTCAGTCTCCTGGACGGCGCGAATCAAATCGAGCCGCTCGTCCAGCAGATCAAATCGTTCAATCAGCCGGCCGTGGCGATGACCGACCATGGCAACATGTTTGGGGCCATCGAGTTCTACCGCAAAGCCAAAGACGCAGGCATCAAACCCATCATCGGCTGCGAAGCCTACATGGCGCCTGGCAGCCGCTTAGCCGCCAAAGACAGCGGCCTCGCCCACAACGACTACTATCACCTGATCCTCCTGGCTCGAAATCTGACAGGCTATCAAAACCTGATCAAGCTCGTGAGTAAAGCATACCTTGAAGGGTTCTACTATAAGCCACGGATGGATAAGGAAGTTCTTAAAGAACATCATGAGGGACTAATTGCCCTCTCCGGCTGCTTGAGCGGCGAGATTCCCTACCTCATTGGCCAGAAGGACATGACTGGCGCCATGGCTGTGGCTGCGGAGTTTCAGGAAATCTTCGGGAAGGAACACTTCTACCTGGAGGTGCAGGCGAACGGACTGGACCACCAGCGTGTCGCCAATAGCGGCCTGCTCGAAATCGCCAAGAAGATGGACATTCCTCTGGTCGGCACCAACGATTGCCACTACCTCAAGAAAGAAGATTTCCGCCCGCACGAGCTGATGCTCTGCCTGCAAACCGGCAAGACGATCAGCGACCCGAATCGGATGAAGTTCGATACGGATCAGCTCTATGTGAAATCGACCGATGAAGTCTCGGCCGCCTTTATCGAGTTTCCCAATGCCGTCAATAATACCTGCCGAATTGCGGACAACTGCGACCTCCAACTGACGCTGAACAAGACCTATCTCCCGCAATACAAAGTCCCCGAACCCTTCACGCGGGAAACCTATCTGGAGAGTCTGGCGCTGGCTGGATTGGCGGCCCGACTGAAAGAGCGGCCCAGCCAGATCCTGCCAGCCGCCTATGAACTGCGCCTGCGTGAAGAGCTGACGATCATCTGCTCGATGGGGTTCGCCGGTTATTTCCTGATCGTGTGGGACATCATCAAGTTTGCCCGATCGCGCAACATTCCGGTTGGACCGGGCCGAGGCTCCGCTGCTGGGAGTCTTGTCGCCTATGCGTTGCGGATTACGGACCTCGATCCCCTCGTCTACACGCTCCTGTTCGAACGGTTCCTGAATCCCGAACGTGTGTCCCTACCTGATATCGACATGGACTTCTGCATGGATCGCCGGGGTGAGGTCATCAACTATGTGGTCGAGAAATATGGCAAGGACCACGTGGCCCAGATCATTACATTCGGGACACTGGGGGCAAAAGCCGCGATCCGCGACGTGGGCCGCGTGCTGGAAATTCCCTATGCCGAAGTCGATCGCGTGGCCAAGCTCGTCCCCAATCAGCTCAACATCACGCTCCAGCAGGCGCTCGACCAAGAGCCGAAACTGCGTGAACTCGTCGAGACCGATACACGAGTGAGAGAGCTCATGGGCATCGCTCGCTCCCTCGAAGGACTGGCCCGCCATGCCTCGACCCACGCAGCCGGCGTGGTGATTTCGGAAGGGCCGCTCACGGACCACGTACCGCTCTACAAAGGGTCCAACGACGAAGTCGTCACCCAATATTCGATGGGCGACGTCGAAAAGATCGGGCTCGTCAAATTCGACTTCCTGGGCCTCAAAACCCTCACGATGATCAAACGCGCCGAGGACCTGATTAATGAGGGACATCCCGGCGATCCCCCCTTGGTCATGGAGCAGGTGCCCTTTGACGACCCCAAGACCTTTGCCCTTCTCGCTTCCGGCAAGACGATCGGCCTCTTCCAGCTTGAAAGCTCCGGGATGCGCGACCTCCTGACCGGCCTGAAACCGGACCGCTTCGAGGACATCATCGCCATCATCGCCCTCTATCGCCCTGGCCCGATGGACCTGATTCCCGACTTCATCAAACGAAAACAGGGCAAGATTCCCATCGCCTACGAAACGCCTGAGCTCGAACCGATCCTGAAGGACACCTACGGGGTCATCGTCTATCAGGAACAGGTGATGGCGATTGCCAACAAGGTGGCGGGCTTCTCGCTCGGCCAAGCCGACATTCTCCGGCGCGCGATGGGCAAAAAGAAGCCGGAGGAGATGGATAAATTGCGCGCGCAGTTCCTGGCCGGAGCCAAGACCAACAAGATTCCAGACAAGAAAGCGGAAAAGCTCTATGAACTGATCCAGAAGTTTGCGGGCTACGGGTTCAATAAGTCGCACGCCGCGGCCTATGCCGTCATCTGCTACCAGACCGGCTATTTGAAGGCGCACTATCCGACTGAATTCATGGCCGCCCTGATGACCACCGACATGGGCAACGCCGACAAGATCGTCGGCTACTTCACGGAATGCCGCGACCTCAACATCAAGGTCCTGCCCCCCGACGTCAACGAAAGCCATAAAAACTTTACCGTGGTGGACCACGCAATCCGGTTCGGCCTGGCGGCCATCAAGAATGTCGGTGAAGGTGCCGTCGAATCGATCATCGAGATCCGCAATAACACCGGCCCCTTCAAATCCTTCTTTGAGTTTTGTCGACGCGTCGATCTCCACAAGGTCAATAAGCGCATGCTCGAAGGGCTGATCAAGACCGGCGCGTTTGACTCGACCGGCGCAAAACGTTCTCAACTGGCCGCGGTCCTGGATCAGGCCGTCGAAGACGGTGCGGCCGCGCAGCGAGAACGGGATCTGGGGCAAACCAATATTTTCGGCGACGAGATGAACAGCCAAGATTCTACAGAGCATCTGGCCGCGCCGCCGCTGCCCAACATTCCGGAATGGGACCAAAGCGAGCGATTGAAACACGAGCGGGAGCTGACCGGCTTCTACATTTCCTCTCATCCGCTAGCGCGCTATGAGGCCACCATCAAAGCGCTCGCCACGGCCACAACCATCAGCCTGCCAGAATTGTCGGATGGCCGGGACGTGAAACTCTGCGGAATCATCACGACGGTCAAAAGCATGCTGACCAAGAAGGGCGATCGGATGGCCTATCTCACCCTGGAAGACCTCCTGGGCTTGGTGGAAGTCATTGTCTTTCCGGATCTCTATAAAAATGCCGGCGATTTAATTGTGCCGGAACGCCTCGTGCGCATAACAGGCACGGTGGATCGGGGAGATAAAGGCATGAAGATTCGAGGGAGCAAAATCGAGCCGCTCGCCGAGGTGCAAGCCCAGATGATCAAACGGGTCAACATTCGACTGACGGATGACCTTGACGTCACAGTACAGTTACTGCGCCTCCGCGAGGTCTTTCAGCGTCACCCGGGAAGCACGACGGTCTCACTCACATTGCGACTGGATTCATCCCTGGAAGCCGAGACTGCCCCACTCCCTAATCTGTCGGTCACCCCCAGCGAACGCTTTGTGACAGATGTTGAAGAAGTGCTAGGCAAAGGGGCCATTTTTCTGCTATCGTAGATCCGTAGTTCTAGGGATGGGGCTGAATCCCCTCCGTGAGTTCCATAATATTCCTTTCACGCCCAATGCGCGATTACCTCGAGTTTGAAAAGCCGATCCGCGAGATCGAAGAAAAGATCGAAAAACTCGCGGCTGCTCTTCCCGGCAAATCAAGCCTCCAGGACGAGATCCGCAAACTGCGGACGAAGCTGGCCCAGGTCGAACATGACCTCTACGGCAAGCTGACGCCCTGGCAGCGCACGCAGCTCGCCCGGCATCCCCAACGACCCAGCACCCTTGATTACATCGGCTCTCTATTCAGAGACTTTCTTGAGTTCCACGGAGACCGCTCGTTTGGCGATGATCGTGCCATCGTCGGAGGCTTCGCCCGATTCAATGACCGGTCGATCATGGTCATTGGCCATCAAAAAGGGAAAACCCTCAAAGAACGGATGCAGCGGAACTTTGGGATGCCGAACCCCGAAGGCTATCGAAAAGCACTGCGCCTCATGCGGATGGCCGAGAAGTTCGGGCGCCCGATCGTGACCTTTATCGACACGCCAGGCGCCTACCCCGGTATCGGCGCGGAAGAACGCGGCCAGGCCGAAGCCATCGCCCGCAATCTGTTTGTGATGTCCCGCCTCGCCGTTCCGATTATTTCCATCGTCATCGGTGAAGGCGGTAGCGGCGGGGCACTCGCATTGGGCGTCTCAGATCGCGTCCTCATGCTGGAGCATGGAGTTTATTCAGTGATTTCGCCGGAAGGCTGCGCCGCCATCCTGTGGGATGATCCAGCCAAGATTCCCGATGCCGCCTCTGCCCTGAAGATGACAGCGAAAGACCTGGTCGACCTCCATATTGTCGATGAAGTGATTCCGGAACCACTCGGTGGCGCCCATCGAGACCCCAACACCATCACTGAACGGGTTGCTAAATCCCTCAGCAACCAACTCGCTCAGCTCAATGACCTCTCGACCGACCA
>Ga0315276_10001355_pt1 | contig 21916 bp, 20 predicted proteins | sample YL17G05_0_MG_FD_204542 | JGI IMG/M metagenome (GOLD analysis project Ga0315276, IMG submission 204542) | Sediment microbial communities from Yellowstone Lake, YNP, Wyoming, USA - YL17G05_0 | ecosystem: Environmental > Aquatic > Freshwater > Lake > Sediment | place: USA: Wyoming | collected... | reverse complement strand
ATCGGGTCATGCCGGGGACTCTAGCGGGACTGCCGGTGTTAAACCGGAGGAAGGTGGGGATGACGTCAAGTCATCATGGCCTTTATGCCCAGGGCCTCACACGTGCTACAATGGCGACTACAAATCGAAGCAAGACCGCAAGGTGGAGCAAATCGCAAAAAAGTCGCCTCAGTTCGGATTGCAGGCTGACAACTCGCCTGCATGAAGTTGGAATCGCTAGTAATCGCGTATCAGCTACGACGCGGTGAATGTGTTCCTGAGCCTTGTACACACCGCCCGTCAAGTCATGGGAGTTGGGAGTACCCGAAACCGGGTTACTAACCAGGGCAACCTGGAAGTGCCTGTCTACGGTAAGCTCAATGACTGGGACTAAGTCGTAACAAGGTAGCCGTAGGGGAACCTGCGGCTGGATCACCTCCTTTCTAAAGGATAAATTAGACTCGGCTTTTTGCTATTAGTGCAAAAAGTCGTGCAAAGTCAGGCACTTCGCTGCTATGGCTTAATTGTTCTTGATATTAGAAGCCCTGCGGGCAACTGCGGGGCTTTTTATTTTATCAGATTGTGCGCTTATGCTTTTTTGCTCTTTTCCATCGCATAGAAAACAAGCAAATTCCTTTGCCAAAATAAGCCATAAACTTATTAACAAAATGCGCCGAAGGCATTAACATTCAATAGAAAGAAGAAATACACAAATAATTAAAGGGGGTAGATTATGAAGACGTTTGACATAATAGTGACTATTTTGCTCATAATAGGCGGACTAAATTGGGGGCTTATAGGCTTTTTTAATTACAATTTAGTAGCGGCCATTTTCGGTGAAATGACTTTTCTGGCCAGAGTTATTTATTGTATTGTCGGCCTTGCCGCTTTATACGAGGTGCTTTCGATTAAGAGGTGGGATGTTCATATCCACAGGCCGGCACATGCGTAACCGTTATGCAGCCTCTTTATGAGAGGCTGTCAGGGGCTATGGCGCACCCGGAGAAAGGGCGCTGTAGCTCTTTTTTTCGTTCGGTCGTCGTCCGACAATTCGCTTCGCGGCTATTTGTTAATCCGTTTAATCAGGTTTTCCGCCATTTTCGCATCGAGAGTTTTAAGCACATCGTATTCTTTTAAGGCGGAAACCCTGTTACCTGTTAATATATAAGTCACGCCGAGATTGTAGTGTGCCGCAGCATAATCTGGTTTGATTCTTATGGCCGTCTCACCTGCCTCTTTGGCCTGCTCATAGCGGCCAAGATTAGCATAAGCAAGACCGAGATTAAAAAACGCCTCAGAACAATCCGGCTTGATTCTTATGGCCTGCTTAAAAATCTCTATGGCTTCTGCGTTTCGGCCGAGTTCGATACAGACAAGGCCGAGATTGCAGTAAGCATCCAGAAAATCCGGCTTGACCCTGACGGCCTGCTTAAAAGACTCTGCCGCTTCTGCTCGGTGGCCGAGTCCGATATAGGCAAGACCAAGATTATAATGTGCATCGGCATAACCCGGTTGGGCTTTTATGGACTCCTTATAAAGCTCCACCGCCTCTGTCAGGCGACCGGCCCTGTTGCAGCGGGTGCCAAGATTGTAGTATACCAGCCAGTTTTTGCTGGTTACAGCTATGGTATGCTCAAAAAGGGTGCTGGTATTGCGCCAAAAGCCCGCCTGAAAATAAGCGCATACCGCCAGTGCGGAGAGGACTATCGCCGCCGATGCCGCCGGCACAAATCTCCGCTGCCATAAACCACCCGGAACATCAGGCAGGCCCCAGCTTATCATAATAAAAATTCCAATCAATGGCAGATACGTATATCTGTCAGCCATTGCAAATGAGCCTACCTGCACAAAGCCGATAACTGGAACGAGAGTCACTATATACCACAGCCAGCCGACAAATAAGTATTTGCGTTTCGGCGCCGAGTAAATTACCCATGCCGAAACTCCTACCAGGAGCAGTAATGCACCGGCAGCCTGCCACATCGGCAACTTGTCGCCGGGGTGCGGATAAAATACTCCCAGTCCCACAGGCCAGAACGTTTTCTGAATATATTTCACATAGGAAACAAAAGCATTTGCAAAGCGAATCCTGGCGGGAAATTCTTCGCACAGTGTCCCCGCTCCCTGCTGCGCAAAAAAGGCGACGATGCTGAAAATTGCCGAAAGGGCGAAAAAGGGCAGTTTCTCAAGAATCGCGGCTCGTGACTCGTGGCTCGTGACTCGAACTAAGCGGTGTAAGGGCCAGTAGTCGAGAAGAAGCAATACGAGCGGCAGTGTTACCAACATCGGTTTGGCCAGCAGCCCCAGTGAAAATAAAAACAATGTTACCACGTACCATTTTGCTCCGCCGAGCCTGGCATAACGCACATACCCGGCCATCGTGAGCATCCAGAACAGTGTGCTTAAAACGTCTTTTCGCTCCGAAACCCACGCAACAGACTCAACGTGAAGCGGATGCATCGCAAATGCCCCTGCAACAAATGCGCTTTGCCAGACCGCACCGCTCATTTCCATCAAAACCCAGAACAGCAGCAGTGTATTTGCTATGTGCAGCATAAGGCTGGTTAAATGATGGCCAGCGGGGTTTAACCCGAAAAGCTCGCAGTCCAGCATATGCGACAGCCACGTCAGCGGATGCCAGAAAGAGGCGTGCGGCTCACCGAATGCCCAAAGAATTGACCGGCCTGTCAGCCCTGCCTTTACCTCCTCGTTTTCGGTTACGTATACGGAATCGTCAAGGTCAACGAATGAATAATGCAGCACCTGCCCATAAACGGCGAACACAGCCAAAACCAAGGCTATGCAAATGCCCCCAAGCCGGTATTTGTTCAGTATTTTGTTCATTTATCTCGCCAGACAACTCTATTTATTATCGACCATCCTGTCAATGTTTCGCATAGGTGGATTCCTGTTTTTACAGGAATGAGAGAGTCGCCGTGGCAGCGAGCGCTAAACACGGGGTTTGCGGAGACGGGAGCGGTACTGGTCAACGATAACGGCGGTTCTGCGACAGGAATTTATCAATATCTTTTCTGGCGGGAGCTGAAGGCTGGGCTCCAAGTTTTGTTACCGAGAGAGCAGCGGCGGCGTTGGCAAAAAGGACAGCATCATTAAGGGGTCTGCCTTCAGCCAAAGCGACCGACAAGGCGCCGTTAAAGACATCTCCGGCAGCGGTTGTGTCGATTGCCTTTACCTTAAAGCCCTCGACAAGGCCGGTGAAACTATCAGAAGCAACAAACGCTCCCTTTGGGCCCATTGTGATTATTACTGTTTGAACGCCTTTCTCCATAAGTGTGTTTGCGGCCGATACGGCATTTTCGGTGTTGGCGACCCTGATACCCGTCAAGATTTCGGCCTCAGACTCGTTTGGTGTCAGGACCGAAATATACTGTAAAATATTTTTGTCCAAAGTTTGGCCTGGAGCTGGGTTCAAGATTACCTTTACGCCTTTTGCTGCGGCGATTGACGCAGCTTTTTTGACGGTTTCGAGAGGAGTCTCTAACTGCATTACGAGGACATCTGCCGATGCGATGGCGGTTTTTGCCTTCAGTATATCGGAGGGCGAGAGGTTTGCATTAGCCCCTGAGGCGACCGCGATACTATTTTCGCCGTCCTGTGCGACGAATATAAGCGCAACGCCTGAAGGAGCGGTTTTATCGAACAGGATGTAATCCGTATTTATTTTATCCTTTATAAAGCCATTGACGGCCTGCCGGCCCAATGAGTCATCTCCGAGCCTGGCGATGAAGGTGACATTACCGCCTGCCCGTGCTGCCGCTACGGCCTGGTTTGCGCCCTTGCCACCGGCAGCGGTGAAGAATTTTCCTCCTAATACGGTTTCACCCGGTTTAGGAATCCTGGTCATCTTAATAATCATATCGGTGTTGGAACTGCCAACGACGACGACATTTTTTCTGCTCATAAAATAACTCCACTAAAAAAGCGATGTAAAACTGTTAAACCAGTTTTGAAGCGATAATAAGAACAAGGCCGACGAGGTAGAAAACGAACATAATCGCAAGCAGTTTATTTGTCCCTGCCGGTGCGGTTTTAAATTCTCTCCATATAAAGACACCCCAGAAGGCCGCTATCATTGTTGCGCCCTGTCCGAGGCCATAGGAGATGGCAAAACCAGCCGCTCCTGATGCGACGATGCTGAATGACATTCCAACGTTCCAAATAATGCCTCCGAGTATGCCGACAAGATGTAATTTGGCAGTGCCTTTTGTAAAATAATCGCCAAAGGGTATGGGAGCGCCAACGAACGGTCTGAGCATAACAGTACTGTTCAATATAAAATTAGACAAAAATAAACCTATGGAAAATACTACGATAGCCGCATAAGGACATAGCTTACCGGCCGCAGGATTGACAAAGTCCGTGGACATTGAGGCGGCCACAAAACGGTAGAAAATACCCATAAATATGCCTGACAATATGGAGATTACAAATCCCTTCAGGCCTACGGAGTTACCCTGTGCAGAGAGCTTTTTGTAGGCCAGCGCGTCAGTTATAATGGCAATAACGATACCACCGACGCCCAAAAACAGCAGGACGGGATTGCCGACCGGCACAGCGATATAGTTAGTGATGACACCGGGCGCCAGGGCCAGGCCGATACCTATGGGAAAGGCAACGGCCATACCTGCGATGTCGATGGCAGCGACCAGGAGGATGTTAGCGACATTAAAAATTGCGCCTCCCAGAAGAGCAGAGCAGACGGAAGAGCGGCCGGCCTGAGAGATGTCGTTAAGAAAGCTTCTGCCGGCAGAGCCAGTGCTTCCGAGTGTAAAGGCGAGGAGCAGCGACCATATAAGGACGCCTATGGCATAATCCCAGTAGAAAAGCTGAAAACGCCACTCTTTAGCAGCCAGTTTTTGAGTATTTGCCCAGGATCCCCAGCAGAGCATAGTGACAAAACACATTGCTACCGCCAAGACATACGATTGAACGGTAAACATATTTTGTCTCCTCTAAATAAAACGGACGCGGATTATTTTTTTAACGAACCAAATGTCACTGACCTGACCTTTTTAAGGAAAACCGCTGCCGGCAACATTACTCAAATATAATATCACAGCACAAACGATAGTGTAAGTATTTTTTTCATTGCGACTAATTCAGTATAATTTCGTCCTGATAATTGGGGACGGTTACGTTCCAGCCGGTTTTTTTGCGGACAAAGCCGGCGAAATTATTCGCACTTTCTGGTTCGCCGTGAATGACGAAGATGCCTTTTGGCGGGGTTTTGAGTTTTGTAAGCCAGTTGAGAAGCTCGTCCCTGTCTGCGTGTGCAGAGAAACCGTTGATACGGACTATTTTGGCCCTTACCGGATACTCCTGTCCGAGTATTCTGACGGTTTTATTGCCGTCGACGATTTGTCTGCCGAGTGTGCCTATGGCCTGGTAGCCGACGAACATTATAGTGCATTCGCGGCGGGAGATATTGTTGACGAGGTGGTGTTTGATTCTGCCGCCGGTGCACATACCAGAGCCTGCGATGACCATAACGGTCCCTTTTATGTGGTTGATGGCTTTTGATTCATCGGATGTCTCGACCATTTTGAGGCCGGGCAGGTTGAACGGCGAGTTATGATTTTTGATGAAGTCGGCGGTTCTTTCGCAGAACAGCTCGGGGTGATTTTTGAAGACCTCGGTGATTTTGGTGGCCATCGGGCTGTCGAGGAAGACCATCAGGTGGGGTATCTGGTTTTTGAGCAGGAGCTCGTTGACGTAGTATAAAAGCTCCTGAGAGCGTTCGAGGGCGAAGCTGGGGACGATGATGTTTCCGCCGGCTTTTTTTGCGGAGTTTATCGCATCGGCGATTAAATTTTCTATATTTTGGGGGTCGTGGTGAATTCTGTCGCCGTAGGTTGATTCGACGAGGATGTAGTCGGCTTTTTCAAAGACGGTTGGGTCGCAAACGAAGGGTTTGTCTGGTCTTCCGATATCGCCGGAGAAGAGGACTGTTCTTTCTTCGCCGTTATAATTTGCTTTTACTTTTATTATTGAAGAGCCGAGGACGTGGCCTGCATCGTAGAAGGCGGCTTCAATGGAGCTATTGATTTCTATGGGCTGTTTATATTGGACGGGTTCAAAAAGCGGGAAACAGGCTTCGGCGTCTTCGGTGGTGTAGAGCGGGAGGACGGGATAAGGGCCTGTTCGGCCTTCTTTTTTATGTCTTTTGAGTTTGTGTTCTGCGTCTTCTTCCAACAGTTTTGCGGAGTCGAGGAGGATGATTTTGGCGATTTCAGCGGTGGCGGTTGTGCAGTAGATTTTTCCTTTGAAGCCTTCGCGGGCGAGTTTTGGCAGTAGGCCGCAATGGTCGAGATGAGCGTGAGTCAAAAGCACGGCGTTTATGCCTGCCGGCGGGACGGGAAAAGGCTCCCAGTTTCTTTCGCTCAGGTCTCGTTCCTGATAGAGGCCGCAGTCTACCAGCAGGCGAGTGCCGTTTGCTTCAAGCAGGTGGCGTGAGCCGGTAACATTGCCGGCGGCGCCGAGAAATCGCAGTTTTAGCAGCATATCTGCCTCGAAAGAATAAGATTGCTTCGCTTCGCTCGCAATGACTACTATAACAGAGGTCGATAGCGAAATCAGATTTTGAATTTTACCATTAACGGGCGTTGTTCGGCAAGGTTAAGTTGTGAAAGATTATTGCTTATTGAGCCGGTGTTAGTTACCATAACCAAGTTTTATCAGGAGTTTTTTGTGTCTAAAGGCAAATCTGTAAGCAGAGCATTGGCAATGGGGGCGGGGCCTGTTTTGGCGGCGGCGATATGGCTTTTGCTGGCGGCAAAGGGATTGAGGCTGCCTGCGTGCTGGACGGCGGCGATTACTGTGTGGTGCGCGGTGTGGTGGATATTCGAGCCAGTGCCGATAGTGGCGACGTCGATACTGCCGTTCGCAATATTTCCGCTGGCGGGCGTGCTGGACCACAGCCAGGTCGCAAGGGGTTATGGCGATACGGTGATACTGCTGTTTATGGGCGGGTTTATGCTTGCGCAGGGGCTGGAGAAAAGCGGTGCACATCGGCGGCTTGCGCTGGGTATGGTAAGAATGGTGGGGGGCAAGGGGGGCAGGCGTCTTGTGCTGGGTTTTCTGCTGGCGGCGGTGGTGATAAGTATGTGGATATCCAACACAACAACTACGCTGATTTTGCTGCCGATAGCAGCGGCGGTGCTTGAGCAGGCGGACGAAGACGAAAAGAAGAGGCTGGCGATACCATTGATGCTGGCGCTGTGTTACGGAGCGAGCATCGGGGGTATAGGGACGCCGATAGGGACGCCGCCAAATATGATATTTATCGGTGTGTATAGCAGGATTACCGGAAAAGAGTTTGGTTTCTTTGAGTGGATGAAAATCGGTGTGCCTATTATGGTGATTATGTTTTTTGTGGCGTGGCTGTGGTTGGTGAGACGACTTGGGGAGGCCAAGGCGGTAAAAATTCCCACTCTTGGGCCGTGGCGGGCTGAAGAACGGCGAGTGATGACAATATTTGCACTAGCGGCGCTTGGGTGGATATTCAGAGGAGAGCCTTGCGGCGGATGGACAGGGTTGATACACGCCAAAGGAATTGTGGGGGACAGCACGGTTGCGCTTATAGCTGTAATATTGCTGTTTGTGTGGCCTGACGGGAACGGGGGGAGACTGCTGGATTTGAAGACGGCGATGGCGATACCGTGGGACATATTGCTTTTGTTCGGCGGGGGACTGACGATTGCGGAGGCGTTCGAGGTTTCGGGGCTAAGCAAGGCCATCGGGGGTTCGCTGGCGGTGATAAGCAGTTGGCCGATGCTGGCGATGATGGTGGCATTGACATTGAGTGCGGGGTTTCTCACAAATATAATGAGCAATACGGCGATGGCGGCACTGCTGATGCCTTTGCTTGGGGCGGCGGCGAAGGCGGCAGGGGTGGAGCCGACGATGCTGATGATTCCGACTGTCATCAGTATAAGTTTTGCATTTATGCTGCCGATAGGGACACCGCCGAACGCTATTGTATACGGCACGGGGCAGGTGACGGTGCGTGATATGGTACGCGAGGGATTTTTTATAAATTTAATCGGTGCGATTGTAGTTGCGGTTGTTTGTTATTTTCTTTTGCCTGTTTTTATAAAGGTTTAATTGTGGGCGGTTGAGGAAAGATTATGACGGAGAAGAAGGCGTCGAATAAAGTAGTGGCGATGTGTGCGGGGCCGGTTGCGGCGGCGGCGATGTGGTTTGTGCTGGCTGCGGTAGGATTGAAATCGCCTGCGTGCTGGACTGCAGCGATTACGACGTGGTGTATGCTGTGGTGGATATTTGAGCCGCTGCCGGTAGAGGCCACGTCCATAATACCGTTTGCGATATTTCCGGTAGTGGGAGTTCTGGACGCCAAACAGGCGGCGGCGGGGTATGGGCACGAAATGGTGCTGCTTTTCATAGGCGGGTTTATGATTTCGCAGGGGCTTGGGAAAAGCGGGGCTCATAAACGGCTTGCGATAGGGATGGTGCATCTTGTCGGCGGGCTGGGGGGACGGCGGCTTGTTCTGGGGTTTATGCTTGCGGCGGTCCTTTTGAGTATGTGGGTATCCACTACGGCGACGACGCTTATGTTTTTGCCGATGATGCTTGCAGTGCTGGAACAGGTAGATGAAAAAGAGAGGAAGGCGGTGGCGGTGCCGCTGCTGCTGTCGCTGGTTCTGGGTGTCAATATAGGGGCGATGGGGACGTGCGTAAGCACTCCGCCGAACATTATGTGTGCGGGGATGTACAAAGATATGACAGGTAATACAATGAGCTTATTCAGGTGGATGAAGGTGGCTCTTCCCATAGTGATAGTGTTGGTTCCTTTTACGTGGCTGTGGCTTACGCGGAAACTCGGGAGGAGCCGGCCTGTGCAACTGCCTGTGCTTGGGCCGTGGCGGACGGAAGAGAAGCGCATAATAGTTGTTTTTCTGATAACTGTGGCGGGGTGGATATTTCTGGAAGGGCCGTTTGGCGGGTGGCAGCGGTTAATCGGGGTCAAGGGGGTCGGGAACAGCACCGTAGCGCTGCTATCGGTTATGATTATGTTTTTGTGTCCCAATGGTCACGGGGGGAGACTGCTTGACTGGAAGACGGCGGCGAATATACCGTGGGGACTTCTGCTGATGGTGGGGGGGAGTATGACAATAGGGGCGGCCTTTGAAAGTTCGGGTCTGAGCAAGGTCATCGGCAACAAGCTTGCGGGGAGCAGCGGTTTGCCATTGTTTGCAATCATAGGGATAGTGTCGATGGGGGCAGGAATTATGACTAATGCAATGAACCATACGGCGATGGCGGCGCTGCTGCTGCCTTTGCTTGGGGCGGCGGCGAAATCGGCCGGCATTGACCCGATACTTTTTATGATGCCTGCTGCAATCGGGATAGACACGGCGTTTACAACACCCATAAGCACGATGTCCAACCTGATTATTTACGGCACGGGTTATGTATCTGTGCGCACGATGGTAAAGGAGGGATTTATTCCTAACATTGCGGGTATTGTGCTGGTGGCGATTATGTGCTATCTGCTGCTGCCGAGATAGTATTGATTAAACATAATTTTGAGATTGCTTTGCTGCGCTCGCAATGACGACAAGTCAAAATTTACCGTAAGTGTTTTTTTGCTTGCAAATCCCGCTATTGCGGTGTAGATTTCCTTTAGAGGTTTCAAATTGAGAGATTCAGGAAATTTAAACGGAAAATACAACCTGTTTTAACCTGATTATACAGTTTGTTCATTTAATGTTAGGGTCCCAAAAATATGGCTGACAAATCACTGAAGGCACGGACTGATGCAAAACTGCGTTACGCTCGCATTCATTTGGAAGAGTTCAAGACTCAGCCGCCCGGCCGCGGCCACGACTTTGAACGCTCGCATCAAGAGGCTTTTTTAGCACAGTTGTTCGGAGCTTATGCTGCCTTGCTCCAAGAATTGAATATCGACTTAGGCTGCGACCTTGCATCAGAGAATGTTACTCTCGGCGGGATGCATAGGGCATTGAAAGAACAAGGGCGCACGAGTCCACAATTGGCAGAGCTATACGAACTTGAGAACAACTCCGCGAGTTGGTTTGGCCGAGCCAAGTGTATGCGTAACCATACAACCCATATTGGGGGGATACCTCTAGCCTTCTATGTGAAGGTTGGCGGAAAAGATGACAGACCCACGTCGTTCCTAGACCCAAAGACACGGGAAGAATTACCAGGCGATGCGACAGATGTATTGGCGTCCTGGTTATCCGAGATGGAAAGTCTCGTTCATCGGGTTCGAGAGGGAGTGGGTACGGTGAGCAAAGCTTGCTGAGTATCTGTACTACGACAGGGACTAACAACCACGTCGAGCGGACTGACAATCAGCGGCATTTGAGGTTCATGTTGAACATAAAATAAATAGAGACAGTTGGGCTGTTGGAAAAGTACCGTCTATCTCTATCTAAATTTCATTTTCCAAAGCTAACTGGTCTGTGACAGGTAAACTGATGAGCCGTTATTGCGAGCGCAGCGAAGCAATCTCAACAGCAGAAACCATAAGACTGCTTCGTTGCTGGCGATCCTCGCAATGACGACCTCTTAAATCACGAGTCGCAGACCGCTGGATTCCTGCTCCTTCGACTCCGCTCAGGACAGGTTGCGCAGGAATGACAAATAGAGATTCTTCACTTCGTTCAGAATGACGAAAAAAAGATATTGCGGAATGAGGGGCGGAATGAGTATAATACTTGCCTTTGAGTTTTTGAGGATTTTTCAGGAGAATCGCTGTTTATGATTAAAAAGGCGTTCAGGATATTGAAGGCGACGTTCGGGGTTGTTACGAACGAGAAAAAGCTGCTGGATGAGCTTTATTTTGGCGTTTATTACGAGTCGCTGCTGACGGATTTTCATAAGGTCGAGGAAATAGAATACAGCGATAATCTTGACTTCTATATTATTATGCTCGATGAGCCGGGAACGCCGTTTGATATTACGGTTGAGGACAGAAGGATATTTCTTACGGGGGCGGTGCTGAAGGCGACCGAGGAAACTTCGGATTTGCGGTATACGATTTTCGGCAACGAGGGGCTGCTGTTCCGATATGTGCTGATGTTTCTTGAAAAATATTATGATACATACAGTTTTCACGCCTGCGCACTTTATGATGAAAAGACCAACCATATATATATCGGGCCGGGCGGTGCGGGGAGCGGAAAGACCTGCCTGATATTAAAAGGGCTTGAGCTGGGACTGAAACTTTTCTCGACGGAGATGACACATTTTTCGTTCGTGAACGGGCTGACGCTTTATAAGGGGTCGCTGGTTGACAATGTGCGGATAGGCAATCTGAAATACAGTTATCCGGCTCTTACAAAGAAGCTGAAACTAAAACTGCCGGAGGCGGCGGACGAGTGGGGAAAGAAGATAGCGATAGATTTGACGAAGTTAGAGACGAAGTTTGACTCGATAAAGAAGGTGGGCATAACGATAATCCTGCCGCACATCGAAGAAGGGCGGGATGAAAATATTGTGACTGATGTGAAGAATACAAGGGTAGCGAGAAAGGCGCTGTTTGATAATATCAGCGACAAGATTGCGAATAACGTGCTGCTTTATGATGTGATACCGCTGGAAGGTTTTGATGAGCCGGTTCTTATGGAAAAGCGGTTCTCGGCGGTTGATAAGCTTCTTAACCACGTAAGTCGTGTGGCGAAGGTGGTCGGCGGTTCGAAAAACTGCTGGGACGGAGTTATAAAAAAGTAAAAAGCAAAAAGTAAAAAGGAGAAGTAAATGGCAAGGGCGTTTAAGAAATTTATCAGTGTGCCGGAAGAGAACGGCGTAATTATGATTATAGAGAAGGAATTCGGCCCGGCGGGCGCAAAGGACTGGGTGAGTCTGGTTGCGGGGATAGTTGATATTGTGAAAATCACCTTTGGGACGGGTGCACTTTATAAAGAAGACGTGCTGAAAAAGAAAATCAAGGTTTATAAAGATGCAGGTATTGCTCCGATGATTGGCGGAACTCTGACGGAGGTGGCGATACTCCAGGCGGGCGGGTATTCAAAGAAGGAACTGCAAGGCTATCTGAAATATGCAAAGTCGCTTGGTTTTACGCACCTGGAGTTTTCAGACGGCACTATCTATGTCCCCGATGAGGACAGAGGGGACATTATAAAGATGTGCGTTGACAGCAAATTTACGGTAATATCGGAGGTCGGAAAGAAAGACCCGAAGAAGGATGAATTGATTACGCTCGAAAAGCGGGTTGAGCTTATGAAGCAGGACTTGGAAAACGGCTCTGAAATGGTGATTATCGAGTCGCGCGAGTCGGGCAAGGGTATCGGCGTAATGGGCAAGGGCGGCGAGATTGATTTTACGGAACTGGATGCAATTCTCAACGCGGTCGGAATGGACAAGACAATGATAGAGGCGCCGGAGAAGAGTCAGCAGCAGTCGATTTATATGAAATACGGCCCGAAGGCCAATATAGGCAACGTTCAGCCGAAGGATGCGGTTGCGGTGGCGGCGCTGCGGGCGGGGCTGAGAGGCGATACCATTGGTATATTGCGAAAAAAGGATTGGCAGAAGTATCACAAATCGGTGAACGCACCGGCTGAATACAATATTTAGTTGTTTGAACGATTATGGGTAAATTTAATTACAAACTTGTAGAGGACGTTGCGAAGGAGCTTTATATCCGTGCGTTGAAGATACTGCCGCCGGATGTCAGAGAATCGCTTAAGCGTGCATACGAAAAGGAAAGCAATCCTTCTGCGAAAACGATTTTTGAAACAATTCTCAAAAATGTAGAGGTGGCCGATAAGGAGGACATGCTTATCTGCCAGGACACGGGGCTGCCGATATATATGGTGGAAATAGGGAGCAAATTTCCTGTCGATGGAGCGAAGATAAAGACGGCACTCTATGAGGGAGCCAAGAGGGCAACGCTCGAATACCCGTTCCGGGGCAGTTCCACGCACCCTGTGACCCGTGAGAACCCCCAGACAAGCGTCGGGGAGGGATTGCCCGTTATCCACTGGGAATTTAATCCTGACAGCGACTGTCTTAATATACTTATGATACCAAAGGGTTCCGGTTCTGAGAATATGAGCACGATGAAGATGTTTATTCCTGCCGACGGTCTGGCTGCGGTGAAAAAATTTGTTATCGACAGCGTTGTTGCATCGGGCAGTAATCCGTGTCCGCCGGGGATTATCGGCGTCGGTATAGGCGGGACGGCGGACCTGGTTACGTGGCTGGCGAAGAAGGCGATAGCCCGTCCGGCGGGGAGCAGAAACCCTGACCCGTTATTTGCCGAGCTGGAAGAGGAGCTGGAGGACGCGATAAACGGTCTTGGCAGCGGGCCGATGGGTCTGGGCGGGGACATATCAACGCTTGCCGTGCATATTGAATGGGCGTATACCCATATTACGCAGAATCCCGTGGCGGTCAATACGCAGTGCTGGCCTGCCAGACGAGCCAGGGCCAAAATATGGGCAAACGGTAAAGTTGAATACGGTTTCTGACGGAGTCATATAATGGCATCATACGTTTTGAAAACGCCGTTCGATGAGAAGACGATGCGGTCTCTTAAAGTGCGTGACATTGTCACAATCAACGGCCATATTTTCGGTATGCGGGACAAGACAATGATTTACATTTTTGACCAGCACAATGAGCCGCCGGTTAGTTTGGCAGGTTTTCCGATTCTGCATACTGCGCCGAGTCTGAAAAAGGTCGGCGACAAGTGGGAAACGATTATTGTGGGGACGACCACCAGCACGAGGATGGACAGGTTCAGCCCGGCGCTGATGGAAAATTACGGCGTGCGTGCGATTATCGGCAAGTCGGGCCTTTATCAGGGCAGTCTCGATGCGATGAAGCGGTTCGGCGCCTGCTATCTTGCGATTGTCGGCGGGGCTGCTGCTTTAGAGACGACGCAGATAGAAGAGGTTGAGGAAGTTTATTGGCCGCACCTTCATCCGGAGGCGATTTACAAATTCAGGGTGAAAGATTTTGGCCCTCTGATTGTTGCTATGGACTCGTACGGCAATAATCTTTATGCGGATGTTCGCGCAAAGGTTCAGGTAAATCTGCCGCAAGCTTATCGCAAATGCAAGATTGATTTATAGCAGTTGCGGTTATTTGCCTGCGGGGCTTTTGCCGGCGACAGTGTTTTCCAGCAGTTCGTCCGATTTTTCAGACAATTCTTTTGGTGCGGGTCTGGATGTTAGAGGCAGAAAGACGGTAAAGGTCGAGCCTTTGCCCTCTTCGCTTTCGACCTCGATTCTGCCGCCGTGCATCATCACAATTTTTTTGACAATGGCAAGCCCAAGACCTGTGCCGGGGATTTTCTCGCCGGGCCGATGGATGCAGTAAAACACATCGAATATTCTCGGAAGGGCGTCTTTGGGTATCCCCACGCCGGTGTCTTTAATTTGTATGGCCAGCTCGTCGGCCTGCCGTCGAACGTTGACGGAAACAGCCCTCTTTTCCGGCGTGAATTTGATTGAGTTGCCGACCAGATTTGTCAGGATTTGCGTGATTCTGTCGCTGTCGAATACGACCCTGGGCAGGTTATCCTCAAGTTCGAGGGTAAAATCCAGTTTGTTTTTCTTCGCCAGCGAGACCATTGTGTTGCAGGCGTCCCTGACAACTTCGCCTACATCATTTTCCTGCATATCGAATTTCATTTTGCCGTAATCAAGTTTCTGGAAGTCGAGGACATCGTCAATCAGCCTTGCGAGCCTGTCTATGTTTCTTTTTGCGATGTTGAGGAAGCTTTTCTGCTCATCGTTTATTTTGCCGGCGGTTCCGTCGAGGACGATGGCGACTGCCTCTTTCATAGAGGCCAGAGGCGTTCGCAGCTCGTGTGAGACTGTAGAGATGAACTGCGATTTTATTTCCATTGTCTCTTTAAGTTTTTCTTCGGCTTTTTTGCGGACGGTGATGTCGGTAACGACTCCTATCGAGCCTGTTACCCTGTCTTCGAAATCTTTGAGGACTGTTATCGAGACATCGACGTCGATTATCTCGCCGTTTTTCCTGAGCATTTTGGTTTCGAAATGGTGCTGCAGGCCTTTTTTCCTGATGTTGAGGTTTCTTATTTTCTCCCACTCTTCATCGGGATAGAGTGAATTTACGGGACGAAGCAGCAAATCCTCTTCGCTCATTCCCAGAAGGCTTTCTGTGAATTTGTTCCAGGAGGTCAGGCGATTTTGCTCGTCGACCACTGTGATTGCGACGGCTGAGTTTTCGAATATTTTGCGGTATTTTTCCTCGGCCAGATGCAGTTTATTTTCTATTTTTTTGCGTTCGATGGCGTAGTAAATCGATTTGCTAAGCGAGTATATATTGAATTTTCCTTTTGCCAGATATTCCTGTGCGCCGCGAGAGACGGTTTTCAGGCCGAGTCCCTCGCTCGATTCGCCTGTAACGACGATATTTGCCACACCGGGATGTTTTTCGTTCAGTTTAATTAAGGTGTCAATGCCGCTGCTGTCGGGAAGATTTAAGTCGAGCAGAACTATATCGAAGTGATTTTTGTCCAGCAGTTCCAGAGCAGCGCCGAGAGATTCAGCATATTGTATCTCGGCAATAGGAAGCTCAGTCTGGGCCAGCATTCTTTGGAGCAGGGTTCTATCCACAAGGTCATCTTCGATTATGAGTATTCTCATCGGCGGGGATGATTCCGGGTTTTTTTCATGTTCGGGTTTTTCAGGCATTTTTTGTTACCCCCCTTTGGGGTTCTCCAGGGCCCTTGTGATTTTTTCCATAAGCTCAGTAAAGTCAAAAGGCTTTGTAACATAGTCCGAAATGCCATAAGAGGAAGCAGTGGCAATATCTTTTGCCTCGCACAATGCGGTTATCATTATTACCGGAATATCTTTTATTTCCGGATGATTTCTGACCTGTTCGAGCATTTGATGGCCGTTCATTACCGGCATATCGATATCGAGCAGAATAAGGTCCGGTTTTTCGCTGATTGCCTTTTCCAACCCTTCTTTGCCGTTGACAGCGGTGATTACGCTGTAGTTGTAGCATTTGAGACGATATTCTATCGTGCTGACCAGGTCGGTCTCGTCATCGATTATGAGAATCTTGACCTGGTCGGTTTTCTTTTTTGACTTAAATAAACCTAACATCCGCTCCTGCCTCTTTTTAGACTTTCTATGCAAGCCTTTCGGCTTTTTGCAGACAGAACGAGTTTGCAGCTTTTATCGACTCAAATATGGATTTGTATTAGTGGAAAACCTCGTGTATACTTTAAATAATTGGGGTATTTCTGGTCTGTTGTCAGGGGTAAGTTCGGTTATCAGACCATTCATTTCCGACATTTTGCGGATTTTTGATTATCGGGCGTGATATGTTACGTTGATATTTTTTCTCATTAAGTCCGGCGTCTTCAATGTCGATTTTTATACCGTCTACAGCCAATAGAAATAACATAACCTTAGCAGACTGATTATGCAGAAACAGGACGATATAATTGCATACATTCTCAAAGAGAATATTCTCGACCAGGCATCTCTTGAAAAAGTTCTGGAGCAGCAGAAGTCGAGCGGCCAGAGCCTGGTAAATATTCTCAGGAAAAACGAACTGGTCGATGAAGACCGGCTTGCGCGGATAATCGCCGTAAGCAACAGCATAGAATTTATAAACCTTTCGCCGGACATGGTGGACCCGTTAGTAGCTCATATGGTGACATACGAGATGGTCAACCAGCATAATATGATACCGGTGCGAAAGGAAGGCGGCAAATTGCTGGTGGCGATGAGCTCGCCGCTGAACCTTACCGTCAGCGACCAGATAGAGATGAGGACCGGCTGCAAGGTCGTTCCCCTGGCTGCAACGCCGAACGCCATCAGGCAGGCCATCAGGTACCATTTTGACGTGCAGAACGTTACGCGGCAGGCAATTGCCTCGATGCGGCTGAAACACGATGTCGGCAAAGATGAGCCTGTCAAGACCGATATTTCGGACAAATCGCATCGGACTTCCGATGACCCCATAACCAAACTGGTCTCCTCGATTATAACGGGAGCTATAGACGTGCGGGCAAGCGACATACATATCGACCCCCAGCAGCCCGATACGAAGGTTCGTTACCGCATCGACGGGCTTTTGCGTGACGCAATAAAGATACCGTCATCGGTTCAGCGGGAAGTGGTGTCACACATCAAGGTACTGGCTGATATGGATATTGGCGAGAAACGGCTTCCGCAGGACGGGCATATTACCTTAAAGCACAATAACTGCAATTACGACCTGAGAATTTCATCGCTGCCATCGGTAAGAGGTGAAAAGGTAGTTATCAGAATCCTCGATGAAAGTATGAAGACCTGGTCGCTCGATTCGGTGGTAGCTTCACCAGAGGACAACCAGAAGTTCAGGTCGCTTGCCGCCAATCCGTATGGGATGATTTTGCTGACCGGCCCCACAGGATGCGGTAAAACCACAACGCTGTATTCGTTATTGCAGATGCTCAACAGTCCTGAAAGGAATATAGTTACGGTTGAGGACCCTGTTGAATATTGTCTTGAAGGCATTACACAGGTTCAGGTCAAGGTGAAGGAAATGAGTTTTGCATCTGCGCTGCGCAGCATATTACGACAGGACCCGGACATAATACTTGTGGGCGAGATACGCGACTATGAAACCGCCGAGATAGCCGTGAGTGCGGCGTTGACCGGCCATCTGGTATTAAGCACGTTACATACGAATGATGCGGCGGGTGCGGTATCGCGTCTGATTAATCTTGGGGTACAGCCGTTTCTCGTAGCCTCCGCGCTTCTGGGAGCGGCAACTCAAAGACTAGTTCGTGTAACCTGCAAGGACTGCAAGCAGCCGTATTCGCCGTCCCCGGAAGATATTGGGCAAGTATTGTCGTTTTCAGAACAGAATAAAAATGTTCAGTTTTACCGGAGTCAGGGCTGTAACAACTGCTATCATACGGGATACCGGGGTCGAAAAGCCATATATGAAATATTATGCGTGTCACACAAAATCGGCAAAATGATAGTCGAAAACGCCGGCGACGATGCCATCAAACAACAGGCTGTAAACGAAGGGATGAAAACGCTTCGGCGAAGCAGCGAGGACGAGGTCCTTAACGGCACAACGACGATAGATGAGTTGCGGCGTCTTGTAGATATGAGGATAGAATAATGGCGGTTTTCGAGTATACGGCAAAAGATGAAAACGGCGTCAAGTTTATCGGCACTTACATTGATGTCGACAGCGTTGAGATGCTGCAGGATGAGCTGGCGAAACTGGGTTATAAGCTTCTCGGCGCCAAGCGTAAAAAGACGGCAGCCAAAAGGGTCAGGAAGATAAAGAGAAATGAAGTTATGGTTTTTGCCTATAATTTTGCGGGTATGTGTGCGGCGGGGCTGCCGATTGCAAAATCTCTCGAGGCAATGGAAGAACAGACCGAAAATGAAACTTTCAAAGGCATAATTTCAGATGTCAGACAAAGCATAGAGAGGGGTTCGACACTGAGAGCCGCTTTTGAGAAATACAGAGCAATATTCTCTGACTTTTTCCTGGGGATGCTGGAAGCGGGCGAATCAAGCGGAAAGCTGTCCAGGACTCTCGAATTAAGCGCCATATACCTGGAGAAGCAGGGGGTGGTAAATCAGAAGGTGCGGTCTGCTTTTATTTATCCAATTATAGTTGCCATTATGTGTTTTATTGTTGTAGCCTCTTTAATGACGTTTGTTATCCCGGTATTCACAAAATTATATAAGCAGTTGCGAGTGCCTTTGCCGCTGCTTACACAGATTCTCGTCGATACAAGCGATGTGGCCAGGCATTATTGGTGGGCGATTTTGATAATCATTGCAGGTGCGATTTTATTATTAAGGAGGTACTGGAAATCCCCTTATGTCAGGACCGCCTGGGACAGTTTTAAGTTCAAGATACCTGTGTTCGCAAAGGTCAACAGGGCGGTGGCAGTTTCTAATTTTATCCGGACCTTCGCTATGCTTGTCGGCGCAGGGGTGCCGCTTGTGAGGGCATTGGAAGTTGCGAGCGTCGTTACCAATAATTCCAAAATCTACGGTATAGCCAAAGATTTGCAGCAGTCGATAGAAGCGGGCAATCCTGTTGCGAGCTCGCTGAAAAAACACGGTATATTCCCTCCTATGATAATTCAATTGGCTGCTTCGGGAGAGGAGGCCGGTATGTTATCGGATATGCTCAACAAAGGCGTCGACTTTCTCGATAAGGACATAGAAATGATGGTGAACGCCCTGATAGTGAAGCTGGAGCCGACCCTGACGGTTATTATGGGAAGCATAGTCGGTGTAGTCCTTATCGGTGTATATTTGCCGATGTTCGATTATATGAGCCATCTGAAATAGGCCGGATTATTTGGCAAAGATGCAAAAGTGACAGGCATTTTATGCCGAAAGTAAAAAAGCGGTTTAAAAAGAAAAGTATAAGGCAGGGGGTTTTATTTGAAAGGATAAGAATGGGAAAGAAGCGGGAGGGGGGCAGGAAAAAAGGTATTACATTGATTGAATTGCTGTTAGTGGTGATTATCCTTGGCGCCCTTGCAGCACTTGCGATTCCGAGGATATCCACCAGCGCCACTACCGCCAAGGTGAACACCTGTGCAACCAATGTTGACGTAATTAACTCACAGATGGAGATGTACTATGCGGAAAAGGGTAGTTATCCGACCCTTGTCAATCTTTTCGCCGATGCTAATTATTTCCCGGAAGGAGCGCCTGAGTGTCCGGTGTCGGTGACTGCAACTTACAGTCTGAATGCCCGAAACAGGTCGACGTGCAGCCACTAAAAGATTGGCGGCGCAGGTTTAGACAGTGGAAAGATACAGGAATGGCCGCTCTGATAGTCGGGGAGGCCATTCCTCTTGTGTGTGATGCGGGGTGCTTATAAATATGGTCAAAAGGAGACGGTTATTATGGGAAGCATAGTCGGAGCGGTTCTTATCGGTGTACCGAATGTTCGGTTATATGAGACATCTGAAATAGTTGAAAGTATTTCGTAAAGTTGCAAAAGTGACGGGCATTTTATTCCGAAAGTTAAAAAGCGGTTTAGATATAAACGGAAGTTTTCAGGGGGAAGGTTAAAGTAAAGGAAAAGGAGCAAAAAATGAGTAAGAGGAAAGGTATTACGCTGATAGAGTTGCTGATAGTGGTGATTATTCTGGGAGCCCTGGCAGCGCTTGCGATTCCGAGGATATCCACCAGCGCCACTACCGCCAAGCAGAACACCTGCGACACCAACGTTGACGTAATTAACTCACAGATGGAGGTTTACTTTGCGGAACAGGGTAGTTATCCGACCCTTGTCAATCTTCTCGCTGATGCTAATTATTTCCCGGAAGGATCGCCTATTTGTCCGCTAGCCGGAGACTACAGTCTCGGTGCCAACAACAGGGCGACGTGCGACCATGTTGTTCCTTAGGAAATTCGCAGCGTAAGTGTTAAGTAGGGGAAAAATAGCGGAATGGCCGCGGTTAGCTGCGGCCATTCCTCCTGTATTTGGTGCAGGTTGCGTATGTTCAAAAAAGGATTTACACTTGCCGAGTCTATAATGGTTGTTTTGCTTGTCGGCATATTTGTCGCAATCGCCGTGCCGAGGATGAAATTCTCGACCATCTCCAAGCTGAAGGCAGGCGTGGTAGCCAAGAAACTTATTACCGACCTTCGTCTGACCCGCACGATGGCTATTGTCAATGCCGCGACCAATGCTGATGGTTATGGCCTGAGGATGATAGCCCCTTCGCCATACACCAGCTACAAGATATTGAATCTCAAGACCAGTAAAACGGTGGAGACGTTTACGATTGACCCTGCAGTTAGCTGCACGGTCGGCAGCAAGTATGATTTCAGCACGCTGGGGAATTTGAAAACCGGAAGCAGCAGTCAGACAGTTGTTTCTGCGGAGGGGAAAACTTATACGATATACGTTCTCGATACTACAGGCAGGGCAAGATGGACGGAAAATTAACATTGCAGATTAAGAGATTATCTCAAAGAGTAATTTGTCATTCTGAGCGCAGCGAAGAATCTCGTATTTCTGATGGCCAGACCCTTCGCTTCGCTCAGGGTGACAGTTTTGAGATAGTTTCTAATACTTGCGGTTGCAACAGGAGAAAGTTTCATGGACTAACTCTTGTCGAAGTTATCATTGCTTCTGCATTGCTGGTTGTTGCAATAATTCCAATACTCAAGGGACTGACAACGGTGCATTCGCATACCATTATGGTAGAGCAGAGGACAATGAGTCTTGTATATGCCCAGGCCAAGCTGGATGACATAAAGGCCCGCTCGGTTTACTCATACGATTCGAATTTTGCCGAGACTTCTTATGTTATTACAGGTTCATATCTTGGCACGGTGGAGGATGACCAGGACCCGAACCTGCGAACAATAAGGGTTTCGGTGGGCTACGACGTTGATGATAATAATAGTCTCTCAAGCGATGAAGTTAAGGTTTCGCTGGCTACTTATATTGCGAAAAGGTGGTGATAAAAGATGAGATTATTTGAGAGAAGTAAAAATCGGTCTTCTGCGGCCTGCCCGCCGAAGCTGTTTCAGCGTAGGCGGGGTCTGACTCTTATAGAGACTGTATTAGCAATGGCTATGATGGTCGTCATTTTTTTGGCCATAGTGCCGATATTTTACGTTGTTCGAAAAGGGTGGGACTCGAAGGAGGCCAATGCGGAGGTGCTTCAGAGCGGCAGGGTTTTGATAGACCATATGACCCGCACTTTTGCGCAGGCAGCCCAGATAACGGCGGTGAGCGACGCCTGTGACCCGAACAGTCATATAGTATTTACTGCCTATGACGGCAACTCGATGGAATACTCCTGGGGAAATAACTGTATAACATACGGTCTTGAAGGCGCCACCCACTGGCTGGCAGGCAATTACACGAGCATAAGGTACACCTGCTATGACGGCAACGATTTTAATACGCCGATAGA
>Ga0315276_10001352_pt1 | contig 21921 bp, 18 predicted proteins | sample YL17G05_0_MG_FD_204542 | JGI IMG/M metagenome (GOLD analysis project Ga0315276, IMG submission 204542) | Sediment microbial communities from Yellowstone Lake, YNP, Wyoming, USA - YL17G05_0 | ecosystem: Environmental > Aquatic > Freshwater > Lake > Sediment | place: USA: Wyoming | collected... | reverse complement strand
TGGACAAACGCTAACCTGACCAGTCTGACCGAACGTACCGACAATTCTGTAAATGCAGGTAATGGCGGCTCGCTCGGCATTGCGACAGGTTTCAAGGCGACTGCCGGGGCTTATGGCAACACGGCTGTGACCCATGCCAATTCAGCAGTTAAAGGCATGATCAGTATTGCGATTAAGCCGTAACAAACATTAAGTGTTCATATTGCGGACGGCTGGCTGTAAAAGGCCAGCCGTCCTTTCGAAAACCTGTGGATCGACGGATGTCCTTATTACCGTTGAATGAATAAGGTGAGTTGTTTAAAAATATCAGGCGACCATTGACCTGATTAGAAAGGTTCCCAAGCGGGGCGACCATTAACGGCCGCCCCGTTTCTTTTGTGTGCCGATGTCGATTTACCGATCTGTGCCCACCATTTATCCCGTCATTGCATCGCAGCACGCGTAGGGTGGACTCTTAAGCCTACGCGGACTTTTGCATGTCATTCCCGCGTTTTATGTCATTCTTGCGCAGGCAGGACACGAAGCGAAGAGTCGCGATAGCGAATCCATTTTTGTCATTCCGAACACAGCGCGGTAATCTCATCCCCCATCATTGCGAAGGAGCAAAGCGCGCGTAGGGTGGACTCTTAGCCCACGCTTTCTAATGCAGCAATCCAAGAATTTATTACTGAGTGTGGTGGTTGCTGCTCCTATCCAATGTGTGATTATCCGTATCTGAGTCTTATGGCTCATCATATTATTCATCACGCCAAAGGAGGGCTTACTATAACCAAATGGAATCATGCTTTATAACAACTGCCAAAGGTTCTCGCACGATGCCTTTGTTCCACAGCGACTGACCTTACTTATCAAGTATCCGCTGCCGTGGTTTATACTGCGCAAAAACAAGTTGCCGCATGTTTGAGCACCTTATATAATACGATTGAGGACATGAATATTGTATTTAATTTCAAATTTCATGTCGAACAGAATTGGGATAAATGTCCAATTCATAGTAAACCGTTGAAATATGACTATGAACAATATGGTTCCACAATCTATGCTGGTAACAGGAGCCAGCGGTTTCATCGGGCGGCACCTGGTGCGACGGCTGGTCGAACTTGGCAATCGGGTGTCATGTCTGGTGCGAGTTACTTCGTGCGTCGATGAACTGATGTCGGTTGGCGCTCAGTTGGTCACTGGGGATGTGACCGATTTGGTCAGCATTGAACGGGCACTAACGGTGTCGCAGGCCACTATTGTGTTCCACCTGGCCGGGCTGACGAAGGCGCTGCAGAAAGACGATTTCCTGCGTGTGAACGCAGGTGGTGTCGAATCCGTCGTTGCCGCCTGCGCTGACCGCACTGACAAGCCGGTGTTAGTAGTGGTGTCCTCGCTGGCCGTGGCAGGGCCTTGCGCCGTTGGCCAACCTCGGATAGAAAGCGATACGCCAACACCTGTTTCTAATTACGGTTGCAGCAAGCTCGCCGGAGAACAGGCAGCGGCCAGGTATGCCGGAGTGGTGCCGATTACTATTGTACGTCCGCCGATAGTCTTTGGCCCCGGTGACAGGAGCATGCTTGAAATGTTCCGACCGATCGCACGTTGGGGTATCCACGCTGTACCCGGCCAGGGCGAGCGACGCTTCTCGCTGATACATGTGGCCGACTTGGTCGAGGGTCTGCTCCTTGCGGCCGAGAAAGGCGAGCGTCTGCACCACAACGGATCGCCGGGACAAGGCATCTACTTCATGGCAGCAGATGACTATCCGACATATGCCGAACTCGGACAGGCAATGGCCACTGCATTGGGAAATAAGCGTGCAACCGTGATACACCTATCCAGGCCACTGGTGAAACTGGTCGGGTTCTGCGGTGACGCGATAGGGCGGATTCGGCGGTGTCCCTGTTGGGTGAACAGCGACAAAATCGCTGAAGCCCTGGCCGGGTCATGGACATGCTCATCGACTAAAGCTCGTACGCATCTTGGCTGGTCGCCAGCGGCCACCCTGGCTGATCGCCTGCACGAAACAGCCAAAGAAATGATAGGATGTTACCATGACTGAACCATGTACACCCATACTGATTGAATGTTTCGCCACGATGGATGCTGCGTCGATCGCACGCCTGGAGGCGATGGCTTATCGCTTTGGCCGGTCCTATGATTCATATCTTGTTATGGATTTGGATCGCAAGTATTTCTGGGCCTCTGGCGGTCGCGCTGTACTGGGCTTTGTGTTGCAAGGGTTGCAGGCTGTGGTCATCGGCGGACTGATTGGACCCGACGAGGCCAGAGAATCGTTACTGACCGAGTTCATGGATCACTGTCGCCAACACGGATGGACGGCCAGCTTCGGGCTTGTGCCCGAACACGACTTGCCATTGTTCGACCGATACGCGTTCCAGTCCACCAAAATCGGCGAGGACGCCCTCATCGACTTACGTCACTGCACATGGGAGGGAAAGGGCTACGAGTGGGTGCGACGACAGACCAATTACTGTCAGCGGCAAGGCTTGGTGTGCCAGGAGATCGGTGGCCCAGTGATAACGACCGGCCCTTGGGATCATCGCATCTCAGAGCTTGTGGATATCTCCAATCAATTCCTCGACCGCACACCGCACGGCCATACGATGCGCTACTTCGTCAGCCGATTTAATCCCGATCGTCTTTTCCGACGACGGGTGTTTGCCGCAATAGCCGACGGCGGGGCCGGCCGCGTGGAGGGTTTTATCGTATGCACGCCGTATCGCGACGGCGCAGCATGGGCAATCGAGATGTACCGTTCGCGGCACGACGCCGTGCGGGGTACGGTGCCGTTTTTGATACGCCAAGCCATGCAAACCTTCATGGACGAAGGTGTCGAGGATGTGTCGCTCTGTCTGATGCCCGCAGCCGGCTGTGACCAACGACGTCCGGGCGACAGTTGGCTGATCCACACCTATATCCGGATCACGCACCACTATCTAAATTTCATCCTTGATACACCGGGCATCTATCACTTCAAGACTCGTTTCCGGCCCCGGTGCGAAAACTTTTACTGCAGCGTCTGGCCAAAGGCGTCGCTGCGCCCGCTTCACGCTATGCTCAGCCTCTGGGGTACGCTTCAGTTTAGTCTGTGGCGGGCACTGGGTCGCGGCATCCACCGTTTACACATCTACCGTCGGCGAGCAACCCTGATTCGGTCGTAACGCATCCCGTCCGGCGTCACAGAGCTTTGTCGTAAATTCGGTAGGTCTTGGTTCTCTTTATACCGGCGCGTTCCAGGGATCCGCGTGAACGGCTATTGCTCTCGAGTACCCACGATAATTCCCAACGCTGTATGCCCCATTTCGCCGCCGGCCCCGTCAGGTTGTCGATCAGCACTACGCTTAGTCCGGCATCCTGGTAGCCCGGTACCATCGTCATTGCCATGGCGCGAACCGCAGTGATTTTCCGTTGTCCGATCATCAGACGTACCAGGCCGAATGGAAATAGCCTGCCGTTAAGCTTGCCGAAAATCTGATTGTAGTCAAGCAGGGCGAACATCGCGCCTATCGGCCGGCCGTCGATTTCGGCTAACGCGGTGAACTGCGGCACGATGAGGCGCCCAAGTTCAACGGCAATATGGCGTGCCTCTCGCGGCTGCAAGGGTGTGAAACCCCACGTGCCGTCCAGTGAGCTGTTGTAGATGTCGAGGTATATCTCTATTTCCTGCTGTAGTCTCTTCGGATTCATCGACCGGATTACCAGATCGGGCCGATCAAGCATTGACAGTACCGCCGGCTTATAGCGGTTGACCATAACCTGCAGCATATTTTTGTCCATTTCGTAGGCATACATATCCTGTGCCTTTGCGAACCCGCAGGCTTCCAGCAGTGCGCCGTAGTAGGGCCGATTGTAGGTCATCAGGAAGCAAGGGGGACAATCGAAACCATCAATGAGTAGGCCGCATGTGTAATTTAGAGATGGATTCACCGGCCCGCGCACCGCCGTCATCCCTCGCTGGCGCAACCAATCCTGACCGGCTTCGAATAATCCTTCGGCAACAGCCGCATCGTCTATGCACTCGAAGAATCCGAAGAACCCTCGCTGTTCGTTGTACTTTCGGTTGTGCACATGGTTGATTAACACCGCCAGCCGCCCGGCCGTCCGGCCCTCACATTCCGCCAGCAGTGTCACTATCTCGGCATTGTCGAAGAAGGGGTGATGCCCCCAGCCCAGCAGCGTTCGCTCCTGCGTAAGGATAGGCGGCACCCAGTTGTGGTCACCAGCGTAAATTGACCAGGGCAGGCGCTGAAAACACCGGCGCTCTCTCCACGATTCCACCTGCCTGACTACAATCCGATTACTCATCAATCTTTACCCGTATCTTTTGGTGGTTACACTCATTTCCCCCCGGTATGCTGTCCGCAGATTTACAACGTTTTTACAGCACGACCATTGCGGTGTTACTGGCTTCGCCTTCGCCTGCCTTGTTTACGGCGATGATGCAGTATTCGAGTTCCTTTCCCTTGGGCTGTTCGACTAACGTGGCCTCTGAAATAACGGCAGTTGCGACATCTTCCCACGGCCCCGCCGGACGTTCCCTGCGTGTTACCCTGTAAGCGCTTGGCGTACCGCCATCGACAGGGGCTTTCCAGTCTAAAAATACCCAGCCATCACCTTGCTTTGGAGCTTCGAGCAGTCTGGCCTGCCCGGGTATGGCTAATGGTGTCGGGTTCTTTTTGCCTGCCCAGCCGATCAGCTTCAATTTATCGTCATCGTAATCGACCTTGTTTTCGGCGTACCGGATATCGCTTTTCATCGCATCGGTCAGGTTCTCCAGCGCATCATCCTTACTGGCGGTTGCTGCCTCGGCGGCGGCTACGGCAGCGATAGCGGTGTTTTTGGCGGTCGTATATGCGCTGACCAAAGTCGTCAAAGCCGCCGGTAATACCGGAGGCGCTGGGTAAAGCGCTGCGTTGGCGGTAAGTCCTGAGACCATTGCCTGCGATAATGCAATTACTTCTGCTTCTTTCAGTGGAAATCTTGCCATTTGAAAACTCCTTTCAATAAAAAAGTTCTATTCCTTTTTTTCGCTTCTACAGCGTCTTTTTACTCATTTACTTTGCCACAGATAACCCTTCATCTGCGGCATATCACGCCTCATCCGTGACATATCACGCCTCATCTGCGGCATATCACGCCTTATCTGTGACAGATAACCCTTCATCCGTGGCATATAACGCGTTATCTACGACATATCACGCTTCATCTGTGGCATATCACGCCGACTTTGTCACGGAGTAAGCCGACAATGCCCGTTTTTAGGCCATAAACACACTTTTCGGCCTTTTCCAGCTCCGACCGGCGGGTCGCCTGTCGGTTCATCGAGGGACCCGTCCCGAGCAAAGTCGAAGGGCTTCTTTCTCAGATTTCACCGGAACGACCACATCCACATCGAGCTATTCTTACCATAATGGGCTAGGATAATATAGTCCAACAAGCGGATCAACTCGGAAAAAATATAGAACATTTTTTATTCTCCCTCATTGTGCGTAAGCCGTTTTTTGATTTCGAAAGTCAGATCAGAGCCCTCTCCCTTCGCCCATTCGAGTTGGTTCCCGGTCAACGCATCTATCACGATAGGAAGAGAATCAGGGCCACGATACGGTAACTCCCAAACGCAAGTCCAATTCTCGCCTATCTTTCCTCCTATCAACCGGAGATTCTTCCAATCTGCTCGGATCAACCCATGGTCGTTTGTTAGTTGAAGTGCTTCCTGATTTCCTATCTTCGGTAGCGGGACTGGGTTGCAGGATTTCTCAGATTGCATCTCTCTATAATCTTTGATAACACTCCCCTCAATAATTATGGTGAATAGTTTGTGAGCGGGCGAGCAGAATGTGACGACCCATCCATCAGCTTCAATATACTTCAACCCCGTCTCGCCATCTAAGTACACCTTGTTCGTCCCAGGAAACGCACATATTATGTGAAATTCTTTTGACCATTCAGATGCTTTCGCGACCGCTTGTCGAATTGCCGAAAGCCCATCTAATCCTGTGTAAATGGCCTTCTTCGGAAGAGGTTTCCTTACTGGTGGAGATATAGCAATACCTCCGACATCCACTTTGAATTTAGACGGCACGACAGCTAAATTATGATATATCTCGACTTCTATTACCTTAGGTAGTATCTCGTTTCCGTTCAGGGAAACGGTCTGCATTTCATTTGGCTGAAGATAAACAGGAACATGGTACTCATGTGTATGAATTAAATCAGTCTCTGCCCCTAACAATTTCGCAGCCTCGGCATTGAATCGTCTTGCAACTATTTTACTCACATAAAGAGTGTTCGCCATACGATTCTGCATATCCATTTTTAAATCGTAAGGTTCGTCAGATAAAATCCATCCCTTACACTCGCTGGGAAATCGAATTCGAACATATTCATCTTGAAGCCATTTTCCTGCGTAGCCTTCCGGGTTTGTAGTGTTCTGATTATGCTTATGCCATAGGATTGTGGAAATACCAACAATAATAGTCACAATAAGGCCGATAACGACTCGGTATGTTGTCTCTTGAAAAAGGCCTTTGATATTCTGAAGAAACATATCAATTTCTCTTTATTTTGCTTTGGTTACTTTTTTAAGACAGTTCGAATTGTGCATCGATCATTATAAGGGAAGTTACAGTATTCACGACACGTATTGCAAAGGCCATATTGTATTTTGTCTCCCGCACGGAATGCTCCAAAGGATTGCACGAATGTGGTTTCCCAATAGACCACGTTTTGTTGATCACTTCTGCAGCAATTACAATAGCCAGATTTTCGAATGTCTATATCTCTACCAGCCTCAATATGTGAAGTAGGATTTCTATTTTCAGCAACCATGTTATCGTCTCGTTCAATTATGACGTTATTACCGTCGGTCTCTTTATTTGTAGGCACCTGAGTGGAATTTGATGGGGTGCCGACGCCCGATACTTCTTTATTTGGCTCTTCCTTCTTGTCACACCCCACAGAAAACATTCCAAGGATTATTGACAGAAATACAAAAATAAATATATGTCTTCTTTGGTTCATTATTCTTTTTCTTCGCAAATCAGGGAACACCATCAATCCTGTCCGACACGAAATTTGCTCTTTTCCAATGCTCCGATGTAAGCCGACTTTACCACGATGCAATTTTACAAAACCACCATCACCGTATTACTCGGCTGACCTTCGCCTGCTTTATTTACTGCTATAACGCGATATTCGAGTTCAATTCCCTTCGGCTGAGCAACTAAAGTTGCTTCTGTCTCGATTGCCGTTGCGACATCCTGCCACGCGCCTGCCGGACGTTCCCTGCGCTGCACCTTATACGCACTAACTCTACCGCCTTCTGCGGGCTGTTTCCAATCTAAGAATACCCAGCCATCACCCTGCTTCGGCGCTTCGAGTTGGCGCACCTCTCCGGGCAGAGCAAGCGCGGTCGGGGTCTCTTTACCCGACCAGCCGATGAGCTTTAACTTGTCATCGTCGAAGTTGACAACTGTTTCGGCATAACGCAGGTCGCTTTTTAGAGCCTCGATGAGTTCTTCAAGCGCAGCATCCTTGTCGGCGATAGCAGATTCGGCTGCCGCATGAGCGGCCATAAAAGTATTGTGTCGGGACTGATAAGTCAGCTTTCTTGTTCTTACGACCATCGGGTGAACCGGCGGCGCAGGAAAAACTGCGTTATTATCCAGCAGTCCCCGATATAGCCGTTCAGCTAATTCAGTAATTTCAGCTTCTTTTGTTGGGAATCTTGCCATGGCGATTTTATTATACGACTTTTACCAACCGGTTCAAGCAGATTTTGCAGTTTCGGGATACTTGTTGTCATGCTCATAAGTCTTTTGGTGTTTCACTGCTCACTTTTTCCTAAGGCCGTTGTCTTGGTCGAGTGCCTTGAGTTCATCTGCAATGGCACTAACCGTGGTGTGGATTTGTGCCTTGGTATGATTGGTCGTGATGAAGAATCGCAGGCGAGCGGAGTGTTCGGGTACGACGGGGTATAGAATTGGCTGCACGTTAATGCCTCGCTGGAACAAAGCTTTTGACAGGCGCAGGCTCTTGGCCGAGCTGCCTACAATTACCGGAATCACGGGTGTACCAGCGGCCAAGCCTGTGTCCAGACCTTTCTCCCTGGCCAGTTTCAAGAACAACGCTGACAACTCGTGCAACAGGTCCACACGCTGCGGCTGACGCTGCAGGACCATTAGCGATGCCAGGGCCGCCGCTGCGTTGGGTGGGGAAATGCCCACGCTGTAAACAAACCCTGGGGCTGTGTACTTGAGGTATTCGACCAGTTCGGCTGAACCGGCAATATATCCGCCGCAACTGGCCAACGACTTAGAAAGCGTGCCCATCCATATATCGACGTCAGACCGGGCTACGCCCCAGTACTCACCGATGCCCCGGCCGGTTGGCCCCATTGTTCCCAGCGAATGCGCCTCATCGACCAGCAACAGCGTCTTGTGCTTCTTTTTGAGTTCAACAAAACGTGGAAGTTCGGGGAAGTCGCCATCCATACTGTACACACCCTCAATAGCGATCAGTACGCGGCGATATCGGTGGCGACCTTCGGACAATACCGCATCCATCGCCATCCAGTCGTTATGGGCAAAGGCTCGACGGGTCGCGCCGGAAAGCTCGGCGCCCTGGATAATCGAGTTGTGCGCCAGATTGTCATGGAGAATCAGATCGTCCGGTCCCAGCAGGTGACCGATTGTGGTGACATTGGTAGCATGGCCGGAGACGAACACGATAGCAGCAGGAACGTTCAGAAACGCAGCCAGGGCCTGTTCCAGATCACGATGTACCTGCTTTTCGCCGGATATCAACCGACTGGCGCCGGCACCGGTGCCGTAACGGTCTATCGCAGATTTGGCGGCAGCGGCGACCTCTGGATCGTGAGACATGCCGACATAGTCATATACGCAGAAATTAATGAGCTGACGTCCGTCGATACATGCTGCGCTTCCTACTCCACCCTGGTCAACACGGAAATACGGGTTGTCACCGGTCACTGCCAGCAGCATTTGCTCTTGACGCTTCAACTGAGCGTATTCTGGGAACCTGGCTAAGTCATAGCGTTCAGGCAGAATCTCGCCAGATGGAACGTCTAACTTTGGACCATCGATCAGGTGCTTCTGTACTGCCTGAGCCAGTTCCCCCAATGTCTGCGCCTGGCAGTACGCCGCATCTGGCATATAGCCACATAAGGTTTTCTCTATCGCAGCAACGAGTTCTATACGCTGCAGCGAATCGAGGCCAAGAGCAATGATTGGTGTATTTGGTGTCAGGTCGGGCAGGACCGCACCTGACAAGGCATGGACGTGTTGGCAGACGGCAGTAAAAGCGGATGATTGCGAAGGATGCTGTGCGAGATGCGGAATGGAAGAATCAGTGCTTTTGATGCCGGGGCTGATGGTGTCGCTGGGGTCAGCATTCTCGACCATTAGGCCGCTGTATTCAGCAAGGGTTTTAAGTTCACCGCTAAGAAATGCCCTGCGACAGGCGCGACGCTGTACCTTGCCGCTGGAGGTTTTGGGAATCGTGCCGCTTCGTACCAGCACGATTTTGTCCAGTGCCAAGTCATGCTCATCAAGTACCGCCATACGAGCTGCATCCAGCACAAGCTTCAAATCCGTCTTCCCATCGTGCCTGACCTCCTGTACCAGAATGAGTTGCTGACTACCGTGGTCATCCACGGCAAAAGCGGCTCCGTAGCCGACTTTCAGCAGCGGGTGACTCATGCGAGCCGTGGCCTCGATATCCTGTGGATAGTGATTCAGGCCGCGGACGATGATCAAGTCTTCTCGTCGGCCGGTGATATAAAGCTGGCCATCGCTCATGAAACCCAGGTCGCCCGTGCGTAAGAACGGGCCTTCGCTCGTGTTGCTCAGGTGGGCGTTGAAGGAGCGGCTGGTCAGGCGGGGGTTGTGCCAGTACCCTTGGCCGACTGACGCTCCGGCAATCCAGATTTCACCCACGCAGCCTGGGGCTGCCTCAATGTGGGTTTTTGAGTTTACAATTACCACGCGCATAGTGTCGACGGGCGATCCGCAGGCTACCAAGCGACGAGCCTGGCCATTACCGTTGGGCACACGCTTAACATGATTTTTGGTCAACGCCGTGTCGTGGAAGGCTTGTACGGTCGCACCGCTGCCACGCCGCGAGCCACTGACGATGAGCGTCGCCTCCGCCAAACCGTAGCAGGGATAAAAGGCGCTGGGTTTGAAACCACAGGGGGCAAATGCGGCGGCAAAGCGTTTGAGTGTTCCGGGCTGAATGGGTTCGGCGCCGATGAAGGCCAGTGCCCAGGATGAAAGGTCAAGGGTGGCACGTTGTTCGTCCGTAATCTTGCGGACACAAAGGTCGTAGGCAAAGTTGGGACCACCGGAGATGGTTGTCCTATATTTACTGATAGCGGCCAGCCAGGTGATGGGCTTCTGGAGAAAGTTGGCTGGTGAGATGAGAACGTTTGTGCCACCGGCAAACACATTGGTAATGACGCCGCCAACCAGCCCCATATCATGATACATTGGCAGCCAGAACACAGCACTGTCCTCACACTGCAGCCCGAAAGCATGGTGGATGGTACGGGCGTTATCAATGAGGTTCGCGTGACTAAGCATTACCCCTTTTGGCTGGCTGGTCGAGCCTGAGGTGTACTGAAGCATGGCAAGCGTGTCGGATGCGATGGAAGATTCGCTCCATTGCTCGGCCAAGGCATCTGGAATCTCCTCTGTGGCTAACCATCGTATCTGTGAGAAAGTGGTCGCTTGACCACTTTTGTGCCCAAACATGGGTTGGAACTGAGCTGCGGCGCAAGAAGTGCTCAAGGCGATGCTGGCCTCGGCGCCGTCAGCGATAGTGTGGAAGTGATTTAGCATACGTTGGCGATGCGGCGGATAGGTTGGCACTGCCACGCAATTGGCGTACAGGCAGCCAAAGAAGGCCATAATGAAGTCGAGGCCGGGTGGATAGACCAACAGTACTCGCTGGCCGGCAATGCCCATTTTCTGTAAGTGGGCGGCGATGGCGCGGGCCCGCTGGTCAAACTGAGCATACGTCAGGATGGTTTGATTGGACTGGCCATCGAGCAGATGAATAAATGCAGGCTGATCCGGACGTTCCTCGGCGCAGCGGCGCAGCATGCGGATCAGATTGCCGGGAACCTGATGCAGATTAATACGTGTTTCTTCGTAAACTGACATATTCACTTCTATGACCATAATCGTGGTTAGTACTGCCGCCTTCGCATAGTAGATCACCACTTAGGTATCTCACTACATCGACTTACTTGTCAAAAGTAACGAATAATATAACATTAATTGACACAATAAACAAGAACTTATTCTGTCAGTCCTCTTCAAGAAACCGGCGGCAGACATTAGCGATGTCGAGTGCCGCTGAACCGTTCTGAATTGGCATCAGCCGACGCAATTCGTCCATATCGAAGTCCGAGTGTGTTTCCTTGCCAAGCGCCATGCCGACGAAGGCAGTCGACGAAAAACGAGTAATCAGGACATCGCAGTTCGCTATCATTTCTTCGGCGCTACCAGTCGTGAACACTAAGGATTCAGGTGTATGCTGGCGGATTTCCCGGGTAGCACGCTGGGCATTTTCGTTCGGGTGAAGCTTGAAGATCAGTTGCCTGCCGGCGGCGATCTCGGCAGCTCTCCTGAGAAAAGCCTCGCGGTCCTCGCCCTGAAATATCTCCCGCAACGGCGATGTGCAGACCAGCACGTAGTGCCTGTAAGGAAAATCGTTGCTGCAATATCGTTGGCAGTCATCGAAATTGGGTATCCCCGTAACGATTATCTTTTCGGGGCGTGCACCTTTGCGGATGAAGAAATCGCGATATCCCTCGCTTGCGACGCAGAAAGCACGGTATGCATCGCTAAGGCCGGTAGCCGATGTACCCGCCAGCCAGCGAGGAAGGAATCGGAAACGCTTGACGAGGCGAAACCAGATAGATTCTGCGTCCGTAATTCCCTCCTGAACCAGCACGATTTTATTGTCTCGAATGTTCTTCTGCATGTACACGTCCGAGCAGGTAACTACAAGGTCGTAGGGTCGATTCTTCCCCTGGTAGTCGATGGGAAGGTTATGATTCTGCAGATACATCCGGCATCTGTTCGCCAGCTTGTCACCTATGATAGTGAACTCCATCAACCCGAGTCTTCGAAGAATCTCGTCAAAGCCGTCGCAGTAGTAAGGCGAGAAGAAGTGCTCATACTCGCCAAGATGCCTGGATATCTGATGCATCTGGGTTGTCTGATTCATCGAACCACAAATAAAAAAGATTCTTTTTCTCATATTTGCCTAACGCCTATGTACCCAATCGCAGCACATACAGGTCGGAAACTCACTATACTCCCGCTTTCCAAATTTCCTTCTGACCGAGGACAACACAGGCCCATTCCAAATTTCCGTAACCGTCTGGAAATTAAGGTCTCCCATGACCTGAACGCCATTATAATCCATACAACAGGTAACGACCCTGCCATCGCAGAGCACCGACATGGCTGTCCAGGGGTAAAAACAAACAGACAATATTCTTTCTCCTGCACGGTTATACGCTCTCCCGCCGCCATAGTTATGCAAAGATGTGATATTCAGACAATCACCAGCATTCTTATCAATTAAAGAGCTCCACAGAACTCTAAACTCCTCCGTCCTGGCATTATTTGTTTTGTGAGGAATATATTGAAGTATTAGCTGCGGGTTCTTCCTCTTCATTTCTTTCCTTATCCTCAAAAAATCTGTAATATTTTGAAAAGTAACCTTAAAATTCAGCCCTCTCATGGTTGCATTATACGACTCTTCGTCGGTTCCGTAAAAACTGATCTTCATCTTATCTAATCCCGCGTTGATAATCTTTCTCGATGTCTCGGGACAAAGCAATGAAGCATTAGTAACAATATAGGTATGCTTTATTCCACAAACCTTTGCCAGCGTGATTCTCTCTGATAATAATGTATCTAAAAGCGGCTCTCCAAACCCGTGTAAATGTGTAACGGGTTTGCGCTTCATGCTGGACACTTCTTTAACAATCTTCTCGAATAATCCAAAATCCATGAAACCGGGTTTTCTTTTAAGCTTTTCACGAGGGCACATAACACACTGTGAGTTGCAGTAATTTGTATTCTCGATTATTATCACAGACGGCAACGGAAAATAATACCTGTAGTACGGATAAAAGACCATGGGTGCCCTGGCTAATGACAACAAGTACCTGGTTGCCTTGTCCTTTATATTGAGCCGGAATTTCCAATTCGCCATCATAAACGTCATTTTACCTGAATGTTCTGCTGTATTTCAACATTTGGGTCAAAACCTGCGAATCGGCCATACTGTGTTGAGTGTTCTTGCTGCGGTCAAAATCGAGCCTCAGAGCGTCTTTGATATCCCTATCCCTCTTCCCATTTGGTGGTCATCATACCCAGGACGAAGACGACGGCAGCGAAAACCCCTATAATCACAGAGCAGCGTAACGCAATCATGTTGTCCACAAAAATCATGGATGCCCGAAGCCCCTCATTCACATAGTACAGAGGCAGTATCCTGGAAAACTTCTGCAGGAACCCCGGCATCATCTCGACTGGGAAAAAGGTCCCCGAGAGGAACATCATCGGGAACATTATAACATTTGCCGCCGCGGCGGCGCTCTCCGCTTCCTTCGCGACGCGGGTGAGTATCATCCCTATCCCGACGAACGCGAAGACGTCAAGCACAACGAACACAGCGAGCCAGAAATTCAACTGAAGGATAACGTCGAAAACAGCGTAGCTCACTAATAGTATCGAAATCGTGGATATGACCGCAAGCAGGAACTGGTACAGAACGTTGGACAGTATCCAGTCGGTATGGGTGATGGGCGTGGTGGATAGCTTTTTGATGACGCCTTTCTGCCGAAGCTCGGCATTGACGTTTACCGCACCGAATAAGCTCGCCGTCATCACCGACATCGCAATGATGCCAGGGACGAAAAAATCGATGAACCGGTATTTTCTGTTGAGTATTGATGACTTGTCTGGCGTGATAAACGGTGGCTTGCCGGACATCTTCTGGTTTATCTCGGCGAAAACCGAGTTCAGGATTTGCATCTTCGTGTCCACCGAAGTAGAGCTGGGGTCGTATATGTATGTAATGGTAACGGAAGCGTCGAGGTCTTTGCGTTTCATCCTCTGTATGAGGGAACTTTCATATTCTTTGGGAATAACCACGACTAAGTTTAGCTTATTGTCCTTGGCGTGCTGCGCAGCGTTGATGGCCGGGTCAACCCTGGTTATCTTGAACTTCTCGTTGAGCTCGAGGGTCTTGATAAGCTCTGCCGACGAATTAGTCCCATCGAGGTCCTGCACATAAAAGTCGAAACGCACATTGTCCTGGTTCATGAAAATCGTGCCGAACACGAGTATCAGGAGCACAGGGAAGGCAACCCTGAAGAACACTGCTGTTTTCTCGCGGTAGAAGCTCTTGATGCTCACGATGAGATTTGCGCCGATGACACGTAAGCTCATTGGGCCACCTCATCGGCAAGGTCTTCGCGGAGCGCCACGCCGGTAAGCTTCAGGAAAACCTCTTCAAGGTTGGGTTTGCGAACGTCCAGGCTGAGGAATGACGCCCCGGCGTCTTTGATGGCGTTCAGTATCTTCTGGACGTCGTCCGGGTGCTCCACCCGGATATTGATGTTATTGTGGTTAGCATTGACCGGCTCGAAGCCCATCTTCTGAACAATTTCAAAGACTTTTTCATCGACGGACTGTAGCGTGAGGGCAAGATAATTTGCGTTCTTTTCGATAAGCTCCTCGGGAGAGCCCATCGCGACTATACTTCCCTTGGAGATTATCGCGACAGTATCCGCGAGAAGCTCCGCCTCCTCCATGTAGTGTGTGGTTAGAAATACCGTCTTTCCCTTCTTCTTCAGGCCCAGCAGGACATCCCACACCTCACGTCTTGCACGGGGATCGAGCCCTGTCGTTGGCTCGTCAAGGAACACGACCTCGGGATTGTTCACGAGCGCAATCGCAATTCCGAGACGCTGCTTCAATCCGCCGGAGAGGTTCTTGAACTGCTCTTTGCTCTTGTCCTTGAGGTTCACCAGTTCTATCAGCCCGTCGATATCGGTGTCCCTGCAGTTGAAAAGCCTTGAGTAGTACTGGATAGTCTCCCTGACCGTTATCCTGTCGAACGAGCTAAACCCCTGCGGAAGAACACCGATGCGGCGGACGATTTTGCGTTTCTTTTTCGTTACGTCCATCCCGAGAAGGCTCACCTTTCCTGACGTTGGTGTGCGTATTGTCTCGATTATCTCAACGGTAGTGGTCTTGCCGGCGCCGTTCGGGCCCAAAAAAGCGAACACTTCGCCTTTCCTGACGGCGAACGATATGTCGTTGACTGCCAGCAGATCCCCGTAACGTTTCGTCAGTTTCTCGATGTCGATTGCGTGTTCAGCTTCTTTTGTCATGAATCAGCATTTCATCTCTATTTTGCATTAGCATTAAAATGGTCCGCCCAAATCAGCACGCCGCGAACGCCACCGGCATCATATACTCAGGACTGCAATGCGGACGATAATGATTATAATCCATTCGCCATAGTTCGACAACATATCTTAGTTCATCAATATGTAAAAACAGTCAGATTGTCGGGGTGAAAACTGTACGCAAGTACAGAAAGTACTTGCGTTTTAAGATGGATTTGTTAATTAATGACAGTCAGAAGAATTATCATTGCTATTGAGGTATGCTTATGGAAATCTCAGTTAAACAAAGGTCTATGACCTGTATAACAGGTCTTTGGTGTGTGGTTCTGGTTCTGCTGGTATTGTGGCATGGCGTCTATGCGGATGAAAAGTATTCGAATGAAGCAAACAAGCCGCCTGAGGCCAAATCTAATTCCGGCATGAAGGATGCGAACGACCCAAACGAACTGTGGTGGAGCAGGTGGGACGTAGTTGTTAAGGATTCGAACGACCCAAACGAATTGTTGGAGGCAAAGTGGAATGCCGTTGTCACGGTCCTTCAGAACAAAGAGCTGGATCAGAAACTTAAAAAGAAGATAATCGACAGAATCATAAGCCCGATTTTTGATTCCGAGCTGATGGCAAAGCTGGTATTGGGCAGAACACACTGGCCGAAATTGACGGCTCCTCAACACAAGAGATTTACGGAGTTGTTCGCTGAACGTCTCAAGAGCTTTTATCTGGATAAAATCACGCTCTACAAGAATGAAAAAGTCTTATTTAAACCCGCAATACAAAAGCATAACGCCATCCACATACCTATGGTGCTGATATCCAACGACAATGAAGCTGCGATACTATACAAGCTTCACAAGATGGATAAAGCCGGCAGGATCAAGATGAACGAATACTGGAAAATCTATGATGTAGAAATAGAGGGCATCAGCATTCTCCTGACATACCGGTCGCAATTCGATGATATTCTTCACCGAGGCAGCGTTAAGGATTTATTTGATCAGTTGGAGAAACCGCCGACTCAGTGATGTACAATTTACTCAATCGGGCCGGTATGATAATGAGATATCGTTCGCTGACACAATCTTTTTTCAACAGGGTGATTCTGAAAAATCCGAGGATAGTGCTTGTCTGCATGCTGGCAGCGGTAGTTTTTCTCGGGTTTGGAATCAAATATTTCAGGCTGGACGCTTCTGAGGAGACGCTGCTTCTGGAGAACGACCAGGACCTCGAGTATGCCCGTCAGATACACTCCCGGTATGGGGGTAATGACTCTCTTATTCTGGCATTTAAACCGAATGAAGACCTCTTCTCGGACAGGGTGCTTAGCCAACTGGGGCGGCTTCGCGACGACTTGAAGCGTGTGAGCGACGTCGAGTCTGTACTGACTATCCTGGATGTGCCTCTGCTGCAGAGCCCGCCGATTCCACTCAAGGAAATTGGTTCCACGACCCACACTCTCGAGTCACCCGACGTGGACAAGGCATTGGCCAGAAAGGAGCTAAAGGAAAGCCCCCTCTACAATGACCTTCTGGTCAGTCCTGACCTGAAAACCACGGCGATACTAATCACGTTCCCCAAAGATCTTCACTACGAAGACCTCGTGGAGCGACGAAACGCCTTGCATGAGAAGAGGGCGTCAGGTTTGTTGACGCCTGCTAAGCAGGTCGAGCTGAAGATTGCGGTCCGTCAGTTCGCTCAGTACCACGACAAGGTCCGTCAACAGCGTCACGACGACATCATAGCCATCCGAGCGATAATGGACCGGTATCGCCAGGACGGCGTCTTGTTTCTTGGCGGGATGAGCATGATAGCCGACGACATGATAAGCTTCATCAAAAGCGACCTGAGGGTTTTCGGGACCGCGGTATTCCTGCTGCTGGTGCTCACCATCGCGGTCATCTTCCGCAGAATCTACTGGGTCATCCTGCCCATATTGACCTGTTTGGTTTCCGTAGCCTGCACTGTGGGATTCCTGGGCTGGTTAGACTGGGAAGTAACGGTCATCAGTTCCAACTTCATTTCCCTTCAACTAATCATTACGTTGGCCATGACTATCCATCTCATGGTTCGGTACAGGGAGTTAGCTGTCAGACAACCGCAGGACAGTCAGCATAAATTGATTCTCCACACAATCCAGGCTATGTGGCGGCCGTGCGTGTATTCGGGCCTGACCACCATGATGGGGTTCGCGTCCCTGATATTCTGCAATATCCGGCCGATAATTAACTTCGGCTATATCATGGTCGTTGGTGTGGTAATTTCCATTATTGTGCCGTTTCTGCTTTTGCCGGCCGTGTTGGTACTTGTGCCGAGAGACAGGCCCTGGTCAAATCGCAAATCCAGGTGGTCGCTGATCCCGATGCTGGGCCGATTCACAATGGCCCACGGCACCTTGATTATCGTTGCCAGTGCGGTGTTGTTGTTCGTCAATGTCTTGGGGATACGCAAACTTCAGGTGGAGAACTGTTTCATCAACTACTTCAAATCGACTACCGAGATACACCAGGGGATGAAGGTCCTGGACCAGCAGCTCGGCGGGACCACGCCTCTCGATGTGGTCATTGACTTTGGACAGACAGCGCCGTCAGAGACGACCTCGTCCAATACCACGGCCAACACCGAGGATGTGTTCGATAAGTTCGAGGATATCGAGACCTCCTCACAGGAGACTAAACAAAAATACTGGTTAACACCCGAGAAGATGGAACGCATCGCCGCTGTGCACGACTATCTTGACAACCTGCCTGAAACGGGAAAGGTGCTATCTCTAGTGACCCTCGTAAGGATGATAGAGCGAGTCAACGACGGCAAGCCTCTGGATAACGTGGAACTGGCCTTGCTGTTCAATCAGATACCCGATAAACTAAAGCAGATGCTTGTCAGGCCATACGTGTCAGTTGAACACAACCAGGTTCGCGTTGCGGTACGTATCAAGGACTCAACCCCCTCATTGAACCGCAACGAGCTGCTAAAAAAGATTCGGGCAGACCTAACCGACAGGCTCGGCTTCAAGCCAGAGCAGGTACACCTGGCCGGTACACTGGTACTGTACAATAACATGCTTCAGAGCCTGTACACCTCCCAAATAGTAACCATGGGTTTTGCCACATTGTCCCTTATGGGGACATTTGTGATATTGTTCCGGTCTCTGAGGATTGCGGTTATTGCGATATTCCCGAACCTGCTGGCCATAAGTTGCGTGCTGGGTGTCATGGGTTGGCTGCATATTCCGCTGGATATGATGACCATTACCATCGCTGCCATTGGTGTCGGTCTGGCCGACGACGACACAATACACTACATTCACCGATTCAAACACGAGGTCGAGACTGACAGGAACTACCATGAGGCGCTGCACCAGTCGCACGACAGCATCGGCCATGCCATCTACTATACCACGGTGACATTAGTCATCGGGTTTTCCATCCTGAGCCTGTCGAATTTCATCCCAACAATATACTTTGGTCTGTTGACAGTGCTGGCTATCACTATGGCCCTGTTGGCCTCGTTGACCCTGCTGCCGCAATTACTGGTCCTGATTAAGCCCTATGGCAAGGAGCCTAAGGCTAAGCATGCCGAAGAAGAGAATGACCAATGAGATATTATTTCCTGATTATGATTTGGCTTGTTACAGTTGCTGGTTGTGCATCCTCTGCCCGGAACACTCCGAATTTGCCGGCAGCATCATCCGTGGATGTCAATTCATCTGGCGAGGCCGCCTTTGATGAATTTGAAAAGGACTTGTCCCAGAGGCAGGTGACCGTCTCGGACCCGATCGAACCTTGGAACCGGGCGATGTTCGGTATTAATGACAGATTTTATTTTTGGGTCGCAAAGCCCGTTATACAGACATATGAAAAGATAGTGCCGCGACCCGCTCGTGTCTGCATTGGTAATTTTTTTGAAAACCTGACTACCCCAGCGCGTTTTGTCAATTGTCTCTTTCAGGGTAAAGGCCCGGAAGCCGACAGGGAATTGCGCCGTTTTGGTATCAACACTACGGCAGGCGTCCTCGGATTCGGCGACCCTGCATGTGATAGATGGCATCTGACTCCTGCCAACGAAGACCTCGGACAAACGCTGGCTGTATATGGCTTCAGTGACGGATTTTATATCGTCTGGCCGGTATTTGGCCCATCAACCTTGCGGGATTCTGTGGGCATGGTTGGCGACCAGTTTTTGAATCCGGTTCGGTACGTCGAACCTGCGGAGGCTTCGATCGGCATATCTGCGGTGAGTGTCACTAACAAGGGCTCGTTTCATATTGGAGAGTACGAGGCCTTCAAGTCGGCGGCTGTGGATCCGTATGTGGCGATGCGTGGAGCCTACATTCAATACCGAAGCAAACGAATCAAAGAGTAACCCAATGCGGAAAGCTGCGACATTCAGATTACCCGTATTGGCCGTGGGTTATAGTGGTGAACCAGTATAGCAGCTCACCACCTGTTTCGCTACGTGTTGCACTTATGAGTTGAATCCGCTCACCGAAAAAAAACCAAAAATAATTTAAAAACCACTTGACTCAATATCGCAAATATGCGATAATTAAACATGAGGACAAAATGCCCAGAACCAAGGTCATTTTATATCAGGACGAGGATGGTCGTGCGCCGCTACTGACGTGGATGGACCGGCTGCCTCAAGAGGTTCAGGATAAATGTCTTGCTAAGTTAGAATTACTGGCCCAGCACGGATTTAACCTTAGGCGCCCTCACTGTGATCTGCTTGAAAAAGGCATCTATGAGTTGCGGATTCGACGAGGGAACAAACATTATCGAATACTGTATTTCTTTAATGGCCGCAATGTCATAATTGCCTCACACGGTTGTACCAAAAAGAGGACTGTACCGCGATAACAGATCGACAAAGCTATTAGAAATAGACAAAAATATCTGGACAATACCGAAGCCCACACCCACAAACAGGAGCTTTAACCATGGCACGCAAAAGAAAGCACACAACCGACGCTGTTAAAATTCTGCATGATCGTTTCATCAAAGGTGATCCAAAACGACTGGCTGCCATACAAGAGAAACGCGAAAAGGCTGACATCGCCCAGCAAATCTATGATTTACGCACTCAGGCCGGCCTGACCCAAATTCAGCTTGCCAAGATGATCGGAACTACCCAGTCTGTCATCAGCCGCTTGGAAGATGCCGACTATACCGGTCACAGTCTTGAGATATTACAACGGATCGCCGCCGCCCTGCATTGTCACGTAAACGTGACCATTATCCCAAACAATGCCGCCTATGGATAACACCCTACCCCACGCTATATTCACCCTCGCCTGGCCCATCTCCCTGCGAGCATTAAAATAGCAAGCGTAGGCTTTATTCTTCCCCCTTCTTGCCTTCCCCTGTATCCTGTCCCTATTATTTATTTTCTTCCTTCGTACCATTCGTTTCTTCGTGGTGAATTCTTTTTCTTCTTATCTGTACCCTCCGTCCTTCCTCTTCCAACTCCGCCCTCTTTCTTCTGCTCCCCCTCCACCTTCCCCAATTTTCTCGCTTTCCCCCACCATCTTACCTATCTCTCCTACTTTACCTATCCCCCCATCCTCTGTCTTCTGATTTCCCCCCTATTGCCTTCTTTACCCATCCTACCCATTTACCCAATAAAACTCTCTACCTCTTTTAGTGTCTTCTAAAATCTTAGTGTCTTTCTCGTTTTTTATTTTCGAAAATTCGTGTTCTTTGCTTCTTTGTTACTTGGGGGTGAATCTTACCTATTTTAACATCAAAACTCATCAAAACATACTACAAACATGGTGCAAAGTGGGTGCAAACATAGTACAAACATAGTGCAAAGTGGGTACAAACCACATCACTTTTCATCAGAATTCATCCAAATTTCGCCGAATTTCGCGGTTTTTTCTTACCCATCTTACCTAATCGTTACAATCGTTACACAAAAATAAGCACTTACATCAATTCCAACAACGTAAAATAAGCACTTACAGCAATTCCCCATAACGAAAAATAAGGAGTTACATCAATTCCTAGCTACGAAAAATAAGCACTTACGTCTGCCTCCGCACACCTGCTGCCATCTGTCCTCTGACTTCTGCTCCACCCATCACGTATTTGTTTGCCTTGTATCGTTCCTGATGTTAAAATAGCTGCGAACAAGACTCCAAATTCACGAACAACCAGAAAGGCAAAAGAAATGCAACTTATTCCCAGACAAAGAGTTATGATGGCTCTGAACCATGAGCAGCCCGACCGACCACCTATGCAGATAAGTTTCACGCCCGAGTTCGCCCTGCGATTACGTAAAGACATAGGCCACGAATCTGTCAGCAGCCACAACCCTCACGGCGGCGGCAACACCTACGAACTCGAACGCTTCCTAAGTCAAGATATGCTATTGACTTCCGTCGGTTGGGCCAACTGTTATTACAACTCTGACAAGCCTTATACTGACGAATGGGGCATCGGCTGGGACATCGTCGAGTA
>Ga0315276_10001350_pt1 | contig 21930 bp, 14 predicted proteins | sample YL17G05_0_MG_FD_204542 | JGI IMG/M metagenome (GOLD analysis project Ga0315276, IMG submission 204542) | Sediment microbial communities from Yellowstone Lake, YNP, Wyoming, USA - YL17G05_0 | ecosystem: Environmental > Aquatic > Freshwater > Lake > Sediment | place: USA: Wyoming | collected... | reverse complement strand
CAGATTTTTTTCAAAACTGACCACTGACCAATGACCACTAACCACTCACCCCTTAGTGTCCCTTTGTGCCTTTGTGTCTTTGTGGCAACGTAATTCGTGGGCTGTTTTTGTCCGTGTTTGTCCGTGTAAGTCCGTGGCTTCTTTTTTTTGCTTTTTTTAAAAAAAATGCTTGAAGCCCTTGATATTTTTCCACGGATACCCATTCTCAGAGACAGTTTTCGTTTCCATTTTAGCATTCATACGTTAAGAGTTCTCTAACAAGGAGCGCCATTTCCCAGGAAGCGGATTTCGGCGAGTCAATGCGGGCTTTTTTGAAAATTCCTAGGAGGACCTGACGAAAAACCTCCAATTCCTCTTCCTTTAGCATATAGCCGAATATTTTATTTGCTTTTAAATATTTCGAAATATACAGGTCCCATGATTCGGGGAGCCTTCCCATCATAATAAAATAAAAAACCAACCCCATTGAAAAGAGGTCCCACTTCTGCATGTCAGCTAAAGGTTGAGGTTTTCCTTCTCTTATGGACTCTAAGCGCTCCAATTTTTGTGGATGCGAAAAAAGCGCTGTACCGATTTTGTACCTACCAAAATCCCCTATGACCGGGACCCAATTATTCTTTTCTTTCTTCAGGAAAATATTTCCAGGCTTGATATCATTATGAATGGCCTCATTTTCATGGATATACTTTAAAGCTTCGCTAATCTTCATGGTTATTTCAATTTTATCGGCAGGAGTTAATACGTTTTTATACAGCGCCTTTTCCAGGTCTGTTTCAAAATACTCCATCAAAATGTATGCCAGATTGTTATTTTCATATAATTTTGCTTGATAATTGAGAACGATATACTTGAAGCCGCTAAACCTGGCGGCTGTTGTAAAGTCATCGGTCAAATGTTCGTAATCCTTTTCCCGGAACTTAAACAATTTCAAAGCACATATCCGATCCTTGCTGTCTTTCACCTTAAGAACCAGGGGGCATTCTTCATCCTCAAGGTCTCCCAATGGATAAATTTTTCCCATCAACTTCCATTTCAATAATTCATTTCCTGCCCCTTCGCCGATCAGGTAGGTTATTCCATCGCCCCGGCTTATCCCTTCAGCGATTTGAAATAAATTGGCTTCTCTTAAATTGATCTCCATCTTACTCCTATCAATCCTCAAATACAATATAGACCCTTGGCAAAACATCAGTCCATTTCATGCTTTCAAATAAAGAAGTGCAGGTCTTTGCCTCTTCCACTTTAGGGCCGTTTTGGCCCAAATCCTGCATCTTTAAATAATCATTTTTATCAATTACAACTTCAATTTTCTCCCCATTCATTTTTGCAGAGATGGCCGAAATTTCCATAACCGGGTTGATTTTTGTACGATCTTCCTTTATGTGTAAAAAATCTTTCTGGTTTGTAACCAGTACTCGACCTGGAATAACAGACGTGGCAAGTTTCCCATCCCCGACAAAAGTGATCCGTGCATCCTGGGGAATTGTATTCTTTAATCGCAGGAGGTTTTTATAAGATTTATCGAGTTTCAAGGCCACGGAATGAAAATTTTTTACGTTATCGATATACTTCTCTATTACTCTTTCTTTAAATGAAACAACCTTCATGACCGGGGTTATGTTCGTTTGCCGAATTGTTTTGATCGTATGAAGTTCCTTTTCTATTTTTTCGTTATGCTTCGATATCAGCGTAAGCTGTGCTTCCAGTTTCTCGAGTATTTTTTTGTTTTCAATACTCTCATCAGTAACGATTTGACCGGTCCTCCACAATTCCGGTATCCAGAAATTTTCATCTTCATAGAAGGAAAAAACGCCCTTTTCCTTCATTTTCTCCCCGATTTTTTTCATCAAATAGGTGACGGCTTCCTGTAAATCTCTTGTAGGAACGGTATTATATTCATTTATATTTCCATAAAATTTATGGGGGAGCGAAAGGCTGTACCTGGCGGAATAGATCTCCAGGTTAGAGATGATGAACTGGGGATAATACGTGGGGTCGCTTCTTCTCAAAGACCCGCTGAATTCCTCCGGGAATGTCACCTGGAGTTTTGCTTTTAAAACATAATGGTGGATACTTTCTATGGAGGCTCTCTCTATGAAGTTGTCCTTGAATACCTGGTAGAATTCCGAAAGAACGAAAGTCTCGAAATCATTAACGGCAATATCGCCTTTCTTCAATGCCTGGAGAGCATCTTCAGAAAATTTGAAAGCGAACTTGATTTTTATAAATGGGTATTCAATATCCACACTTTTGTTGGTCCCGTCTGTATACCCCAGGATTGAAAGCACGCAAATTAAACTTAGTATTAAGGCTAGCTTTTTCATTGGTCTACCTCCCCAATAATTCATTTATTGTTTGTTCTATTCTTCCGCCTGACAGCCGCTCATTCTTTTTAACTTCCATCAATAAGGACTCCAGGGGCTGTTTAAAAAAGTTAAAATTTTCTTTTATGAAATTTTTATTGGCCTTGAGGACTAATAGTAAATGATCGGGGGGTAATGCCTCCTCTTCTTTTTGACATACCAACATCTCCGATAGGCTGAAGAATTTTTCCAGGAAATACTTCTTGTCTTCAGCCGGAATTTCCGAAGTTTTGAAAAGAAAATGTTTGAATATAGGGAGACTCTTTATATCTTTCCAGTAAATCTTAATGGTTCGCATTAACTCTTTTTCATCTTTGTCAGGATATACCTTTCCCTCCTCTGTTTTTTCTCGAAAGTTTTCAAACTTATCGGCTACCCAATCACCATAAATCTTGTTTTGCTCATTGAACTTTAATGCATAACCGTTAAATACCTTTTGATCGACTGTTACCAGGAGGTTGTTCATAAATCTCCCGGATTCTTTATTTTTTATAACGCCGTAAACGATAAACAGAAATACCAGACCGATATAAAGCCCACCCATAATTAGGAAATACACCTGACGAAAGGTTCTGATTTTTTTCAAATCCTTAATATACTCGATTATACCCTTCTTGAAGAATATCCGGCTAAAGGGAATTTTAAAAAAATTCAGACCTATGGCCAGCAGGCTGAAACCCAGGTGGAAGTAGAATGAGAAATGCTGATAAAAAAGGATATAAATTTCAAAGTTCAAAACCAGGTAGATAACCACGATTAGCGGCCCAAAGAGGCTTACCAGTATCCCTGGTTTTATACCTGGAGATACGGTGAGGCTATCAATGTCTTTGGGATCAATGCGATTAATCCTTAGAATCGCCATCAAACAGAAAAGTAAAATTAAAATGATTGCCGTACCCAGGAAAACATTCGGGTTTATTCTAAAAAAACCCGGTAAAAATAGAAGTAAAGACAAAGTGAAGAATCCTACCAGGTAAGTTTGGAGTTCCCGGATAACGCCCTGGCTGATAGAGGGTAGAATTATTGAAAGTCTTTCAGATAAATCGATTCCATTTTTCATTTCACACCTCGCTTGCTTTTCTTGTTGTTTTTTTTTTCTTCATTATCACGTATAATGCTCTTCATGGCTCACATCCTCATTCACAAATATATATGATAATTGTTTGTTTACCTCTTATGCGGTTTTTATTCCTTATCCCGTTCCACGTGCAGATCGCAGCTATAAATTCATTTTTCTTTTTAAAAAAGCTCTTTTCTAAGAATTCAGACGCGATTTCATTCAGGGTGTCTCCTTTAAGCACTGTTTTAGTTTCCCTAATAATCTTCTGATTCTTGCAACATGCAGGTTTAGGAATTTTAAGTAATTGGCCGCTATGCAATTCGGAAAAGCTACCGTTTATATAAATACCATTCAACTTTCCCAGTTCTATCAGCCCTTGCTTTGAAGTGTCATGCTTTAACGATTTAGCAATTTTAGATAAATCATTTCCGGGTCTTACTCGGTACTTAATATAAACTTTCTCTTCCTCATTTAAAGGGAGTGACGTATCTGTGGTAACAGGCAAGCGTGTATCCGGTCTTTTTTTAACTTCACTCGGAGGGATATTTGGAGGCGCTTCATTCTTTATAATCTCCCTGATCAATATGCGATAAGCGCCATCGCTTGGTATCCTATTCTCAAATTCTGTTTTGCCAGCCTTTTTATCTATTTTGAAACATTTATAAAAAACACCTATTTTCATTTTAGTCCAATAGTAAACACCGTCAGCCAATTGCGCCCTCAATTGCGGGCATTTCTCTATTAAATCCAGATCATTTTCGTCTGGGATTCTCCATTGGCCAGCGGTGTCGGTTTCCAATGAAACTTTCAATTCTTTCGTCAGCGATTCGGAGGCGGGGTATTCATCATCATAGACGATGTATTTCGTGCCTACCTTTAATCGATATGATGCGCAGTCATCGGATAAAGAATTCAGGGAGTATGAATATACAACCAAACTGAGCATTAAAAGCTTGTAAAAAGAATTTTTTTTCATTATACTTCAATTAACCGGCTTGATCGCAAGTATTCTCAACCTTCCTTTGTCTTCCTTTTCAACCAATTCAAATATCTTGACGAAATCGTATGCTCCATACTTTTTAATCACATCCTCATCGTGTGTGGCAAGTATGGTGGATTTATTTTTTCTCTGTTCGATAAAAAAATCGGTGTAGTCTTTTACATCGCCTTCATGATGGTTCCCTCCCAAGTTTGTCCAGGGTTCATCTGCAATTAAAATTGTGGGGTCTTTCAAAATTGCCCTGAGAAGAGCGACTTTCTTCTTTTCACCTCCAGATAAGATGGAACAACTCTCGTCCAGTTTATCTATTATAGGGCTTAAGAATGGCTTTTTCAACAAATCATTAAATTTTTCTTGTATTGAAGCCGCATCCTTATCCAGTAGGAAACAGGGGAAGAGGATATTATCCTTAACACTAATGGAATCCACCAGGTGATCATCCTGGAGAATATAAGTAAAATAGGCTTCTCTTAATTTTTGGCTATCAGCCCATCCCAGGGAATTCAATGACTTTTTTTCTCCGTCTAATGAAAGAGTTATTTCAGACTCCGCAGAGATATTCCAGGAGAGCAGGCCGAGTACTTTAAGGAGTGTTGTTTTCCCAATCCCGGATTTTCCTTTGATTATTGAAATAAAATTTTCTTTAAACTCAAACGAGCCATAGTCGATTTTTAATTCCACGCTATTTTCGATGACAAGATTTCTTGCAACGTATAACATGTTAACTCCTATATTCCATTAACGAGTAAGGCGATTTTTTTAAAATGGACCTTACTGTTAAAAAAACTACGATGAACGATAATAGCGAGCCGCCCAAAACAATGATGAATATATTCAAAACAGATAGCTTCATGGCGATTTCTTTTGACATCATGAAAAGGGGGAGAGTATAAAAAACTCGTGCAATCAGTGTTGAGGCTAAAAAAACGACCACACTTTCAACTGCTAAAACACCACTTAAAAAGAAAGCTGAAATCCCAAAGGCGCTGAAAACCCCCAATCTGTGCATGGTTGCTTGAACACTTTTGATATAAACGGCTATGGAAATGAAAATTCCCAGACTAATCAGTACGAAGTAAAAAACAGTCGATATATTCCTGAAACGTCGCATATCTCTATGATAGTTTTTGAAAAGATTCAAAACAGTATCATCCATTTCAACGCCTAACCCATTGAGAAATGAATCCAGCTCTTCCAGGCGGTCGATATATTTTTCCCTCAAGTACAATGTCAAAAATTCGGGGTCTTTCTCCTTCATCTCTTCGGGTAATGGTTTCCAATCGTAAAAATCTATTATACACTCAAAGGGAGATCCCTTAAATTGGTTATGAATAAAAAACTTTGATGATTCATCACAAAGCGCTTTATAATCGTTTTCTTTGTAAGAAGGGATGCCTTTAAAAACAATCTCGTATTGAATACGATTGTCACCGGCATTTCGGTTAATTTCAATAATTTCTTTGCAGTATTTGAACAGGCCATTGACAAATGATTTCAATTCTTTTTCTTTTTCGGGAGGCGTAAGAACATAAAAACGTTCAACGGTATCGAATGGGGCGAATGTATCTTGCAATCGATTATAGTTAAATTCTTCCGATACGATAAAATCGCCGAAAGGCATTGTTTCCGATATGACCAGGATCTCCACCGGCACTTTAAACGAATAATCCTTTTCATGGAATTTCTTATCGATTAAGCGATCGAGTTTTAATGGCTCTCCAACTTTATAACCCAGGCTCTCCAACAATCGCTTTGAGACGATGATACCATTTTCGCTGTCTTCCCAATTCTTCACCAGGTTATAATCTTTCGCTTTTTTGTAAATAATGGGATGCGCAGAAATAGCCTCCAGCATCTTTTTATCGGATTTACCAACGGTTCGCCCCCGAAAGCTTGTTCGTGTTTCCCCATCTTTTGCATAAAAGATAAGATCCAGGCTGGAAAAGGAAAAGGTCTCATCATCGTATACCCCTTCTCCCTTCCCTTCGGTATTAAATTCTTTTTTTATTGCATCATAACGGATAATTTTTATTTTGTCGACTTGACCCTTATTAATCAAATAACGGTTCGAAGTCACAAATATGGCAGTCGTGTATGGGTCTTTTTTGAACCGCCGGTATTCTTCATTTAAACCGCCGTTTATTCCCATCCAGGTAAGTATTGTTAAGAGAAGACAGGAGAGCGCCAAACACTTCATAATAACCGGAAGATAGATATCCTTGATTTTTTGGTGTAATTTTTTTTTGCTTTTTGGTCTTAGGTAACTTAACAGTATGAGTTCAAATAGGTTTTTTTTGTTTTTAGTTACGATTTTCATTGTCCCACTCTTCCTTTAAGGCATTTCATCTTCATACAACCATATATACGGATCATCGGATGGCCCAAAAAAACGATTATTTTGCATATCGTTAACTATACTTTTCAACTTTTTCACTACATTCGATACCTTTAGGTCAATTTCCTCCATTTCCTGGAATTGAAGTCTATCTATTTGTTCCTCGGTTTTATCGAAGAGGATAGACAAATTTTTGTATGTGATTCCTTCTCTCATTTTTGAATGCTCATTAAAACTACGGCGTGAATCAAAGTCTTCACCGTATACGCCTTCGATAAGATCTTTCCATAAATTCTTCACCATTTTAGTTTTCAATCGTTTAATTGTTCTATCTAAAACTTCTATAATACCTCCTAATTCACTTTTGCTAAGGAGGTAGACATTCTTAAATTGTGGCACGCCCGGGCTTCGGGGATCATATTCTTTTGCATACCCGAATTTCATGATAAAGGCTCTCTTTTGCTTCAGCTCTTCAAAAACTCTTGGGAAATCGTTACCGAACCGTGCTTTTAAACTTTCAAAAACAATTGGGTTGATAATTAATTTATTTGTATTTTCGGGGGCTACGATAGATCCCCCTTCGATTAAGCTTTGATAATCTTCGATCATTTTATTTATTGAGTCCGATATTCGTTTACTATACTGATCTAATAATTGATTTTTTAATTTAAAAGGACTTTCTATCTCATCAGTCACAAAGAGTTTCGATATATCTGCTTCAGTATAACTAGCCTTGTGCTTTCTAGCAGAATTAATATATTTTCCCAGATAACTTTCACGAATGCCGGCAGAGTCGGACCTGAATAATTCCATAGCCATTCTTTCCGCTTCACCACCTATTAAACCATGCTTGACTTTCACCATCATACAACTGATCCGATTATTCGCTAAACTGTTGCCGATACTCTCCCTGGAATAGTTATCTTTTTTCCTACTGTTATTCCCAGCATCGCCGATTATAATCAAAAACTTTGAATTAAACTCTCCATAGCCGGAACGTCTTAAAGATTCTTCAATTCCGTTAAATAACGCTTCCGGGTATGCCGCCTCATCATTATCATCTGTATGACTATTTGCATTTTGAGCCCATCCATTCGGCCTATTCGAACTACCATTTAATCTATTTATCAATACATTAAGGTTTGTGGTAAGCGGTTCGATCTCAAATTTTTTATCCCCATCTACATAATCCCTGTAAACTGCAGCTCCGAACCGAAGTTTCTGTTTTTTAATATTGCAATTTTTGGTTAATTCACCCATTACGTTTGTTACAATTTCCGCTACTCCCTCAATATATGGTCCCATACTCTTAGTTGCATCGATCAAAAAAACAATATCCACTTCTTTAGTGCTTGTTTTCATACCTTCAAACTCTCGTTGCAATTGATCAACCGATAATCCGGACACATTAGCCAGGGAAACATCCACTTGACATACCAATCTCAACAATTCCTGTTGTTGCTCTTTCACTTTTCCTCGTAAAAAAAATGGCCATTCCGAGCTGCGCCACATCTCAAATGAATCATAAGTAAGAAGTGTATGGGAGCCAGGGAGAGAGCCAGGGTTCGTCTCGATTTTTCTATAAAAATTCGTCAAATCGGGACTAAATATGAAAATATAGGCAGGAAATCTTGATGGATTGTTTGGAATTAATGCCATTCGGGAATTCCATGGGAAAAGTTTGTCCCTTTTGCACCAGCCGTATATATTTTTTCTAAAAGCCTGATCATCTGTGGAAACCGAATCTAAGGATGGAAAACTTCCGATTAAAACAAAATTAGAATCATCGTATCTATTATTATCCCACGCATAGACATACGCAATTCGCAGTGTGCCCATTGGCCTTGTCTTTAAAACATTCGATTCGGAAGGACCTTTATAAAAAGTAATATCGCCGATTTTGCCAAGTTCTATCCCCTCCTCAATATGAGTAAATACCACTTTTTCATAAACGCCCGAATTCACATCCTTAAGAGCAAGAGGCAGGTAAATCAAATCTCTCATATTCACCCACCCGGTTCGGTGTGTTAATGTATCCAATTCCTTAACCTGCAACTTTGAGTTTTCCTTCGCTACTACTTCAAATCGTTGAAGATATGGCGCAATGAACAGCACACTATTCATGGAAGAATCGGAATATACTGCGTCGCCTTCTTTTGCGTTTGCAACAATCCATCGAATAGGGAAAGTTTTCAAACTGGATTCGGATACATTGAGAAGTTCATTTCGTCTGGAACCGTAATAATCGGGGTCGGGTTGATTTACAGGAAAAGAATAATTTGTAATCCAAAGCAAAAGAATTATCATGCAACGAATCACGCTTACATTGGTTCTTTTTCGGTCCATATTAATCCTCCTTCGACTTAATAATTTTTAAGAGGTCTGCAACGGTGTTTTTCTCTATTTTGTTCAAATCTATGAGTTTTACATGTAACTTCGTTTTATCATAATCACTATAATCTATAGGTACACGGCTGTCAAGTATAATTCCCAGTATATCAGGTTTAATTTTTTCTCCATTCAAAATGTTAACATTTAAAAATTTGGCCTCAATCTCTGTTACTATGTTAGTTAAAATTATTTCAGGTGTATCGATTGTTTTCCTCTTAGAAATACTTATTTGCCGCTGACCATTATCTTCAAAATCTTTGAGGAGAAAATCGGTTTTTTCATAGTCGACCCAGCCGATATACATTTGTTTGAAATCAGATTGAAAACGAAAAAGTTGCCTTACTTTTTCATCGATAACATCCTGTTTATTTATTCCATCTTGACTGTTACATAAGAACACCACTACCCCGAGCGCAGGTCTGCGGCAATCTAGATTCAAATCGAAAGCTGTCGTTTGGTTTTTGTTTAATGTAAAATTTTTTCCTTCGAAATATCTATCATTGGGTATTGAAGCATTAATTAAAGGATCAAAATAGGGAAAATATATGGATTTCATGCATACAAGAGTCGTTGAACCATTACTATTATCGAAAGTCAGTGGCAAATTGTCTTGCTTTTCATCCGAATCAATCGAATAAACATTCCTTAAAGCGACATTAATTTTTTTCGGCACTTCCTGGCCATGATCGTTGATTTTAATTTTAAAAGAGATATTTATTTCTTTCCATAAAGGTTTGATTTCAAAAACGTTTCTTTCTTGCTTTTTTTCAGTTACAATATACTTTATTTTATCAATTATGGCATTTACAAAAATGGGGTTTGAGGGAACTCTAGCCCCAAATATTTTAAATTCACTATTGCTTTGATTAATATTAACAGTATAGGTTTTATCCAGATCATCTTTTAAAGTAATTTTCCCCCTGTACCCATGGGCATTTTGAAAACTTATTTTGTTCAAGTCTGGCGGTTTCAATTTCAATTGTTGCAATATATGCAAATACTTTTGTTCATTAGAGATAATGCCTACAATAGGTTCAAACCCATCTTTACAGATATAATATTTTCCCTCAACATCAGGATTAATATTAAAACTTACTTTCTCATTGCTTCCAACTTGCATCACATTTTCACCAATCATTACCCGCGCGCCTGATCCATTTCTGATAGTGAAAACTACTTCACTCGATTTTTGGGACATATAAATCTTGCTAAATTGAGGATCAGGGTTATGCCGGGAAATTTCTTCATCCCATGGCACATATCCATGCTTTTCTAAACGAAGATAAACATCATCGCACACAGGATACGTTACACTGATAGACGGCTCTCCTGCCTGTAATATCCCACTTTTTATCAATAGTAGGCTTTTTTTATAATAAAATTTATAGAACACATTGAATAAAGTCGTTAGAGGGGCTGTTTTGTCTACAGGTAGAAATGATTGATTTTTCATTTCAATCGTTATTGAGTTTTCTTTTATTTCGAACAGTTTCCCTTCCAAAATTGTATTCATGAATTCAATTTTTTTTGTTTCATTCGGCGCCGGCAATTGAGAATCTTTGATTTCAGTCATTCCCAATATTTTACAAACCTGTGCTTCCGAATTGTAACAAGCAATCCACCCATTTTTCAAAAATGCCACAGCCATATCATAATTTCTTATTGTAATCCTTGGTGTAAAATTTTGGAGTTCAACAGTTCCATCCGATTTATGGATAATATCATTGACTTTTTCTGAATCTCCCACTTTAACGTTACTGGGGTTTTTAAAATTTTTTTTACTTAATTTTACATAATCTATTGAAATAGTTTCTTGTTCAATTTGAATAGCAGAACCATCTATATCATCTTTTCTTAAAATAAATGGTGAAAGCTTTTCACTCGAATCATTAGCAAAAATAATAAATTCAAGCTCTAAAATTCCTTCTATCAATGATAACGACTGTTTGGTTTTTTTGATAGTTATTTGAAAACTAATTTTCTTTTCTTTATAATTCTCTAAACCAGATATCCGCAAGTGTATATACGGGCTATTGGGAGTAAATGTTCCCTCCTTTGGGAGAGGAATAGAAGCACGAAAAAAACCTTCACTATCATAATATGAGAATTTTTCAAAATAAAGTTTAACATTTTCATTTGCTGTGTAGGAAATTTCCGCCGTTGCCGGTTGATTAAAAAGGAAAATAAAAACCAGGCATGTTGCCATACTAGTCATCGCTATTTTGTTGAATATCGTCATTGTTCCTCCCTTCAGTTATTTTTTTTATGAAGATGCAATATGCCCCGTCCGATGATATCCGGTGTTCCGATATCAATTCCATATCACCGTTTGCATTCTTTTGAAATTTATACGTGAGATAAAAAATACCCACTCTATCCGGTGTCCAGTAACATCGATCAAATTGTATATTTAATGCCTTAAATAATCCCTCTTTTTGCATCAACACTACCAGATCTTCTTCTTTAGGAAGAGTCCACTTCTCCTTTTTTAATTCTTCTTCAGATAAATCCTTATTGATTTTATCCAATAAAGATAAAGCAGTATCTTGATCCGACACTCCCTCAAATATCACATAATCGCCCCAGTCTTTATACCACAGGCAATTATCAAGGTCATCCTTAACATAGCGACCTAGGTCCTCAATACCCAAAATGTCTTTCATCTCAAATACGACTTTAGCCTTTAGAAAGACAAAATATTTATTACTCTCACCCTCGCTTTCGGGTTCAGTTTTAATCGCTTTCTTAAAAAGGAGAGGGATATCGATCGAAACGATTCTACCTTTATTATAAAAATCCCTGGCTTTCAACCGTTTAATATTATTGTCTTTTTCCAATACAATGGCGTCCGCCCATGACCCCATCTTTTTTTCTTTTATTTTTCGAAATGCATCCAAAGCCGCATCAATAAAATTACTGGTTTGATCATTATCAGGGTTCTCCAATTTTATACCTTTTTCCATATAACAAAAATCCCGTTCGATTATCAAATGATGTGCTCTTTGTTTGACATCCCGGTTTAATGCATCGATTTCGGAGATGAGCCGATTAAATCCATCGTTTATGGATTTTAAGTTTTTTGAAGTGCCACGGTTGTTTTTTAATTCCTCAGAAAGCGTGTTGATATTGTTCTTTATATCATCTTTTTCCGATTCAACCCTTTGAATGAAAGATCTGGGAGTGTATGAATAAATTCTCCTGGATAGATTTATCAACTGATTTACGCCATTCTCAAAATCGTTAATATTCTTTAAATTCCCAATAATCTCATCTTTCTTTTTCTTTTTTTCTAGTATGAACGCCCTTATTTCGTGGAACTTTTTCTCGTGATCATTGATAATTTCGTTTATTTTTCTCAAGCTGCTGTTGTCCGATTTTCTCAATTCATCAATCAACTCGTCATATTTCTTTTTTATATCATTTTTACCCTGCAATGGATAATTAAAAAAATTCAAAATTTCTTCCACTGCACGCTGATCGGAATTAAAATCGATATATTTTATTTTTTCACTGCTTTCCTCACTTTTAATTTTAAAACTGGCGATATTGCTCTCCCTCGATCGTTCGTTCATTATGAGTCTCTCATATACATCGTTCAATTCTTCATTTTCATTCTCCTGCTCATGAACATAAAAAGGATAGTGTCTATAAACCTTGTACACATATATAATGCTCTCCTTTTTAACGCAATCTTCTCGATCATCCGGGTAAACGGTATCTTTTTTTATAAGTTGTCCCTGTATTTCCAATTTTTGGCCTTTTTTGCTGGATTCACTGTTAAATTCGAAAATAAGCCACTGTTTTTCATTTAAAAATCGTTCCATTTCGCTAACGATCTCCTCTTTAACTTCATTCTGCGATTTCACCCCCTGGGGACTTGTTCCCAATAGTAGAAAATAATGGGAGATCGAATTAAGGCTGTGCTTAAATATTTGTTGTGAGATATCCTGGATATTTTCCTTGGCTTTTATCAAGTCACCTAACCTTTGACTTTGATCGATGAGCCCATCGATCCGCTGCTTGCTTTCATCCAGGTTAAATTTCAATTGTTTTAGATCGTCTATATAACCAAGCACTTGCTCATATTTTGATCTAAATTCATTTTCCATTTTTTCTTTATTCGCTTCATGTTCATTTTGAATTTTCTTTACCGCTTTATCGATTTTTTCGGCCTCAATCGGAGAATTATTGTATTCCTTTTCTTTTTGCATAACGAGTTCTTTTATCTTTTCCTCTATCTTTTTTTCTGTTTCAAGGCCGATATAATTTTGTTCTTCGATACTCTCCTGGGTACACCCCACCAAACAGAAACAAGAATTGCACAGTAGCAACCAAAAAATAACAAAAATCAAAGGAATCTTTTTCATTTCCCGAATCTCCTTATTCCAGATCAATAATTCTTTCCATGTTGATGTCATAGCACAACTTGCCTCCCTCTATCCGTTTATTGAACAATGCCTTTATAAGTCGCACGTGAGACAAGCTGTTTGTGACAACTGCTACTTTATCTCCGACCATTTGGGAATTGGCAAAGAAAACTTCCCCGACTCGCCTTGCAGCTTCCATAAGTATTTTATGCCTCGCCCTTTCCAAATTGTCTTCATCATTAATATCGCCGGGTATTGCGGCGCATACGGTTACATATTTTGTCCTATATTTAATGGAGAAAACACGTGCAGCGTCAATAGCACCGTCGATTAATATACTTAGGGAAATCTTTACACATTGGCCATCATCCTGGGGAAAAACTCCAACTACTTTGGGGCTAATAATGATCCGGCATGAATTCTTCTTTTCAGTGTACAAGTCTTTGAAGGAAGAAACAGCACAGGAGTTCAACAATTCCTTAAAAGGAACAATTTCGTGATTACCGGTGTCCAATATATCCGACCTTATTAAACTGTATAAGTATTCCAGGTACCCCAACATATCCAGGAACTTTATTTGTTCGTCAAACTTATCGAGGAATACGGGTTCTCCCCTGTACTTATAAAGTTTTGTTCTTATAAATTCAGCGACGTCATCATTAAAGGTCTCCTCGACGCAAGAACGTGTAATACTCCTTCCCTGTTGGTGAGTATTTTGGATTAGCAATTCAAATTGACTCTTCAGGTTTTCGCCGCACTGGTCCAGGTTTATCTCTACAATTCCTGAGAAATTGAACTTTATTAGTGTTTCGACTGAAAGGAGATTGGCGGTTAGGAGAGGAGCGACATTTGCTTGATTTCCCGGGATAATGGTCACTTTGACAAGCAAATGGGTTTTCCTGAATTTCCCAATTTCGCGGAGATCATCGTCATCAAACTTTTTACTTGAATATTTCCTATCGATCAGATCAAACAGTTGATTCATGCTTTCTTCGGAATTGTCAAGAAAACGAAACTTTGCTTCCTTTTTATGCTTTGCAAGTTCAGCTCCCAGCGATGTTTCAATCAACCCCATAAGTCTTAACCTGGCTTTATCCATCGCTTTCCTGCCTACAATTTCGATGCTGTTCTCAAAATCGACAACCGGGGGAACCACCCATATTGCTATAGTCTTATCGTCTGCACCGATTCCAAATTTGCCCCAGTCTTTTTTGCTTTCCATTTCTTTGTAAAAAGCAATTGCCTGCTCTGCAATGCTTGAGGTGAGAGGCTCCAAACAACCTGACGGACCAGATGCAGTTCGACGGCTCTGTATCTTATTGGTAGCTTGTGCTTGCCGGATGCATCCCCAACTCATTAAGACCAACAATAACCAAACAGCCAACGCGCCTTTTCTTCTAGCCATCTTAATTCCTTAAACCTCCGAATACTAATATATCTCTGTCTTTTTAACACCTCATCATAAGAACCTGAAAATAAAACCAAACTTACTTATACATAAAATCGGAGAAATTGTCAAGGAAAAATTTCATTTTTCCCCATTTTATTTTGCTGAATCATAAGCGCTGCTAAGGACTAGCATTGGGAGTATTTCTGGAGATCACTTTACGACAAAACGTCTCTTTGAAATAGGTATTTTTACCCCGTTTTCAAGTTTTTTGACCTTGAATGAGATGATGTGGTAAGGGATTTAATCGCATTGGAAGAGGTTGAAGTAGAGCCAGATGGGGAGCGCTTTTTACTTCATACTGAAATGGGGGGGGGGTTGCGGCGCTGTGTTTACGACATTAGGCGTTACTTTACCCCCAACTATAATGCAGTATCAAAATTGATTAACGGGAAAAGCAAAACCTAGCGCCAAGAGGAACTTTGACTCCCCGATACCCTCTATATAAATACTTCCCGTTTTTATACTTTCAAAGAAGTGCGGCAGAAAAAGTAAAAATGTATTGCGCCGTGCTGATTTCCTTAAAAAAAACGCAAGTGTTTGGAGCGACAGCCATGCGAAAGACATCACTTACACTTTTCATGATGACAAGGTTCATTCGAGTTCTAAGGCATTTCATCTTCATACAACCATATATACGGATCATCCAGGGGTCCAAAAAAACGTTCACTTTGCTTATCCCTAAATAAATTTTTCAGTTTTTCCATCACATTCCATACCTTTAGATAAATTTCTTCCAGTTCCTGGGATTGAAGCCTATCTATTTGTTCCTCGGTTTTATCGAAAAGTACAGACAAATTTTTGTATGTAATCCCATCACGCATTTTTAAATAATCATTAAATGTTCTTGCTGGCTCATAATCTTCTCCATATACCCCTTCGATAAGATGCATCCATAAATTCTTTACCATTTTAGTTTTCAATCGCCTAACTGTCCTATCTAAAACTTCTATAATACCTCCTACTTCACTTTTACTGAGGAGGTAGACATTTTTAAATTGTGGCATGCTTGGGCTTCGAGGATCGTATTCTTTGGCATACCCTAATTTCATAATAAAGGCTCTATTTTGCTTCAGTTCTTCAAAAACTTTTTGAAAATCGTTTTCGAACCTTGCTTTTAAACTTTCAAAGATAATTGGGTTGATAATTAATCGATTCGTGGTCTCGGGGGCTACTATAGCCCCCCCTTCGATTAGGCTTTGATAATCTTCGATCATTTTGTTTATTGAGTCCGATATTTGTTTACTATACCGATTTAATAATTGATTTTTTAGTTTAAAAGGATTTTCTATCTCATCGGTCAAAAAGAATTTTAGTATTTCTGCTTGAGTATAGCTAACGTTGTGAGCTTTAGCAGAATTACTGTATTTTCTGAGATAACTTTCACGAATGCCCTCAGCGTCAGTCTTGAATAATTCCGTGGCTATTTTTTCCGCAGCTCCACCCACTAACTCATGCTTTACTTTCATCATCATACAATTGATCCGATAACTCGCCAAAAGGTCCCCAATACTTTCCCTGGAAAAATTATCATTCCCCCTACTGTTATTCCCGGCATCACCAAGTATGATCAAAAATTTTGAATTAAACTCCCCATACCCGGAACGTTTTAAAGCCTCCGATATCCCGTTAAATAAAGCTTCCGGGTACGCTGCCTCTCCGTTATCATCCGGGTGACTACTTGCATTTTTAGCCCATACATTCAGTCTATCAGTCAATTCATTTATGTTTTGGGTTAGAGGTTCGATCTCGAATTTTTTCTCCCGGTCCACATAATCCCTGTAAACAGCAGCGCCGAACCGAAGTCGATCAATACTGCTATTCTTTCTTAATTCATCCATTATATCCTTTACAATTTTCGCAACCCCCTCAATATATGGCCCCATACTCTTGGTTGCATCGAGTAAAAAAACAATATCCACTTCCTTCGTGCTTGCTTTCATACCTTCAAGCTCTTTTTGCAATTGATCAACCGAGAATCCGGACAAATTAGCCAGGGAAACATCCACCTGACATATTAATCTCAAATACTCCTGCTCACCCGATACTATTTTTCTTTGCAAGAAAAATGGCCAATGATTATTGATCCACATCTGAAAAGAATCATAGGTAAGCAGGCTTTGAGGGCGAGGGGCTGAATTTATCTGAGGATTTTCATAAAAATTTGTCAATTCTGGACCATCAAGAAAAATATAGGCTGGATATTCTGCTATCTTATTTGGAATCAATGCCAACCTAGAATTCCAGGGGAACAACCTCTCCAATTTACACCAACCGTAAATACTTTTTTTAAAAGCGGCATTATCAAATGATGCGCCATCTATAAAGGGGGATTTTCCGATTAAAACATATTTTGAATCATCATATGTGCTGTTGTCCCAGGCGTACACGTAAGCTATACGGAGTGTCCCCATTGCCCTTTCCACAAGAGGATTATTTTCAAAAGGGCCTTTATAGAATGTAATATTTCTAATCTTCCCTAGCTTGATGTGTTCTTCCATATGCGTAAACACAACTTTTTGATAAACCCCCATCGTTTCATCTTTAAGAGCTATCGAGAGATAAATCAAATCTCTCATATTCACCCACCCAGCACGGGGCGTTGGGGAATCCAATTCTTTTACCTCCAATTTTGATTTTTCTTTCGCAAATACTTCAAATCGTTGAAGATATGGCGCAGTAAACATCACAAGGTTCATAGAAGAATCCGAGTATACTTTGACGCCTTCTTTTGAACTTGCAACAATCCATCGAATAGGGAAAGTTTTCAAAATACTTTCAGAAGCATTGAGAAGTTCATTTCTTCTGGAACCGTAATAATCGATGTCGGGTTGGTTTATGGGCAAGGAATAACAAAATCCAACTAAAAAAAATATGGCCCATAATGCTGCAATTATTATTTTCTTTTTAATCTGATAATCCATATGTTTTCTCCTTATGAAAATCAACACATTTTCGAATAAATAAAAATTGATTTTGCTTTGTATTCATTCCTCTTCCTCCAGTGCTTTAACAAAAAGGCAACAAGCCCCATCCGTACTTGCCCTTTTTTCCAGAATCAATTCCATCTCTCTATTCCCGCTTTTTATGATTTTATATGTGTAGATGAATTTATCTTTTATAACGGGGACCCAGTAATTTTCTCCATTTTTTATTTTCAAGCTTATTAATAATTTCTCATCATTAATTATTTCATCCAAATCTTCCTTTGAAACGAGTCTCCATTGATTCTTCTTCAATTGCCCTTTGCTAGATTCTTTATTTAGTTTTGTATGGAAATAATTTACAGAATTATTGTTGTAAATTTCATTATAAACCACAAAGTTATCTTTTGGTTTTGCCCAAATAAGGTTATGAGTACAATCAAAATAATACTCGAAAATCTCAAACCTTTCGGTGGAGATAAAATTCGCTTTTAATTCGACATAATAGTATGCTAATTCAGAGGCTGTCTTTTTTGTCTGCCGACAAATTACGGGAATTTCGAGAGATTTAATTTTAATTAAGTCATAGAACGATGATGTGGCCTCAGGTTCGAAGGATTCATTACTTTCTTCTGATAAATTTACCTCTTTAAATTTACAAATTATTTCTGTTTTTAATGCCTTAAAAGCAAATATTGAAACTTGCAGAAAATTGTCAGGGACATTTTTATATATATCTTCTTTAATGCTTACATTCGTAGTAAATTCAGATTGTAAATTTGAAGATCGAATTATCTTATCTTTAACTTTCAGCATTTCAAAATTAATTGAGGAAAATATATTTTGGATGTTGCTATATGAGCATTGAAAGGAAAATTTATCGACTTCATTTGTTTCTAATTGACCGGCAATTGTGCTAATTTCATCTTTAAGAGCATCTATATTTCTTTTTATATCATTGAAAATATCGGTTCCATATGTATTTATTTTTTTTGATAATTCATTAACCGTTGCTAAAGTTTCTGTTATATTAATATTTTTTAATTTTCCAATTAATTGCATTTTCTCATCTCTTTTACTCTCGATATTTTTGATATTAAATCTCAGGGCTAATTTTTCGTTTTCCTTTATATAATTATTTATATCCTGGATATCTATTATCATTCGTCTAATCTGTTTATATTTCTTTTTTAGTTCAAATTCAAAGTCCTGAAGTGTAGGCATTTCACCCAAATAAGTATTCCCATTCTCGATTTTATTAACTCCATTTTCTATGATATTGGAGCTAATATTTTTCCCCGGTGAATCTTTAATAGTTTTATTATTACAATTGAGAGATGGAAATTCATTTAATTTGCTTTCAATAAGTATTTTGAGATATTGTTCTACATTCAAATCATTATTTAATTCGATAGAATTTAGCAAAGTTGTATAAAATACTGTTAAGATTGAAATCAACAAATAAATTCGCTTTTTCATTTCAAAATAACTCATCTTCATATAACCACATGTATTGATCGTTCATTTGTCCAAAAAATCTTCCTGAAATTGCTTTACCCTCAATCCAATAAACTAATTTATCAGTAACATCACTTAAAGTATTAATTAATTCCTTTTTATTATCGGCTCCATATTGAAAAATTTTCTCCCGTGTTTTTTTAAATAGAAGCGGTAGATTTTTAAAAACCATTTCATCTATTTCTTTTATCACCCTGCTTATCTCAATAGCAGAATACTCCTGTCTTTGAAGATAATATAAATATTTTCTTAAATAACTTATAACGGCCTTAATATCTCCCTTCCTTAAAATATATACATAGAAAAACTGTTTCGTAACTATAGTTCGTGGATCTATGTGCTTTACATATCCCAAATGTTGGCAATAATATCTACTCTTCATAATCTCACCAGTGTAAGAGGATTTGAGATTACAAAACAATCGATTATATTCCCCCATTTCCTTTAAGAGGAACAGCGGCCATTCATTTTCTTTCCACTTATTTTCAGGCTTGAGGACTAAATACTCAGTATCCGGGTTGCTCCAGGGAGTAATTGTAATCTCCTGCTTATAGAAATTCATTAATTGATCCCCATAAAGGAAGATATATGAGAGGTGGTTGGTACCCATGCTGGGGATCACCCCCCACCGAGTTTCCCATAAAAAAAAATGGGAATTTCTGCTCCACCCATAAATTGAATTCGCTATTATCTTTATGTCTGGGATTCCATCATCACCTTCAGGATAATTACCGAGCAATGCATACTCATCATAATTCCTTTCCAATTCATAAATATATAAAAAGGGAATCGAACTTACCTCTTTTTCGGCATTGTAATCTATAGTTTCCCCAGAGGTTTTATAAAATTTAAATTTCTTAATTTTCTCATCCTTAATATCCTGGGCATCATGAGGGAAAAATGCCAATTGGTAGATTCCACTTTGCGGATATTTAAGTGGAATTGGCAGATACAAGACATCCTTCATATTGACCCATCCCTCCCTTGAAGAAGCATAATCGACTTCTTTTACCTTTAATCGATTTCCTGCTTTATCCAGAACCTCAAATTTTTGAAGGAACCGGGCCTTAAAAAATAGCCCATCTTTATCGAGATTGGATTCTTTATAAACAGAAATTTTATCCTTTAAACTTAATACTATCCATGGGGCACCTATAGTTTTTATAGTTTCCTTAGTAGCTTTTAAAAGTTCATCTCTTTTTAAATTGTAATAATATGGATTAGGCTGGTTTAACGGAGAAGTACGAGTTATAACCCAAAATATCGAAAATAGTAAAAATAGACATATGGCTGCAATAATCCTCCTTATTATTCGTGAATGGGAAATTTTTTTATCTGTATTAATTCTGGATATTATCCCAGCACTATCTTGAACTTCAGGAAAAAGGAGCAGCTTTTGTACCCTTGGAGGGAGATATTTTTGATTCCCCGGTATAGGCTTTATAATATCCGGTTGATCTAAGATTGCTCGTAAAAGCTTTTCGTATCCTTCCTTTGAAGAGATACAATATGACGTTTCTCCTTTTAAGGGTAGTGGTATAAATTGTGCGTCATCATTATTAAGTAATACAGGGATGAAGCGTTCATTTATGGAATCATTGTGATAAAGATGATTGTATGTAAGGGTCGATTCCCATTTCACCCCCTTTCCTTTTCCCTTTTCTTCTTCGCCCTTAACGCGCTGAAGATATGTTTTGGTGCAGATTATAAGAACAAAATCACTATTTGTTATTTGATTGTCCATCCATTTTGGCCATCCCCCCCGTGGAGATCTTGAATAATATTGATCGAGTTCACAATCGATTCCATCTGTAATCAATTGATCAGATAAAGAAAGAATTCGCTCTTTGTGCTCCTCGGAGTCATGGCTGTAACTTATAAAAACCGTTATTTTTTTACCAGTTTTGTCATTTCCATTTGTAGCCATGAGTTCACCTTTTTGCTTTTACTATCAGTGCGGCACATTATTTTCAAATTTCTGCTCATGAATTTATTTTAATTCTTTTGACTCGAAATGTCAAGTGGTGAAAAATTAATTGCAAACAGATTGCTCGAATACGGTTCACCTATAGTATTCATGCTAAGGTATTCACATTTAAAATCGATATCGCATCAGAAATATCTGAGACTGCATCAGTTTAATCCATTCTTAGGTGTAAACTCGCCGAACCGTTATGAGGAAAACCTCGCCCCATGTCAACTTCTGAGCAGGGAGTGTTTGGAGGAAAATAGGCCAGACGAAAAAATCCCCTTCCAAACTGTGGGATTTGCAAGGGTATCTCCAGGCGGATTTAAAAGGGCATACAGATGATGTTTTGAGCGCCGTCTTTTCCCCGGATGGTAAAAAGGAAAAAGCGAGGAAGAGAAGAAAAAGCCTGCCCACGAATTACACGAATTCCCACGAAAAACTTAGCCGCGAAGAACGCGAAGACACGCGAAAGGTTTTTTGTTTGTTTTTTTGTTCATTGTCTTTTGAAATTTGTTTGTGATTTGTGGTTTGTAATTTGTGATTTGCCCCTCATCGT
>Ga0315276_10001349_pt1 | contig 21938 bp, 22 predicted proteins | sample YL17G05_0_MG_FD_204542 | JGI IMG/M metagenome (GOLD analysis project Ga0315276, IMG submission 204542) | Sediment microbial communities from Yellowstone Lake, YNP, Wyoming, USA - YL17G05_0 | ecosystem: Environmental > Aquatic > Freshwater > Lake > Sediment | place: USA: Wyoming | collected... | reverse complement strand
CTTGAGCTACCAGGACAAACTCAGTGGTGGAGGAGTTGCCATAGGTGAAGTTCAAAGTGCCATTGGCATCGGTCTCAAAGGTTTGGTTCAAGTAAGCATTAATCAGCTGCTCATAAGACCAGTTATCCAGTGCCCCGGTGATCGTAATGTTGAACCAATAGCAGCCACTCACAGTGAAGGTGAGAGCTATGCCATTCTCAATACTAAGGTTATACTCGGAGATCGTGAGAGTGATCGGGGAATCTATCCAGAGCATCCAGGTAACATTCTCATAGCTGGCATTGATATACCTGGGGGAATCCGCAGAGATGCTTGCCCCCTCTGAGATGTAAGCCACAGCCAGGGAATCGTTGTAAGCGATATGCAGACTGGTTATCGAGAAAGTCCAGTTGAGCCAGTCGATAGAATATGAATCGTTTGCTGTGATAGACGCATTGAAGTTTCCAAGAGACGCAGCTATGCCAGAGACATTTACCTCAGTGGCATTAGACCATGTTATATTGAGCCAGGAGGCATCAGTCGTAAGGTTGAATATGACTGGCCCTGAGAAGGAAGCATGAGTGATAGAGGCATTGACATAATACAGATCGCCAATGCAAGCGAAGCTGTGAGGGGGAGAAGCTGCTATCAGCTGGATTATGAGAATGTATCGCGGGTAGTAGTCTTGTGCGATCCCGAAGATATATGGCAGATCGAGTATTCCGAATGGAGATACGATGTCGGGTATCGCGGGTATCGTCCAATCCGACCAGTAGTTTCCGTATCCGGTTGAAGTATTCCACCAGTTATTCGTCCCGTCGTCATACGCTTGGGTTCCCCCACCATTGTTATCGGTCAGTGTGTTGTTCCAACAAATGTTATTATAGCATCCCGTGTTGAGAAAAATCCCGCGATTCGTGTTGGTGGAGATGTTGTTCAGTGAAATCATATTGTGGTTCGACTGGTATGTAAAGAAAATCCCATATTGGGTGTTTGAATAAACAGTATTTGATTCGATGGTGTTATTGTGTGCCTGAACATCCAGATAGATGCCGAAGATGTTTGAGTGGCATGTATTGTTCATAACAGTATTGATCGAACATCTCGGCAACGATGTGAAAGTATCGTCGAGATAGATTCCGACCGGGCCATCATGGCATGTATTGTTAGCGACGGTCATATTGCTGGCAGAGTCCAAATCGATATTGGCATAACCGCTGTTAAAACACAGATTGTTCTCAATGCTGCTGCTATTGGATCTCAGACTCCTTATCCCGGAAAATGTATTGAATGAACATGTGTTTGAAGAGATCGTATTGTTCTCACTGAATGATTCCAGATGTATCCCGGAGTAATCGTCAACCAAGTCATTATTTCTGATAACTCCGTTGGTCGTATTGTTCAGATGAATTCCATTGTATATCGATACCGAAGCGCCGTCGTGAACATAACAGCCTCTTATCTCAAAATAAGAAGTCGCGTCGATTATCCTGATCCCATGAGCGGCAGAGGCATCGATGTTCCAGCCATCGATTATGTATGGGTCATCGATCGTCCCGCTCCCCCAGGATATTCCAGTCGTAGCGTTCAATCCGAGAAATCCAGCATTCCCAACTATGGATATTGTCGCATGGCCGACATAACTGATGTGCGCCGGAGCCGTTGAATCCTGATCGCCCTGGGGGATGAAGGGCATGGCGAACATCGCCGCGATGAGCAGTGCGAGGAAAAGGCGCCTCAGAGGATCACCGCCAAAGCCGTGCAAAGGGCTTTACTCCTCTTAGAATCCATTAGTTCCACCACCACATTGAGACTTGAGGGCGAATCGCAAAGAACGGATTCCAGTTGAATCCGCTAAAGTATCCAGCATCGGAGAGAATCCAGAGGATGCCGACCGCCACCAATGCCAGCCCGAACATGATCAGAGAAGCCGAGCGCATCCATGCAGCAGCTATCAGGCAGATCGCACCGACAGCAGCAAAGATGAACCCGGTGAGATGCCCCATGAGCCACTGGTAAGGAGTCTCAAGCTGAGTGCCAGGGCCGGGAGTGGAGATATTGGCCACGACATAGTTCAGCTTCGTAACATTGAGCCAGACACCCGAAACGATAGTGCCGTTGTATTCAATCTGCATCGGATAGATCGTATCGCCCGATGCAAGCTGGATATAGGTGCAACGCCCGGTAGTCCAGTTATCAGTGGTGAGATTCAAATGAGTGCTGGCATAGACCGAACCATGCCCGGCATTTGAATCATTGCCCCAACAGATCACAAAGGCAGATTGGTTCATCACATTGGCTGCGACAGTATAGCCACCGCCAGTATGGAGATAGTAGCTGGCAGTATCGACAAAGGGCATGAATACAGTCGTATTGTCAGCCAGTATCGAGCCATCGACCTTGACGATCTTCCCGACAGCAAAAGTCATCAGCGAAGAGGCACTGATATTGACATCTGAGACCGTCATATTGTCATGCGTCAGATACCATGCGCTCAGCTGTTCGAGGTATGCCAGATAGATAGCGTATGCAGCTTGCCAGCTCAGACCTTTGACCTGATCTGGCAGCGGGAATATGATGCTCGGGTGAGGGATGACTGGAGAGCCACCGCCATTCTTGACTATGTTATAAGCCGTCAATCCGAAGGTATTGGCCGTTTGATACATCTGGCCGATAGCTGTGATCATCGAGTTCAGCTGAGAGCAAGCACCAGGGATAGCGGTAGAGCCTGTTATGATGGCCGTCTGATTGGCTGCACAGCTGCTGCCGAAGGTATCCGTGCTTGAACAGATCTCAAACTTTGGCACGACGCTATTTGACTGATGATTCAAGCCAGTCGAATCGGGGAAGAACCATTTAGCAGTTCCACCGCCTGTGTAATAGACGCTCCAGCGGTAAAGCAGAGTCGTATTGGTCGGCCATGATGCTGGCTGGAAGCATACCAGATCAGGCGTTATAGTTCCTGGGGAGATTTCAGCAGGAGAGCCAAGACCGAATACTATCCCGTCATGCGCTGAGCCTGTCTTTAGGTCGATGACATACTTATCAAGAGAGACTCCAGCCTCACTCAGATTGACGTCATGCACGACATTAGCAGCAAGGGTGAATGTGTCATTGAAGGTCGGTGATGACGACCCGTAAGCCGTCAGGGTCAGCGTATAGGTCTTTGTCGATGTGAACGCATTGGCTACATAGAGATGGCAAGCCGGATTGATCACATAGTAGCCTGAGCCAGCAGTATTAGCGAATTGACACAGATAGCGATAGAAGATCGCATTTGTGCCAGTCGCATGGGCACTACCGACACCAGGAACGAAACCCCAACTCATGCCGTTATAGGTTCCGACGAAATTAGCAGCGAAGGTGTCATAGGAGGACAGCACCGCATTGTATCCTCCCTCGGCAGCGTAGAGCATAGATTGAGAGCCGTTATATACGGAGCTTCGGGACAGCACCCAACTTGCATTGTATATGAACGGGAGATGGATGCCAGTGGGAGAACCGCCAGTTACGACATTGCCATCAATATCGTATTTGTGGTAAGCCTGGTAATACCAGAGATCGTAAGCAGCACTCTCAGCGCAACGGGCGAACCAGTTGGCCTGAGCCGGAAAAGCAACATTCATATTCGCAGCGTTGCTGTCAGATAAATTTTGCAGATTATGGAAAGTGATCGCATTGTCCACAGCGTAAGTCTTTTGCGCTGTCTCGCTGATAGACTGACCATTGCTGCTTTGGCCGATCAGATAGCCGAAGAGTCCGGCAGCACCGCCGATCAGCGCACCGACACCGATACCAGGGCCATCGAACCAGCTGGCAAGGATAGCACCAGTTACAGCACCAGCACCGATAGCCACGAAAAGCCCTTGATCATCCTCGATATGCGCCAGGGTCGTTTCGACTGGAATCCTGGCTGAGATGGCTATGAATGAAAGAGCGCAAATAGCCGCCAGGATGACGACTATTTGCTTAGAGTGTTTAACCTGAGACTGTTGGGGATTTTTCATCAGAAAAACCTCCCAGGCTCAGAGTCCGAGATACCCGGTAACGACGGTTACCGCCAAAAAGATACCTCCGATGATGATCAACCGGATGTCCCTCATGTAGATGCCCGCCAGGCACGACACGACACCGATTGCACCGAAAAGCCATCCCATTGTCGATAGCCCGTAATATAGGTCTGCCATGTCCCGAATAAGTGCATGTATGCTCTAAATAATGATACAATGCTCAAAAAGATACATTGTTGAGAAATTGAGGACATTACCAGGATTGCCCGGGAAGTATGCTCAAGGAGGGATTTCAGAGAGAAAGAGAAGGAAGAGGTTTGGATGTAAGATCATATTGCGATCAGGATGCCGATAAGAAGCCCGAAGCCGCAGCCGATGATAAATGCCGTTGATGCTTGCTCCTTTGGCTGCATCTGGCTCCATCTTCTAAAGCTGAAACTGCTTGCCATCATTCACCTCCTTTCAGCGAACCTATGAGCTGCTTGATTCCAGGGTCGAGGCTGTGAAGGTATCTCCTCAAGGTCTGCCTCGGGACTCCAAGCTCCTTAGCAAGCCTCCTCTGAGAGATGCCCGGATTCGCCTTGATCTTCTCAGCGACAGCGACAGGGGAGAGTGATCGCTTCGGCCTCCCTATCGGCTTCCCCGAGCGAGTCCCTGTAAGCTTGGCCCTGTCCATCCCGGCCTGGACTCTTTTCCTGATAGATCGTAGATCCATCTCTCCGAAGATTCCTGATATTTTTATCATCGCCTCCCCCATGTCCGTTGAGGAGTCCAGCCCCTCCTCCGCTGCAACGAAATCAGCACGATAATCCTTGAGTTTCTTTAACAATCTGTGTATCTGGAGGGAGTCTCTGGCAGCTCTATCGCACCTTAAGACGACCAGGGCTTTGTATCTGCCTTGCTCGACCTGTCGCATGATCTGAGCGAGAATCGGCCTGTTGCTGTCATCTCCATGACCATGCTCCTGATATTCGTCGCAGCTCCACTCTCTGAACTTCGCATAGTCCCTCAGCTTGATCATCTGATTCTCAAGGTGCTGTCTCTGCTTCCTCTCAAAGTCTGCATCCGACTCCCCTTTAGCTCGGGGGAGTTCACCAGTTGAGACTCTGGCATAGAGAGCGATTTTACGGGTGTCGTTGTTCATCCGTCTTCACTCCTCCTCAAGAACATCATGCTCTCGACATGCGATCACCTGGTGATTCCACTGATAAAGCCGGAACTGCCTTCCAGCCCTATCGACCTTGATCTTGATGACAACGACCCCACAATACGCCAGGAGAATCATGCTGGCCTCCCTCTGAGTAGGGAGATGCTTAAGCGGATAGAACTGCTTGAGACAGTCCAGGAAGTCGAGGATGGAAAAAGCCTCTGGATGCCTCAACTTCTCAAGGGCTTTCTGCCATTTCGCTGCCTGAGGGAGTCCATTGAGTGCCATATCTAATCCTCCTTGCTGAGTTCGGTTCTCCATTTCAGAGTATAGAAATCGAAACCTCGGAAATCTGGGCCATGTAATTTTTCAATGACTGTAATAAATTCCTTCCATGAGGAGAACCCCTCTTCCAGAGCGTATCTTTCCATCTCAGAGAAATTCATAAAATGACTTCCATATTGAGGGAGGAAATTATCATCAACGCCGAATTTCAGAACTCCCATTTCGATGATCGGAACTTCGAGAAGCAACCGACAGTCCTTAGTCCTCTGCTTCCAATAGAGTCTTACTGGCTTTTTATCGTTCATCGAATGGAAGAATTGCAGATACCTCTTTCCGTTTCCGAGTAATCGAGTAGTCCTGACCTTTTCACCTTTAGGAATTTGGATCTCGAACTGTGGTTGAGAGAATGATAAGGCGGTCATCTTTAACGCCTCCCGAGAATGTCCCTGATCGTTCTCCCTGTCTGCCTGGACTCTTCGACCAATGCGAGAATCTTAGGGGCAATGTCCCTGATCGCATGGCCTTTGATCTGAAAGACAGGGGTTATCTCAACAGGGCTTTCCTTAGTCCCGTTGCCTCCTGAGAGTTGCAGGAGAACCAGCTTATTGAACTCTCCTGGCAGCTTGCCAATCGCTGACTCAAGGGCATAGCTCTTTTTGAGGAGGCAGATGGGGTAACCCTTCGGGTGCATGATGCTCTTGGACTCGAAGGCGTAGCAGAATTTGGCTTTGTTTTGATCGTCTGCCAGGAATACCAGCCAGGAGTCCTTGAGGAGAGATTCGAGCTGTCTGTCGGCTTCGGTCATCTTCTCCCTCCGATGTCTTTAGTTTCTGCATCGGGAATGGACAACTCCTTTTTCACAGGATAGTTTCTTCCACAACACATGCATCGCTGAGTATTGACTTCATGAATGTTCCTGATGTGAGTGATGAAAATAGAATCCTTGAATCCATAGGCGGTGAGTTCCAACCAATCTCCATGATTCCATTTCAGGTCGGCGGGAATCCTAATACGTCCATCTTTCCTAATCTTGATGAGATAAGTTCCTCGATATTCTCTTTCTTCCGTGTTCATCTTCTCCCTCCAATGTCTTTCGTTTCTGCATCGGGAATGGACAACCTTCTCCAATCTCTTGAGTTCGTTTCTCATCAATATCATTCCCCTTTTGTTACCAAATCCTTTCTTCATTCAATCGCCTCCAATGTCTGACTCAGCCTTACGATGATACTTGATAATCGCAATGGTATTCGTTATTCCGGGGAACTCACGAATCCAAGCCTTCTCAAAAGTCCTTCTCGAGCTCCCCCAATGCCAAGGCGACATGAGATAGAGAATCGGAGCGACCCTTAGAGCCTCTTCGCAGAAGGTTGAGATTACTTCCTTCATCGAAGCGTCCCAAGGTGGATCGGAAAAGACAGCTCCGAAAGCATCATCCTTGAACGGTAGGCTTATCATATCTCCTCTGACCTTCGACCCGTTAGCCTTGAACCAATCTTTCGGGAAGTAATATTTCTCCAGCTGGACATCTCCGAAGTAAGATGCTCCTGAGCAGACATTGAGGATTGGACTTTCCTTGATGTTTTCCTTTAGGAAAGCCTCAATTGAATCTATCCAGCTGAATGCTTCAATGTAACGGGTCATCTTCTCCCTCCAATGTCTTTCGTTTCTGCATCGGGAATGGACAACCTGAGATAGAGAATATCCAGAAGGTCATTGATGGTGTTAAATTCCTCAATGATGTCGGTATCTAAGGAAACTATCATCCATGCCTTCTTTAGAGTTCTTTTGATTTGGAGGATTATTTCATCGTTTGGAAGGTTGTTGATTCTCTTATCTTCCTTTATCATTTTCAAGACGGTTTTCTTAATTTTTGTGTCGTTGTCGTTCATCTTCTCCCTCCAATGTCTTCCTTCGGAACGAATCTGGCGACTACGGAAGGGTCATCGTCCAAAATCCAATTAAGAACGCATAACTCGAAATCCCCCCAAGGAGAAAGTCCAACTGCCTTCTCCAATCTCTTGAGTTCGTTTCTCTTCAGTATCATTCCCCTTTTGTTGCCAAATCCTTTCTTCATTCAATCGCCTCCAATGTCTGACTTTACGCGCTCCCATTCCTCTTCGGAAAGATCGTCATTCCGTCCCAAGGACAGTTAGGACATTCTTTTGCGTGAAGCGTGTTGATGGCTTTGTCTCTCTTTGCCGACGCAGGAGCCGTAGCCTTCTCGTATGCCTCCAACGCAGGAGCCTTAGCCTTCTCGTATGCCTCCAACGCAGTAGCCTTAGCCTTCTCGTATGCCTCCCACGCAGGAGCCTTAGCCTTCTTGTATGCCTCCAACGCAGTAGCCTTAGCCTTCTCGTATGCCTCCCACGCAGTAACCTCGACCTTCTTGTATGCCTCCAACGCAGGAGCCGTAGCCTTCTCGTATGCCGTCAGAATCGCAATCAGGCGTTTCTGGTCTTTTACAGGCTTCAAGAGGCGCAGACGCAATGATCGTTCCCATTCGGCCTTCTCTGCCTTGATGTATGCGATACGATTCTTGATCGGCTCGGTCGCTTGTTCGAACAATACCCCATGATGTATATGCCAGTAGTATTTTGGTTTCATTCAATCGCCTCCAATGTTTGAATCCTTAACGGACAACTCTTTCAAAGGCCCGTAAATCTTGCTTTCATGTCCATACATTCTCGGAATGTTGTTTTTCTCCAAGGCTTCCATGACAGCCAAGTATTCATCGCAGAATTGATCGCAGAGGCAATCTCTGGTTTCCTTGTCGCATTCGAGCAATCGACAGATAGTTTTCAGTTGTCGAGTCATCTCACTCACCCCTTGTCCAATCGAGCATGATAACCCTGTCCTTGATCGGGTCGGCTGTCGGTGTCCCGTGCGCCTCGATGAAGATAGAGGACAGATCGTCTGAGAGATTCCAGTCCGAGATGACCTTTAGAAGAGAATCGACGGCCATCTGAGAAAGGATGCTGTCGGGGGTCTGAACTGTCTCTGAGGGGTATCCAGGAGCATCTTTTGAGGTCTCAAGTCCGGGAGTTTCGACCTCTTTTTGTGGTATGCCCGAAACCTGGAGGTTGTGAGCATCCCCGGAAATCGAGGCTTCCTTTATAACCTCGGAGGGGGGGAGGTTTTGGGCAGCCCTTAGATCGGCCAATTCCTTTGTGAGCTTGTCGATTGTCTCTTTGTCTGCCAATCTCTCCCGGCTCTCAAGCTCCAAGAGGTTCGGACATGACTTCACATGATTGGCCATCCCCCTGGCCTTGAATCTGCCACCGCAACCATAGGGGCATGGCAGCTCGGAGTCCTCCCCGTTGATCGTCTGCTGGATTATTCCCTGGTTCAGCTCTGCAAGATACTTCTCCCCGGACTCTGAGAGATAATACTTGTCCGTGTGATCTTTGAAGATGTGCCCCTGGCCAGCCAAGCTGAGGATATGGTCTCTGGCCACAGTGTCGCTTGCATAAGAGCAAACTGCCGGGTCGATAATTATTGCAGAGTGATAGACCGCTACCCCGTGCTTGATCACAGACAGGATTCTCCTGTCCCTTTCGCTATTCATGCTCAACTTGCTTACCGTTGCTGTTGCTGCTTCCATTTCACTCACCCATACCAATAGTCCTCTTTTCCTGCTGGCTTGAAGGGGAATCCCCCTTCCTTGTCGTTGCCAGAAAGAAGAGATGACAAGGAACTCAGCAGCTCAGAGGATTGTAGTTGAGCCTCAGCCAGCTTTAGAACGGCCTGGGCCTGTTGATCTTGCTGATACTTGATGTAGCCCAGGGTTTCCTCAAGCCCGAGGAGAACCCTGTTGAACTTTGCCCCATCGGTGAGCATCTGGAGAGCCTTGACCACTTGCTGATCAGACTCCTTACCCTGAATGTCGAACTCGATAGGATAGTGTGAGCCAGCGACTACCACATCAGAGCCACCGACCCGAATCCTCTTATTGACAAATTCGATAGGGATAGAGATATGCCGATTGCCAGTCTGAGCCTCCACTTGCTCCGCTATCTCCTGATGCAATCGAGTGCCGTAATCATTCAAGATCGCAGAGTCCCATCCGAGAAAGAGCCATATCTGACCTCTGCCAGTCCGTGCATTGACTGAGAGAGTATATCCCTTCTTTCTGACAAGGATGCTTCCCCCTGTCCTGCTGTTGGCCCTGAACTTCCCGATTGCCTCTGCGATCTCCAACTCCTCAGGAGATAGCTTGACTTTGTAATCGACCCGATGACGATTTTCGACAGGGAAAGCATCCTCAGGAGGCTTAGGGGGCAGCTTTAGCCAGGGCTTAGTGTCCTCACTGTTGATGTAGGCAAGGGCTGATTGAGCATCATTGAGCCGATAACCGATATTCCTATTGACACCCAGGGATATTTTCTCAAGCAATTTGATTCTAAAGAAGCGATCACAATACCGCCTGATCGTCTGACGGGGGGAATCGAAGTTGCGGATTACTCGGATTTTGACAAGATCATCGACGGAATAAATCTCTGCTGGATGATTATAGAAGAGGACTAAGACCTGTTGGGCAAGGCTCTTGGTGATCTTGCCCATGCTACACCCCCCCGAGGACAAGAGGACTGTCCTTGCTGTTTTTCGACTGGCTCTGAGAATCGGGATAGGTGGGGGGTTCGGGTTCTGTCCTTGCTCTTGAAGGCAGAATCACATAGTCCTTGAGGCCCGAGTAATCATCCGAGAAGTCATTGGCGATCATGTCGAAGGCTTCGACCTTCGGAGCTGCTGAGACAGGGGAGGGCTTCGGCTTCCTCGGGTTGGCCACCTTCTTGAAGCTGCAAGGGAAGTCTTTGGAGTCATGGCATAATTCGTAATAGCTATCCCTCTGGAGAATGTCGCAGAGGAGGTTCTGGAGTCCGAACTTATGGATGCACTGGCCATCGAGTAGAGGGGGGGCATCCTGATCGCTAAGACGCATTCCTTGATTGGCGATCAGGAGGGCATCCCTGACCTTGCTCCTGGGAGGACTCAGGAGTACCCCCCCTTGTCAGAATCAGGTGAGTTGGCCAGGGGAGCAAAACTTAGGACAAGTGAGCTTCCCCCGGCCTTCTCATTGAGAGCATCGCTGTCGCTGTTAATAACTGGTTCTATCTCGATTTCTTGAAGGCTTCCGAGAAGATCAGCATACGCGGAATATCTTTCGGCTATGGCCCCGGCAGTTATGCCAGGGGAGAGAGTAGCCCCGGGCAGATTCGAGCCTATGTTAGTTGCTGGATATTGAGGGAGGGGCCGGATTTCTCGGCCTGTCTCTGATACTCCGAATATCGCTCCATTGCTACCTGGGTGTCCGTCAGCCGAATCCCGAGGTAGCGAATGGTCATGTCCACGCTCTGATGCCCTGCAAGCCTCTGGATAGTCGGCAGATCGACCCCGGCCTTGAATATCTCCCTGAGGCCCGACCTTCGCTGCGTATGATAAGCGAAGTCGATTCCCACCTTCTCGCTGAACCTCCTCAGCAGCCTGTCGAGTCCGTTGTCCGTGTAGCCCCTCGGCTCTCCTCCCTTCGTGTAGATCAGGAGATCGCCCGGGTCTTGACAGCAGACCCTTTCGAGGAGTCCTGCACGATATTCCAGATACTCCTCGATGACCCCTGGAGTGTCTGGATGGCAGTAGAAGGTTCTCGCCTGTCCTCCCATCGGCCCCTTCTCCCTCAGCGTCAGGAGTCCCGTATTGACACACGCCAGAGCATCGGCTGTCGTCAGCCTTTGAATCCCTATCCTTCGGGCGAAGCAGTTGAACCCGAGTTCCATTATCAGGTTCAGCTTGGGGTCTTTCCTCCCCTGTGATCGCAGATAGGCTATTTGCTCTGGCTCCAACCAGTTCGCCTTCGATGTCTGGTCTCTCGGAAATCTCAGGTTCATCTTTTGAACTACTGGATTTCCGCAATGCCTCAAGAACTGGCCGAGGGTGATAATGCATTGCTCCCGATACTTCGCTCTGCCCTGGATGGAGTCCAGGTAAGCCAATACATCGGCTGGCACTATCTCCCTCGGAATCGTCGCTCTCCCTTCCCTCTTCAACAGATCGTGCGCCTTGATCAGCACACGCTTGCTCTCTTGGATATAGCTCTCGGATAACCGCCTGGTTGCCAGCGTCGAGAGATATTCCGGTATCCTTCTCCGAAAGGTGTCTCTCTCCTGGTATGGCATCCTTGCATCCCTCAAGCGTTATCCGAGATATTGACATTTGCCCATCCTCCGGCGATCTCAGTCAAGCCAATAGCCCGACCCGCAATTCGAGCATTTCTGCTGTTGCCGTCCGTTGACCTGGACTATATCCATTAGGCCCTTAGCCCCGTAATCTGGACAGGCCTGGTAGAACTTCGGCTCGGAGATCTCCTCTACGGGCTCCTCGTAGTCGGCGGGACCTTCGTCCCCGCACACCTCAGCGTCGGTATTGCCCCGGACCTCGTCCGAGGTCATGCTCTCGTTGAGGCTCAGATAGGGCCTCTCCTCGGGGCCTATGTAGGTGGCCGGGTATCCGCCCCTGGGCTCCGGGCGGTAGACGTCCCTGACCTCTATCCGGCTCCCCTCGAAAGTGTTTGGAATCTGTCCCAGGACAGGCGACTGGATTGTCTCAGCCTCGGAGCATTGCTCAGGGCTGTCGAACCCGGTCTTTTCCTTGAAAAATGAAAAGGCGTTTTGGGGGGAGTCGAATACCTCGACCTCCTGGACGAGCCCCCCGTCCAGGATGATTACGACGTTGACGAGGCCGTTGGTCATTGCTCGTCCCCCCATGAGATAACGACTGGGACAGTCAGACCCTTCCTCAATCCGAACCCGATCTCATGCCTGTATCCGACTGGGGGGATTCTCCCCTTCGGGGCGTTCATCAATGCGTCACAGGTGTATCCGACCTGTGTCCTGACGGTCTCGCCATAGTCGCCAGTATGATACCCGTCGGGGTAATCTCTGTTCGGAAAGTGAACCTGTCGGACTATGAAGGCGTATCCCTGGACGATAACCGTGTCCCCCGGGAGAAGGTTCTCGACTGGTATATTCTCGCATTTCATAAACATCGGCTTGACCAATCCAGCCTTCGAGGTTTCCGTTATTGTGTTACCGTTCACGGTCTCACTTGTCCTATGTCCGACATGGGCAGGGGGGATTATATAGGTTTCTGATTAGAAATTTCAAATCGGGAATAAAAGAGTTAATCTATTATTGCGATTAAGAATTGTCAATGAACAATCAGAGATCAACCCTGGATAGACTTTCAAAAGATGGTGCTATAAGTTTGATTCTATTGCTTGAAAGAGAGGGGGAGATAAAAGGAAGAGACCTTTTGAGAGCCAAGAATAATTATTACCTGGCTATGGAACTTACAGAATCACTTTCAGAGATCGGATTGGTCAATGTGAAGAAGGTAATGACTCCGAGAATCGTTTATACGATCAGCCTCACCCCGAAGGGCAAGAAGGTGGCTGACAAGCTCAAAGAGGTTCAGAAAATCATTGATGGCCAGTGAGATAGAAGAGTAGGAGGATAGTAAGAAGGATAGAGCCGATTATCAACGACGGCAGCACCCAATACTTTATCCTCCTGACCTTCTCCTCTTCGCTCAGATTCCAATATGCTTGATCGTGGAACGACCAAAAGCTTTTCGGCCCAAGAGTCCTCATGCAATTCCCACAGTATCGGCTATCGGGAAGGTTCTCATATCCGCACTTGGGGCACTTCATCGGAGGAGGAGAGGGCATTGCAGATAATAAACCGAGTCCCTGCATGGAGAGAGACACCGCTTATCTGATAGATTATCAAAAGCAGGGGTCGCAATTATTGAGATAATATCTCAATATATTGCATATTACTGGCGTTGTCGCCTGTCCCTGAGTTTGACCGAATCCTTGAGGTTCTTTGCGTCGAGGATAGTATCAACCTCGGAGTCGTCAGCCAGGTTGTAACTTGAGACCATGAGGATGGCCTTGCTCTTGGCAGCCTCCCTTACCTCTGGAGCGAACTGAGCGACTGGCAATGAATAGCTCCTGTCGGAATCAAAGACCTTGCAGGAGATTATGAACTTGAGTCCCTTTGGATTCCAGGCGACAATATCCGGCTGTCCCTTGCCCCCCATCTGATTGACCCGGTAGCCCCTCGACTCCAGCTGCTTGCCCTTCCAGGTTTCGTATGACTTCCCTGCTGTCTCTGCGAGTGAGCCTGAGACCTTCCTGATCATCCCCGATATTTGCGACTGAGCGATAGGCTTGCCGGACTCGGAGAGAGTGCTGGCCAACTCTGCCTGTGTGCGGTCATCGAACCTCACAGCGCGATAGACCGAAACGGGCTGCTTCCATTCTTTGGACTTCTCCAGCTTCGCCAGCTCTGCCATTGCATCAAAGGGGAATATCCTGAACTTGAGGGCCGTTCCATCCTCTGAGGGGAATTGGAGGATAGGGCTTGAGTATGGAAACTTGAAAGTGCCAGTGAGTTCGATTGAGGGAAGATGCACGATAGAGGTCGATTTGATTTCGTCATCATTGAAGAGTTTGATTCTGCTGGTGAGATAGCGGAGATAGTCATAGGGAGCTTGCCCGATCTGGTCTCTGACTTTCTTTCTGTCGGTAGGGTCGGACGGGCAGCTCTTGAAGATCACTACATCACTGTTGCGGAAAGTAATGTCCAGGGACATGTAACGCTGAGTCGAATAGACGGTAGCGACAAGGCCAGTGGTCAGGCCCGAGACCTCCTCAAAGATATGCCGGATTCTAAAGTAGTCGGCCACATCCTCAGCGTTCTTTCCGCTGGTTCGGCTGTTGGCCTGAGCGATAGCGTCATCAATCAAAATCAGTTGGATAAGCTGCTTATTGATGAAGTCGAAAGCCTCCCTTATCGAATTGACAGGAATCAAGTTCACCCTCGATCTGCCATACTTCTCGAGGGCATACCTGGCAAAGTGATTGAGGAGGGTTGTCTTGCCAGCCTCCATATCCCCGACAAGCAAGCAGCTCCGATGTGCAACCTTGCTATCCTTCGAGTCGGGGAAGAGAGTCTGCAATGAGAGTTTGGTAAGGTTCCTGAGATTGACCGGGTGCATCATACGGCTGGACTCATAAGCAGAGTCGGACATCGGCCAATCATAAAGCCCGTCATCCTGGGCCAAGCTCACCATAGCGCAAAGCCCCCGGTCAGGAGGGAGATGATAACAGCAGTTATGCCTATCACGAAGATCAGGGTAGCATATCTGCTTCCTTTCTTGCTCTTTCTCCGCTTGGCTAATACCCTACCCATCAATCCCGTCAGGATCATGGCTATTGCAAAGAAGAAGATGGGGGGGAGCAGGGAGATCGTGCGGAACAGATCGAAGGGTACTGAGACAACGACATTGCGCGTAAGAGATTGCATGTTGCCATTGGAATCTATTATGATGAGAGTCACTGGATAGACTCCACTTAGAGAATAGTTATGGGACGGATTCACATCAAAGGAGAAACCCCCATCCCCGAAAGACCATGACCAGTTTGAAATCCCGACGCTGCTGACAGATTCATCGGAGAAATGCAACAGCCCATCATTCCCGAAATATGAGAAAATGACCGTCAGAACCATCGGTGGCAATGTCGGCGTGATAGGCAACGAGATACTTACCGTCTGAGGCCGAACAGCAGTATTGGTATCATTATCTACTATCCTGAGAATCACAGTGAAATTATTGCTGGCCGCGTAATCGTGGGCGGGATGCTGTGAATACGCAGACCCACCGTCGCCGAATGTCCATGTCCAATTGATAATGCCCTTATTGCTGATCGAAACATCTGTGAAATTGATATGCCCGACAACCACGATATAAGTAAAGTCAGCAATCAAGATAGCCAGTGGCGTCGGCGGCGCAACTGGCACGGTGATGTTCACGCTTCGAGGCATAAAAGCCATATTCCCATTATGATCGTAAATGTAAAGAATCACAGTATAGATGCCAGTGACAGAATAATCGTGGGCGGGATGCTGTGAATACGCAGACCCACCGTCGCCGAATGTCCATGTCCAATTCAATATGCCATACACCGCGACGGATGTATCGGTGAAATTGACCAGCCCGACAAAGACCGTATAGCTAAAATCGGCGATCACGATGACCGGGTAAAACACCTGATAGCCGTTGTAGATGACCGTGCCGTTCTCGAAATATCGGTGAACCATGTAGATGTCAGATTGCAGAGTATAGTTGGCACCTGCTTGGATAGTCAGATTATAGAAATATTGGCCGACCCCTATTTTCAGAGTCTTAGTAACCCCGGCCAATACGACAGATGAACGGCCTGGGTTGAAGATCGAACCATTGATATTCCAGTCGCCCGTGCTGATCCAAGTATGCCCATACCATAGGTTCATGGTGCCGCCAGTGGCCGATACCGAACCGCTATTGACATTGCCGCCCATGCTGTAATTCGCATATCCCGACTGAAAATAAATTCCCGTGAAGGCCCAGAGTCCAGAGCCTTGAACCATCGATCCAGTATTGACGGTGATGCCAATCACGGCCAGCAGATAGTTAATTCCATGCGATATCGAACCCGAAACTATCAGATTATGGCTGACCGCGATATTCGATGATTCTGTGTAAGAACCTGAAACTGTCAGGTCATAGAATGTCTGAGCAGCACTGAGTTTGACGGTCTTAGAGGTTCCTGATAGAGTAACCAGCGAACTCCCTTGAATGAATGTTATAATGGATGAATCCCAATTACCTGAAACGCTCATCGTATTCCCAGCGATGAATGTCGCAGCCGTTGATATTGCGAAATCCGTTGAAACTACCGCATTACCGCCAGTATTGGTGACAGTGTAGATAGCTGGTGCGAAAATACCCGTCAAGGTCAGCGTATGCGTCACTGTCACGCTGGCAGACAGCGTTACCGATGCTCCTGAGTCGATTGTTAGATCATAAAGCGAAGCTGCCGTTTTGAGCGTTTTAGATGCCCCAGTCATCTTCAAAAGACTATTTCCCGGGGAGAATGTCGAACCAATCGAATCGAGGCTGCCTGAGACATCCAACTCATAACCGTTACCGTTGTAAATCCCAGCCGAAAGAATGATAGTAGCAGCCGATACCGTACCCCCTTGGTTGAATACGCTTGAGACGCCCGATTGCGTGAATCCTCCAGAGAAAGTCCACGCGCCCGTCCCCTGCGTCAAAATTGCCCGCGTCGAAACCGTCGTCAGCCCTGCGACCTGAAGCTGATAGTTGGAGCCGTGTGAGAGCGTGACGGTGTGTCCCTCGCCAGCATCATTTATTGTGAGAGTCGAGCCGAGCATCGCATTTGCTCCCAGAGCGACGATGCGATTAGCACCGGTTGGATAATCTATTAAGACCGGACAATTCACAGTTCCGAAGGTTAGTGTCGGGGCTGAATTTGTGGGATAGAAATCCACCACCCCGCTTCCTTCGAGAATACCGAGATTGGTATATGTGCAAAGGGCAAGACCGATGAAAAGTTTTCCTGAACCGCTGTAAGTGAACTTTGCACCGACTCCGATTGTGAAAATCACCGTCGGCATTATATTGGTGGATGTCGTTGTGACGGTTCCGTTTATCGTCAATGAACGAATCGCATTAAAAGTCGCGAGTGCTAGCGTCTTACTTGCACCCGTCATAACGAGATTGAAAACGCTTAGTGTTATCGTTCCGGTCTGAATGAAGTTCCCCCCGCAAGTCCACACCGCAGTAGTGACGGAGGTCACTGTCCCGGCAGAGATGGTTATGTCTGAGGTCGTGGTGACATCGCATGATGCGGAGTTTGAAATCACACCTGAAAAACCGCTATTAATACTAAATGAATAGAGCGCATTCGTATCGACATCGATCTGGCAGTTCTTTACGCTGGTGGCATCGAATACGACGGCCTCAGCCGCCAATGGAACATGCCCGAGCGACCACGACGCATCGACGGACCATGAACTGTTCGCGGCGGCAGACCAAGTGTTCGTATCGGTGGCAGAAACATTGAGCGGGAGCAAGACACCGGACAACAATAGCAGGGCGATTAATGTGAATGAGATCGCCTTGATCGGAGCCCGGTTGATCATGTCCCGCCTCCCGGGCGCGTCTTCGACCTGTCGAGCAGCAATAAGATTAAGGATGGTGCAATGATTTTGACCGAAATCTGGATAGCTTGCTTCATTTCAACCGCCCCTTGGTGAAGTGGTATTCCTTGAGAAGATTCTCCAGGTAGTGGTCAAGCTCTGCAAGGGCCTCTTTGACATGAGGGGGAAGAGTGATCTGCTTGAGGTTCAGGACTTTGGCCCGGCAGTATGCCAGCTTATCCCCGAAGTCATGGCTCATTCTTCGGCCTCCCGTAGATCGCCAGTCCGACCAGCACACCTGACACTATGAGAATCGCAATCCAGTCTTTAGTCATCGCTGCTGTTGCGAAGCAGATTCCCGACAGCCAGAGCAAAGTCCCGAATGTGATCAGGGGGTTCAAGGGCTTGCCCCTCTTCGGTATCAATCTGTGTCCTTTCGTCTGTTCACCCCCTCAGTCGTTACCTTCTCGGAGATAGCACCAGCCAGCATCATGTTATCATCGAATATCTTCCTGGTCATCAGCTCGATTGATGCTTTGTTAGAGAAATTCTTTTCATCGACCTTGAGAGAAAGGAAAACTTGGACGGCTTGCTCGGATACTAATTTCTGCTGGAGGTTCATCGCATATTCGGCCATGATGTTTATATCGCCCTTCCTCGGGATATGCAGCTGGTAGCCCATCTTCCTGAGGTTGCGCATCTTAAGCATTGCCTCGACCATCGACAGAAGCCCTTCCACCGAACCGTTGTCAGGTATGTCCACGCGGTAGCCCTTAAGCTCAAGCTGCTTGATCTTAACAGAGGCTTCCTTTGCCCTTTGCTCAGAAACCCCCCTCCCGAGGGCATAGAACTGGAGGGCCGACTTGGTGGGAAGGAATTGCTCTCCTGACCGCAATCCTTCCTTGACATAAGCATCGGGCTTGAACTTATCGATGAAATGTGCGTCCTTATCGCTTGCCATTGCTCTTTTTCACCTTCCCTTTCTTATTCGACTGTTTAGACCCCTTAGGAGGCCGTTCCTGAGCCTCTTCCTCCTCGGGCCGTGAATTGTCCTCCTCGGCCCCCTCCTCCTCGCCTATCCCCTGCTGTGGGGCTGTCTCGACCTTCTCAACGACGGTAAGCTCATGCTCATTCAAATCAGGCTCTTGATAGGGTTCAAGGGGGGTCTCGAAGTATTCCCTGATTGCTTGCTCCCTTGCCACTCTGATGCTATGCTCCACCATGTCGGCGGCAGATCGGACAGACTCGGCCTTATAGGTCAGCCTCAGATGCACTCTCTCAGATTCAGACCAATGCAGCCTCAGGGTCAGTTCATCGAAAGCCTTTGATGAATCGAGCCAGAGATACTTCGGCATGAGGGAGGCATTGGCCAGGCTGAACTTGGTTGTCCATTTCTGGAAGGTGAATACCCATATCTTCACTTCCTCCTGGTATGTGTGAGTCCTCTGAATCCAGATGCTCTTAGTTACAACCCGGGGGAAGTACGGCCTCTTGCTCGAAGTCCTCCAGTCGGCCTCAAGAGAGCCGTCTGCCGTCAGCTCATGCTTGACCCCGAGCATCCTGGCAAAGAGAGCTTTCAATGATTGCTCCTGGATGAACCAGGAGGTCTTGCCCTTCTCCTGATAGACAACCAGGGGGTCGAGAACCATAGTCTTTTCTTTCGAGTCTATCAAGATCGGGATGCAATAGTCCAGATGGAAATAGATATACCCGATCCAGTAGCCTATGATGAAGGGGATATACCATAGCCTGTTGAACTCCCCGAGGATTGGCAACCAATGACGCCAAGCGTCTGTGATCAAGATCGTATAGACAGCTCCAGAGCCGAAATCCCAGGGCACTAAGAACTTGCTCCAAGATTTGATACTGACCCCGAGGAGAGAGCCAACCACAGCAATCAGCGTTGCTGTGATGATCAGCTCCCAGGTGAGGTTCTTTGCGAAGAGGTCGAGGAAGGACTGAGGATAAATCTTAGGTTCTTGCAGAATGACAGGGGGGGAGATAGTCCACTGGTTATCATGGACTGGAGGGAGGTAAGAGCCGGGTCGATAGAAGATAACTGTAAAGACAGGGACATTATTCTCCAAGATGGAAAAGAAATAAGTCGTCTGCACATCTGGAAAAGGAATCTCCAGGATGCTGCAATCCCTGATGACTATCGTAGCCATGAAGTAAGTCTTATTTGCCTGAGTGGTAGAGTTATCTTCGATGCCAGTCAGCTTGACGAAGAGGTCTGAGTTTGCATAATTAACGATTATGAAAAGCTCGGCAGATTGAACCATAGTCCTATCTGGTATCCAGATTTTATAATCCGCGCCAGAGTATTTCTTGAGGTCGATTGAGCTGCTATCGGCAGCAGCAGGGATGGCCGATAGAACCATGCTCAGAGCGATCAGGGAGAGAAGCAACAGGTGGGCTGGTCTCAACGCAACCAACCCCAGGAGGATGGAGAGATCATATCCAAGACAGGGGCGGTAGCGAAGAGATAGCCCAGGAGAGAGATGATCAGGATAAATGCACAGATGGCAATGACAGCAAGATTCCTGTATATGACACCGACAGCAGCAAAGATGACGCCCACGCCCATGCCGATGTAATACCAGTTATCAGTAAGGATGCTCGAATCAAGGCTGACGATGATCGAGAAATTCTGCCAGCCCGTTCCATTCTGATTGATGGCCACTAAGGACACCCGATAGATGCCAGCAACAGAGGGAGTCCCGTATAATCCGTATTGATCCATACGCAACCAGGAAGCATCTGACCGAGCTGACCAGATATTAATAGTGTCATCACTGGCAGGGTAATAATGGTAGGATTGCCCTACTGTTGCGGTCATAGTGGGTTGGGAAGATATTACAGGACTATCGACAGATGGATTCCAAGAGCCAGAGGGAAAGACTGTAAAATTTAATTCGCTGACATAACCAGGATTCAGCTCATTCGCATTATGCTGGATAGTAGTTGGACAATAAGAAAATCCCCAATCAATCGGGATAGTGAAATCACTGCCACGCATCCATCCCCCAAATCCCCAAGCTCCTGGACGCTGGCCAACTAAGAATCCTGGTTGATGGAATGTCGTATTAACGCCTACTGTGAAAGTCAGATTATGCTCAGTGAAAAATATCTGGTCGAAATCATAATCGGGGTCAGCAGGGTCGAACTGGAAACCTATCCTAATATCGTTGCCATGATCATCATAAAGAATTCCATGCATGACACTATCAAGGCACTCCCAGGGGTAAGGAGGACTTGGGAGATTTTGGAAATCGTGAGATTGAAACCAGCCAGACGACCAGTTGATATAATCCTGGAAGGGGTAAGCTATCTGCATTGTCCTATTCCAATCATTCCAACCGGACTCAGAATGGGCAGCAACGCTCTCAGGCTGCCCTCCTGTATGCATGAACCCAGGAGAGAGGGAGAGTAAGAGTATTGCTGCCAAGACCACGCTAAGGGTCTTGGGCAATCAGATCACCACTGGAAGATAACCGCCGAGGAGGGCAAAGATAACGAAGATGATTCCCCCTATGATAATGATTTCCGGCCTCCAGGCGATAAGGCCGATGACCAGGATGACACCGCCAGCAACCATGAGAATAAGGGGAGGGGTCAGGGCCAGGGAAGTTGTTTCGTTGTCATCTCCACCGATAGGAGCGTCTATGGCTTGAGCTACCAGGACAAACTCAGTGGTGGAGGAGTTGCCATAGGTGAAGTTCAAAGTGCCATTGGCATCGGTCTCAAAGGTTTGGTTCAAGTAAGCATTAATCAGCTGCTCATAAGACCAATTTGCCAGCAATCCAGTTAAGGTAATGTTGAAAGAGGTCATACCAGATTCAGTAAAAGTCAGCGCAATCCCGTTTTCAATCGAGAAATTATAAACAGAAACCGATAGCGTCAGCGTCGTATCGCAGACAGCAACCCAAGAAATATTACGGTACAAAATATTCGTTGATATTGCAGCACTAGATTTTATTTTCAGATGATTTGGCGTCGAAGGCCAAATCAGAAGCATGTTTGCATCATGCGATATAGTCCAATTTTCAACTGTGATATTAGCTGCATTTACAGTTACGGAATAAGTGCCAATATCAAAGCTGGCGTTCCTACTGAAATTGAGCCAGCCGGATAAACGCAAATTCGCAGTAATTTTGTAGTTCCCGTTTATCAAAACATTATGCAAATATTGGATATTACTAATTTTGATCGTGGCAGCCGTGCCGGTATTCCTATTGCAGATGATATTCGGATAGCCATGTAGTCGGGGCAGCGTTCCGCTGGTCCACGAACTCCATTGACCATTAATGATAATCGTCGAATAATTATCAGTATAGAAATCGGTATTTGTCCTAAGAGTGAAATCAACGCAGGTAAATACTGTATCGCTACCCTGATAATAAGAACCAAAATTATTGAAATCTGCGCCGCAGATCAATGTAGCGTTTTGGTGAAAGGTTCCATAATTGGAAAATG
>Ga0315276_10001348_pt1 | contig 21939 bp, 7 predicted proteins | sample YL17G05_0_MG_FD_204542 | JGI IMG/M metagenome (GOLD analysis project Ga0315276, IMG submission 204542) | Sediment microbial communities from Yellowstone Lake, YNP, Wyoming, USA - YL17G05_0 | ecosystem: Environmental > Aquatic > Freshwater > Lake > Sediment | place: USA: Wyoming | collected... | reverse complement strand
TCTTTCTTGGCGCGGCGGGGCCGTGGGGAGACGAGGATTACGGTGGAGATCTCGCGAACTTCATCGTGACGGCGACCTATCAGTTCGTGTTTGGCAATCTCCTCGGGATCCGCTCGAACGTGGTGAGCTGGGGGCAGATCGACGGGTACACGGACTGTATGGAGTACGAGATCAATAACGCGGCGTTCTTCGGGAGCACGGACTACGGGCCGCTGCCGGCGAACTACCCGCCGTTCCTGGATGAATACTGCAGCACCGGTGTTTGGTCTCGGGGTGGCTGGGGAAGCGCGACGCAGATCGCGATCAAGATCAAAGGGCAGTGCAACGTGGCGGCCGAGCCTTCCACCTGGGGGAGGGTCAAGGCGCTCTACGGAGACTGATCCGGTGGTCCACACGGCGGGGAATCCGGACGGACGGTGAACTGTGAGCGCGTTGCCCGCGGACCCCCGAATACGCAGGAGGCCCAGCGCATCCGTCGAAACGGCGTTTGCTGCGGGTCAACGCTCCGACCGAACACTAGCTTGACAACGCGCCGAATCTGTGGTATTAGATTAGGCCGGATGGGGGAGATCTTCGACGCCTATGCGCCGGTTTGGTGCCGGGGGGGATAGTTCCGGCGATCACCCTGAATTTGGTTAATCTGTTGGTTAGTCTGACTGTGTCTCGATGGCTCTATCGCACACAGCGAAAGGAGAGACGCATGAGATTCTTGGTAACAGTAGCCCTTGTCGCTCTCTTCGCGGCGCCCGTTTTGGCGGGGCCTCCGCAGCAGGGAGTTTATTTGTCGTACGATATGCCCGGCGGCTCTTTCTCAGCGGGCCGTTTTAGCGAGTCCTGGGCCGGTCCCGGGACGCACGGGCAGTTTGGCAACACGGTGAACGCCGAGTCCTGGAACGGTACGGCGCTCGGCACCGAATGGAAACTCTGGTGCTCGTCGGTTGCCCTTCCGCCGGTGCTCGTGTCCGATTCGAGAGACGTGAACGGGACGGGCGAGGTGACCTGGCGGACAGTGTACCAGGGCGGCCACTATTGGCTGGGGGCCATCGGTCCCTGGGGCGATGAGAATTATGCGGGCGATATCGATAATTTCATCGTCACCGCCACGTTCATGTACGTTTTTGGCGACGTTCTGGGCATCCGCTCGAACGTCACCACGACCGGGCACTTCACGGACTACCATGAGTGTTTCGTGTTCTCGATCAACAACTGTGCGTTCTTCGGCGACACGGACACGGGGTCGAAACCCGCGACCTTCCCGGCGTTCATGGACGCGAACTGCAACACGGGAATGCTTGCCCGTGGCGGTTGGGGGAGCGTCACACAGATGGCGTTCGAGATCACTCCGCCGTGTCTGGTCCCGACCGAGGATTCGACCTGGGGCAAGGTCAAGTCCCTCTACGGGGAATAGACAGGGCGGAACGCTGAGCGCCGCCGCCCGTTCGCGGGTGACGGCTGTTGAAGCGACGCGACTGTAGCAGCAAAAAGAGTCTTGGCAGAGCACGAAAGTCGCGAAGGGCGATAGGTGCACGACTTCTGCCGGCCACTGAAGGCCGGCAGAAGTTTTTTATGGCCGGCGCGAACATGGCTTGCCCGCGGGAGCGCGTGGAAGTCCGCTCAAACGCGACGTGTGCACACGGGTCTCGCCTCGCGAGTATTACGAGTATTACGATGGTATACGTGGGTCAACTCAGCGTCCCCCAGCCACTTCCCGGCCGCCAGCATGAGGGACCTTGATTTGGATCAAATGTATCTCTTGACAAATTGTAGGATTTGTCCTACACTCTCGCGAGAGGGGTCATATCGACAGCCCGCTGCTGGTGTTGGCGTCGGCGTCGGGGATACTACCTCGCTATCGGTTCTGTGAATCCTTGTGCGTTAGAGACGCGGTTTGAAAGGAGCGACTTCATGAGGCTTACTGCAATGGTGTTTGTTTTGGCGTTCATAGCCGTGGGCGTTCAGGCGGGTGTTCCCGTCCCGGGGACGTACTTGTCGTACGATATGCCGGGAGGGAGCTTCAACACGGGCCGTTTCACCGAATCCTGGGTGGGCACGGGAGCGGACGGGCAGATCGGCAACACGGTCAACGCCCAGTCCTGGAACGGTGTCGCCCTGGGGCTGGAGTGGAAGCTGTGGTGCCCGTCGATCCAGACGGCGCCGGTTCTCGTCAGCGACACGAGGGACGGGAACGGCACGGGTGAGGTGACCTGGCGGACGGTGTACTCCGGTGGCCACTTCTTTCTTGGCGCGGCGGGGCCGTGGGGAGACGAGGATTACGGTGGAGATCTCGCGAATTTCATCGTGACGGCGACCTATCAGTTCGTGTTTGGCAATCTCCTCGGGATCCGCTCGAACGTGGTGAGCTGGGGACAGATCGATGGCTACACGGACTGTATGGAGTACGAGATCAATAACGCGGCGTTCTTCGGGAGCACGGACTACGGGCCGCTGCCGGCGAACTACCCGCCGTTCCTGGATGAATACTGCAGCACTGGTGTTTGGTCTCGGGGTGGCTGGGGAAGCGCGACGCAGATCGCGATCAAGATCAAAGGGCAGTGCAACGTGGCGGCCGAGCCTTCCACCTGGGGGAGGGTCAAGGCGCTTTACGGAGAATAAAAAGAGGGTAATTCTGGTGCGCGATTGAACCCACGGGTCGACCCGAATGGTTCCAAGGGGGGTGCCCGGGTCACGCTTGAGACTCCTTGTGCTCCAGGTTGCCGAGGAGGATCCCCGGTGTCTTCGAAAGAGGATGCCGGGGACTTTTTTTCTCCGGCGTTTTTACGGTTTGCCGCAGCTCGCTCTCGGGGTAGTCGCCCTCCGGATGTTTTCCCCAACTTTTCGCAGCCCGAATGATCTGGGGCGTCGGAATGCGGTTCTTCCTATTGACTGCGAAACGCCGCGGTGATACAATTCGGGCCATCTGGAGGGTTGGGTTGCGCGCCGCATGCACCTCCCGATTTCGCATTCAGGAAGGGTGCGTCCCCGTTTGTTTCTCCAGACGACTCATCCGGCACAGTGTCGTTTTTTTGCCTTTCTCCCAAGGTCCGTAAATGTGCCTGTGCGAAGAGTTGTGCACCGGTAAGCGGCTGGTTTACACCCACTGTCGCCACATCACTGGAGCGGGCTCCGGCGTGGGCCGGCTCGCCTCCGACGCTTCCTCTGTAGCCTCTCCAATCACAGCCAGCAACTGCTTCATCCGTTCGCTATCCGACCCCGCCGACCGACGTACGCGGGCGAGCATCCTGTGCGCTGCTCCGCCCGGTGGTTGCGTTCGAAATGGTGAGGGGACTCCGAGCCGACAAGACACGCGAAAGGGGGCGATCTAAGAGAACGGCCATCGGCTGTCGAAGATCATTCGCGGTGTGGGAAAGCGACCGGCTGAGGATTCTTGGGGGAGTAATACTCGGAGCGACGTCCCAAACGCGCTTTCGAGTGACAGGAGGAATGAGTATGAGTCAGTCGAACAAGTTCTTACTCGCGGTCGCCTTGGTGCTTGTGCTCGCCACATCCGCGGCTTTTGCGGATCTCAATATTTATTTGGCGAGCGGGCGCGTAACCGGCGACGTCAATATCGGAGCGTACTCCAGAACCGGAGAGGTTTCCCGACTCAACGGAAAGGTCTGGGACGGTTCCAAGGAGTACGTGAAGTTCGGTCCGGCCCCGGCGCCCTATCCGCAGGTTCAAACGTGGGAACCGGGAATTGAGCACCTCGGGCTCACCGCATCGCTCGAGCCGGTCGAAGTCGTCCGGATCGACGGTATCACGTTCCCCAACCATGGAGAGCATTGGGTCGCGAACCAGGAGGCGCTCGTGCTTTTTGCGGTCGAGATTCGCGATGCGTCGTCTCGGCTGCCGTCCGAGTTCGCGGGAGACCTCACTTTGACTCTGTGGGTGGATTGGAACGGGGATAAGGTATGGGACAAGGGCGAGACCATGGTGCGCGATCACATCAACGTTCAGAGCTACTTCCCCACCAGCGAGAATCTCGTCAATGTCTTCTACCTTACCTCGTTCATGGTTCCCGACGTCGACGACATCGCCGTGGACGTGAGGGGAAGCAACGGTGGCCCCTCGGCGCAGGGGACACTGGACAATGAGCTCTTTTACCTTTGGACCCGCGGAATCGTTTCGTATGACGATCCCGATGTGAGCCCGGACGGTGAGCAGCTGTTCGGGGAGGTCGAGGACTATCGCGTGGTGTACATGAAGACCCCGGGAAAGACGACCGAATAACGGTGGTGATCATGTTCGAACGTGCATTCAGCACAATACGCGGTATGACTCGAAACCCCGACGTTGCAACCTACGGGCTTGCAGAAAGAAAGGATTTGTCATGAGACATAAGAGACTGTGGTTCGCTTCCGCGGCGGTTCTGCTTTTGCTGCTGCTCGTCGTGCCCCAGGTCCAACAGGCAGGGGCCAAGGGTGATCCGACGAGCAAGATGACGGCGGAACTCGTGAAGCAGCTTTCCGCCGCGAAGCCAGATGAAATGGTCGGGGCCGTAGTCAAGATGCGCGCCACGGCCAAATTGGAAGGGATCCAGGGGGTGAGGGCGCCGGTGTTCGCCGAGCTGCGGCGGACGGCGACCATGTCCCAAACGGGTCTCATCGGCTACCTGAACGCAGCCGACGTCCAGAAGCGGGTGAGCGTTATCCACCCGTTCTGGATCGACAACATCGTCTTCGTCAAGGCGACAAAAGACGTAATTCTCGAACTCGCCTCCCGTGACGATGTGAGCGAGGTGTTCGACAACTTCACCGTCGCTCTCCCGCCAAAACCGGAGAGAACGGGCGGCCCCCAGCCCTCCGCCCAGCAAGCCCCTCTGTGGGACTCGCTCACGAAGATCGGGGCCAAGACGGTGTGGACGACCTACGGGATCACCGGAGCGGGTGTCCGCGTCGGTGGGCTCGACACGGGCGTCGACATCAGTCACCCGGACATCGCGGGAAAGATGATCACCAACAACCCGGCCGATCCGACGTATCCCGGAGGGTGGGCCGAGTTCGACGGTAGCGGAAATATCGTCGTGGGATCGGTACCTCACGACTCCGATCAGCACGGGACCCATACGACGGGCAGCATGATCGGCGGGAACGCGAGCGGGTACGACATCGGTGTCGCTCCCGGCGCGAACCTCATCCACGGTCTCGTCATCCCGGGCGGGAGCGGGACCTTCGTCCAGGTGGCGGCCGGTATGGAGTGGATCATTGACCCCGACAACAACCCGATGACCGACGACGGCGCCCAGGTAGTCAACATGTCGCTCGGCGGGACGGGAACGTTCACTGAAATGGTGGCACCAACCGACAACATGGTGGCCGCCGGTGTGTTCCCGAGCTTCTCAATCGGGAACTCCGGCCCGGGCGCCAGCACGACGGGCAGCCCGGGGAACGTCCCCAGCGCATACGGCGTAGGGGCGACGGACCTCAACGACGTCATCGCGTCGTTCTCGAGCCGGGGTCCGGTGACCTGGAACTCCCCGCCCTACGTGGGTACCTGGACCAAGCCGGACATCTCCGCCCCCGGAGTGGACATCTTCTCGTCGGTACCCGGCGGGAGCTGGGAATACTCGGGTTGGAGCGGTACGTCGATGGCGGCTCCGCATGTGTCGGGTACCGTCGCGTTGATGCTCCAGGCGAACCCGGCGCTCACCGTCGACATGGCCAAACAGCTCCTGGCGCAGACGTCGCTCGAGCTCGGTGACCCCGGGATGGACAACAACTATGGTTGGGGTCGCGTCAACGCGCTTGGCGCGGTGGGTGCCGCTCTCGTCGGAGTGGGCACGCTCGATGGAACGGTCTACAGTTCCTCGGGTCCCGTGCTCGGCGGCGTCATGGTTCGCATCGTCGACACCGGACAGCGAAAGTACACCAACCCGTCCGGCGTCTACTCGATGCAACTGGTCGCCGGCGACCACACGGTGGAGTACTCGAAGTTCGGCTACGAGACGGCAACCGTGACGGTTACCATCGTCGACGATGCGACGACGACGCAGGACATCACCCTGAACCAGCTACCCTCCGGCACGGTAGCCGGTCTGGTAACCGACACCGAAACCGGGATGGGTGTGGCGGCGGACGTCGTCGTCCGTCTCCTGGGTGTCGATGTCGCATCGACGTCTACGGATCCGATGACCGGCGCGTACAGCATTGAGCTCCCCGTGGGGACATACGATTTCATTTTCGCGCCGGTATTCCCGTATCCCACGACCACTAGAGCCGGCATTGTGGTGTCCGAGGGAATTACGACGACTCTGGATGTCGCCCTCATGGCCGCGCAGGTTCTCATCGTGGACGACGATGCGGGGAAAGCGTATCAAACGTACTACGAGCAAGCCGTGGCCGCGGCGGGACGGTCTTACTTGACGGTCTCGACACCGCCGACGGCGGCCGAGATGGCCCCGTTCGCGTCGGTGATTTGGCTCACCGGTGACGATTACACTACCACCCTGACGGCCGCGGATCAGGCCGCGCTCGCCGCGTACCTCGATGGCGGAGGAAGACTCTTCATCTCCGGTCAGGACATCGGGTACGACATCCGAACCGACGCGTTCTACGCCAACTACCTCCACGCCGCTTACGTCCAGGACGATGTCGGCCTGGGCGCGGTGATTGGAGTGTCGTCGAGCCCGGTCGGCGTGGGATTCGCGTTCAACATCACGGGCGGAACCGGGGCGAACAACCAGACCTATCCGTCCGAGATCGACCCGCTGGGCGTCGCCCAGACCGCGTTTGTCTACGACCCGGCCGTACCGGGCGCGGCGACCAACGCGTACAAGATGGGAGTCGGCGAGGTCGAAGGAGAGGCGATTACGAGCTCCGGTACCGCCGGGCTTACGTACGACGAGGGCGGGTACAAGCTCGTCTACTTCGCATTCGGCTTCGAGGCGATCGCTGACGGAGAGGAGCGCAGCGCCTTGATGACCCGGATCCTCGATTGGCTCCAGGGCTATCCGAAGATCGCCCACACACCGCTGGGAGACACGGAGAACACGGCCGATCCGTACGTGGTGAAGGCTCTCATCACCTCGGATTACTTCAGCCTGGATCCTACCTCGTTCGCCGTTGTGTACGATGTGGGAGGGGCGCCGATCACGGTCGCGATGACCGCGACGGGGAACCCGGACGAGTACTCCGGGGACATCCCGGCGCAGCCCGTCGACACGCACGTGAGCTACTACATCACGGCGAGCGATGTGATGGGGCACACGACCACCCACCCGGTCGGAGCGCCGGCGATCAAGCACTCGTTCTGGGTGCAGCGCGATACCGTTCCGCCCGTGGTGGAGCACCAGCGTCACCGCGACACGAACGACCTCGCGGGCCCCTACGGGGTCTGCGCGGCGGTGACCGACAACATGGGCGTCGAAAGCGTGTACCTCATGTACGCGAAGAACGGTGGTCTCGTCCACCGCGAAGAGATGCTGCCGACGGGTGGCGACCAGTACTGCGCCGCCATCCCCGGTCCGTCGCTGGTTGGTGATTTCTACGAGTATTACATCTACGCGATGGACAACTCGTACTCGGGCAACGTCACGCGGATGCCGGCGACAGGCGTGTACCGCTTCGAGATCGTCGAAGAGTTCGCGTGGGACTTCGAGGTCGATGACGGCGGATTCGTCCAGACGGGCGATGTCTGGCAGTGGGGGACGCCGACCAGCGGTCCAGGCGCGGCCCACTCCGGCGTTAACCTCTGGGCGACGATCCTTGCCGGAGACTATCCGAACAGCGCCAACGCCAAACTCGACATCCCGCCGATCACTCTGGCGGCGAGCAAGCCGTACGCTCTCATGTCGTTCTGGCACTGGTACTACATGGAGACGAACTACGACGGAGGCAACGTCAAGGTGTCGACCGACGGCGGCGCCACCTGGGCGGTGATCACCCCCCTCGGCGGATACGACGGCACGGCTAACTCGGGCAACGCTGGGATAGCCGGCCAACCGTGTTTTACGGGGTACCTCAACAACTTCTGGCAGCAGGAGGTATTCGATCTCTCCGCGTTCGTCGGCCAGACCGTGATGATACGCTTCCATTTCGGAAGCGACTCGAGCGTCCCCAAGTCCGGCTGGTACGTTGACGATGTGGAGATCCTGAGCACGGACACGGACGACGTCGCGCCGGTGATCACGAACGTCGCGGTTCCTTCGAGCACGTTCGACACCGCGGGACCCTACGCCGTGAGCTGTTACGTGACCGATATGCTCTCCGGCGTGGGCACCGTGGCGCTGAACTACAGCACCGACAACGGAGCGACCTTCACCGAGGTCGCGATGGCGCCCGGCGTGAACCCCAACCAGTGGACGGGGAGCATTCCGGGTCAATCGAACGGGACTCGCGTGAGGTTCTACATCCGGGCGACGGATACGGCACCGGTGCCCAACGAGGTGGTATCGCCCGCCGGGGCTCCGGCGGATGCGTATCTGTTCTCGATCCTTCCGTCGGCGCCGATTCTGGTGATCCAGCACACGTCGACTTCGTCGTCGCTGGCGATGTTCCGGGCCGCCCTCGAGGCCCACGGACATCAGGCGGATTATTGGGATCGGACGGCGGGCGGCTGGCTGACCCAGGCGCAGCTCGGGATGTACAAAACGATCATCCTCGACGCGACGAGCGGTCTTACGACGCAGGAGCAGACGGACCTCGCAGCGTTCTTGAACTCGGGGACCGCGGGCTCGAGGAAGCAGTTCTTCATCCTGGGCCGCGACCTCATGTTCAGCTCGGCCACGCGTCCGTGGATCGAACAGTACATGAGAGCCGCGTACGTCCAGGACAACCCCGCGTGGTATCAGATTACGGGCGAGCCTGGTGAACCAATCGGTGCCGGAGAGACGTTCGTGATCTCGGGATCGTATCCGGACGAAATCCAGCGCTCGTCGACGTATCCCGGCGCGGAGATCGTGTACCGCTACACCGGTCCGGGTACGGCGGCGGAGACGCGGGATGCGCTCGCCGGCGCATACGAGAAGGAAGGAAAGGAGTGGGACGGCGTGATGCCTCACGCGCCGATCAGCCTGGATGCGGCGGCGGCACTGAAGTACGCGGGTGACAAGTACCGCTCGGTGTACTTCGCGTTCAACCTCTTCTACGTTCTCGAGCCCCAGCGCAGGGCGGATATCATGCACCGCGCGCTTGGGTGGCTCTCCGCGCCGGAGATCGCGCACGTGGCGCTTCACGACACGGAAGACGCGACCAATCCGTACCCGGTTGTCGCGCAGGTGTACTCGGAGACGCTCGATCCGAGCCGTGTGAAACTCACATACGACGTCGGAGCGGGCCCGGTCGTGGTCACGATGACACCGACGGCCAACCCGGACGAGTTCTCCGCTGCGATCCCCGCGCAGCCGTACGGTACGACGGTAAATTACTACCTCAGCGCGGCGAACCTCGACGGGACGACGAGCTACCACCCGCGGGGTGCCCCGGCTGAGCAGCACACGTTCGTGGTGAACGCCGATATGGTTCCGCCGGAGATCGTTCACACGCCGTACGCGAATACGACCAGCGTCACTGGTCCGTATACGATTATGGCGACGGTCACCGACAACATCGGCGTCGACCCGAGCGGTGTGTTTGTGACGTACAACAAGAACAGCGGCGCCAACCAGACGGTCGCCATGGCTTCGATGGGCGGCGACGTGTATCAGGGGGACATCCCGGGACCCGCGGTCCTCGGTGACGTGTTCAACTACTACATTCGCGCCCGCGACCTGGCGGCGGTCCCGAACGAGGCGAGGGATCCCGCGGTTGGAGCCCACTCGTTCACCATCGTCGACTACTACGCCTGGGACTTCGAGGGGGGTAACGGCGGGTTCACCGCGACCGGCCCCGACTGGGAGTGGGGCGATCCGACGAGCGGCCCGATGGATGCGCATTCGGGTGTCAACGTCTGGGCGACCAAGCTCAACGGGCCCTACTCGGCAAGTTCGAACTCGAAGCTCGACCTGCCGCCAGTCGTCGTCCCAAGCGGGCACGCCTCGGCGATCCTGAGCTTCTGGCAGTGGTACGAGACCGAGACGGGTCCGTACGACGGCGGGAATGTGAAGATCTCCACGGATGGCGGCGCCACCTGGACGATTCTCACGCCCGACATCGGGTACAACGGCGTTGCCAACTCCGGCAACGCCGCGATCCCGGGCCAGCCGTGCTTTACCGGAGCGACGGTCGGCAAGGTCTGGCACGAGGTGGCTTTAAACCTCACGCCGTACATGGGCCAGACCGTGTGGCTCCGTCTGCATTGGGGCAGCGACTCGAGCGTCCAGTACGCCGGCTGGTACGTCGACGACGTGCGCGTCATTGGCACGGACGACACCATGGGTCCGAAGTTCGTCTCCCGGACGATTCCGAGCGGCACTTGGGACACGGTGGGCCCGTATACGGTCAAGGCGAAGGTCATCGACTTCCTCTCCGGCGTGTCGTCGGTCACGCTCTATTACAGCACCGACAACGGCGGAAGCTGGAACGGGCTGGCGATGGCTCCGACGGGCGTAGCGGACGAGTACGGCGCCGGTATCCCCGGCCAGCCGCTCGGGACAAAGGTCAAGCTCTACATGGAGGCCAGCGATAACCTGGCCAACATGTCGAAGGATCCGGCCGGCGCCCCGACGACGACGTACGAGTTCGGAGTCGGACCTTCGTCCGACTACCTCGTTGTCCTCGGCGGTGGCTCGAACACTCCCGCCCAGAACTACATCGACGCGTTCACCGCCCTTGGGAGAACGTGTGACACCTGGAACTGGGACAGCCAGGGTCTTCCGACCCTCGCTCAGCTCCAGGCGTACGATGCCGTGATCGTGGACGAGAGCTCGTACTTCGACACGAACCAGCTGGCGCGGCTGACCGCGTTCCTCGACGCGGACCGCGCGGCGCTGAACCAGATCGTGTTCATGGGCCGTGACATGTCCTACGGTTCGGGCGCCCCCCGGACCTTCATGGAGAAGTACACGGGGACCGTGTACGTCAAGGACGACGGAGGGTTCCGGAAGCTCAGAGGCATGCCGGGCGATCCGATCGGGGCGGGCGAGTACGTCAGCATCTCGGGTTCGTACCCGGATGAAGTGAAGCGCTCGACCCTCTACCCCGGCGCGCAGATCGTGTACAAGTACTACGCTCTCAGCGCCGTCGGCGACGGGTTCTCGACGGAAATCGAGGCCCAGCAGTTCTTCGAGAAGGAAGGCAAGCCATGGGATCCGAAGCTCTGGCCGTTCGCTCCTGCCGGACCGGACTCCATCGCCGGCGCCCGTTACGTCGGAGCGCAGCACGCCGCTGTGTACTTCACGTTCCAGTTCAGCTACATGACGAACGTGACGCAGCGTACAGCCATCCTCGGGCGCACGCTCGATTGGCTCGCCGTCGCGACGAGCATGGCCAAGGATGTAGCCCTCGAACAGACGACACCGGATCTTCCGGATGAAGTCGTTCTGGGTCAGAACTATCCCAACCCGTTCAATCCGACGACCCGGATCCAGGTCGGCATCCCGGCGAACCATACCGGGAAGGTCGAGCTGAAGATCTACAACGTCCAGGGTCAGCTGGTGAAGACGGTGTTCGAAGGAGTGAAACCCGCAGGGTTCCACACCTTCGAGTGGGATGGCTCAAACAACTACGGCACACAGGTCTCTTCAGGGATCTACTTCGCGAGATTCCAGGCCGGCCGTACGGCGTTGACCCGGAAGATGGTGCTCCTCAAGTAAGCTTGCTTCTCGAGACGGTTCGGGCCGATCGCGGCCCGGACCGTCTCGCCGGCTTGCTCGAGTGAAGCCGCCACGCGAATGCGGGAACCGACGCCTCTCGGTTCCCGCATTCGTTTTTGTGGTTGCTCGTGTATAGATGGGAGAAGGGCCCTTGTGTTCATCCTGCGGGCAAAATGAACGCGAGGGCCCTTCTCAGTTTTGGACGGCGATAGACCGATCAATAGATCGCGAGCGGGCCGATCTCGTTTTCGACGGCTCTCATGATATCGAGGCTCTTCACCAGCGCCATCATCGTGTTGTGATCATGGTGGAGCGGGCGATCGACATCGAGGAAGGCGACGTGTTTTCGGATCTCCGCCCTCGCCGCGCGGGTGCCGCGCCCCGGTGTGAAGCTCCTGAAATCGAGTCCCTGCGCCGCCGCCATGAACTCGATCCCCAGAACACCGGTCGCGATGTCGAGGATCTCGCGGGTTTTGAGGGCCGAGTTCATCCCCATGGAGACGAAATCCTCCTGGTCGGCGGCCGCCGGGATCGACTGGGTAAAGGCCGGAGCGGAGAGGATCCGCTGCTCGACGATTTGCATGTCGGCGGTGTACTGGCTCAGCATCATCCCGGAGAACATCCCGGCGCCTTTGGTGAGAAACGCGGGAAGCCCCACGCTCAGCGCGGGGTTGGTGAGGCGGTTCAAGCGCCGCTCCGAGAGAACGCATACCATGGTGACCGCGCCGCCCAGCGTATCGAGGGGGAGGCTGATCGGCGAGCCCTGGAAGTTTGCCCCGGTGAGAACCACCCGGTCGTCCGGGAGAAAAATCGGGTTGTCTCCCACGCCGTTCGCCTCGATCTCGATCTGGCTTCTCGTCCAACGGAGGTGGTCGCGGGCGGCCCCGATGACCTGCGGCGTGGAGCGCATGCTGTAGGCGTCCTGCACCTTGACCTTTTCCTTGCCCGTTGTGAGGTCCGATCCCTCGACCATCTTGCGTATGTTCGACGCCGAGGTGACCGCGCCGGGGAAACCGCGGAGCGCGTGGAGACGGGTGTCGTAGGGTTTGAGATTCGCCTTGAGGGCTTCGAGCGTCATCGCCGCGGCGATTTCCGCCTGGACGATCCACCGCTCCGCGTCGAAGACGGCGAGACACCCGATCCCGTTCGTCAGGTTCGAGCCGTTGATCGACGCAAGCCCGTCGCGCGCCCGCAGACCCGGGACGGGGATGCCCGCCTTCTCGAGAGCCGCCCCACCGGGCATCCGTTCTCCCCCGAGGAACGCCTCGCCTTCTCCCATCATGAGGAGGGCGATCTGGCTCATCGGAGCAAGGTCGCCGCAAGCGCCGACGGAACCCTTGGTGCACACGACGGGGGTGACGTTCTTGTTGAGCATCTCGACAAACGTGAACGCGATCTCGGGGCGGCACCCCGAGTACCCCATGGCGAGCACGTTCGCTCTCAACAGCATCGCGGCGCGAACGTGGTCGACCGGCGCGGGGCCGCCGATACCCGCCGCGTGGTTGTAGATGAGGTATTTCTGGAATTGCTCGACCTGCTCGTCGGTGAGGACGACTTCCGAAAACTCGCCGATCCCCGTGTTGACGCCGTACATGATCTCGCGCGCCTCGATCCGTTCTTCGATAAACCTGCGGCACTTCTTTATCCGTTCGACGGCATCGGGGTGGATCTCGACGCGGGTCCCTCCCCGCGCCACCGAGACGACATCCTCGACCGTGAGACCTTTTCCTGTGATGATAACGGGCATGCGTTTCCTCCGGTAAAGAGTGGGCGCCCCGTCCGCGCGGACGCGACGCAATCGAAACATTTTAAACCATACGGTGCGGGTTCGTAAGCCGTTTTTCGCCCCCTCGGACCGTAGCGCCACTTGAACCGTCGCGCGTCTTCGACCCCGGCTGCGTTGCAAGTTGCGCTTGACACAACACCCCAGCTATGATAAATTCCCACGCGAGCAGGGACTGACCGGGGGGTTATCTCTCCCGAACATTCACAGACGGAACAACCGACACGAAGCGTTGTTGCGTGCGCAACCAAGACAGCTCATTGATGTGAGAGCGGGGGTTGTGTCTTGCATCCTTGGGTCCCGCAGCGATCTTCTCCCCAGTCCCCCGGACCGCTTACTCCATACGGAGTATCAGCCGTAGTGGCAGTGGATCCAAGCCCCGGGACTGCATCGGCGTCGAGACATTCTTTGCCAAGAGGCGATGCACTGCACTCGCGCGGGGCTGTGGCTGGAACGCCGTGATCCTCACACCACCGAGTCCTAGCTCAGCTGCAACGACACGACTGAACATCTCGGACTAGAGACCAATGGATGCTCTGCGAGACCAGTTCTGGTCGGCAGTAACAAAGGTCGGATATTACCTCGAAGGTAGTTACACGCATCGCGTGTTGCTGACCGTAATCGATCTGATCGGCCAGCTCTGGTACTTCTTTGTTGCCGGCATACTTATCACCGCCGGAATCTCGCTCTTCTGGCGCCGCGAGTCCGTGGCGGCTTTCTTCCAGAACTCCTCGCGTGTGTCGATAATCGGTGCCGCTATCGTGGGCATCGTTTCTCCGATGCCCACGTACGTGGCCATTCCCCTCGTCGCAGCGCTCTTCAGAGTCGGTGTCCCCATTCCAGTGCTGTTTGCATTTCTCGTGGCGTCCCCCCTGATGAACCCCGTGCTGTTCATGTTGACGGCGGGAGCGTTTGGCTACGAGATGGCGCTGGTCAGGCTGGGGGGAGCCTTGCTGCTTGGCGTGACGGCTGGTTGGTTGGTGTGCACCGTCACCGTTCGCAGCAGACTGAACGGGTTCCTCTGTGCCGGTAACGTGGAAACTCTCGCACCTGTGTGCCGGGGCCCGAACGTCACCCCGGGAGGATATACAGTCGAGCTTCTCCGTCACGCTTGGCGTCTCACCAGGTGGGCCGGCAAGTACTTCCTACTCGGCGTGATCGTCGCCGCATTGGCAAAGAATCTTATTCCCGTAGGTTGGATAGTCCAATCGCTTGGAGGAAATCGAACCGGATCGGTTCTGGTAGCGGTCGCGGCCGGCATCCCGCTGTACGCGTGCGGCGGCGGGACAATCCCGGTGATGCAAGTGCTTCAGCAAGCGGGCCTCGACAAAGGGGCGGTCCTCGCCTTTTTCATCAGCGGGCCCGCCACAAAACTGTCGACCATAGTCGCTTTGAAGGCGGCCGTTACCAAGGAAGTTCTCTTTCTTTATCTGGGGGTGGCGCTCGTCGGGGCGACAATCCTCGGACTCGTATACAGCGTGATGTAGCTGATGAGCATATGGCGGAAGAGATAACAGTGACCTCGAGTCACACGAATCATGGTCGATCTGGGATGGAAGGGGGCGTTCGCAGAACGCCGGGGTTGGACGGGGTGGAGCAATACAAGGTAGTGAAATTGCTCGCAGGAGCAGGAACAGGCGTAATCAAGAAGACGGCATTAGTCGTCTTGGCGTTCGTATTTTGGTCGTGGCCGCAAGGACGAGGAGGCGTGAGATGATTCGCAAGAAGCTCTTTTGGACCGTTCTCGTGATTGGACTGGCGTTGCTTGTTCTGCAGGATATTTCGAGCACGGTGGCTCGGAAGGAGAACAGGCTCGTGAGCTCGATTCTGATCGATCCGCAGAATGAACCGGCGCCGATGGAAAATTCGGTGGTCGGCATCTGTCAGTCGACCGACCTCGCCTTGCCTAATCCAGCTCCGCTCGACGAGGATCTGAGTACTGCCCAGGTAGACGCGATGACTCGCGAGGCTGTCGGGCGAGCGGGCGGATTGGCGGATGTGATTCAGCCTGGCGATTGGGTCACGATCAAGGTCAATATCCTGCGATTCCGCGGGCAGGGAGGGTATTCGGTCGGCGTGGTGAGCGATCTCCGGATCGTCAGAAGCCTAATACAGCAGTTGGTCGAGGAGGGGGATGCGAGCCGCATATCGGTGGTGGAGGGGAAGCAGTGGAGGACGGAGGAGGGCGGGTGGGCGGCGGTCTATCCTGAATTCGGTAATCTGTCGTACACGGGAATGCTCGCCGGGTTTCAGGCGGCCAATCCCGGCAAGACCATCGATTACGTCGACCTCGATTATCCCCCGTACACCGAAAACGCGCCCGTTCCCGGGGGAGGCCTTTCCCAGGAGTCCTATACGATACCCGATGCAATTCTGAACTGCGATCGTCTCATCGCGGTGCCAGCCATGAAGACCCACACGTGGGCGCGCGTGACTCTGGCCAACAAGCTCTACATCGGCGCCACGCCGGCCAGCTTTTACAATGCCGGTATTTACGGCGGATCGTGGGATCACGGCAACTTGCCTCACGGGCCGCTCGATCGGACGGTCTGCGATCTCGTGTCCTACCATCCGGCTGATCTCTCGATCGTGGGAGGGACCTGGGGGATCGAGGGGAACGGTCCCGCCGGCTCGGGCACCATCAAAAGGAACATCATTCTGGCGAGCAAGGATATAGTCGCGGTTGACGCCGTGTCGGCGGCGGCCATGGGCTTCAACCCATGGGACGTTGATTATCTGCATTTCGCCCACAACAAGGGGTTCGGAATATACGATCTCGATTACATAACGATAAACGGCCCGGCCCTTGACGCTCCTGGTGTGACGTACGCCTTCGCCAAGCCGAGACGCGACGATCTCGATCCCGGCTACGCCTATGGGTCGTACGTGGGCCGCGGCAACCGCACCTGGCTCCTAAACGGGGTTCATGACGGGACTGACCTCGATTACGACTATTTGGGTGGGGAAGCAACAGTTTCACCCGCTGCGGGGGATATCGCGGGAGGCGAAACCTGGACGGAATTCAGCGACATCGATGACTACATGGATCTGCAGGGCTATTTCGAGGGCGGCGCGTCGAACTGTATCACCTACGCCTTCACGCGAATTCTGGCCGAAGAGGGCATGAGCGTGAATCTGAGGTTCGGCAGCGACGACGGGATCAAGATCTGGTTAAACGGCAACCTCGTCTACACGGCTGCCGAAACGGGCACGTGGTCGATCATTCAGCAGACCGTCCCCGTCACGCTCGTCGCGGGGGAGAACAGGCTCCTCGTCAAGATCAAGAACAACACCGGCGCGTATGGATTCAGCATGGCCGTCTCCGAATCGGATGGGGACACACCGATGGGGATCCGCTACTCCCTGACGCCGACAGCGGCGCCTGAGGTGGTATTGGAATCGCCGATGAACGGCTCCGAGACTCTGAATTCATTCATGAATCTCGGCGCCACGGTTACCGATCCCGATGGCGACGATCTCAGGGTCAGATTCTACGGCGGCAGGGGCACTCCGAATCCGACGGATTTGATCGGCATGGTGGACAGCGTCCAGAGCGGGAGCACTGTCAGCTACAACTGGAACGCGCCGCTCATGCCGGTCGATACGAACACGGTGGCGCTGTGGAATTACGATGAGTATGCCGGCGGCACAGCGTATGACGCCGGGCCCGATGAATACGACGGCGTGATACGTCAAGCCAGGTGGGTGAGCCGAGGCAAGTTCGGTCCCTGCCTGTACTTCGACGGGCTCGGAAACGTCAATCCGAACGAGGAAGACTACGTTCTCGCTCCCGACACCTCGCTTTCGACCGGCCAATCCCAAATGGACAAGATGCCCGAAATCACGCTCGAGGCCTGGATCTACGTCGCATCACCTCTCGATGAGCCCTATTACGCGATTTTCAAGAAATGGGGACCCAATACCAACCCAGAGCTCTGGTCATACGCCATGGTCGTCATGCAGGACAGGACTCTCTACTGGCACCTCATCACGGACCGGAGCAATGCCTGGGGCACGTACGGAGTCACCGTAATATCGCAAACGCAGATTCCCCTGTATCAATGGGTGCATGTCTGCGGAACCTACGACGGGTCGATGATAAGACTGTATATCAACGGGGTTGCGGACACGGGCCCGCGGGGGGCGCTGCCCTATGCGGACGCGGTGCAGGATACTCCGGTTGGAGTTCATGTGGGCGCCGCCCCGTACCTCAACGCGCAGTACTTCCACGGCTTTATCGATGAGCCGCGGATCATGGACCGGGCCCTGACCGCCGAGGAAATAGCGGCGCGGGTTCGGCTCGCAGACGGCAGGTACTACTGGAAGGTCGAAGTGAGCGATGGCGACAATGTGGTGCAGTCGGAGGTGCGGTACTTCGACATCGGAACGGTCCTGCCGCCGGATCCGGATCCCCCGGTGGTCACACTGAACTCTCCACCCGACGGGTACACCACGACGAACAACAGCATGCAGCTCTCCGCCGGCGTATCCGACGCGAACCCGATGACGGTCCGGTTCTACGGCAATTCGACGGACGCGTCGGACCTGCTCTACGCGCAGGAGAACGTGAGCAGCGGAACCGTCACCTATACGTGGAGAAACCCGATAGCGCAGGCGGAGGCCAGCACGCGGAGCCTGTGGCATTTCAGCGAGGGGGAAGGGACGAGAACGTACGACAAGACGGCGTACGACAACGATGGCACTCTCTACGGCGGCGCGGCCTGGACGACGGACGCCAGGTTCGGCTACGCGTTCGACTTCGACGGCGTGGACGATTACGTGGAGGTGGGCGACAACGGCAGCGTGCCCCTTTCCGGCCCGATGACGGTCGAGGCGTGGATCAAGCCGAGCGGCGATCCGATCGCATATTCGGAGATCGTGGATAGGGAGCTGGGCGGCGGCGGCGGCTATTCGTTCCTCCTCAATAACGACCGGCTGCTCCATCTCTGGGTCGGCGACGGGACGGATTGGACGAATACGGTCGGAACGACGGCGTTGCAGGACGATGTCTGGTACTACGTGGTCGGAGTCGCCGACGGAAGCACGATCAGGGTGTACGTGAACGGAGTGCAGGAGGGAACGCCGACGACGCAGGGTGCGCCGACAAACGCGAGCCTCGTGAATCTCCGGATAGGAAGGGGATGCGGAGCGCTGCTCCGATGGTTCAACGGGATCATCGATGAGGTTCGAATCAGCAATCGCGCCCTGACCCCCGGGGAGATCGCCGCCAATTTTGCGACGGGATTGCCGGAAGGCACCTATTTCTGGAATGTGGCGGCGAGCGACGGGCAGAACAACACCGTTTCCGAAACGAGGAATTTCTACATCGGCACCGGTGCCGGCCCGCTCATCCCCACCTTGACGAGCCCGGCGAATGGGGCGGTGATCGTCGACAATACGCCGACGTTCACCTGGAGCGCGACGGCGGGGACAGGCGGGACATACACGCTGCAGTACGCGCTCGACGACGCCTTCACGTTGGGAGTGGTGACGGTCAGTGGCCTGGGAGCGGCCACCTACACCGTTCCCGATCCCGAAGCGCTCGCCGACGACACTTATTACTGGCACGTGCAGGCGTTCGATGCCGGGAGCAACTCGAGAGGGTACCAGGCGACGCCGTTCTCGTTCGAGGTGGCGAGTCCGACACCGCCCGGGATCGTTCTCGAATCGCCGCCCAACGGCACCGTGACTCTGAATCCATACATGAATCTCAATTTCACGGTGACGGATCCGGGCGAGACGATGACGATATCGGTGTATGGGGATATGACCGACGCGTCGGCTCTATTGTACGTGGCGGAGAATGCGGCGAGCCCCGCCGATATGACCTATGTCTGGAACACACTCGCGCTAACAGTGGATGCGAATACGGCGGCTTATTGGCGATTCAACGAGGGTGCGGGTGCGGCCGTCGCGGACGAGACGACCAACAACAACGACGGCACGATCACCGGGGCGACATGGACGACGGGCGGGAGGCTCGCCTATGGGTTGGACTTCGACGGCGTGAATGACTATGTGGAGGTCCCTGCCTCCGCGAGCCTGAACGCCGCGGGACCGATGACCGTCGAGGCGTGGATCAGGCCTTCGGAAACTCCGCTGGCCTACTCGGAGATCGTGGACAAGGAAGGGGGTTCCGGAGGGTATTCGTTCATCCTCAATAACGACCGGCGGCTCCATTTGTGGGTCGGCGTCGGGGCGGATTGGAGGAATACCGTCGGAACGACGCAGCTGCAGGACGATGTCTGGTACCACGTGGTTGGAGTCGCCGATGGAAGCGCGTTAAGGGTATACGTGAACGGAGCACAGGAGGGAACTCCCACCGCGCAGGGTCCTCCCGGGAGCACGGCGGGGGTGAATCTCCGGATCGGAAGGATGGTCGGTGCAGGGCAGAGATGGTTCAACGGGATCATCGACGAGGTGCGGATCACTAACCGCGCCCTGACGCCGGAGGAGATCGCGGCAAACTTCGGGCTGGGAGATGGAAGGTACTACTGGAAGGTGGTCGCGAGCGATGGCATCAGCACATCGACCTCCGAAGCCAGGTACTTCGATGTCGGCGAGCCATCCGGGCCGCCGATTCCCGAGCTCCTGAGCCCGTCGGATCTCGCGTTCATCAGCAACAACACGCCGACTTTTACGTGGAGTGCCACGGCGGGTGTCGACGGTGCGTACACGCTGCAGTACGCGCTCGACGCAGGGTTCACGACGGGAGTGGTGACCGTCAGCGGTATCGCCGACGCCACCTACACCGTTCCCGGCGCTCTCGCGGACGACACGTATTACTGGCACGTGCAGGCGTTCGATGCCGGGAACGAAACCAGGGGCTACCAGGTGACGCCCTTCTCGTTCACGGTCGACACCTCGCCGCCCGTAATCAGTCTGGTCGCGCCTCCGCACCTCGCCACGACGATGGATCCATTCATGGATCTGGTATTCTCGGTGTCCGACGCGGCCGACGCTCTGACGGTATGGGTATACGGCGATACGGACGACGCGTCGGATCTTCTGTACGTGCGCGAGGGCTTTCCCGGCTCCTCCACCATGACGTACAGCTGGACGGGGCGTCCGCACAGGCTCGATCCGGCCGCTGTCGGCCTGTGGCATTTCAACGAGGGCGCGGGGAGCGCCGTCTCGGATGAGACGGCGTACGACAACGACGGATCGCTCGTCAACGGGGCCGCCTGGACCGACGACGGCAGGTACGGCTATGCCGTGCAGTTCGACGGCGTGGACGACGCCGTCGTCGTGCCCGATGCGCCGGAGCTGGACGGCATGAGTGCGCTCACGCTCGAGGCCTGGATCTACCTCGCGGTAGATCCCACGGATTGGATGGCCGTCGTTCAGAAATGGGCGCCCCAGGGGTCGCCGGGCGACCAATACACGTACACGATGGTGGTGAGCGCCTCCAACAACCTGTACGCGCACATTTTCACGAACGGAGGCGACGCACTCCTCACGGGATCGCTCCCGATTCCTCTCAATACGTGGACGCATGTGGCCACGACCTACGACGGCTCGGTCGTGAGGCTATACGTCAACGGCGTTGAGGATCCGATCTCGCGGCCCCTGACCGGCACGATCAACAGCACCGATCGGGAAGTCAATATCGGCGCGTGTCTGCCGTATGCCAGCGAGTACTTCAACGGCATGATCGACGACGTGAGGATTCTCACGAGGGCGCTCACGCCCGAGGAGATCGCTGCCGACGCCACGGGTCGGCTGCCCTTGGGAGCGTACTACTGGCGGGTGGCGGCGAGCGATGGCGCCAATACGGCCGCATCGGCGACACGGCGATTCGACATCACCGGGGACACGGCGCCGCCTGTGGTGACGCTCCATTATCCGGCGAACAACGCGACGACGAACGACCGCTTCATGGAGCTTTCCGCCACGGCCACCGATCTGAGCCGGATGACGGTGAAGATATTCGGCGATCGGGTGGATGCATCGACTCTGTTGTACGTGGTGGAGAACGCAGCGAGCCCCGCCGATGTCACGTATGTGTGGAACGCCCTGGTGCCGACGGTGGATGGAAATACGGCGGCTCTGTGGCATTTCGACGAAGGTACCGGTGCGGCCACTGACGACGAGACGGCCAACAATAACAACGGCACGGTTTCCGGGGTGACGTGGACCACGGACGGCAGGTTCGGGTATGGGCTGGACTTCGACGGGGTGAACGACTACGTGCAGGTGCCGGCCTCGGCGAGCCTGGACATCACAGGGCCGATAACGATCGAGGCGTGGATCAAGCCTTCCGACACGCCGGTGCAGTATTCGGAGATCGTGGATAAGGAAACGCTGACGCCGGGTCCGGGGTGCTCCTTCATTCTGAACAACACGAGGCTCATCCAGTTCTGGGTTGGCGAGAGCGCCACCGACTGGGCGAATGCCCAAGGGACGACCGCTCTGCAGGATGGCGTCTGGTATTACGTGGTCGGAGTCGCCGATGGGAGCAACATCA
>Ga0315276_10001347_pt1 | contig 21941 bp, 19 predicted proteins | sample YL17G05_0_MG_FD_204542 | JGI IMG/M metagenome (GOLD analysis project Ga0315276, IMG submission 204542) | Sediment microbial communities from Yellowstone Lake, YNP, Wyoming, USA - YL17G05_0 | ecosystem: Environmental > Aquatic > Freshwater > Lake > Sediment | place: USA: Wyoming | collected... | reverse complement strand
ACGACGATACCGTGTTCTCCCTGAAGCCCGTCCCGCTGCCGCAACGTCTGAGCGAAGTCTTCGGGGAACGACAGTTCGAAGGAATGATCCCCGTCGAGGAATTGTCCGATTTCCTGACCGTCCGCGGCTATATCGGCAAACCCGCGTTCGGGCAGCGCACGCGACAGGGGCAGTATCTGTTCCTGAACGGCCGCTTCATCGTCAACAGAAACATCAATCATGCCGTTTACGCGGCGTATGAACATCTGCTCGAGAAGGGATCCTTTCCCTTCTTCCTCCTCTTCCTCGACATCGACCCCGGCAAGGTCGACGTCAACGTCCATCCTTCGAAGCTGGAGGCAAAGTTTGACGACGAACAATCGGTGTACCGCGTCATCTCGTCGCTGACCCGCCGCTTCCTGGCTACGGGGCCGGCGTTTCCGGCGGTGACCATGCAGGAGAGGGGGGGGGGAAGCGTGAGCCTCCGCTTCACGGGCCGGCAGCATGGATGGCCGGAGGGGGGAACGGAATCGCTCTGGTCATTCCCCGAAAAGCCGGGGGTCGATATGAGGACGGGGGAGATCCTCCCCTTCGTCCCCTCCGCCGGCAACGACGGCGCTGCCGTCGCCGCACGTCTCTTCGGAACCGTCGAGCAGCAGTTTATCCAGGCCGCTTCCTCTGCTCCCGGGACGACACTCTCGCATGACGGCTCGCGCCCTGAACCGGGGAGCACGACCCTCATATGGCAGTTGCACAACAAATACATCCTGTCCCAGATCAAGAACGGCCTGATGATCGTCGACCAGCACGTCGCCCATGAACGCATCCTCTATGAGCGTGCGCTGGACCGTTTCGCGACGAACATGAGGAGCGCACAGCAGTTGCTCTTTCCGTACACGCTCGAGCTTTCACCGGGCGACTACGCTCTGATCACCGAACTGCTTCCTCATTTCGACCTGCTGGGGTTCGACATAAAACCGTTCGGCCGGAACACGGTCGTGATCGAGGGGGTTCCCCCCGACGTCCGCGCGGGCAAAGAAGAGAAGATTGTGGAAGAAGTGGTGTCGCTCTACAAAGAGTACCAGCAGCACGCACCGACAAACGTGCGGGATAACCTGGCGAAATCATACTCCTGTAAGTCCGCGATCAAGGCGGGGGACAGCCTGAGCGAGCAGGAGATGCGTTCGCTCATTGACCAGCTCTTTGCGACGAAGATGCCCTACGTCTGTCCGCACGGCAGACCGGTTGTTCTGCGGATTTCCCTCGACGAGCTTGACCGGCGGTTCGGACGTACATCGTGACCCGGCACGCGATGATGGAGGGCGCAGGTGTCGATAATCTCTCATGAGCAGGAGGGGTGGTGAAAGAACAGGGAAGTCAGGACGAGGCCCGGGGGGCGTGGGAAGCCGCCGCCGCCCGCGCCGGCCAGCGGGAGACAAGATTTACCACCGTCAGCGGTGAGCCGATCGAACCGCTCTATTCTCCGGGTGACGTCGCTCACATCAACGAGCTTGCGGATATCGGTTACCCGGGAGAGTTTCCCTATACCCGCGGCATCCACCCTACGATGTATCGGGGGAAGCTCTGGACCATGCGGCAGTTCGCCGGATTCGGGACCCCCGAAGACACCAACGAGCGCTATCACTACCTTCTCCGTCGCGGTCAGACCGGGCTCTCGGTGGCGTTCGACCTGCCGACGCTGATGGGACGGGACGCGGATGATCCTCTCGCCGAAGGTGAAGTCGGCATCTGCGGGGTCTCGGTGAGCTCGCTGGCCGACATGGAAGTGCTCTTCAAGGGGATCGCCGTCAGGGACGTCTCGACTTCCATGACGATCAACGCTCCCGCCGCCATGATGCTGGCGTTCTATGTCGCGGTGGCGGAGAAGCAGGGGGCGACGTCGCGGGACCTGCGCGGGACGATCCAGACGGATATCCTGAAGGAGTATATCGCACAGAAGGAATGGATTTACCCTCCGCGCCCTTCGATGCGGATCATCATCGACATGATCGAGTACTGCACGAAGGAGATGCCGCAGTGGAATCCGGTGTCCGTCAGCGGTTACCACATCAGGGAGGCGGGATCCACCGCGGTGCAGGAGCTCGCGTTCACGCTGGCGGACGGATTCGCCTACGTGGAGGCCGGGATTGAACGGGGGATGGACGTGGACGACTTTGCCCCGCGGTTGTCCTTCTTTTTCAATTCACACCTCGATTTCTTTGAAGAGATCGCCAAGTTCCGGGCCGCTCGCCGGATCTGGGCGAAGCGGATGAAGCGCACCTACGGCGCGAAGAACCCGCGCTCGCTGGCCCTGCGCTTCCACACGCAAACGGCCGGCTGCACGCTGACCGCCCAGCAACCCGAAAACAACATCATCCGGACCGCCTTCCAGGCCCTGGCGGGCGTCCTCGGGGGGACCCAATCGCTCCACACGAACTCCATGGACGAAACGCTCGCCCTCCCCTCGGAAAAGGCGGTCAAGATCGCGCTCCGGACGCAACAGATCATCGCGTACGAGACGGGTGTTCCGAACACGGTTGACCCTCTCGGCGGAAGTTATTTCGTCGAAGCGCTGACCGACCGCATGGAACGCGAGGCGGAGTCGTATTTCGAGAAGATCGAGGCGCTGGGAGGAGTGATCGCCGCGATCGAGGCGGGATTCTTCCAGCGTGAGATCGCCGAGGCAGCGTACAGGTACCAGAGAGAACTCGACAGAAAGGAAAAGATCATCGTCGGCGTGAACGATTTTGTGGAGGAGAACGAAGTCATCGAAATCCCGATCCTCGAAATCTCCCCCGATGTTGAGAGGAAACAACGCCTCCGCACCGCGGAGGTACGGGCCTCTCGCTCCCAGGCGGATGTGGAACGCACCCTCAGCGCGCTGAAAGACGCTGCCACGGATGGAGGGAACCTGATGCCGAGGCTTCTCGCCTGCACGCGGGCCTACGCGACCCTCGGCGAGATGTGTTCGGTGTTGACGGAAGTGTTCGGTGTCCATGAAGAAACGGTGGTCTTTTGAATGACGGATGACCCATGACAAAATCAAGAGTCGCCGTGCTGAAGACGAGCCCCGCGACGGTCCTCGACGACTACCAGAGGCTCGCTGAATTGGCCGGGATGACCTCCGCGCTCGATCGGGGGGCCCCGACGATCCTCAAGGACAATATCTCCTGGCATTTCCCCTTCCCGGCGGCGAACACGACCCCCTGGCAGCTGGAGGGGGCCATCCTGGCCCTGAAAAGGGCTGGGTTTGACAACCTCAGCTGCGTCCAGAATAAGACCGTTGTAACGGACGCCTTCAAAGGAGAAGATCTGAACAGGTACGTCCCCCTGTTCCGTCAGTACCATGTCCCGGTCCTTTTCAACTTCAAGCCGGAGGACATGACGTGGGTCGAGTACCGCCCGAAGGCGAAGATGCATGTCCTGGACACGATCTTCCCTGAGGGGATCAGGATTCCCGGGTACTTCCCCGGGAAGAACATCGTCCATCTGCCGACCGTCAAATGCCACATCTACACCGGGACGACGGGGGCGATGAAGAACGCCTTCGGCGGGCTGCTCAACACAAAGCGCCATTACACACATTCGTGGATCCATGAGACGCTGGTCGATCTCCTCGCCATCCAGAAGGAGATCCACGCCGGCGTCTTCGCAATGATGGACGGAACGACGGCCGGCAACGGACCGGGTCCGCGAACGATGTTTCCCGTGGTCAAGAATTATATTCTTGCCAGCGCCGACCAGGTGGCTATCGATGCCGTGGCGGCCAGGATGATGGGCTTCGATCCGATGTCGCTGGCGTACATCAGGATCGCGCATCAGGACGGACTCGGCGTGGGCGACGTGAGGGAGATCGAGATCATCGGGGCCGACATCTCCCGCGAATCATGGGGTTTCACAGTGGGGAACAACGGGGTCAGTCTCTTCGGCAACATGGCCTGGTTCGGGCCGTTGCGGGGCATGCAGAAACTGTTTTTCCGGACCCCCCTGGTTCATGCGTTCATCTTCGGCTCGGAAGCCTACCATGACTACTACCGCTGGCAGTTCAGGGATGGGAAAGTGTTCCGCCGGTGGAGAGAACAGACCGAATGGGGCAAACTCTTCCAGCACTATGAAATGCGCGGCGGGCATGCGCGCTCGGATGCGGCCCGGTGACCACGAGAACCCGCGCCGAGACGGTCCTTCTGTCGATGACGTTGATCTGGGGGAGCACGTTCGTCATCGGGAAATACGTCCTGGAGGAAGTGTCCCCTCTGTACATGATCTCCATCCGGTTCACGCTAGCGACCCTGATTCTCCTTGCGTTCTTCTTCCGGTCGATATTCCCCCTGCGCCGCGACCAGGTGGTGAAGGGGGGCATTCTGGGTCTCTTTCTCTTTCTCGGCTTCGTGGCGCAAAACATCGGTCTGACGATCACCACGGCATCAAAGTCCGCGTTCATCACCGGCATGATGGTCGTGTTCGTTCCGCTGGTGCAGATCGTCGTCGAACGCCGTGCGCCGAAGCTGGGAAATATCGTCGGTGTTCTCATCGTGAGCCTCGGACTCTGGTTCCTGACCTCCCCGGCGGGGGCCGCCTTCAACGCGGGGGACGCCCTCACACTTCTCTGCGCGCTACTGTTTGCCATCTATATTGTCTATCTTGACGTTATCGCAGGTGAGATGACAGCTGTTCAGCTGACGTTCGTGCAGATCGCGTGGAATGCCGTCCTGGCTCTGGCTGCAACCATGTTCTTCGATACGACCCCGTTGCGGATCTCGGTCGGACGGGGGACGGCCCTCCTCTTTCTCACGCTCTTCGCGACGCTGATGACAACGTTTCTGCAGACGAAGTTTCAAAAAGACACAACCCCCACCCGTGCAACGATCATCTTTTCGGTGGAACCGGTGTGGGCCGTACTGACGGCGGCCCTGTTCCTTGGAGAGTACCTCACCTGGCTCGGGATACTCGGAGGCGTTCTGATCCTGGGAGGGGTGCTCGTGTCGGAGCTCTCGGACAGTATCCCGATGCTGAACAGGTCGTTTGATGTCGATGAACCTTGATTTTATTGACGGGGCGACGTACCATACATGATGGGTCGGAATGTTTCCGGTGAAGAGTAGAGATGGAGGTCGGCGTCCACATTATTGTCGAAGGTCTGGTGCAGGGGGTGGGGTTCCGGTGGTTCGTCGCGCGCAGGGCGGAAGCGATGGGGCTGAGGGGACACACGCGCAACCTCTACGACGGAACGGTGGAAGTTGAGGCCTCGGGAGATCGTGCAGTCCTGGAAGAGCTTATCGGCGTGCTCAAGGCGGGGCCGCGTGCCGCTCACGTGACAAATCTGCGTATCGAGTGGACACAGGCCTCCTCGAAACCGGGTTTTGAAATTCGATAACATGACGACGACCGTGCAACGCATAGGCTTTGGGTACGACGTTCACCGGATGGTACAGGGGCGCAAGCTCATCCTGGGGGGGGTCGAACTCCCGCATGGGGCCGGGTTCGACGGGCACTCCGACGCAGATATCCTCCTCCATGCGGTTGCGGACGCCCTTCTGGGCGCCTTGGCGCTGGGGGACATCGGCAAACACTTTCCCAACACCGATCCGCGCTACAAAGGAATATCGAGCATGATTCTGCTCCGACACGTCAGCGATCTCCTTGCCCAGCGCCGCTCCACGGTTGTGAATATCGACGCAACGGTGGTCATGGAGGCCCCGAAGATCGCCCCCTACATCGACCTCATGCGGCAGAACATCGCCGACGCGCTGAAGATCACCCCTGAACAGGTTTCCATCAAGGCGACCACCCACGAAGGACTCGGTTTCATCGGGGCGGGTGAAGGTGCCTCGGCACATGCCGTGGCCATGGTCAACGTGCCGTAACAGCCAATAGACCTCCCCCGTGGAAGAATTCGTCGGCACCCTACAAGCCCTCAGCCCCGCCCTCATCCTCACGGTGGTGTTCCTTATTGCGCTCATCGAGAACATATTTCCCCCCTCGCCGAGCGACGTGGTGATCGTCTTCGCCGGATCTCTCGTGGGGATCGGACGCGTGGGCTACGCCGAGACGCTCCTCCTGGCGACCGCCGGGAGCACGATCGGCTTCATGCTGATGTACAAGATCGGAGACTGGTTCGGCGTCAGGATCCTTGAACAGGGGAAGATCAAATTCATTCCGCGCGAGTCGGTCAGGAAAGTCGACGATTGGTTCCGCAAGCACGGATACTGGATTATTGTCGCGAACCGATTCCTCTCCGGCACGCGGGCGGTGGTTTCCTTCTTTGCGGGGATGGCGGAGCTGGATCTCCTCCGCACCACCGCGCTCTGCTTCGTCAGCGCGCTCGCCTGGAACGCCATCCTGGTGACCGGAGGATTTTACCTCGGGAACAACTGGCAGCTGATCGGTACGTACCTCAGCACCTACAGCCAGATCATGACCGGACTCCTTGTCGTCGTCTCTGTGGGCCTGATTGCCCGGTATTTCTTCAAGAAGAGAATCGGGAAGAAAGCGCCATGATCGATTTCCTGTACGCAGTCGATGTCGCGGTTTTTCACATCATCAACGGTGTTCTCGCTAACCCCGTGGGGGATTTCCTCTGGCCTTTCATTACGGACTGGGACCGACTGCTTCCGGTGCGTCTTCTCCTGGCCGGTGTCTGGCTCTGGATGGTCATCAAAGGGGGGATCAGGGGACGGACCGCCGCGCTCCTCCTCCTCTCCCTCATCATCCTTTCCGACCAGGTCAACAGTTCGGTGGTCAAGGAGCTCTTTGCGAGGCCGCGACCGTGCCACGAGATCGGCGGGATCCCGGTCGTTCAGGGAATCCACATGCTCGTCGGTTGCGGACCGGGGAAGTCGTTCCCTTCATCGCACGCGGTCAACAACTTTGCAGTCGCTACGCTCCTCGCCTTCTATTACCGGCGGTGGCGCTGGGCATTCCTTGGATGGGCAGGGCTCGTCGCCCTTTCGCGCGTTGCGGTGGGGGTCCACTACCCTTCGGACATCATCGCCGGGGCCCTCTTCGGAGCCGGCCTGGCATACCTGCTCATCGGCCTCTGGATTCTCTGCCAGCGCCGTCTCTTTCCCAGCTTGACCGTCGACCGGAAGGCGGCTTCGTGAAAAACCAGTCGGCGGACATGACACCCGGGCCGGCGGCTGCGCGCACGCAGAGCAGGTTCCGGTATGGACTGTCGATCCTTTCGGGCGTGATGCTCGGCTTCTCGTTCCCCCCCAGCACCTTCGGCATCCTCGCCTGCTTCGGTCTCGTCCCCCTCCTTATCGCTCTTTCGGGTGTCGAGCGGCTCCGCACGGCATTGAAGTTCAGCTACGTCGCCATGGCGGTCTTTCATGTCATCACCCTGAACTGGACCGGCGGGTACGTCCACGCCCACGATCCGTACATGATGATCGCCGGCGCGATCACGATGTTGCTCCATCCGGCCTTCTACTTCCTCCCGATGGGGGCCTACCATGCCGTGCGCAAGAATCTCGGAAACCGCCCTGCGCTGATTGCGTTCCCCTTCCTCTGGGTCGGGTACGAGTACTCCCACTCGCTGAGCGAATGGTCGTTTCCATGGCTGACGATCGGCAACAGCCAGTCATACGACCTCCTGAGAATGCAGTTCATTTCGGTGACCGGCATTTACGGGCTGTCGGTCTGGGTTCTCGTTCTCAACGTCATTGCCTATCTGCTCTACCTCTCCCTCGTCGACGGGCGAGGGAAGAGTCTCCTGCGCGGGTCTCTCGGCTGGCTCGCGATACTGCTCGCAGTCTACATCGCCCCTGCGGTGCAGGGGATGTTCGTTCTCTCCGGCGTTCCCGCTGAACCGACGGCGGAGAAAAGGCTGACGGTCGGCATCATCCAGGCAAACGTCGATCCATGGGAGAAGTGGAGAAGTTCCGGAGCGGAGGCGACCGCACTCTACGTTCGATTGACCGACTCGCTTCTGGCGGAGCATAAGGGAGCTCAGATCGTGTTCTGGCCCGAGACAGCCCTTCCCGTCTACCTGCTGGCCCCCGGCAACGCTCTTCTCCTGCATGGGCTGAAACGGGCGGTCGACTCGCTGGGCGTCGCCATCGTCACGGGAATGGAGCACGCGATCGTTTACGGAGATTCCACGAAGGCTCCGGCCGGGGCGCGACGGACGAGGTTCGGCGAAAGGTACGATTCATTCAACGCGGCAGCGTTCATCCAGCCCCGCCTCAGCGATGTCGCCTGGTACGGCAAAATGAAGATGGTCCCGCTCGCCGAACGGATTCCGTATGCAGACGCCTTTGCATACCTTGACTTCATGCGCTGGGGGGTTGGTATCGGGGGCTGGCAGATCGGGCCCGACACGGTGGTCTTTACAGAACGGGAAAGCGGGGTTCGCTTCTCGACCATCATTTGCTATGAGTCGGTCTATCCGGGCTTCGTCGCTTCGTTCGTACGGAAAGGGGCGGAGTTTATCGCGCTCATCACCATCGACAGTTGGTGGGGGAGGATGTCGGGGGCGTTCCAGCACCAGCAGTTTGCGGTCTTCCGCGCAGTCGAAAACAGGCGGTGGATCGTGCGCTGCGCCGTCGGCGGGATTTCCTGCTTTATCGACCCGTACGGCAGGGCCTATGACCGGACCGAACTTTTCACCAGGGCGACCCTGAACCGGACCATCGGCCTGAGCGACACCATGACCTTCTACACCGCGCACGGCGACTGGCTCGGCGAGATCATGCTTCTGGTCGCCGGTCTGTTCGGCGCCGCGGCGGTCGGACAAAAGTTTCTCCACAGAAGAGGAGGAGCGCCATGACAGCTCAGTACATTGACCTGCGCAGCGACACCGTCACCAGGCCCTCCGCGGCCATGCGCGAGGCGATGGCACACGCCGAAGTGGGGGACGACGTCTTCGGGGAAGACCCGACCGTCAACCGCCTTCAGGAACTGGTGGCTCATCTGCTGGGGAAAGAAGCGGCGCTCTACCTCCCGAGCGGTACCATGGCGAACCAGACCTGTATCAAGGTGCACACACAGGCAGGCGATGAAGTCATCTGTGAAAAGGGGGCGCATGTGTTCAATTACGAAACGGGGGGGATCGCTTTCCTTTCGCAGGCGCAGGCTCATACGATCGAAGGACGGCATGGCGCCTTTACGGTCGATCAGGTGAAACGGGCGGTCCGTCCGTCGGCCTACTATATGCCGAAGACGAGGCTGATCTGTCTGGAGAACACGCACAACCGGGCGGGAGGCACAATCTTCCCGATCGACCTGATTCGCGCGATCAGCGCGTTCGCAAAAGGGGAGAAGATAAGAATGCATCTGGACGGGGCGCGGCTCTGGAATGCGTGTGTGGCCACGGGGATCACGCCCCGTGACTACGCGTCGCATTTTGACTCGGTCTCCGTCTGTCTCTCGAAGGGACTGGGAGCTCCGGTGGGGTCCGTGATCGCGGGGAGTGCAGAGTTCATCGGGGAGGCCCGTCACTTCAGAAAGATCTTCGGCGGCGGCATGCGCCAGGCGGGCGTGCTTGCTGCGGCCGGGCTTTTCGCCCTTGAGCACAACATCGACCGTCTGAAGGAGGATCACGAGAAGGCGGCCCACCTCGCCGGCGAACTCGCCCTTGTACCGGGGTTTGAAATCGACGCCGCGTCGGTTCAGACCAACATCGTCATTATCGATGTCGAGAAGTCGGGGAAGAAGCCTGAAGATATCCTGGCATCGCTCCGTGCCCGCGGCGTCCTCATGACGCCGGGGAACTACATGGGCATCCGCGCCGTCACCCATCTCGACGTAACGATGGACCAGGTGAAGACCGCTGCCAGGATTGTCCGGGAAACGATACACTGACCGGAGGCACTGCTCCCGCCTGTGATTTTGGCTTTGAAAACGGAGAAAAGCCGCTCCGATTTCCCGGAAAAAGGCTTCAGGCGCCACATTTTGCTTGCTTTTCACCCTTGATGTACCTATCTTTTGACGTTGTAAGATATAGCCCAATTTGGGCTATTTTTGTTTGCAAGGAATCAAGAAGGCCATGATCAGTGATGAAATGCGCGCCGGCGTTGCGGCGTGCGCCGAACGTATGTCGGCACATCTTGTCGATATTGTTCTCCGTGGAGCGCGGGGGACGGCGGTGGTTGAGGTCGTCATTGATGCGGAAGCGGGAGTGACGACTGAGCTGTGTGCCGGGGTGAGCAGGGAGATCGCTCTAGAGATCGACCGGTCTTCCTGGGTGGAGGGATCGTACCGGCTGGAGGTATCATCTCCCGGAATTGACCGGCCGCTGAAGTTCCCCTGGCAGTACCGGAAGCATGTAGGGAGGATCCTGAAGGTGACGGTGAGCGGGACGCAGGGCATTGCGACAAAAACGGGGAAGCTCGTGTCGGCGGACGATGCGGGTATCGTGCTTGATCAGGGGAAGAGCGCCGCCGCCGAAACGATATCGTTTGACGCCCTCAAGGAAGCCGTCGTGAAGGCTCCGTGGTAGGGTCTGAGCGTACATTGACACGGAGGAAGTAATGAATTCGGAAATTGTTGAATCGTTCGCCCAGATGGTGCGCGAGAAGGGGATCGACAAAGACATCCTCACGGGGATCGTTGAGGACGTCTTCTCGATGATGGTGCGCAAGAAATACGGGCAGGACGCGAAGTTCGACGTCGTGGTGAACATGGACAAGGGCGACATCGAAATCTTCTACGAGCGCGAGGTTGTGGAGACGGTGGAGAATCCCGTCACGCAGATCGATGTGGAAACGGCGCGGGAGCTCTCCGGGGAGACTCTTGACGTCGGCGAAGACTTCGTGGAAGTCATTCCCCTTGCCACCTTCGGACGCCGTCTCGTCGTGAGCGCAAAGCAGAACCTCAATCAGCGCATCAAAGAGATCGAACGCGAGAATATTTACAATGAATACAGCAACACGATCGGCGATATCGTGGTCGGAGAGATCTACCAGATTCGCCGGAACGAGATCCTGATCAACCACAACCGGAACGAGTTGCTCCTTCCGAAAAATGAGCAGATCTTCAAGGAACGGTACAAGAAAGGTGATACCATCCGTGCGGTGGTAAAAGAGGTGCGCAAGAACGCAGGAAACCCGGTAGTCATCGTTTCGCGGGCCGATCCGAAGTTTCTCCTGAAGCTCTTCGAGCTCGAGATCCCTGAAATTTACGACGGCATCATCGAGATCAAGCAAATCGCGCGGGAACCCGGAGAGCGCGCTAAGGTGGCGGTGGAATCACACGACGACCGCATCGACGCGGTCGGCGCATGTGTCGGCATGAAGGGGGTCCGCATCCACACGATCGTACGGGAACTCAACAACGAGAACATCGACGTCATCAACTTCACGGAAGACCCGACCGTGTTCATCCAGCGGTCGCTCGCTCCTGCGAAGCTGAAGAGCATCGAGCTCAGCGAAGAGACGAAGACCGCCAACGTGCTGGTTGCGGCGGATCAGGTGTCTCTCGCCATCGGCCGCAACGGCCAGAACATCCGCCTGGCGTCGAAACTGACCGGCTACGAAATTAATCTTATCAAGGAAGGCGGCGACGATGAATACGACATCGACCTTGCCGACTTCAAGGAAGAACTCGGAGAGGAGATGATCGCGAAGCTCACCGGGGCGGGGCTCGAGACGGCGAAAGACGTCATCACCGCGAAGCTTGACACGCTCCTGGCCATCGAGGGTCTGACCGAGGAGAAGATCCATGAAATCCGCGAGATGATGAAGCGAGATCTTGAGGAAGCGGAAGTGGAGGATGAGGAAGAAGAGGAGGAGGAAGAAGAGGAGGAAGAAACCGTCGCAGACGCGCCTGTCCAGGAGCAGGCCGATACGCCCGTCGAGGAGAAGGCTGAGACGCCGGTTGAGGAGAGGGCTGAGACACCGGTTGAGGAGAGGGCTGAGACGCCCGTCAAGGAAAAGGACGAGACGCCGGATGCGGCGGAGACATCGAAGGAGGAGCCGGCGAAAGAATAACGCAGGACCGGTAGCGATCTTCCTCTGACGATTCAACAAAGGGTACTCATGGCCGACACGGCAGAAAAAAGAAAGAAAGTCTACAAGGTTGCAACTGAACTAAACCTCTCGCACGAGACGCTGATCGAGTTTCTGCGAAAGAAGGGGCATGAGGTCAAAAGCCACATGTCCTCGGTTGATGAAGACATGATGAAGGATATCCTTGTCCATTTCAAGAAGGAGAAGGATTCGGCCGAAAAGCATCAGCGCAAGATCGCGGAGATCAGGGAGAGCAAGAAACGCTCCGAGAAAAGGGTCGAGGAGGCGGTCGAACCCGCTCCCCCTGCGGTGTCGGCCCATCCGGAAGAAGCCGCCCCCGCGGCAGAGCCCGAGGAAGTAACGTCCCTGCCTGCAGACGTCATCCAGGCGGGCGAAGCCGTCACCGTCGAGCCGGCTCCTGTGGAGGAAACGCCGGAGACCCAGGAGGCCGTCGTCGAGCCCCCCGTCGGCAAGACGATCAAGCCGGAACCAAAGAAGGCGAAGGGCGAGGAGAGCCTCTCGCCGCTTGAGAAGCAGACCCGCGCCCGCGTGGGGCTCACCATCAAGGGAAGGATGGATCTCGGACGGCACGCGAAGCCCGTCCCGGGAAAAGGGAAGCCTGTACCGGGTGCCCCCGCGCCCGCCGTGTCGGAATCCGAGGAACATAAACGGAAGAAAAAGAAGAAGAAGGTCGGGGGGAAGGACGTCCCCGAGACAAAGACGGCCGAGGTCGATGATCTCGAAAGGAAGAAGAAAAAGAAGAAGAAGATCCGTCACAAGGAAATCGATCAGGCCGAGGTCTCCGATGCCATCCGCCGGACATTCGCGGCGATGGACGACACGCCGGCGACAGGCCGGGCGGTTCTGAAGAAGCGCAAGAAGAAGGAACGCGAAGAACAGATCGCCCGCATGGAAGAGGAGGCGCACAAGGAGGAGGGGAAACTCCGGGTGACCGAGTTTGTCTCGGTGAACGACCTTGCGAACCTGATGCGCGTCAACGTTGCGGATGTCATCAAGAAGTGCATGGAACTCGGCATCATGGTGTCCATTAACCAGCGCCTCGACAAGGACACGATCACGCTCGTGGCGGACGAATTCGGGTTCGAGATCAGCTTCTATACGGAAGTGACCGAAGATGACGTTCTCCATATCGCGGAGGACACTCCGGAGGAGCTTGTGCGGCGTCCCCCGGTGGTCACCATCATGGGACATGTGGACCACGGGAAGACATCGTTGCTCGATTACATCCGGCGCTCTAACGTCGTTGCCGGCGAATCGGGGGGCATCACCCAGCACATCGGCGCCTATAACGTGCGGGCGACCAACGGAACGGTCAGCACCTTCCTTGATACGCCGGGACACGAAGCCTTCACGGCGATGCGTGCGCGCGGCGCTCAGATCACGGATATCGTGGTTCTGGTCGTTGCGGCGGACGACAGTGTCATGCCCCAGACCCTCGAAGCGATCAGCCATGCGCAGGCGGCGGGGGTGCCTATCATCATCGCGATCAACAAGACCGACAAGCCGGAGGCAAATCCCGACCGCATCCGCCAGCAGCTCGCCGAGAAGAACATTCTCGTCGAAGAGTGGGGGGGCAAATATCAGTGCGTGGAGCTCTCGGCCCGTTCGGGGAAGAATGTCGACGTGCTGCTTGAGAAGATCGGACTGGAAGCCGACGTCCTGGACCTGAAGGCGAACCCGAAACGGCTCGCCATCGGGACCATCGTTGAGGCTCAGCTCGACAAGGGGAAGGGGATCACGGCGACGGTCCTCGTGCAGAAGGGGACGCTCCGCATCGGCGATCCGTTCCTCGCCGGCATCTTCAGCGGCAAGGTGCGGGCGATGTTTGACGAGCGTGGGAAACGCCTGGAGGCGGCCGGTCCCTCGACCCCCGTGCAGTTGACGGGTCTCGACGGCTTCCCGCAGGCGGGAGACACGTTTATTGTTACACAGACCGACCGTGAAGCCCGCGAGATCAGCCTCAAACGACAGCAGCTCAAACGGGAGCAGGACTTCCGTCAGATCCATCTGACCACGCTGGACGACATCTCCCTGCAGATCAAGGAAGGGCAGGTGCAGGAGCTGGCGGTGATCGTTAAAGGGGACGTCGACGGCTCCGTTGAGGCCCTCTCCGATTCGCTGATGAAGATCGCCCATAAGGAAGTCAAGCTGCGGGTCATCCACAGCGGCGTGGGAACGATCTCCGAATCGGATATCATCCTGGCCGCGGCATCAGGAGCTGTCATCATCGGCTTCCGGGTCCGACCGAACCTCAACGCCCGCCGTCTGGCCGAAAAGGAGAAGGTCGACATCCGGACGTACAACATCATCTATGACGCCATCGACGATATCCACAAGGCCCTCGAGGGAATGCTCGCGCCGGAGAAGAGAGAGGAGATCGTCGGGACCGTGGAGGTGCGCGATGTGTTTAAGGTTCCGAAGATCGGCAATATCGGCGGGTGCTACGTTCTCGACGGCAAGGTCATGCGGAACAACAAAGTGCGTCTTGTCCGTGACGGGATCCAGGTTTTCGATGGCACCATTTCCTCGCTCAAGCGCTTTAAGGACGACGTGAGGGAGGTGGAAGCGGGGTTCGAGTGCGGGCTCGGCCTGGAGAACTTCAACGACATCAAGGTGGGGGATACGATCGAGGCCTATAAGATCGTGGAAGCGAAGAGGAAGCTCTGATGTCGATACGGACCGAACGCGTTGCCTCGCTGATCAAAGAGGAAATTGGTGCGATACTGATCCGGGAATATAGAGACCCGTCGAACGGCTTTACCACCGTGACCGACGTGAAGATGACCCCCGACCTCAAGATCGCCAGGGTGTACTTCAGCGTCTTCGGGGCAGCGGACGTGAAGAAGAAAACCATGGCGATGCTGGAGGCAGGAAAGGCCCACATCCGCCAGATCGTGGGCTCGCATCTCAGCATGAAATTCACGCCGTCACTCCAGTTTCATCTGGACGACACCCTGGATCACGTGGACAGGATCAACTCCTTGCTCAAGAAGATCCATGACGGTTCTGAACCATGATCTCCGCATCGCCGACGGTGCGATTCTGCTCGTTGACAAGCCGAAGGGATGGACCTCCTTTGATGTGGTGAACAGGATCCGTCATCTCTTCCGCGTCAAGAAAGTGGGGCATGCGGGGACGCTCGATCCGATGGCGACCGGACTACTGGTCGTCTGCACAGGAAAAAAGACGAAGGACATCAGCGCGTTCGTCGGGATGGAAAAGGAATATGAGGCCGAAATGACTCTCGGTGGACGCACCGCGAGTTTCGATGCCGAGACGCCTGTCCTGGAGACGCGCAGCACCGCAGGGATCACCGATGAGCGTGTCCGGGAGGTTCTGGCGCATTTCACGGGGAGGCAGCTCCAGGTCGCCCCGATGTGGTCGGCGGTGAAAGTGGGGGGAACGCGCCTTTACAAACTTGCGCGGAAGGGGGAAGAAGTCGAGCGGACCCCCCGGGAGATTGAGGTGAAGAGCATGCGCCCGACGGCGATCGAGATGCCGCGGGTCAGGTTTACCGTCGTCTGCTCCAAGGGGACGTACATCCGGGGACTGGCGAGCGACATGGGCGAAGCCCTCGGTTGCGGGGCGTATCTGACGGCCCTCGTTCGTACGAGGATCGGAGAGTTCCTGCTGGCGGATGCCGTGACGGTGGACGATCTCGCGGCCTTCAAGGATATGCAAGGAACGTCCCCCGCATGAAGGTTGCCCGGTCGTTGAAGGAGATGAGCCGTGAACAGAACTCGGCGGTGACCGTCGGGACGTTCGACGGGGTTCACCTGGCCCACCGGGAGATTATCCGCGAGACGGTCAGCCGGGCCAGAATCAAAGGGGGGCGGAGCGTGGTGGTGACGTTCGATCCGCACCCCAAGGAAGTCGTCGCATCGGCGGAGGGAAGCGTCCGGCTCCTCTCGACGGTTGATGAACGGATTGACCTGATCGGGGAGCAGAACGTCGACGTCCTGCTCGTCCTCGAGTTCACGTTCGTCTTCTCGCGTATCGGCTCGAGGGAATTCTACAGAGACTACGTTGTCCGTGGCACCGGGGTTCAGGAGGTCGTGGTCGGTTACGACCATATGTTCGGAAGGGACAGGGAAGCGGGGATCGACGATCTGATGCGACTCGGCCGGGAATTCGGCTTTTCGGTTTTCACCGTCCAGCCGTTCTGCGTCGACGGCGAAACAGTCAGCAGCACGAAGATCCGGGACGCGCTTGCCGCCGGCGATGTGGGCAGGGCCGCGCGGTATCTCGGTCGGCCCTACTCCTTCAGCGGCCGGGTGGTACGCGGAGACGGCCGCGGGAAATCGATAGGGTTTCCCACGGCGAACATCGAGCCGCCGGGGAAGGCCAAGACGATGCCCGCACGGGGTGTGTACGCCGTGGCTGTCCGGATCGGGGGCGAACAGTACCAGGGAATGATGAATATCGGCGTGAGGCCGACGGTATCGGATGGGCTGACGGAAACAACGGAGGTGCACCTCTTCGATTTCAACCGCGAGCTCTACGACGAGACGATGACCGTCTCGTTCATCCGGCGGCTGCGCGAGGAGAGAATGTTCGGGTCGCTGGGTGCGCTGGTGACCCAGCTCAAAAAAGACAGGGACGAGGCACGGCGTATCATCGCCGGACAGGGGGAGTGAATTCGTAGTCAACACAATTACTTCAGAGAGACGAAGGAGCAGGACAATGGCAATAACGAAGGAACAGAAAGCGGAAATCATCGCGAAGTTCGGCAAGAACCCTAAAGACACCGGCGAGCCGGAGGTCCAGATCGCCCTTCTTACGGCACGGATCAACGATCTGACGCCGCACTTCGAGAAATTCTCCAAGGATCACCATTCGCGTGTGGGACTGCTGAAGATGGTCGGAAGGCGCCGCCGCCTGCTCGACTATCTCCAGGAAAAGAATGTCGAACGTTACCGCAAGGTGATTGCGGAACTCCAGATCAGGAAGTAAGCATTTACTGCGCCGTGACGCCACTAGGGGCGTACGCGTGCGGTGTCATTTCTTGTAAGAGAGCATACTACAATGAAGGTATTAAAGGAAATCAGCGTAGGCGGGAAGACGTTCTCGCTTGAGACCGGACGGCTTGCGAAACAGGCCGACGGTGCGGTCATGGCCCGGTTCGGCGATACGATGGTCCTGGCAACCGTCGTCGCGAACAAGGAGGAGAGTGACAGGTTTGACTATTTTCCCCTCCAGGTGGAATACCGTGAAAAGTTCGCGTCTGCCGGCAAGATCCCCGGGGGCTTCTTCAAACGTGAAGCGCGCCCTTCGGAGAAGGAGGTTCTCTCTTCGCGGCTGATCGACCGCCCGATCCGTCCGATGTTCCCGGAATGGTTCCGGTGCGAAACCCAGGTGATCGTCACCGTCTACTCCTCCGATCAGGAGCATGACGGAGATATTCTCGGCGCAGTTGCGGCGTCCGCCGCGCTCACGATCTCGGACATTCCCTTTGAGGGACCGATCGCGGAAGTTCGCGTCGGCCGCATCGACGGACAGATGGTGATCAATCCGACCTTCACCCAGCTCCAGAAGAGCGACATGGACGTGACGGTGGCGGGTACAGACGACTCGATCGTGATGGTGGAGGGGGACGCACGCGAGATCAGCGAGCAGGACATGCTCTCGGCCCTCGAGTTCGCCCACGGCTTCATCAAGCAGATGTGCGCGATCCAGACCGAGCTCGCCAAAGAAGTCGGACGTCCGAAGCGGGAGACCCCCTCTGCGGTCATCGACGAGGCATTACTCGCCGGCGTGAAGGCAGCGGTGGGCGAGAGGATCACGGTCCTCGCCAACACCCCCATGCTCAAAGACGACCGGGCAAAGCAAACATCCGCCATCCAGCAGGAAGTGCTGCTCACGCTGGCCGAGAAGTACCCCGAGAAGGAAAAACAGATTGCCACCATCTTGCACGACATGGAATATGTGGCGATGCGTGAAACCATCCTCAGCAAGGGAAAGCGCCTGGACGGCCGCGGACTGAAGGACATCCGCCCGATAACGATCGAAGTCGGCCTCCTCCCGCGCACGCACGGATCAGCCCTCTTCCAGCGTGGAGAAACCCAGAGCCTCACCACGCTCACCCTTGGAACGAAGATGGACGAGCAGGTCATCGATGGCCTGCTCCCCGACTCGACAAAACGCTTCATGCTCCACTACAATTTCCCCCCCTTCTCGGTAGGCGAAGTGGGGCGCCTCGGGACCACAGGCCGCCGAGAAATCGGCCATGGCAACCTCGCGGAACGCTCCATCAAGAACATCATGCCCCCCGAAACGGAGTTCCCGTATACCATCCGCATTGTGTCGGATATTCTGGAATCCAACGGATCCTCGTCGATGGCCACCGTCTGTGCGGCCACGCTCGCGCTCCTGGACGGGGGCGCCCCGCTGCGCAGGCCGGTCGCCGGCATAGCGATGGGTCTCGTCAAAGAGGGCGACCGGGTTGCCATCCTGAGCGATATCCTTGGGAACGAAGACCACCTTGGTGACATGGATTTTAAGGTGGCAGGTACCCGGAACGGAATCTCCGCCTTCCAGATGGACATCAAGATACGCGGGATCTCGCTCGCCATCATGCGCGATGCCCTCCAGCAGGCACGGGAAGGGCGGATGCACATCCTGGGCAAGATGGACGAAGTGATATCGGCACCGCGCGGAGACCTCTCCCCGTATGCCCCGCGGCTGACCTCCTTCAAGATCCCGATCGACCTCATCGGCGCCCTCATCGGACCGGGTGGGAAGAACATCCGTGCGATCGTGGCCGACAGCGGGGCCGAGATCAATGTCGAGGATGACGGCACGGTGGTCGTGGCCGCAACCTCACAGGAATCGGCCGACAAGGCCATCTACGCGATCAAGAAGATCGCGGAGGTGCCGGAGGTCGGCAAGGTCTATCACGCCACAGTGAAAAAAGTGACGGACTTCGGCGCGTTCGTGGAGTTCCTTCCGGGTAAAGAGGGACTCGTGCACGTGTCGCAACTCGACGTGAAGAGGGTCAACAAACCCTCGGATGTCGTCAAGGTCGGCGATACCTTTGATGTGAAGATCACCGACCAGGACGAACAGGGTCGCTACAAATTGAGCAAAAAGGTGCTGATGAAGGAGTACCAGGGGGGAGAGCACCAGAGCGACGATAAGGAGAAACCGAGACAGTAGGCCTTCGCTCTTGGCGGACTGAGCGCCCATCCCGGCAACGGGGCGGGCGCTTTTCTTTGTATGCCCCGCGGCCGCGTGTCGTTTTTTGCTTCTTCTTCCACCTTTCCCTATATTCTCCCTGAATTCCACCACTTAATCGCCCTCCCGCATGATTGTCATGAAGTTCGGCGGCACCTCAAACAAGGACGCCGCCGCAATGTCGAACGTCATCCGGATCGTCAAAGATCACCTCCCGCAACGACCGGTCGTTGTTATCTCCGCCATCGCAAAAGCGACCAATGAACTCGAGGAAAGCGCCCGTACGGCGGCCTCCGGCGACGCCACGGGGGCAGAGGAGATCCTGAGCCGACTCTTCGCCCGCCACGGGGAGATCGTCCGGAACCTTCTGCGCAACCCGGCGCGGGTGGCTGGACTGATGTCGGCGTTCAGTTCGTACGGGGCCGAGATCAGAAGGCTCGTCCAGGGAGTGGCGGTCCTGAAGGAACTGACCCCCCGGACTCTGGACGCCTTTTGCTCCTACGGGGAGCGTCTTTCATCAAGGATTATCGCTGCGGGCTTGGAGGAGTCCGGTGTCGCGGCGTCATGGATCGACGTGAAGGATTTCATGCTTACCGACGACAACTTCGGGCGGGCACTGCCGCTCACGGACGCCGTCACCACAAACCTCGAACGTGTTTTTCGCCCCCTTATCGGGAAGGGGATCGTCCCCGTCACCCAGGGATTCATCGGCATCAGCCGCGACGGCATCTATACGACGATGGGGCGGGAGAGCTCGGATTACAGCGCTTCGATCATCGGTGCCTGCATGAACGCCGAGCGCGTTCAGATCTGGACCGACGTTGACGGCATCCTTACGGCTGACCCCCGGATGGTCGGCGACGTCATGAAGGTGCAACGAATGTCGTTCGAAGAGGCGTTCGAGCTTTCGTACTTCGGGGCGAAGATTCTCCACCCCAATACGATGCTCCCCCTCCTGGAGAAGAATATCCCGGTCGAAATCCGGAATTCGAGACGAGAGGGTGGAACCGGAACTCTCGTGAACCTTCCCGCACAGGACCGGACCTCCGCTCCTCTTGTCAAGTCGATTGCATTCAAGAATGACGTCACCGTCGTCACGGTCTCCCCCCTCAAGCGGCTCAACCCCTACCTCTTCTGGGAGAGCATATTCAGCGTCCTTAACCGCTGCGGCATCACGACCGGAAACGTCAGCACATCCGAGTACAGCATCGCCTTTACGATCGACGGGGACGCCGGTATTGACACGCTCCAGCAGGAGCTTGAACGATACGGCAATGTGACTATCCTGGCCGGGAAGGGGAGTGTCTGTATCGTCGGGAGTTGCCTCCGGGGAGGGGCAGGGCTCCTGGACAGGGTCTTCAAGGTTCTATCGGACGTGAACATCACCATGGTCGCCTACGGCGCTTCAGCTATGAACTTCACGCTGGTCGTCGACGGTAACAGGGTGAAGGATGTCCTGACGCGGCTGCACCGGGAGTTTTTTGGAGATCATGCACACGACGATGTCTTCAGTGCCCCGGTCAATTAAAGGAGTTCGTCGCGCTGTTCCAACGGTGTCCCGCCGGACCACCGCCCGGGTAGTGCGTGTCCTGGAAGGGTATTTGGGCATCCCCCGTCAGCCCGTCCCGCTTCCGGTTCCGCTGGATATGCTTATGGCGACCGTCCTGTCACAGAATACGAACGACAAAAACAGTCACCGGGCGTACACCCGCCTCACGGAGAAGTACCCGGAGTGGCGCGCAGTGGCGGAAGCACCCGCGAGAGGCATCCGCGCCGCGATCAGGACGGGGGGCATGGCGGATCAGAAGAGCCGCCGTATCAAAGAGATCCTCGCCGCCGTCTACGCCGTCAACGGAGAGTACGACCTGGCCCCCCTGTCCCGCATGGGGGATGAGGAGGTCATCGAGTGGCTCACCCGCATGAAGGGGATAGGACTCAAGACGGCGTCCTGCGTCCTCTTGTTTTCATTGGGGCGCGACGTCTTTCCTGTGGATACGCATGTCCACCGCCTCTGCACCCGCCTCGGGCTTGCCCCCGGAAGCAGGAATCCGGAACAGACGTTCGCGGCGATGAAGGGGCTGATCCCGAAGGGGAAGGGATACTCATTGCATACAAACCTGATCCGGTTCGGCCGTAAGGTCTGTCGCGCGAACAACCCCGTCTGCGGGATCTGTCCGCTCGCCTCGATCTGCGTCTATCCGGGGAAGACGAAACGCCCCAATGTGTGTCGCACTTCCTCCCGTGCCGACCACGATTTCATGCTTCTTGATAACGTGTGACCATGGTCGCGCACTCTGAGCTGGCGTCCGTCAGGAAAATACTCGTCATCAAGCTGCGGGCAGTGGGGGACGTCGTTCTCTCAACGATAGTGACGAAGAATCTCCGCGTAGCATTTCCGGAGGCCACGATCCACTACCTGACGGAACCCGCGGGTCACGACGTGGTAAAGAACAATCCCTACCTGAACGGCGCGCTGGTGTACGATCGCGCATCGATGACGGGCCTGGGGTTGATCCGGATGGTGAGAAATGAAAGGTATGATCTTGTCATTGATCTCTTCGGAAATCCCCGGACCGCGCTTGTCACGCGATTGAGCGGGGCACGGTTTCGTGTTGGATACCGTTTTCGTGGACGGGCGTACGCTTACAACATTCTCGCCGAGCCTCGCGGCAATCGCGTCCACAATACCCAGTTCAACCTGGATGCCCTCGCGGCGCTCGGTGTTGATATTCAGGACCGCAATATTTACTTTTCATATTCAAAAGAGGATGAGGAGTTTGTCGAGCGCTTCATGCCTGCCTCCCCTGGCAGGTTGAGCGTGTG
>Ga0315276_10001346_pt1 | contig 21953 bp, 18 predicted proteins | sample YL17G05_0_MG_FD_204542 | JGI IMG/M metagenome (GOLD analysis project Ga0315276, IMG submission 204542) | Sediment microbial communities from Yellowstone Lake, YNP, Wyoming, USA - YL17G05_0 | ecosystem: Environmental > Aquatic > Freshwater > Lake > Sediment | place: USA: Wyoming | collected... | reverse complement strand
GATATCGGCCGAGGACGGCGAAAAGGCCTTTGCGATGGCTTGCGAAGAGAAGCCGGACATTATCGTTACAGATTACCAGATGCCCGGTATGACGGGGCTGGAACTCGTGCGGAAACTTCGGCAGAATGAAACGACAAAAAATATACCTGTGATTATGTTAACGGCAAGGGGTTTCGCTGTTGAAGATAAAGAACAGGAAGAACTGGATATTTCAGAGCTTCTCAGTAAGCCATTCAGTCCGAAGGAACTGTTGAGAAGCATAGAGGACATTCTATATCAGAGGCAGGTAGCGCGAAATAAGTGATAACGTTTGAGGAAGCAATGCTGAATACAACTGAAAGAAAGTTAAGCTCATTAGAACTGCATGAATTGAAGAAGTTTGGCAGCAAGATGAACAAGTTTGGCGTCAATTTCGCAGCTTGTAATGCTGACAGCGAAATAATCCTGCTGTGTGAAGGCGGCAAATTCAAAAGCAGCAAAGAGCAGTTAACAGAGTTGAGCCGGCATGCTTTAAATCAAAACGATAAGGCAGGCGGTGTCGAAACAGATAATCAACTTTGCCGATTCGATGAAAACGGTCAGGTACTGACTGCCGTTCTAAAATCGGACGGTGAAGCTATTGGGGCAGCTTTAATTGATTTGGGCCGTGAGCAACAAGGAACGAGCAACGAGGGACGATGGGTAAGCGAAATGCTTCAGCTTTGGATGGGTAATTTTTATGTAATGGCAGAGGCCGAGAAGCAAATTGAAATGGTCAGCAATGAGCTGGCACAAACCTACGAGGAACTGGTGCTGCTTCACAAAATCGGCATAAATATGAAAATTACCGAACCGGACGCCAACTTTCTCCAGATGGCTTGTGATAGTCTGGCTGGTATTGTTAGCGTCGAGGGCATGGCTATACTGCTGGAAAAAACCGTGGAAGGTGAAAAAAGGCTGGTTTTATCTGCGGGGTTGGGATTGATAGATTTGAATGAACGAATGGCCGGCATCTTAAAAAACCGTTTGGTGGAGGAATTAAACAGCGGCCACGAGGCATTGCTGGACAGCGAAGTAGATTCGCATTTCAAATATGATTGGCCGAAGAACATAAAAAGTATTATCGCGGTTCCTTTTTGGGGCAAAGGGAAACCGGCCTCGCACTTTGCGGAGGAAACGCAAGCCAGCAACTCCATAATAGGTCTGATGGTTGCGATAAACAGAATCGATAAGCCCGACTTCGACAGCACAGACGCAAAACTATTTAATTCAGTGGCCAACGGATGTGCCATTTTTATCGACAACGGCAGACTCTTCAGGGACCTCGAAGAATTATTCGTAGGTTCATTAAAAGCGCTGACAAGCAGCATCGATGCGAAGGACCCCTATACGCGGGGTCATTCTGTAAGGGTCGCGTTTATCTCCAGATGGCTTGCCGAGAAAATGGACGGGAAGGAACAGCTAACGCCGGAACAAATACACAAGATTTATTTGGCCGGATTACTGCACGATATAGGAAAAATGGGAGTAGACGACGCGGTATTACGCAAGAAAGGCAGACTGACTGAGCCGGAAATGAACGATATAAGAAAACATCCATCGATAGGGGCAAATATTCTGGGTGAAATAAAACAGATGCGTGATATTGTGCCGGGTGTATTGTGTCACCACGAGCGGCCCGATGGCAAAGGTTACCCCCACGGTTTGGTCGGCGAGCAGATACCGCTGATGGGTAAAATCATCGGACTGGCGGACTGTTTTGATGCGATGACATCGGAGCGCACTTACAGAACCGCAATGACCGTAGAGCAGGCACGAGCGGAAATAGAAAAGGGCCTTGGAACTCAGTTTGACGAGAAGATAGGCAGGATATTTATAAACAGCGATATTCATCAGCTCTCGGATATTATGCAGGATGGATTCGCCGAAATTTATGGAAGCGATAGTTTATCAGAATATGGCACTGCTGCCATAGGAGCATTAGTAAGATGAAGATTAAAACGCAAGACTATAACAATGTTGCGGTTGTGGAACTGCAGGGTGAATTGGACAGTGAGTCCGTCGAATTACTGCAGAATACGATTGCCGGCATAATCGCCACGCATAAGAGCGGAATTGTGCTCGATATGGGTGGTGTAGGCTTTATTGACAGTGCGGGATTGGGACAATTGTTGGATGTGTGGGATTACTGCAATGAGAACAACTGCCAGATTAGATTGGCGGGGCTTGACGAAACTACCACGAAAATTCTGGAAGTTACCCGCCTCGATAATAAATTCGAACGCTACGCGGAGCTTGCCGAGGCAGTAAAAAGTTTTGTTTAAAGAACAAAACACTAAGGGGAAATTATGAGTCGGATAGCAACGGAAAACAAGATGCAGCTCGGTCAGTTGCTGTTGGGACGCGGCATTGTTACGCAGGAGCAGATTGAAATGGTCCTTGCTGAGCAGAAAGATAAGGGGCATCGCAAGCTGCTTGGCGAGCTTTTGGTCGAGATGAACTATTGTACGGAGAATCAGATAGCCTCTGCGCTTGCCGAAGCATATGATGTACCTTACGCTCAGGTTAGTCCGAAGATATGCGATGCGAAAGTCCTCGATATTTTGCCGAGAGAATTTCTCGAAGAACATACCGTCCTGCCGCTATTTAAGGTCAGAGATGAGCTTACAGTGGCGGTAAGCGAGCCGACAAACGTATTTTTGATAGATGAAATAGAGCGTATAAGCGGCTGCAAGGTGCATATAGTTTGTGCCACGACAAAGGATATCAAGGCCACACTGGGGACATATTTGCCGTCAGCGAACGTCTTTGTCATTGATGATATTATCGACGATAAAGGACTGGAAGACTTCTCATTAATAGACAAGTATAAAGCGGATATAAGCGACCTTGAAGAAATAGCGGGCCAATCGCCGGTTGTTAAGCTGGTCAATTACCTCCTTTATAATGCTGTGCTGGAAAATGCCAGTGACATTCATATAGAGTCGGACGATAAAAAACTGCGCGTCCGATATAGAGTTGACGGAAGGCTTTATGAAAAAATGCGTCCGCCTCATCAGATGCATCCCGCGATTGTTTCTCGTATCAAAATAATGGCTGAACTGGATATAGCTCAGCGCCGACTGCCCCAGGACGGCGGCATCCACGTCTTGATGGAAAATAGACCGGTTGATTTACGCGTATCGGTTATGCCTGGCAACTTTGGCGAAAAGGTGGTCGTCAGAATTATTGACCCACAGAAAATTCTTTTTAATCTTGAATCTCTTGGGTTTACCTATGAGAACCTGCAGTTGTTCAGGAAAGTAATACAAGCTCCAAACGGCATAGTTTTGGTAACAGGGCCGACCGGTTCTGGTAAAAATACTACCCTTTACGCCGCTTTGGCTGAATTAAACAGCGACGATGTCAATATCTGCACAGTTGAAGACCCGGTAGAGTGCAATATGGCCGGTATCAATCAGTTTCAGGTTAGCGAAGGTGCGGGGTTTCAATTTTCGACCGCGCTGCGGAGCTTGTTAAGACAGGACCCGGACATCATAATGATTGGTGAGATTCGAGATAAAGCCACAGCGAATATTGCTGTGCAGGCAGCGCTGACAGGCCATTTGGTTTTATCAACTTTGCATACAAACGATGCGCCTGGTGCCGTAACGCGATTGCTGGACCTCGACGTTGCTCCTTACCTTGTAAGCGCTTCGTTGATTGCTATTTTGGCACAAAGGCTGGTCCGTAAGATATGCCCGGCGTGCAAAACGGAGTATGAGCCTGCCAGCAGTATTAGAAAGGCTGTAAAAAGTTTATGCGGCGGGATTGATAAATTTTACCGAGGTTTGGGCTGTAAAAAATGCAGGAACACCGGTTGTTCCGGACGAATCGCCGTACACGAACTGTTCGTGCCTGATGATGAAATCAAGGAAATGATTAATGACCGCGTGAGCCTTAAAAAACTGCGGACCAAAGCACTGGAAAACGGAATGGTTCCTCTTCAATTAGATGGTCTCGAAAAAGTAAAGGCGGGGATAGTATCAATCGAAGAAGTTTTAAGAACAACCCAAATAGCGGACAATGAAAGCAACGAGCAGTAAAGTATAGCGAATTGGAAATTAACAAATGAGCGCCACGGCGACAGATACAGCAGAAAAACTTGATTTTGCAGAGGAAAGCAATAGACCGAACTCTGCCGATTCTCAAACGCAAAAGCAGTCTGTAGAACCCCGGCCGCGAAATAGGGTTCAACATCCCCATACGGTAAAAGTTAAACAAACGGAGCTGATACTGTTCGCGACACAGTTAGCGGTAATGCTCGACAGCGGGGTGGTGCTCAGCGACGCTCTTGACGCTATTGCGGAACAATCCGAAGAAGGCTCGCTCAAGATGATAATTATGGATGTGGCTGATGCCGTCAAAAGTGGTGAAAATTTTTCTAAAGTGCTGAGTGAATATCCAAAAGCCTTCAGTACGATGTTCGTCAGTATGGTTAGGGCCTCAGAAGCATCCGGCAGAACGGTGGAAATGCTCAGGGTGCTTAGCGGCTATCTAAGCTTTGAATTCGAAACCCGCAATCGCATCAAAGGAGCCCTTACATATCCATTTGTAATGGCGATGATGGCCGTTGCGGCAACGGGTACACTGATGTTCTTTGTTTTGCCGAGATTTATGAAAATCTATGAAGCCAGGGGAGCTGCTCTTCCCAAAATTACCCAAATACTTGTGAAATTCAGCGGTATATTGGGAGATTTCCAGGCGATGACGATTATTCTGACGACGATTATATTCGCGTCAATAGGATTATATTACTTGGCTGGAACGCGGATAGGCCGACGGGTGATAGATTTTTTAAAAATCCATACACCTGTATTGGGCACAATGTTCACAGATACACTCGTAACTCGCAGCATGCGTATTATGGCAACAATGATTAATACGGGCGTGAGCCTGTTGGATACTATAGAAGTGATACAGGGTTCGTGTGAGAATTACTACTTTCAGCAACTCTGGGCAGGGACGGACAAGAAAATTCGGGACGGCTATCAATTATCAGAATCGATTATGATTCTGCTGGACAGCGAAGGAGGCGAAAGACGGTTAATTGCCCCCGGGATTATCCAGATGATTCGCGCAGGCGAAAAGAGCGGCAGGCTTGGGGAGGTTTGCGACAAAATATCCATCTTTTACGAAAAGAAGCTTGAGGCCTCAATAAGGTCTGTTATGGCCCTCATAGAACCATTAATGATACTGATTTTAGGCAGTATTATCGGAACTGTCGCGATAGCTCTGTTGCTGCCCGTGTTTAAAATATCTACCGTAATCAGCCGCTAAATTTACCGGAATAAGGCTGCCTGTTTCATTGATTACGGCAAATTTTATCCCAATTAAACCTCGTCAAACCTCAATTAAACTTTGCTGCAGAAAAGGCTTGCAAATATATAACAGCCGGCTATAATACCCTTCTTGTGGTTTATATTGTTCTAAGAGGCTATTTGAAGAGCACGCAGGTGCTTTATGAATTGTCAGTCAAGTATTCAGGAAAGGATTTATTCAGAAGATGCTAACGGTGCAGCAAAAAGAGAAAATTATCGGTGATTTTAAGGCACATGTAGGCGATACCGGCTCAGCCGGCGTTCAGATTGCGCTATTGACGAAAAGAATCGATGAGCTTAGCGAGCATCTGAAGATTCATCGTAAGGACCACGCCTCAAGACGCGGTTTATTGAAAATGGTCGGGACAAGGTCGGCATTGCTCAAGTATGTTAACAAAAATGACACCAAGCTCTACCGAGAAATTATATCCCGACTCGGCCTGCGAAAATAAACGCCTCTTTGCAGAAACAGCTTGTAATTTTGCTACTTTTATAATTAAGGTTAATCTATGTTTGATGTATCCAGAGTAGAAAGAGAAATCGGGGGAAGACTATTATCCATCGAAACCGGTAAAATCGCTAAACAGGCAGACGGAGCTGTTGTCGTTCAATACGGTGACACCATTGTTCTTGTCGCTGTGGTAGCGGCGCCTCCGAGGTCGGAGGAGATAGATTTCTTCCCATTGAGTGTTGATTATCGGGAGAGGCATTGTGCGGCAGGCAAATTCCCGGGCGGTTTTATTAAGCGCGAGGGCAGGCCCAGCACTAAAGAAATTCTGACGGCAAGAATGATCGACAGACCGATTCGGCCGTTGTTTCCCGAGGGCTATATCCAGGAAGTGCAGATTATAGCGAGCGTTTTGAGCGCCGATAATGTAAACGACCCCGATATTTTGGCAATGATAGGTGCCAGCGCAGCGCTTACGATAAGCAAAATTCCGTTCAAGGGACCTACCGGAGCCTGCAGATTAGGCAGAGTTGACGGCGAATTTGTGGTCAACCCCACGCATGAGCAGTTGTATGTAAGCGACATGAACCTGCTTCTTGGCGGACATAAAGAAGCGCTGAATATGATTGAGGTTGATGCGAAACAATTGTCGGAGGATATTATTGCTGAGGCAATCGCAACCGCGCAAAAAACAATTGTCCAGGTTTGTGAAATGATCGAGGAGCTCCGCAAAAAAGCCGGTGTCGAAAAGGAAACCCCTCTTGTTGAAATGGACAAGGAACTCTATTCGCAAATTAACTCGCGGATAGCGGATAAACTATATGAACTTAAGCAGATATCGGTTAAGCAGGAACGCAAAACCGCTGTTAAAGAATTGTTTGAACAGCTCGGCGCCGAATACTGCGAAGCTGTGGGTGATGCTGAGCCTAAATGTACCAAAGCAGCACTTAAACGAATCTTCGACAAGATAGAAGGCCAGGCTGTTCGCAAATTGGCGTTAGATGGCAAAAGACTCGACGGCAGAGGTTACAATGATGTTCGCCAGATTGCTTGTGAAGTGGGCGTTTTACCCCGGACACACGGCTCGGCATTATTTAACCGCGGGGAGACGCAGGCGATAGTAAGCGTAACCCTCGGCACTATCCGCGATGCCCAGATTATCGATGGCTTAATGGAAGAGTATTCGCAAAGTTTTACGCTCCACTACAATTTCCCGCCGTTTTCTGTCGGAGAGGTACGGCCGGTTCGCGGCCCAGGTCGCAGAGAAATTGGTCATGGCGCCCTTGCAGAACGCGCGCTTGAACAGGTAAGACCGCCGGAAGATCAGTTTGCATATACCGTAAGAATCGTATCTGATATTACGGAGTCGAATGGTTCCAGTTCTATGGCCTCGGTTTGCGGAGGAACGCTTGCCCTGATGGATGCGGGAGTCCCGATTCTCGAACCGGTTGCCGGCATATCTATCGGAATGGTCACTGACTCAAACGGCCAATATAAATTGCTGACAGACATCATTGGTGAAGAAGACCATTTTGGTGACATGGATTTCAAAGTTGCCGGCACTGTTAACGGCATTACAGCGATACAGCTCGATATCAAAGCCGAAGGGTTGGCGCAAAATATTATGGTAGAGGCTATGCAGCGGGCAAAAACGGCCCGCCTGGAAATCCTGAAAACTATGACAAAGGTCATCAGCAGCCCCAGACCTGAATTGAGCAAGTATGCACCGAAGCTGGTGAGTATCGAAATTGACCCTGAGTTCATCGGCAAAATAATTGGGCCGGGCGGGAAGATGATTAAAAGCATTCAGGAGCAGACCGGCACAAAGATTGAAATCGAAGAGGACGGAACTATTTTTATAAGTTGCGTGGATGGAGATGGACACCTCAAGGCCAAAGATATTATTGAATCAATGACGCAGCCGCCGCAGGTGGGGCGGATATATAAAGACGCAAAAGTGGTGTCTGTGAAAGATTTTGGGGCCTTTATTGAAATTACGCCAGGGGTCGAAGGACTGTGCCATATCAGCGAACTAAGCAGCGGCTATGTCAAAAACGTCGACGAGGTATGCAAAGTAGGTGATTTGATAGATGTGAAATTGTTATTCATCGACGACCAGGGCAGATTTAAACTTTCCCGCAAAGCCGCTCAGGCAGAAATGTCCGGCGAGCCTGCCAAAACGCCCCAATCACACGATAAAAAATAAGAAAGCTTAATGTTTCAATTCTATGGCTGACAGATGCCAGGGCAAGTCAGTATTCTCGCGGTCAGATGCGCCGGCCGGTAGTGAGCAAGGTCGAACCACTTCCGGTGAGGTCGAGGAGCTTGCTCGGCTGCTTGGTGTCATCGCTCACGAAATAAAAAACCCTCTTTCCACTATAAAGGTCAATCTTGAGCTTGTCACGGAAGACCTCAAAGCTCCGGACAAAAACGACCAAACGCCGGCAAGAGCGCTTAGGAAAATAGCTGTTATTCAAAAGGAAACAGACAGACTCGAACAGATTCTCGATAATTTCCTGCGATACCTCAGCAAGCCCGAACTTCAGCTCGCCAGTGCCGATATCAACGAATTGCTTTGTGATATGGTTGATTTTTATTCGCCCCAGGCTTACAGCGGCTCGATAACGATTCGGCAGGGTTTGTCGAGTGAGCCGTTGATTTGCAAAGTTGATGCGGGCATGTTAAAACAGGTTGTGTTAAATTTGTTTATCAATGCCCAGCAGGCGATGAGCAGCGGCGGTGATTTGATGATAAGAACAAGTAAACAGAAAGGCAGCGCGGTAATTCAAATCAGCGATACCGGCGAGGGCATCGCCCCGAACAAACTTTCTGATATCTTTAAGCCTTATTGTTCCTCTCGGCCGAACGGCACCGGCCTCGGGCTGGCAACCGCGAAGAGAATTGTCGAGGCGCATAATGGCTCAATAACCGTTGACAGCGAGCCGGGCAAAGGAACGCTGTTTACGATAACATTACCTCTTCAGGCTGGTTAAATCTCAATATTATGAGCAGGGATATTATAGTTCTGGTTGTCGATGACGAGCGTGACCACGCTGACGGTATTGCCGAGGCGCTCCAGAAGTGTTGCGCAAAAGCTATCGCGGTCTATAACGGCTCGGACGCATTGGAGATTCTTCGCGGCGAAACGGTTGATGTTGTTGTTACCGACCTGAAACTCGGTGGTGATATCGATGGTATGGAAATACTTGCCCAGGCGAAAAAATATAATGCCGACACCGAAGTTATTTTGATAACGGCCTATGCTACCATTGACACCTGCAAGGAAGCGATAAGACGCGGGGCGTATGATTATCTCGTCAAGCCGATTGACATCGGCCAGCTTCGCACGCTTGTCGAGCAGGCAGGCAGAAAAATCTCCGCCGCCGTTCAACGTCGATCCGATGTTGCCAAAGGGGACAGGGGAGATTTCGGATTTGAAGGCGTACAAGGCAAAAGTGCGGCGATGCAGGGGGTGTTTGAAGTGCTTCGGCGCGTCGCCCCGACAAATATAGCTGTTTTGGTTGAAGGCCGTTCAGGAACAGGCAAGGAATTGCTGGCAAGGGCGATTCATTATAATTCCAGGCGCGCCGACATGCCTTTCAGGCCCGTTAATTGTGCAGGCCTGACGGAAACGCTGCTTGAGAGTGAACTATTCGGCCACATCAAAGGGGCTTTTACCGGTGCGACAACCGATAGAAAGGGCCTTTTTGAAATAGCCGACAAGGGGACGCTCTTTTTGGACGAGATTGGCGATATGCCGTTGAATATGCAGGCCAAACTGCTGCGGGTCATCGAAGATGGGATTGTCTCGCCCGTTGGCTCACATAAGTCGATTGTTGTTGATGTTCGCATAATCAGCGCTACGAATCAGGATTTGCCGGCTCTTATAGAGCAGAAGAAATTCAGGCAGGATTTATATTTCAGAATCAAGGGCGTCAGCATTTCCCTGCCCGATCTCCCCGACAGGTCAGGGGACATACCCGACCTCATCCAATATTTTATCAAAGAGGCCGTCGCTGAAACAGGCCTGAAGATTACAGGTATCACACAGGCCGCTGTCAATATTCTCTCCGCTTACAACTGGCCCGGGAATATTCGTCAGCTTCGAAACAGTATCAGGACGATGGTCGTAATGTGCGACCGTGAAAAGCTCGATGTAGGTGACATTCCGCCTGAAATCTACCAGATTCGGCAATTGACAGCTGCGCCAGGTCAAGGAGTTCAGCCAAAGCAAGACCTTACGCTCAGTGAGATTGAGAAGCAGGCCATTATTGACATATTAGCCAGGACAGGCAACAACCGCGAAAAAACAGCCAAAATCCTCGGTATCGGCGAAAGAACCCTCTACCGAAAAATCAAAGAATATAATCTGTAAAACTTATCTACTATCGGCTTTGCCGCCATTTGGGCATCTGCTCCGGCGTTACTTTCAGCCATAATCCTTTTTTCTGGCCGCGGGCCGCAGCTTCTAACTGTTTGTATTTGTTGTAGAAACTGTGACGAAATCGTAAATCCGCGTAAGCAAAACCTTCGGACAATAGTGCCTCGTTCAAAAATCTGCCGTCAGGCAACTTGATATATGCCAGAAGTCTATCGTATTTGTCCCTCGTGTGAGGTTCATCGAGATAGACTGTAACCTGCTTTGCGAGAGCCGATTTCGTCGTGAAATCAGAGGCTTCCGGCCCAAAATACATAATGCCGACTTTAGGACTTTTGGTCTCCGGCGTGTCAACCCCTATCAATCGTATCCTTGTGTGATCGGATTTGCCGTCGGGGACATCTATGTCGATAGTGTCGCCGTCAACGACTTTTGGAACGGTAAAGGTTTTTTCGTGATATCTTTCATAATCTTGAACCTTTGTCTGTTCTTTGGATTTAGCATGGACCTGCCGACTGGGTTTAATTGGGCTGTGGTCGAGCCAGACAACCGCTGCTACGGTCAGTAGGCAGAGGGTAAAGAGGGTCGAACGCCTGCGTTTGCTCATTGCGAAAGCGGTTTTCTTTTTTTTAGATGGCAAGGACGAATCAATCCTTATTTTGTTCGTTCTCTGGGAGCCTTATCCAGCTCAAAGGCGACAGAAACAACCCTTAAAGCTTCCTCAGCCTGTTTTTTGCTCACGACACAACTGATGCGGATTTCACTTGTGGTTATCGAATCGATATTGACCTTGGCCTTAGCCAACGCTCCGAACATCCTCTCCGCAACGCCATAATGAGTCCGCATCCCGACACCGACAACGGAAATCTCAGCAATGTCCTCGCGAACAAAGATGCTTTCGCAATTGACCTCTTCTTTCATTTGCTCGGCGGCTTCTTTGGCAGAAGTCAAATCCGAAATGCCTATCAAAAACGACAAGTTCGCTTTTTTACTGCTGACTTCCGTTTGCATAATGTCGTTGACAACAACTCGGGCCTTTGCCAGCGCAGCGAAAACTTTCGCGGCGTTGCCCGGCTTGTTATCTATGTTTACAAGGTCTATCTTGGCCATATCCTCCTGGACGGTTGCTCCCGTAACTGCTACGCCTTCCATTTGTGGTACCTCGTGCATAATTATTGTTCCTTCTTTTTCTTCGATACTGCTTCTAACGTGAATTTTGACATTATATTTTTTACCGAACTCGATTGACCGCGAGTGCATAACACCGGCACCCAAACTTGCCAGTTCGAGTATTTCGTCATAACTAATCTGCTCTAACTTCACGGCTTCTTTAAATATCCGCGGGTCGGTTGTGTATATTCCATCGACGTCGGTATAAATTTCACACTCCTTAGCCCCAACAGCCGCTGCCAGCGCGACCGCGGTCGTGTCCGAGCCGCCTCTGCCGAGCGTTGTTATGTTTCCGTCCTCATCTACTCCCTGAAAACCGGCAACAAGAACGATTTTACCTTCGTTCAATTCTTTTTGAATCCGCTCGGCCCCGATGCTCTTTATCCTTGCCTTGGTATGAACACTGTCGGTCAGCATATGGACCTGACCGCCTGTAAAACTGATAGCTGGGTAGCCGGCGGCGTCGAGCGCCATTGCGAAAAGCGAAACGGATTGTTGTTCGCCGGTGCTAAGCAGCTGGTCCATCTCGCGCTTGGGCGGGTTCGGATTAAGTTCGAGAGCGTCGGCGATAAGCTCATCGGTCTGTTTCCCGCGGGCAGAGGCTACAACTATGACTGAATAACCATTCTCAACCGCCTTGATTACTCTTTTGGCGGCCCGGCGAATCTTTTCCGCGTTAGCGACCGAAGTTCCGCCGAATTTTTGCACAAGTATTGCCATTTTTCAGATTTTTCCTGTAAGTTTTCTAACTTTTTAAGAAGTATTCCATCAGTTCGAAACCGTTTTCTATTCTAATCCCCGACTTCGCGGCGTCGGCTTCGCTGAAAGCCGTACGCAAAACGCTGCTTACATCAGTCCCCGCCATAGCAAACGGCACCGGCTCAGCCGAGTGCGCCCTGCTCGCAAGGGGGGTAGGATGGTCCGGCAAAACAAGTATTCTCCACTTTTCATAGCCCTGCAGCGCCTTCAGGACGGGCCCGACAATGTACCTGTCAATCTGCTCGATAGCTTTCTTCTTCATCTCGACATTACCGCTATGAGACGCCTCATCGGGAGCTTCTATATGAATAAAAACAACATCATATTTCTCGAGCGCCTCTATCGCGGCCGAGGCCTTGCCCTGATAATTCGTATCAATAAACCCTGTAGCACCCGGCACGTTTATCAAATCGAAACCGATGAGCATCGCCAGCCCCTTTACGAGGTCAACTGCGGTAATCGCGGCCCCGGCGAGTCCAAATCGCTTCTTGAAACTCTCCATTCGGGCCCTTTTTCCCTGTCCCCAAAGCCAGATTGAGCTTACCTGATTTTCGCCGAGGTCCTTTCTGATTTTATTGATGTCGTGATTGACAAAAAGCTGTTGCGAGCGGACAATCAGCTCAATAAGTATTTCTGCTCCTTTGCCTCGCGGCAGAATCTTCTCTACCGCTGTGCCTATGTAATCGTGAGGCGGATACGTCTTAACATCGAAATCCGCGTCCTTGAAAACCAATAAATGCCGATAGCTCACGCCGGGATAAAAACGAAATCCCTCGCCGCCTAATTGCTCGTTCAAATCATTTATCAGCTTAGTGGCTTCTTCAGTGGAGATATGCCCTGCGCTGTGGTCTTCCATTTTACCGTCGCAAATAGTAACGAGGTTGCACCTGAATACACAGTCATTCGGACTTAAGTTGATATTGCGCGCCACCGCTTCTATCGGCGCTCGGCCGGTATAAAACGTAAGCGGATTATAGCCGAGCAGACTCATCTGCGCAACGTCGCTGCCCGGCTCGATTCCCGGCGGAACCGTCCGGACAAGCCCTATCCTGCCCTCGGCGCTGATTTTGTCCATATTGGGCGTCTGAGCAGCCTGCAGGGCGGTCTTGCCGCCGAATTCTTCCATTGGCTCATCCGCGGCGCCGTCAGGAACTATTATGACGTATTTGGTCTTCAATCCTTGTCCTCCTGTATATCGACGATTCTTATGCAGACCGGCTTTGCGCCGACAACGTCGAGCTTTTTAATCTCCTTCACCGCGTCAGAGACGTTCTTCTGCCGGGTAAGGTGCGTCGCTATTACAACCGGAACGGTATTATCCGGCCCGGCTCCTTCGTGCTGCAGCGTCCCCGATATGCCAATCTGGTGGTCGCCAAGTATTTTCGTAATCTTTGCCAGCACTCCGGGCTTGTCCTTGCACATGACCCTGATATAAAACCTGCTCACGGAATCGCCGATTTTTTCGATTAGCCGTTTCGTTTTGCTCCGCGACCTCAGGTTCAGATGCCTGAAAGTGGTAGCGGAATTGCCCAGTGCGACGTCAATAATATCAGCCACGACCGCGCTGGCGGTAGGCATCATCCCTGCCCCTCGTCCGTAATACGTTACCTGTCCGACGGCATCGCCGAACACGGTAACCGCGTTAAACGGCCCGTTGACACGCGCAAGCGAATTATCCTTGGCAATGAATGATGGATGCACCCGCAGCGATATCCTGCCTTTATCATCTTTTTGTCCGATAGCTAATAGTTTGAGCACATAACCCATCTCGCCGCCGTAGCGGATGTCGTCCTTTGAAACTTCCTCGATGCCCTCGACGGATATATCATCAAATGCGATTTCGCACCCGAATGCAATCGAAGCTAAAATCGCTAATTTATGTGCGCTGTCGCCGCCGCAGATATCCAGGGTCGGGTTCGCTTCTGCGTAACCTAACTTTTGGGCCTGTTTCAGCGCCTCGGAGAAGTCTTCGCTTTTGCTGGTCATACTGGAGAGGATATAGTTGCACGTCCCGTTGACGATGCCGTATATCGCGGTGATATTATTCGCAGCCAGTCCCGTCCTCAGCCCCGATATAATCGGTATCCCGCCTGCGCAGCTTGCTTCGAAGGCGATGCATAGTTTGTTCTCGTGAGCGACTTTGTATAGCTCGCCGCCGTATTCAGCCAGCAATGCCTTATTGGCGGTGACGACATCTTTGCCCGCACGGAGCATCTTAAGCTGGATTTGCTTTGCTGCGCCGGTTCCGCCGACAAGCTCGATGCCTATTTGAATGGAATCGTCTTTTAAGAGCTTGTCTAAGTCACTGGTAAGAATGCCTTTAGGCAGCTTCACCGGCCGGGCGGATTTCGTATCGGTATCGACCACACAGGCAAGCTTCAGACGCAGGCCGGTTTTAGCCGCGATGGCATCAGCGCCTTCGAGTATAATTTTAGCGACGCCTGCGCCGACGGTGCCGAAGCCGACAAGTCCGATTTTTATAATCTGTTCGCTCATTGTATTTGATTCCGTAGCACGGCCATCCTGGCCGTGCCTGTCCGCCTTTGGCGAGACCTCGCCTTCGGGCGGGCACGGGCTGGAAGCCCGTGCTACATTATATTGGCCTGTAGTTTATAAATTCCCCCAACAATAGTCAATACACTGTTTTTTTGTTATTAAAATCGGCTTGACTCCGAATTTGGCCTGAACCCACCGGAGTGACTTTACGTTGGATGGTATTTATTTTTGCTTGTGCTGCCTTCTGCTTGGATACTGTTTAACCCGTATGCCTTCGGCATACTTACTGTCCGTTTCCTCGTCGCGGCCTCCGGCAGCACCACGCGATTTCTGCTGTTACGTCCTTCAGTTCGGTTCTCGTTCTTATATTACTTCGCCCTGCGCAGCGTGCCTTACGGCACTTGTGGGGCTGCGTAATACACTGGATCCTCATTCCGGCTTACGGAAGTAACAGCAATATTCAAATTGCAAATCGAAATTACTCTGCCGGATTCATTACTCTGCCCATAAATAATATGCTGCCATCGCATTATTTCGCTTCTTCTATTTTCTCCTGTGGTTCCGCCTCTTTTTTGCTTTTCATTTTTTCTGAATCCCTATATTTTCCCTTGTACTTTTCTACCGTCTTTTCCTGAGATTTTAGTATCTCTATTATACGAGGAAAATCGCCAAGGTAATGATCGCTACCAAGTTCCGAATACGGATAGTAGAAGTGTTTATCTATCTCTTGTTTTCCAAGAAGAATTTGCCCAAGTTTATTACTTCTTCCTGTTGGGCCAATAAATGTCTGGTTTTCGATATTGAAGTATACTTCTCTGACTGTTAATTTTGCCGGGAAACCATTATAGAAGATCAGACTAAGTTTATCTTCGGTTTTTAAATCTATATTTGTTTCTTTTTCTTCTGGTTTTATGAGCTCCAAAATTATATTTCTCATTTCATTTGCGTCTGTTTGGCTGAATGATTTGTATGGCCTCCACGCAGAGAGCGGTGGTGGCACTTTTTTATACCATATAATACAGGCAGGAACAAGAGACGCAATATCCCATTTGTCTGTCTGCCCGGTCCAAGTACAATCTATTTTCTCTGGCTCTTTCTTGCAGGAAGATATTGATACTAACAAAATCATTATCAGAACAGTAAATCGTTTCATTTTTATATTCTCCCATCACAGTTCTAATTCAATTTGGTTAAGGTTAGTAAATCCAAGTCCCCAAACAAATATATTATCATCTCCATCAACATCACCAAAATCGGGCATTCCATTTATGCCCCACATGGCCGTTCGCATGCCAATCCCTCCATGAGTGCTTGTATGTTCGAGTGCTTCCTCAACACTATCACCATATCCCATTCTCTCCCAGAACATCCTGACTCCCTCAGTGGTATTCCCTACTATGTTTTCAATAATACCGGTGGACACAAGAACTTCTTCTCTCCAGCCGATGTAAATTTGGTCAAGACTGCCATAACCCTGTAATGAAAATACCCCGTATGCCTCAGCCATATCACTCCTTTCTGCGCTTAAACATCCATCGACAAAGATGATTTTTTTATTCCACTGGTCATGCATTGGTAGTGTCCATAAATCAAACCCTTTGTTATCCCAATTATCTGGAAGTGGGGGGAAATCTCTCGTCTGTCTTGTCCACGAAAATACGCCTATTTCCTGCCAGTTAAAATGCCACCAACTCGGTTCGTATCTCCAGCACATGGTGTGAGTTCTTTGAACCCCCGGAATTCCTAATCTTTCATTTCTTCCTACATGGCTATTTGCGTGTCCGCACCAGTAAATGTATTTGACGCTTGATTTGTTATACAGAAACCGCAGATTATCTTCCGTCACATCGCGATAATACAAGCTTACCCAAGGTACATTTCTGTTGTCACACGCATTTGCGCACTCAAGAATAGCTGGTTTTCTTCTTTTGAATACATCTTTATTCGGCAGGATAATTACCATCCTGACACCAGCAGGACAGTCCACCATGTTGAACTTCCTTGACACATCTTTACTCGTAACACCGGAACTACCAGTTGCTCCTGATGCACTGGCAGTTACCATCATACTGGAGTCAGTCTCTATTATCGATAGCTCACACAATTGTGCGTTTCCAAAGGCTGCCCCCGGAATCACTATATTGACACACTGGCCACTATAAGTATTTGACCAGATTATCTGGTTGCTATGATTGGTAAGTTTGGCCTCGAAAGAACTGCTGCTATTGTGGAAGCCCCATACATTATAATCAGCAGTCGGATAGAAGTATTCTGGCGCGATGATACTATAGAAGGCATTACTAAAATCCACCTCAAGCGTAGCAGAAACAGTAACAAGCCCGTTTGCATCAATCGCGACAACTTTAATAGAATGTCCGCCGTTTCTATAATTGTCGGTTTCAAGTAAAAGCGGCGTATTGCTGTCAAAGTATTCAAGTTCACCTATGTATTTGCCGTCCATAAGCACAAAAACATGCTCGGTTGTGGTGCCGTAGCCGCCAACTCCGATCTCAATATCTCCACTTAGGTTGCAAGGATCACCTGAAATAGTAACTGCAATCGGCGGATGCGGACTATTTACCTCATTCGTCCACTGATTGGCTAATATCGCAAAATCCGCTAAATTCACAAAGCCATCATTATTCAAGTCTGGCCTATCATTAAACAGTTTTTCGTCAACTTCCCGCAGCCAATGCTGAGCAAAATTCGCATAACCATAGAAGTCAAAATACGTCAGCCAGTTATCCTTAATCACAGCAAGGTCATTATAGTCAACTACCCCGCTGTCATCCCAATCCCACGACCATATTTCGTAGTTCTCCTGATAATCATAAAGCCAGTAATCAGCCAATATCATAATATCGCCAAAATCAACTTTATAATCGTTATTCAAATCAGCCGAGAGAATTGTACCACCCGCATTTGAAAACTGCCAGTTGATATAATGAAAACCTATATCTGTTATGTTGGAATCAGGAACCCCGTCGACAGTGGTAGCTTTGCCGATAAGCGTGGTCTCATCAATATACTTACTGCCTGCATCTATCAAGGCACAATCTTGTTTGAGGAAGAATGGGTATTGCGTATAGCCGTTAACGAACGGGTCTTGAGTCAATATCTGCGGAGCAATATCATTGAAGGGATTCCCCGGATTTTCGATAGCATAGTTTGCGTAATAGCCATGGTTATACCGGTCGGCTCCCAGCATCCAGCCGTCCGCCTGAACAATCGCATAGTAATAGCTTCCCGCAATAAGATTATCTGCCATAAAAACTGTTCCCACCTCGTTGCTGTCTGCAACCCCATGCACTGTTATTCCGTAATTCTGTCCCTCACCGTAATAGAAAGAACCGACTATGGTATTATGCTCCATCGCGATTCTCGTCTCGCTTGTAGCATTACCATTCGCGTCAGCCATGTATATCTCTATACCTTCATCATAGCAGTCAATTATCTCGTTGTTAAGAACATCCGTCAACTCAGGGCCTTCCTGATAAATGCCGTCATAACACCATTCTATATCATTGTCCATGAGAGGATTATCAAGCCTGCTGTTCCTTATCCAAATGCCCTTTTCAGCACAAAGTATATGACAGTAGTTTATCTTGCACATTGATGACGCTGAACCCTCAATCTTGATTGCAAACTCATAGTCGTCATGATAGGTCTGTGCATCTGAAACAAAAGAAACCACACTCTCTGGCGTACCCACTGCGTTTATTACCCCTGCGTTTCTGACAATTATACCTCCGTCTGCGGCGCTTGCCGGATAGCTACCCTGCGCAATCACTTTTGTCATTCCGCACTTGATGCGGAATTCATTTTTTTACCAACGACTGATCTGCAATTGCTGCCTGCGGTTCGGAAGCCGTTTTATTTACTGCGTCCCCCGCGGGACTGCGTAACACTGTTCGTTTCCTCATTGCGGCCTCGGCAGCACTTCGCAATCTCCTTTTTTGCTGTTGCGTCCTACAGTTCGGCCACTGTTCCTATTTTACTTCGTGGCTTCGCCCCTGCGTAATACACTGGATCCTCATTCCGGCTTCCGGAAACAACAGCAAATCAATTCTGGACAGTATCATTCGGTTTCTGCCGTCAATAATTCTTTCGTCAACCTGAGCTCATCGAAGTATGCTTTGAGCTGTTTCGATTTTATATAATCATCATAGACAGTGTTCTTACCAATACAGATTCCTTTCCAATAATCCTTATCCCGAGTTATAAATAAAATCTTGGCATCGTAACGTTTAATCCTACCTGGGTCGTACGCTCCTTTTTCCTCAGCCTGTTTGAACGCATCCATTATCTTTTCAAGCCATTGGCGACCCTCGAACATTTTCTTTGGCTCAAATTTGACCTTGCTGCTATCAATCCCGAATATACGTTCTTTAGCCAGCTCTTTGTTTCCGAAGATTGCCACAGGATGCTCTATCGGGCTGTTGCTTTCAGGTGAAGGATACAGAATAATGGCTTCGGTTTGTTCTTTTGGTGGCAGGACATATTTATATACATGCTCTCTGGCGATGCCCCATTCTATCATTTTTTTTCTTAGCTTGGGAGACGTCCAACCGTTACTATATATCGTCCTATCATTCCAATCGACGGGAATTGCGTATATACCTTTGTCTGTAACTATTCTCATTTTTTTTCTGCATACCAGTATTCTGAAGTAGTTACCCAGTCTAATTCTTCTTTCTTTTCTTCCTTCAGTGCCTTACCTAAAAGTCGAATCATTTCCGGAATCGCTTTTTTGGGCACTTCAAAATCATCCTGCCATTTCCCCCTTACAGATTCATACCATGATGTTGCCAATTTAGTTTCATCCTTGTCAGTATGACAGAAAACTATTTGCTGGACGTTAGCTGATTTAATTTCGGGCCATATTTGTTCGAGGGTTAAACACACCTGCCATCCATTCGGAAGGATTTCACATGGAGGAATACATCTTAATGCCCGATAAAGAAATACTTCAAATTCCCACCAATCTGTTTCATATGAATTTTTATCTGTGCCGTAAACAACCGCCCGAGCCCCCTCTTCCCTCTCACCTTTCAGGAACTCTCCAAGTTTCTCACAGCAGTTTTTGCTATTGACATTCTCATCCAAGAAGGAATTTTTCTGAGAGCTGGCACAACCAGTAATAACGCTGATGAGCATCAAAACCATACTAATTGTTAAACGCTTTATTTTCATATTGTCTCCTTAATCTACATCTATCCTTAAGGTCCAAACGCCACCGACGTTTCCTCTTATTCTGCAATCTTCTGCAGGATCTCTAAGTGCTGTTCTGTCCATCTCGGAATGATTAATCGCATAATCCAATGCTGTCTTTAAAACCGCTCCACCGTCACGAAGCTGTTCGAATTCTTGTTTAACGAACCTGCTGAACGTAGAAGTTGTTCCAATCGGGCACAAATCATACCATCCCTGATAAACAGGATTTCCAAGTGCCCAGCTCATATCAGAATTATAGTCGTCATAAACACGGAATTCACCTTCCTCTCCGATATTTAGGCTGCTTCCTGATATATACAATCTGCCTGTATAGCAACAATCAAGAAGAACAAACTCTAATGAATTGAAACCCATCTGTGCAAAGCTTAATGTGTCCCCAGATTCATGAGCGGCTCCCAATGCTTTACACCATGATGGAGCTTGGCAGGGGTCAGAATAATCAGACCTCCTGACGGAAAAACATATACCATCGCTAAGTTCAATGCCTGTTCTGAATTTATTGTCAAATTCGTAGCCGCCGTGTCCACCACCGGCGAGTCCGCCTCCACCGAAATATATGTACTTAATGTTTCTATGTTGGGCAAACCACGCAATATTTGCTGATATGGCTTGGCTGCCTCTAAGTACAAATTCGTGGTCGAAGGTTGTCGTAACCGCGTTTTTAACCATTTGAGTCCTGTTGCCTACATCGTCATACTGATATGTAACGCTATAGGGATTTGTGCCGGTACGCGTTTCGCTGGTTAGCTGGTAAATATCGTCATAAGCGTAGACAACCGCCGAGCCATCGTGTTCGGCTACTGATAACCTGTTACCCACCGCGTCGTATGTATAACTGAAAGAAGTCAGCGTCGCGTCCGTCGAGTTTTTGTTCACTAATGTCGTTAGCCAATTCCTTTGTGAATTATAGGCGTATTCCGTATATGTGCCGTTGGGATAGTCCGCCCGTGTCACGGGCCACATGTCCCGAGTTACGGATTAAATTTACTTTTCAAAGAACCCTATACCCGTAACCAATTCTCTAATTTACTTCATTTTTACCGCAGGAAAAGCCCTGAATCAGTACGCCCTGATCAGCAATTTTGTGTTTTTGAAAGACGTTTTCTTGCAATAAGCCACGCTCCCATAATGGCAAAACCGAGTAGGAATACTACATCCACGACTAGGTCTAAAGTGATTCCCAATAAACAACGAGTCCTATTTACCTCAGGGGGGGCAGGAAAAATTGAGAAGTAGTAAACAGAGTTAACGGTAAGAATTGTTACAACTATTAAAACGCCAAATAGAGTTGTCTTTATCTCTTTATTTATCGAAAAGTAACTAACAATCAGGGACATCAATAAGCCTGAAACTGCGAAGGCCATAGCTCCTAATATCGAAAATGCTAAGAGGACGTACTCTTTAGGAACTAAAAATGTACCTCCTAATAAAAGAGCAGAGAGTAACGGGATTAGTATGTATACGCATAAAACTGGTACAATAATTAATGAAAAAATTCGTTTTATCCAAAAATTGGTTTCAATCTTTAACATTTTTCCACCTTTACTTTGTTGGTTATTGTTTTTCCATAATCATGCTTTATGGAGTCGGAAAGTCAGGTCCCTGTTTACCGTCTGATGAACCACAGATACTTTTACATCCGTATACCCAGGTAATCCACCCATACCATTTGCTAAATGGCGAAAACCATAATCTATTTTTAAACGTTTCTACGCAACATTGTGCGCACTGTGCCTTATTTAGTATACCAGCACACCCATCATCGGTATCTTTCGCATCTTTCCATTTATCACACTCACTCTTCAATCCTAACGGGTCTACAGAATTTACAGGATTATTGTACGTATAATTGTAAGAACTGAATGCTCGTGAATCACTTTGCAAAAATGGTACAAACCACAAGAAGTTATCGTCTATTTGCATCGGCCCAAGAATCGGATCCCTACTACAGCCCATTTCATAACCTCGAAAATAGCGGTTTTTGATACTGATAACGCGGCTCTGGGAGGTTATGAAATGGCTTCTAATAAACCTACCAACTTCCGAGTCATAGTATCTCGCTCTTAAGTAAAGTAACCCGCTTGAATCGTCAAATTCTTCACCGGTAAATTTATAAGTATTTTCTGTT
>Ga0315276_10001345_pt1 | contig 21961 bp, 25 predicted proteins | sample YL17G05_0_MG_FD_204542 | JGI IMG/M metagenome (GOLD analysis project Ga0315276, IMG submission 204542) | Sediment microbial communities from Yellowstone Lake, YNP, Wyoming, USA - YL17G05_0 | ecosystem: Environmental > Aquatic > Freshwater > Lake > Sediment | place: USA: Wyoming | collected... | reverse complement strand
TCATCACAATTTATTCCATATCCTATTAAAACTAATACTTTTGGATTTGCCATTTTAATAATCTTTAAATGTTGATTTATATGATTCAGTTATTTTGTCAATAGTAGTGTCTACTACATTCTTTCCTTTTTGTGTTATTCTAAATTGAGCATCTCCTCTTACTTGTCCGACCATTGCAAACATATTTTGTCTCATTGCTGCTTCAAATCTTCCTTTATTCTCAGGAGCAATAGTTACAATTAATCTTCCCTGGCTTTCTGAATATAAAGTGAAATCCCCTCTTGGGCAATAGTTTGGAATTTTTTCTAATTCTATATCCATTCCTAATTGCCCGGCAATTGCACTTTTTGCCAGAGCTGTAGCTAATCCTCCTCTATGGACACTTATTGCAGAAGCAACTAATCCTTCTTCAGCAGCTTTAGAAAATGCTTTGTACATTCTGGCATTTATTTCTGCGTCAACTTTCGGAACGCTGTTTCCAATATATTTTTTTCCTCTTTCTTGCTCTCCTTTCATTGCAAAATATTCGCTTCCACCTAATTCATTATGAGTGGCACCTAAAACATATACTAAATCTCCTTCAAATTTTGTGTCAATAGAAATAGCTTTTCTTGCATCTTTCATTACACCTATTGTTGAAACTAATAAAGTTGGAAGAACAGAAATTTTTATAGGATTTCCTGATTCATCAAATCCTTTGAAATCATTAAACATGCTGTCTTTTCCTGAAATAAAAGGTGTTTCAAATTCTGTTGCGCAGTCATAACAAGCTTGGCATGCTCTTTTTAATTGCCCTAATCTTTCTGGTTCAGTTGAGCTGCACCAGCAGAAATTATCAAGCAATGCAAGATGCTCTAAATCAGCACCTGCTGCAACAGCATTTCTTATTGCAGTATCAATTGCACATGCAGCCATTTCATAAGTATCAATTTCACTATAAGAAGGATTAATCCCTTGAGATAAAACAACTGCTTTATCTGAGCCTAATCTTGGCTTTACAACAGTTGCATCGCCATTTACTCTTCCTCTTCCTTGTAATGGCTTGATAACACTTCCGCCTTGAACTTCATGGTCATATTGTTGAGAAATAAATTCAAAGCTTGCAATATTTTGCCTTTTCAACATTCCATACAAAGAGTCTGTCAAATCATCTAAGCATTTGAAGTTTGGCTCTTCATGGCTTTTTCTTTTAAAAGTTGTTTTAATTGGCCTTGGCGGAAGCCCATTATGCAAAAATTCCATATCAACATCCATAACATTATTTCCATTATAATCAACAACACATTTTCCAGAGTTTGTAAACTCTCCAATAACAGTTGCTTCAACTCCTCTTCTTCTCATTAAATTGTGAAAGCTATCCCATTTTTCTTGAGGAACTGATAAAGTCATTCTTTCCTGAGACTCAGAAACCCAGGTTTCCCAGGGAGCAAGCCCAGGATATTTTAAAGGAACTTTGTCTAAATGAACATAACATCCTCCTGATTCTTTTGCCATTTCTGCAACAGAACAAGATAATCCTCCTGCGCCATTATCAGTTATGCTATTGTACAATCCTAAGTCTCTTGCTTCTTTTATTAAAGCATCTGACATTTTCTTTTGAGTTATTGGGTCCCCAATTTGCACCGCAGTTGCCGGGCTTCCAGAATCAATTGCTTCTGAAGAAAAAGTTGCCCCATGAATTCCATCTTTTCCAACTCTGCCGCCAACCATTACAATATAATCTCCTGGCATTGCTTGTTTTTCATGGCTTGGTTTTCCATTAACTTGTCTTGGGATTAAACCTAAAGTTCCTACAAAAACTAAAGGTTGTAAAAATGCTTCATCAAAAAATAAAAATCCTTGGGGGGTAGGGATACCAGAACAATTTCCTCCTACTTGAACTCCTTCTATTACAGTATCCATTGTTTTTCTTGGATTATTAACTAAAAGAGTTCTATCTTTTCCTCTATAAAATTGTTCAGTAGAATATATGTTCCCAAAACAAAATCCAAATCTATTTATAATTGGTTTTGCACCCATACCAAATCCCATTGGATCTCTATTAACACCTACAATTCCTGTAATAGAACCACCATATCCGTCAAGTATTGAAGGTTTATTATGGGTTTCAATTTTATCACAAACTAAAGATTCTTCATCAAAAATTATTCCTCCAGCATTATCTGTAAATACAGAAACACAGAAATCTTTATCTCCTTTTTTGGCCCTTATTTCGTTTGTTGCTCTTTTAATAAAATGCCTGAACAAGCCATCTTTTATTTCATCAATAGAATCTCCAAATATTGTATGCTTGCAATGTTCACTCCATGTTTGTGCGATTGATTCTAATTCAAGATCAGTAGGATTTCTTCCTAAATTTCTAAAATAATTCTGATTAGCTTTCATATAAGACAAGTCCATTGACAATGGGCCTCTTCTCACTTTTTTAAAAAATCCATTATCTCTTTCAAAAAATTCTCCTAGTCTTACTAATTCTTGGTTAGCTTGAGAGACATATTCTTCTTTCGATATATTTTCATTATGATCAAATATTCCGGCTTTTCCTATCATTGTTAATTGCTTGTCATCAGAATTTAATATATCAACTAATCCTGCAACATGCTCTTCGTGAAGCCTGACTCTTGGAACTATTACATCCATTCCATTGTCTCTTCTAAATTCATCATAACTTTTAACAGAAGCTCTCTGAATTACTGGATTTGAAAAAGAATCACTAATTTTAACAGCATCTTCTCTTGTTAAATCTCCAGATAAAAACATTACTTGAGAACTATAAATTGTTTGCCCTTCTAAATCTCTTTTAAAAAGGTCTTCTACAATTTCTCTTGCAGTTGTTCCAACATTATCAGTTACACCTGGCAAAAAACCAACTTCAACTGCATAATCAAATTTTTTTGGTGATTTGGGCTGGTTTATTCCAGCTTCCTGCGTTACAGGATTAGAAAGCATAGAGGCAATAGAACTTACTTCTTTTTCACTTGGAGAAATATCGAGAGTATAAACATCAACAAGACTTACATCATCAACCTGAAAATCCATTGACTGTATTTTTCTTTTTCTTACTTCTGCTCTTGTATCTCTGGTTTTTGCAATAACTTCAATTCTATTTGCCATTAAAATAACAATAAAAACAGACTTTAAAAAACCTTATGGAAAAAAGTTGTTTGAGATGAGTAATAACCCGCGACTTTATTTAGTTAAGTGCTTCTACAAATACTTACTGTAAATGGGCCTACGAGGATTCGAACCCCGATTAACCGGTTTCCTATATTAGTTCTTTTCTCTCCAAAGTCTCTTTTCTTTCTAAGAAAAGGGAGCTTCACCGAAGCCGATTGTTCTATCCATTGAACTATAGGCCCTTATTAATCAAGAAAAAGAAGATTAATAAAATTATGGTTTTGTAAACTCGAACCCAAAACTGCCAATAATTTTATTTTAGCTAGGAAATCTAATCCCTTTAGGATTCTCTTTTATAGGATCATAAAACCACCAGGGTTTTCTTTGCCTTTCCAAATGTTGAAGCAAGCTTACAATTCCTTTGAATGTATCAACAAAAAGAGGTTTTGGATTAATATCCATAGCGTCCATAAATAATAGATGAGTATAAGGATTATTTGTAGCGCCACCAAATTCTATTCTGTTCATTCTTTCAATATGATTTGCTATTGTGGGGTCAAGTTCCAGTGTAACATATTCTGGCAAATATCCCGCACAAATTGGTTTTGTTCCTTGAATATTGGCGGCTGCTCTCTCCATAGGTATTGAATGATGATTAAACCCAAAATGTTCCTCTCCTTTATCCCACGTGTCTTTTCCCAAAAATATTGGAAAATATTTCAAGTTAGAATTTTTTTCAACAGCAGTAATTATTTCTCCTAAATCTGAATTAATAAGTACTCCAACATCAACATTTGTAATTGGCCCGCGCCCATAGTCCTGCCCATAAAATGCTTTTTCAACATCTTCCCAAGTAAGAATTTTTTTACTTTCTAAAGTTTCTTGTATCCTAACTAATTTTTCTATCATTTTATTTTCTCAGAAAAAGCTCTGAAGTGCTATCACCTCTATTTTATAAGAGCATATTCTAATATAAAAACTTATCTAAAAATTTTGGGACAATTCTTTCTGCTATATTTATAAATTATCAATTTATCCTTCTAAATTTATCCTCCATGCATAATTATAGCCACAACAACACAAGCCACTATTATAACCGCGGAGATTATCTGTCTTATGTTTATTTTTTCTTTTAAAAATATTCTTGCAAATAAAAATATAAAAACAGGGGCAAGAATAAACAAAATTGTTGTAAAAACAACCCCATATATAGAATAGCCATAATACAAGAGGACTCTATAGAAAACCCAGATTGCAGCAGCTATTAGTGTAAGAACTTTTGTTTTAGTATTTATAGAGGAAAATTTTGGATGGAAAATTATAAGTGTTATGATAAAGACAAATAAACATCTTAAAAAGTAGAAAGTAAATGGATTGTAATAGTCAAGAATGAATTTAGAGGCAACTAGCTCTATTGCGAAAAACAAGCTTCCTAACAAAGCAGCCATGATATATTTATCAAAAACTAAATGATGTTTTTTAACATGAGCTGCTATTAAAGAAATGCTTGCTATTAAAGCAAGCAGCGCTATGGACAGTTTTCTTTCTGAGCTGAAAATAATTACAGCCAAGAGGATTGTGAATAGAGGCTGCATTAATCTTATTGGCTCTAATTCAGTTACTGTTTCTCTTTTTAATGAGTAAAAAATTAGCAAGTTGGCTATAATCGAGGAGACAACTACGAAAGCAAAAATTAGCAGATTTTTTGTAGAAAATGCTTCTGGAGAAACCTGCCAGAAAAAATAAATTAGAACAAGCATAATCAAAACAATTGAGCCAAAGCTGAAAACAGTGTAATTCTTAGAGTTCACTTTATGTTTTTTAAAGATTTTTTTCTCTAAAATAGCGCCTGCTGCTTCTGAAATCGCGCCTGATAATGGAAGCCATGGTAGCCAGATCATTGCCTAAAGAACCAAGGTTCTTTGAGGCTTCAATCTCCTTTTATTATTCCTCATTTTACCTTTAATCCTCCTCTTTTATTTTCTCTCATAAATATAAACTTCATTCTCTTTTTTAACATTAAATCCTATCTTTTTTAGAGCTTTCAAGCACCCATTAACATTTGTTACAATCGGAGAAAAAACTCCTTTTTTAGTTTTAATTTTTATAGTATATGCGTTAACGACAATATCAGCTGTTATTCCTTGTGCTAATAAATTTAGTCTTCCAAATAAACCCCCTAAAATAAAGGAGGGGGTTTCAGAGTATGAAAGCATTTTTCCGAGCGTGTTAATGTCCTTTATTTTACCAATAATTATTAAATCAATTTCTTCTTTTTTAATCTTATCTCTAGAAAATATCTTTGAAAAAGTAATTCCTTCTGTGGAAACAGAAATAGGTTTATCTTTTACTATCAATGCCAAAAAGAAGATATTTAAAAGTATAATAAAAATTATTAAAATTAACATTTTTACGCTAAACTCTCCTAAGCATAATAAGAGAATAAAAATGAATAAAGAAAATAATAAAACAAACCCCCCAACTACTCCTAAGAATATTAAAAGAGATAGTTTTAGTCCTCTCCCGCCTCTTGGCTCATCTTTCCAAATAATTTCTTTCATTTTTTTCACCTCTTTTTGTTTTACTAGTTTAAAATGGGGAATGATTATTTAAGTGTTTTGGAATGAGATTAGAAAGAATTAAATATCTTTATGTTTTCTTATTTAAATGAAAAGGGAAATAGATGATAAGACAATATTAGATAAATTTGCAGAGGATTTTACAAAAGTTTTAGAGAAACATTGCAAGTATATAATTGTGTCTGGGTTTGTTGCTATAGCTCATGGAAGAAGCAGAGGAACAGAAGATATAGATATTATCATTGAAAAAATATTGTTGGATAGATTTGTAGAACTGCATAAAGAGCTGATAAAAGCTGGATTTGAGTGCATGCAGTCTGATAAAGCAGAAGTTATTTATAATGATTATTTAAGTAAAGAAGCGAGTGTGAGATATGTAAGAAAAAGCGAAGGATATTTTCCTCCCGAGGCTGAATTAAAGTTAGCAAAAGATTCTTTAGATGAAGAACAGCTGAAAACAAGAACAAAACTTCCCCTCACAGGATTAGATGTTTATTTTTCTTCTATTGAAATGAACATAGCATTTAAAGAAGAACTGCTGAAAACACCCAAAGATATGGAAGATGCCAATCATCTAAGAATAATTTATAAAGAAGAGATTAGTGAAGATAAAATAAAAGAGATTAAAAATAAAATAAAAGTATTAAGAATGAAAAATCAAAAAAATTTATTTAAATAAGATTTTTAGGCTTTTAAAATTTCAAAAAATTTTAAAATGGAAAGAGATAAAACACATGAAGAGCAGATTAAAAGATGGGCAGAATATGTTAGAGCTCATCCTTTAGAGTGGAAAAAAAAGCTTAAGCCTTTTTTAGATGCGCAAATAATTATTTCAAGAAGATTTTACAAGAAACTTGCAGAGACAGAAGAAGGAAGGAAGAAGATTGAAATGTTGAGGAAAAATGGATAAAGAGAACAAAAAAGAGAGTAAAGAAAAAAAAGTTTTTATGAAGCCCGGCAAGACAAATAAAGAAGATCGGCTTAATTTTATTGAATTTTGGGCAAATTATGTTCGCACACATAAAGATGAGGAATGGAGCAAACAGCAGAATGTTTTAATTGATTCGCAGATAAAAGGGGCGAGAAATTTGGTGAAGAAGAAGGTTTAGTTTTACAGGTTGTGTTCTGAGTTTTTAATGCATGAAAGTAGGGGGAGCATCACATAAAAATTTAAAAACCCGTAAAAATTTTAAGACAAATGCCAGAATCAACAGAAGTATTGCCAGGATATGTAGGGGTAAGGGGTTTTGAAGTTGTGCCTTTAGAAGGCCATGATAGATTTTTGAAGTGGACCAAGGAGAGCGGCTTATTTCAAGTAATACACGACTTAGCTTATAATCTTAAGGAATTGGGTTGGGCTCCGCAAAATGCAGGAAATATTAGTGTAAGATATGATAGACATCATACTTCTTTTACAATAACTGCAAGCGGATCTAACTTCGCAGATATTAAAGATGATGACATAGTACATGTGGGCCCAATAGAGATTCTTGTTGGAGAAGAAAGCCTGCCTATAGGAGCAAATTATGCTAAAGATGGCGAATTAAACTTATATAGGGTTGTCAATGCATTAGATAACCAAGGGTTGTTAAACCAAGCAAAAAAAGATTTAGGAGTTGAGTTTGAGCTCCCTGATGATTGGAACCATGAACTATTAGAAGAAGGCCGTCAATTAATGCAAAGACTTGGAGTTACTTGTGAAGAGTTAGTTAAGCATGAAACCAGAGATGAATATGCAAAGAAAAATGGTTTGTCTCCTAGAGAAAGACAGGCTTTAGACATTGCATATCATTGTGAGAATATTCCTTTGTATGATATTTATGAAATGGATATTAATGATAGAGATAGCTTAATACGCCAGTCAGGTTTAATATTAACTAAATTAATTTCTTATTTAGGAAGTAAAAACTTATTAAAATGCAAGGTTGAAGCAATTGCTCCAAAAGGTAGAAATCCTTCATCTGAAACTTTGTTGCATGGTTTGATATATGCTAAAAGATGGCAAGGAGAGAGTGAAGTAAATGCAGTTGTGCATTGTCATGCTCCAAATATTACAAAAAGACCTCCTAAAGAATTAGCAGAATCTAGTCTTTCTGCAATTGATGTAGGTTATGGAACATTAGAGGTGGCAGTGGATTGTTTAGAAAGTATGAAATATGATGCAGGAGTTTTATTACGGGATCATGGTCCTGTTGTTGTTACAGGAAATTGGCATACTATGATGCCAACTGAAAGAGGGGGGGTATATGTATTAGATCAAAGTGGCAGGAAAATGTTTGAAGATTGTTTTAGGCATTTAAAGCAGCTGGATAAGCGCGCGAAAAGTCCAAGAATTTTTAGATGATTCGTGAATTCTTGTCAGGAAAAATAGAAAATGATTATTTCATCTTCTCCTTTAAAACTTCTAAAAACCAAATAACTTCTCATAGTCTTTATGATTCATCCATTCAAGAATTACAGAAATAATTCCTATTTCAGAAGAGCCGGTTACTGTATACATTAATCTCCATGCAAATGGTAAATCATAAACTCTGACATTATTAATTCCATACTTTTTCAAATAAGTTTCTGGGATTTTGTTCTTTGGGATGTATTCTCCTGCTTGATAATCTTCTTTTATGTTTTGGATTGCTCTGATTATCGCTTTCTTTATTGGGTCTTCGTCTGGAAGGCTGTTAAACGCTTTTTCTAATTCTTAGTCTATAAATTTAACTTTAGAAGGAGTTGTCATATCTTAACCTCTGGCCTATTTTTTATTTTCTCATAAAATTTTGGATTTCAGATGTAAGTTACTACCCCGTCTTTTTCTATGATTATCTTGTAACTTCTTTCTAAATATTCCATTATAACTTGGAATGTCTGCCACATAACTTTTCTCGGCAAATTCTTAAATAAATCTGTTTTTTTGTACTCTCCTGAATGCTCTTCTATGAATTTCTCCACCATTAAAACAGTTTGTAGTGTGGGGCTTCTGGCTATGTCATTTGTTTCAATATAGCTTTTTTTCTTAAGCAGAGTTTTAGTTTCCATTTTATTTGTAAAAGCGTTAGTCATATCACTTGATATTACTATTTAAACCTTTCGGTTTTTACCTCAACTTTTCTTTTAAAATCTCCAAAGAGGTTTTAAAATCAGCTCTTCGCTCGCTGGCTTTCATAATTTCTCCCATTAAGAAATTCAAAGCTTCTTGTTTGCCTTGCTTGAAATCTTCTACTGCTTGCTTGTTTTTTTGCAAAACTTTATCTATAAGCTCGCTTAATTCTTTTTTGTCTGTAATTCTCTCTGCTTTTTTTGCCTCGCTTTTTGGAGAGAACGATTTTGGAATAAAGTCATTTAAAATGTTTTTTGCTTTTAATTCTGTTATTTTTTTATTCTTTACAAGTTCAAGAAGTTCAATAAAATGCTCTGGCTTTATATCAACCTGGTCTAAAGTTTTTTTGTTGTAGTTTAAAACTCTTAATAATTCGATTGTCACCCAAGATAATGCGAAGGCTGGGGGAATTTTTTCGCTTATTTTTTCAAAAAATTCAACAAGTTCGAGGTTTGAAGTGAGGATTTCAGCTTCTTTATTTCCTAATTTATGCTTTTTTATCAGCTTGTTTAGTTTTTCTGCTGGAGATTCTGGCAAAGAGGATTTAATTTGTTGGATTTCTTTTTCTTCCAGCTTGATTATCGGCAAGTCGGGTTCTGGAATAAAGCGATAATCTGCAGCTTCTTCTTTGCTTCGCATTTTTACTGTTTCTTTTTTTTCAGGAAGCCATGCTCGGGTTTCTTTTTTTAAGGGTTTTTCTTTTTCCTGCCTTTTTGCTTCGTAATTTATTGCCTCTACAATGCTTGAAATAGAATTAACATTTTTTACTTCAATTCTATCGCCGTATGTTGAGACATTAACATCTGATTTAATTCCTGCGTCTTTGTCTAAAGCTTTTATGTATGATAGAGTAAGAATTAACTGCTTAAGCCAGAGAGAAACTTGTTCTGCGCTTTTGAAGTCCGGTTCTGTTACAATTTCTACAAGAGGCATTCCGCTTCTGTTATAATCAATACATCCAGTTTCAGGGTCCCATTTTGCAGGGTCTTCTTCTAAATGCACTTCTCTTATTTTTATGCCAAGAAATTCTCCTTTTTCACCAACTGGAATGCTATAAGAGCCTGAGATTGTTGTTTGATAGCCTTTTGGCAAATCAGGCCAGCTATAGTGTTTTCTCTGCCATAAAAACTGCTTGTTTATTTTGCATCCAAGCATTAATCCAATTTGAATTATTTTTTTAATCGCCTCTGCATTTGGAAGCATTGGCTTGCTTCCTGGATATCCTGTGCAGATTGGGCAGATATTCATATTAGGAGAAACTTTTTTCAAGCCGTGCTCTGCTTTGCAGGTGCAGAAAAGTTTTTCTTTTGTTTGTAAATAGCCATGAATTTCCAAACCTATTTTTAGTGCCATGAATAGAAGTAGAAAATAGGATATAAAAATCTATTGAACTCTGGGGCATTAAATCTTTTTTACTTTCGCCCCTTCTTCTGTATCTTCCACAAGCCAGCCTTTTTCTTTAATTTCTTCTCTTATTTCATCTGCTTTTTTCCAGTCTTTCTCCTTTCTTGCTTTTTCCCGCTCATCAACAAGTTTTAAAATTTCAGCAGGAATTTTTATATTATTTAATTGTTCTTTTATCTCATTAATTCCAGTTTCTTGGAAAAATGTATCTAAAAAATTAATACCTTCATTAGATAATTTCTTTATTTCCTTAATTCTAAAATCAGGAATTGCTTTATTCTTATTTTTTTCAGAATCAATCCACTCACACTTGAAAAATAAATTATCAATCTGTTTCTCTGTAAGATCAGATATTTCTTTCATCAAAGTTTTATCATTTTCAATTAAATCTAATCCAAAAACTTCATCTATTTTTTTAATTGTTTGAAGTTTGCCTTCTGCTTTCTCATCCCTAACTAATTTCCAAAGTACAGCAAGTGCTTGTGGCGTATTGAGATCATCGTTCATTGCTTTTTCAAACTCTTCAAGATAATTCTTATTAATTTTCTTGTCATCTTTTATTTCTGAAATAATATTTTTCAATCTTTCGTAAGAATTTTGCGCATTTTTAAGATTCTCAAGAGTAAAATCAAGTTGGGTGCGATAATGTGCCCCTAAGCAAAAATATCTAAATGCAAGAGGCTTGAATCTTTTTTCTTCAAGTTCAGAAATAGTATATAATCCTCCTTTACTTTTGCTTACTTTTTCTCCTTTGAATGTTAAGAAAGCTCCGTGGAGCCAGTAGTTTACGAATTTCTTTCCGGTTGCAGCTTCGCTCTGTGCAATTTCATTGGTATGATGTATGGGAATATGGTCTTCACCACCAGTATGAATGTCAAAATATTCTCCTAAATATTTCATGCTCATGGCAGAACATTCAATGTGCCAGCCTGGAAAACCAATTCCCCAAGGACTCTGCCATTCTTGTTGCCTTTTTTCTCCTTGTTTAGAAAATTTCCATAAAGCAAAATCTGTTTTATTCTTTTTTTCACCTACAGCAATTCTTTTTCCAGCTTCTAATTTTTCTATTTTAAGCCTTGCTAATTTTCCATAATCTTTAAATTTGCCGCTATCAAAATAAATTCCATCACTTGTTTTGTAAGTGTAACCATTTTTTTCTAATTTCTGTATTAATGCTATTTGCTCTGGAATATGCTCTGTTGCTTTGCACCAGATACTTGGCTCAGTAATGTTCAGCTTTTTAAAATCTTCTTTAAAAATTTTCCAGTAATAATTCGCAATTTCTTTTGCAGATTTTTTCTCTCTTGCAGCAGCTTTTTCCATCTTGTCTTCTCCTTCATCTGCATCGCTTGTTAAATGCCCGACATCTGTTACATTCATAACTTGCTTGACTTTATAGCTATTCCACAGCAAAACTCTTTTTAAAATATCAGCAAAGATGTAGCTTCTAAGATTTCCAATATGCTGATACCAATAGACAGTCGGCCCGCATGTATACATACCAACTTCTCCCTTTTTTATTGGCTTAAATTCCTCTTTTTTTCGTGTTAGCGTGTTGTAGAGCTTTAGCATTTTACCTTTTAAAATCAAGTTTAAAGCATTTTTAATTCTTTTCATTTTTTCGCAATTATTTAAATACCACCGAATAATCTTCTTTTAATTCTTTAAAAACAATAATTGTTTCTAATGTTTCCATAGAGGATGAGAACTCTGAACGAATTTCCTTTACTATCCTTTGGTACTCTTCTTGATTTTCTGCTTCAATTCTCAACTCATAATCGTGGTCTCCTAGTGTTTTAAAAAACCAAATAATATTCGGATTAGAACTCGCAAAAGCCAGTAATTTTTTGTAAGTATCTTCAGATTTATCGTTTACTTTAATAAATAATTTGTAATTGTTTATTCCTATCTTATTCAAATCTATTAAGGTTGTGTAACCGGCAATAATCTTTTTTTCTTCTAATAACCTTACTCTTGTCCGTATAGTAGAAAAAGGCTCTTTTAGTTTTTCGCTTATTGAAATAAGCGAGTCTCTAGAGTTTTGCGCAAGCAAGTTTAGTATTTTTTTGTCTAATTCGTCAAATTTTGGTTTTAATTTTTCATTACTCAACACTTTTTTTGTTTCTTTGTACTCCCCTTGAAATAAATATTTCTTGTTAAACTTTAATCCAATAATCCTTAATGAAACAATATAATCTCTAAGCTCTCTAGGAAATTTACAAACAATTTCATTAAGTTTTTCTTCGAATTCCGTCAAACTTTTAGCTACTAAAACAATTGATAAGTCAAATCTTCCACCAAGAAGCGCAACATACCCAACATTGTTATTTTTTATTAAAAAATTGATTATTTTATCTTCTTTTGTTTTATTTGTTTTAAGTAGTTTAAAATAAACATTAGCGTAAATTTGAATCCCTAAAGATTCTAAATTTGGAACTGTTTGAAATCTTTTAATAATTCCATCTTTTTCTAATCTTTTTATTCTATAATCAACTACTTGTTTGCTGGTTATAATCTGTTTAGCTAGCTCAGAATCTTTCATTCTTGAGTTTAAGTCAAGCAAGTAAATCAATTTTTTATCTTTCGCATCCATATTTGATTTATATCTCTAATAGTATATAAATTTTGCTATTTGTCAAAAAAATGAAAGAAAAGTTTTATTATTATCTTAATAATTACTATATTGTGGTAAAAAGTCATTGGAGGATACAAAATGGAAGAAAAGGAATTAGAAGCGATTATTGAAAGAGAAAAGCTAGCCAGAGGCGACCCCATAGAAATAATATTTCACCCCCATGATTCAAAGACTGGCGGGATGATAAAAGAAAAAGTTGAAAGAGAAGTTGGCTTATTTTACGGATATTCTGAAGGGGCTGTGCATTATGTCTATTCAACATGCCAACTGCCATTAAAAGATGAATTTAAAGCAGCTATCGAAAAAGGTGAAAAAAATCGCTTAAAAAAGAAATATGAGTATCATTATGAAAATTTTCTTTGGGCATTTGAGGATTACCTTGGATTACTTAAAAAACATAAGATAGATTATACTAGGATTGGCGGTCTTCATGATTGTAAAAGAATAGCAAGTATAAGAAAACTTATTCCTAAATAGATCACAAAAAATACTAAAAAATGAACAAAAAAGTAATTACATATGCTGAAGAAATTATTAAATTTGGAGAGTCAGTAAAAAATGCTTTGGAAGATTGGATGGAATATCAAGAAAGAACAAATGAATGGTTTAATGCAATAAATCATATAGAAAAAGAACTTGGCAAACAGGGAAGCGATAGGAGGTATCTTAAGAGAGTTAAACAAAGGGCAATAAAATCAAAACATGATTTAGAAAAACTAATCGCCAAGTTTGAAAAACAGCTTGTTTCTAAGACACTCCCAAAAGAATTTTATGAGTTGCAACAAACAGCAGATGAATTGCAATCTGCCAATTGCCAATACACAAAGATTGTAAGGTGGGATGGGGAAGTCTACAAATATACGGGATGTGGTTTTCCATAAAATATAAAAACTCCTAAAACGCAGGTATTTCATGAAACAATTAAAGGGGAGTGAAACTGAAAAAAATCTGCTGAAATCATTTGCAGGCGAGAGCCAGGCAAGAAACAGATACACTTATTTTGCCAGTGTTGCAAAAAAAGAGGGCTATGAGCAGATTTCTGCAATATTTTTAGAAACAGCTGAAAACGAGAGAGAACATGCAAAAGTTTTTTTCAAATATCTAAATGAAATTGGAGAACCTTTAGAGATAACTGCAACATATCCAGCAGGGAAAATAGGAACAACTGCAGAGAACTTATTGGCTGCAGCAGACGGAGAAAAAGCAGAATGGGGAAGCATTTATCCTAATTTTGGAAAAATAGCGAACAAAGAAGGATTTAAAGAAATCGCAAGCTCATTTAAAGAAATTGCAGAAGTAGAAGAAAAGCATGAAAAAAGGTATAGAAAGTTATTAAACAACATAAAAGAGAATAAGGTTTTCAAGAGAGATAAAATAGTTAAATGGAAGTGCAGGAATTGCGGCTATATTCATGAAGGAAAAGAAGCTCCAATGCTTTGCCCAGCATGCAAGCATCCTCAGGCTTATTATGAGCTGTTAGAAGAGAATTACTAAAATGACTCAAACATTTGAAATCTACAAGTGTGAAATTTGTGGGAACATAGTTGAAGTTGTGCATTCAGGAGCTGGAACTTTAGTCTGCTGCGGACAGCCCATGGTTTTGCAGAAAGAAAACACAATTGATGCTTCTCTGGAAAAACATGTTCCAGTAATTGAAGGGAAGAAAGTTAAAGTAGGGAGTGTTGCGCATCCAATGATTCCAGAGCATTATATAGAATGGATTGAAGCAACTTCTGAATCTGGAAATATCTGCAAGAAATTCTTAAAAGCAGGGGATAAGCCAGAAGCTGAGTTTGCTTTTCCTGTTAAAAGCGCAAGAGCTTATTGCAATCTGCACGGATTGTGGAAATCAGCTTAGAATTTATACTCTAAACCAACACCAATACCTTTTTGATCTCCTTTAGCTCTAAATTCATTTAGCCTACATTCTACTATAAAATAAAGATTCTCTTTTATTCTTTTTCCGAATTGCAAATCAGTGACTATACTATCTGGTTTAAAATTATAATCAAAATAACCTCCAACATAAAAATCTCCATTATTAAACATCTTTTTTCCATAGATTCCTAGTTGTTCGCCTTGGTTGTCTGTTGAACTTGGGAAATATTTTACTCCTAAAAAAAGATTTTTATCTAATTTCCTTAAAAAACTAGGTTCAAAAATAAAGCCGGTTCTTGTTGTTCCTTTTGGTAAGGCAAAATTTCTATCATATTCTACAGCCACTCCTAAACCACTCTTAACTTTTTTAGATAACATTATCTCCCCATAAGGTTTTTTTATATTGTCTGTTCCTTGTTCTGTTTCATATTCAATAAATCCAAATGTACTTGTTTTTAGAGGGAGGTTAGCAGACCCACTAAATGTTCCAACATTCATTCCTCTTGTATCTCTGTATACCTCAACACTCATGAAATTCTTTGTATTTGTGCATCCAGCTAATAGAGCAGTTGCTAAAATTAAAATTCCTTTCTTAATTGTATTTCTTATTTTCATTTTTTCTCTTAGTAATTTATTATTATATAATGGCAACTACCTGCTTTTTATATATTAACTCTCTATTTTTGGAGAGCTATAGAAAGATTTTTATAGCATGCTAACTTGGTTAGTTTATGGATACATCAGTTTTGGAAGACTTGGGATTAAGCAAAGGTGAGATTAAAGCTTACTTAACTTTATTAGAGCTAGGTGAAACTAAAGTTGGAAGCATTATAGAAAAATCAAGAATGGCTAGCTCAGCTGTTCATAATTCTGTTCATGGACTTATCAATAAAGGGCTTGTTTCATATATTAAAAAGGGGAAAATTAAGTTCTATAAAGCAGTTCCCCCAAAACAACTTGTTAGCTTTATAGAAGATAAAAAAAAGAGAGTTTTAGAGTTATTACCTGAGCTTGATATAAGGCAGAAAAAATCAGAAGAAAAGCAAGAAGCAGAAATTTTTGAAGGATTGAAAGGAGTGACTTCTATGCTAAATATCATGATAGAGGACGCAAAAAAAGGAGATGAATATTTGTTTTTTGTTGTTAATGTTAAGGATAAAGAAAAAAATGAAGAAATACAGGAATTCTTTACACACTATGATTTAAAAAGAGAAGAAAAAGGATTGAGTGTTAAGGGCTTGGTCCCAAAATACATGAAAGGAATTTTCAGAGGAAGGAAATCTATGAAAACAAGATATCCTGATTTTCTAATACCCTCAAATATTGCAATCTGTAAAAATAAGGTTGTTTTAATCTCATGGGAAGAAAAACCTGTTGGTTATTTAATAACATCTAAACAAATAGCAAATATCTACAGAGAATTTTTTTATGAAATTTGGAATAAAAGTTAAAATGCGGAGTGTGGAAAAGCAAGCGAATTGATGGGGCTCTGATTTAATCTTCTATAATTAAAGAATTTGTTTTTTAGTTTGGAGATTTTTCTAATACCACTCCATCTAATGTGCAAAGTTTTTTTGGTTTAGATGTATTCCCATCTCTATCAACAGCACGCACTGTAAACTCTTTTGCTTCTAATGCGCCTTTTGGTATTTCAAACGCACAGCTGTTTGTTTGTTTATAACTACATTGCATTTCTCTTTCTCCATCACCATAATCTATAAAAGCATGCATTTCTGGAGCAATATTGTCATTAAACCAAACAGAGGAGCTGGTTGTGAAAGCATAATGAGGAGTTTTTGAATGCTCCCTTATTTTTTCTATTGCTACTGAATAAAGTAGGCATATAGTCGCGAATATTAAAACGACATTTGTTTTAGATATATCCCTTGGCATTTTAATTAAAGAATGAATTTAGATTTATAAATATTTGTATTGTTAATTATATACAAAAAGATAGTTCTTAGTGTATTTTAGTTCTCAAAAACTTCCTGGTTAAACTAACGACTTTCTTTAAGACCCGGACTGTGGAAAAGCAAGTGATTATAAATGTAAATCTTTTATGAACTGTACATTCGCTGTTCACAGAAGTTAGAATCTGGCTGTAGTAGTTGGGAGGGAGAAGAAGAAAATTTAAAATTAAACTAATGCAAAATATCCTCATTGGCCATCCCCCGACCACCAATTCCTTGGGTGTTAAGAGTTTAGGGATAAGCGAAAGTCAAACCCCAATACAATTATAATCTGAGGTACTAATCAAACGTAAACCATTCTCTAACATAATATCAACTTTGGGATTTCTTGGATTTACAGAATCAATTTTTTTGGAAGAGGTATTTGTAGCTAGAATACGGTAATCTCCACTATTAAGGCAACCAAATATTCTTTTAAACTTTTCATCACCAAAATATTCCTTTAAGCCTTTCTTTACTGTTGAATTATAGTCTAAAGTAAACACTACATTATTATGGTCATTTAGTTCTGCAGTATAACCCTCTCTTGGTGGGCGTAAAACTTCCCTTATCTTATGATATACCTCTTCTACTTTTTCTCCCCATTTCAATATAATGTCGCTTGGCATAATTAATGGAGATAAAATATTTTCAAGATTTTTGGCAGCCTTTATTGCCGAATTCTTTGAAATATCCTCAACTTTTACCACTAAAGACTTGTCTAGGTATGAGGAATCTGTTGTAACAGGAGTTTTAGATGTCCCCATAATAGAATACCCCCTCTTAAGTTTAAAAGGAAAATCCTTCTTAAATGGTCTTTGCCATATTCTTAGTTCTACTTTTTCTCCATTTATTTTATATTCAAATCCTATTGGTATCGCCATTTTATTTTTATCTTATTACTTTCAAGTAGCATAACTATATATTATTTTCTATTAAAAAACGCTATAAAATGGTAATATTTAAATATACTACTTAACTTTATACCATTATGAATAAATTAAATTTAAGAGATTATAAAATCCTTTCAGAATTAGATAAAAATGCAAAAGCCTCGTTTAATGAAATTGGACGGAAATTAAGATTATCCCCTTCAGTTGTAGAAAGAAGAGTAAAAAATCTCATTAATAAAGGAATAATAAGAAACTTCAAGACAGTTATTAACTACAAAAAACTTGGCTGGACATATTATAGTGTTTATGTAAAATTTCAAAATATTAATGAAGAAAAGAAAAAAGAAATAGGATTATATCTAAAAAATCATCCTTTAACTGGGCAGTGTGCTTTATGTGACGGAGAATGGCAATTAATTTATGGATTCTTTGGAAGAGATATATTTCAGGTTAATGAAGAAATAAGAAGATTTAATGATAAATTTGGTAAGTATATAAAAGAAACCCAAAAGATAATTCATATCGGAAGCCATCATTACTACAGGGGATATTTAATAAATAAAAGGATATTTAGAGAATATGAGCCTGTTTTAGGCGGGCAAGAAATAACCATAAAACTTGATGAAGAGAGTTTGCAATTGCTTAATCTAATAAGAAATAATACAAGAATAAACTCTGTTGATATTTCAGAAAAATTAAAAATAAGCCTAGACTCTACTCGATATAAAATAAAAAAGTTGATTAAAGAGGGGATTATTTATGGTTCATGGTTGCATCTTAACCCTGAAAAAATAGATATAAATTTCTATAAAGTTCTTTTAAAACTAAAGAATACAAATCAGACTATAGAAAAAAGTATGTTGAACTTTTTGAATAATGATAAGAATGTTATTAGGGCAAATAATGTTTTTGGTTCATGGGATTATTTTGTAGATCTTGAAATAAATAAAGACGAATTCAGAAGTTTTGTTGACACATTCACAAAAGAATTTTCAGATTATATCCAGGAATATGAAACTCTTATTGTTTATGAAGAGATAAAGTTTGATTTTAGTCCAATTTTCCCTATTAAGTAAGTGAATTTACAAAAACTTTCAACCTTATTTTATGGTATGGTCAAACCATCCCTTTTCCCACCATAAGGATATTTTGACTACTAATAAACAAATTTTCTTCTTCTGGGAATTTTTTAGTTTTTAGGCCAGATTCGAATTTGGGCGTAAGTTTGTAAGCATAATCTTTTTATAACCTCTCTTTTTAGCCTTAATGTAATAAATAACATGGAAAACAAATGTTTTGAATGTGGTGTCTGTTGTCAGCTATTTTTAATAAACTTGACAGAAGAAGAATACAAGTCAGGAAAATACAAAACCCAGTTTGAGATGTTTGGCTTGATTAAAGATTTTAAAGAAGCTGAAAGATGCGCAGCCAACATAATTGAACAAAAAGAAGATGGAAGCTGCATTTACCTGAAAAACAGCAAGTGCTCTATTCATCAAATAAGGCCTAAATCCTGCAGGAGATTTTTCTGCACATCGAAAAACAAGCAGTTTAAAGGCATGATTGAGAAGATAAAGAGGGCTAAATTAGGAAAAGATGATGGTGTCGAGACTTGCTAGGGCTTTGAATTATATAGATTGTTTAGATAAGAGTGTAGGGATTAGAGAAACGAAAGGTTTATAAAGTAATTATTTGTATTACAAATTAATACATAACAGATTAAAATGTTCAAAGATTTTGATATAAGCAAAGTAAGAGCAGAACCAAAGTTAAACAAAACAGTATCTTGTAGGATAACAAAAGAAGAATTTGAGTGGTTAAAAAAAAGCAATATATCCCCGACCAAATTATTTAGATATTGTTTGATGCAGATTGCGAAAGAATGGAAAGATAAAAAATCTTAAAAATATCTATCCTTTTTAAACTCTAAAGAGTTTTTGATGTATGAAAATGAAAAAAATAAAGACTACACGAGAAGGTCTCCCCCTTATTACTGAAAAAACAATTAGGAAACATAAAAAAGCTATTGAAAGAGCAAAAAAATCAAAAGTATTTAAATCTTCGAGCGATAAAATTTTTGAAGAGATTTTAATAGACAATCCAGAGTTAGCTAATATAATCATACCAACCTTGGAATCTAACAAATCCAATGATTTTAAATCAGGCTATCTTGCAGGGTTTACCACCCTTTATGATATTCTAAGAAAACAAGCTAAACATTCTTGATTGACACGCATCATTTTGAAGATTTCAAGGGACATTTTTATCAGTATACAAATGCTTATAAATATAAATGAACTTAATTTATAATGGCTAGGGAAAAGCTTGTTTTAGCATATAGCGGAGGTACAGGATTAGATACTAATGTTATTCTGCATTGGCTCACTAAAGAAAAAGGTTATGAAGTCCATACTTTTACAGCAAATCTTGGACAAGAAGGATTTAATCAAGAACTTGTAGTAGAAAGAGCGCTTAAAGGTGGAGCCACTAAGGCACACGTTGAAGATTTAAGAGAAGAGTTTGTTACAGATTATGTTTTTCCTGCGATAAGAGGAAACTTAAAATACGAAGGGAGATATTTGCTTGGAACTTCTTTAGCAAGGCCATTAACTGCAAAAAAACAAGTTGAAGTTGCTAAAAGAATTGGCGCAAATATTCTTTCGCATGGTGCAACTGGAAAAGGAAATGATCAAGTAAGATTTGAGTTGGTTTATTTAACATTAATGCCTGAAGTTCAAATTATGGCTCCTTGGAAAGATTCAGAATTCTTAGCAAGATTTAAGGGGAGAGATGATCTAATTGCATACGCTAAAGCTGAGGGCATACCAATAAATCAAAGTTCAGAAAAACCTTGGAGTAGTGATGATAATATTATGCATGTGAGCTACGAGGCAGGAATGCTTGAAGATCCTCAAGCAGTGCCTTACGAAGAAATGTTTAGAATGACTGTCTCTCCTAAACAAGCTCCTGATATTGGAACATTGTGTGAAATAGAGTTTACAAATGGAAACCCAGTTAGGTTAACTTCAATAAGAAAAGTAGGGGAGGATTCAAGACATAAAGGAAGATTAGTATTTGAACAGACCGGATTAGATCATACTAATCCTGTTGAAATACTCCACCTTTTAAATGCTGAAGCAGGTAAACATGGAATTGGCAGGGAAGATATTGTTGAAGATAGATTTGTAGGTATTAAATCAAGAGGAGTTTACGAAACTCCTGGAGCAACTGTTTTGCATTATGCTCATAAAGCTCTAGAAGGATTAACATTAGACAAAGAGATAATGCATATTAATATGCATACTGGTATAGACCTGGCGAGAGCGATTTATGAAGGAAGATGGTTTTCTCCTGAGAGAGAAGCAATGCAAGCTCAAATAGATGCTACTCAAAAAGTTGTTAATGGGGTAATAAGATTAGAATTCTATAAAGGGAATATAATTCCATTAGGAGTTTCTTCTCCAGACTCTTTATATGATGAAGGTTTAGGAAGTATGCACAAATTAGGTGGTTTTGACCAAACAAAATCAAGAGGATTTATAGATACAATAGCAATAAGATTACAGGCCACTGCAAGAAGGGGCAAAAATTAAGCACTGATAAAAGAATAATTTTTAGAGTTATTTTAACCCGGGCGACAGCCTTTTTCTCTTAGAGAATTAGTGTTTTGTCGTTGATGAAAAGTATGCCTGTGCCGAGCACTAATACTTTTTGGTATAATCAAGGGATGTTTTTTGTCTTATGCCTTGTTTGGGCATACATTGTTAATTTGCCGATGCTGTCGGAGTTTATATTGTCGAGATAGAGGGGATAGATAAGCTATACCCCCTGTAGACAAAAATGTAGACAAATTATAAATTGTAGACAAAAAATAATAACTTGTGACTTGTTATTTTCTCTATGGCCAGTGGATTTAATATTCTCACTCTTCTCCCATTTCTTCCAGCAGTTTTTGACCTTCTTCAAAGCCAATTATTTTTTGTTCAATGCTATTGCACAAAATAGACTATTCTTGTGCAATGAGAATGAAAAGATTTATAAAGCTAATATTTGTATTATATTTATGCTATCAGAAGATGAAATAAAGGAAATACTTGTAAGGCAAAGAGAAACTATATTAAAAAAGAAATATGGCATAGAAAGAGAGGCATTAAAAGAAGTGGAGCATAAGATTAAACTGCCTCATATTGTTGTTTTAACCGGGCTTAGAAGAAGCGGTAAGTCTACATTATTGAGGCAATTAATAAAAAAGCAGTATCATGATGAAAATTTTTATTACATAAATTTTGAAGATGAGAGGCTTTTTGATTTTCCTGCTGGAGATTTTAATAAATTATACGAGGCATTGATAAGCTTATATGGAAAGAAGAAAACTTTTTTCTTAGATGAAATCCAGAATGTAACTAACTTTGAAA